>ERZ773216.1-NODE-1-length-336620-cov-7.871246_pt1 | contig 336620 bp, 289 predicted proteins | sample MGYA00511259_ERZ773216 | MGnify/ENA primary metagenome ERZ773216 (study PRJEB29015, sample SAMEA2737764) | human gut metagenome | biome: human gut; feature: human-associated habitat; material: faeces | place: China | collected 2012 ... | reverse complement strand
CTTGTATGGTACAGATTTGTTCTTCCCAGAGCTGGAACAAGCTCTCATTTGTACCATATGCAAATTTTTTCTCTTGTATGGTACAGATTTCTTCTAGTTTTAATTGGAGAATAAACTCAAACTTATAATCTGCCTCATAACAAACAATTCTTTAGTTCCATGGGGTAATTATCATTTAATTTCAATAGATTCAATCTTGTAATCTGCTCCATAACAAACAATTCTTCAATCTTATGGGGTAGTTCTGCGTCAGATTAGCCAGAACAAGCTTTATAACTTATAACAAAAAAACTGTTGCATTAATCTCTCACTAACACAACAGTTTTATTTATTCCGTAACTCCCTATGTAATTATATTTTAAGTTTCATTATTTGTAATTTCCCTATTTACTTTCCTGTTTCTTTTTTTCAAAGTGTTCTTTTGTTTCTTTTGCAACTACACCACTTAATGTAAATAATGCAATAATATTTGGTATTGCCATTAATCCGTTAAAGATATCGGCAATTGTCCATACTGCCTTTACTGTCATATATGGTCCGATAAATACTGCTAAGATGTATAACCATCTGTATACCTGAACTGCTGTTTTGCTCTTGTTTGATAAGTATTCCAAACATCTTTCACCATAGTAATCCCAGCCAAGGATTGTTGTGAATGCGAAGAATACCAAACATACCATTAAGATAAATGATGAAACTTCGGCAGGTAAGAAACTTAAACCATTCTGGAATGCGTGTGTTGTTACCTGAACACCTTCAAGTCCCACTACTTTATATGAGTCCATCATTACAATTGAAAGACCTGTTAATGTACAAACAATGATTGTATCAATAAATGTACCTGTCATTGTTACAAGTCCCTGACGAACAGGTTCTTTTGTTTTTGCTGCTGCAGCTGCAATAGGTGCTGAACCAAGTCCGGCTTCATTAGAGAAAATACCTCTTGCAATACCTTTCTGCATTGATATTGCTATTGAAGACAATACACCACCTGCCACTGCTTTAACACCAAAAGCATATTCAACAATTGTTGCTAATGCTCCCAGAAGTTTTTCAATATTAGTTACAATCAAAACTAATACTGCAACGATATATAATATAGCCATAAATGGTACTATAACCTGAGAAACACTTGATATTCTCTTAATACCACCAATGACAACTAAACCTACACAAATAGCTAATGCAAAAGCTGTAATAACTATGGCTATTGAATAATCATTTCCTAAAATACTAACTGTATCTTCTTTGTTAGGATCAAAAAAAGACTGAACTGCTGATGCGATTCCGTTAACCTGTGTAAATGTTCCGATACCGAATAAACCTACACAAGCTCCAAAAAACGCAAAAACTTTTGCAAGCCATTTCCACTTATGTCCCATACCATTTTCTATGTAATAGAACGGTCCACCAAGAACATGACCTTCCTCATCAATAGTTCTGTAACGAACTGCCAAAAATCCTTCTGCATACTTAGTAGCCATTCCAAAGAATGCTGCTACCCACATCCAAAATAACGCTCCCGGTCCACCTACTGCAGTACCAAGTGCTGTACATCCGATGGCTGTTGCTACACCTACAATGTTACCTGTACCGATTGTTGCTGATAATGCTGTACATAGTGCTCCAAAACTACTAACTTCCCCATGTCCGTCTTCTTCGTTCTTAAACATATACTTAAGTGCCTTAGGCAAATGCACTATCTGTAATAGTCTTAAACGAAAAGTAAGGTAGATGCCTGCTGCAAGAATCAACACAATAAGTGGTATTCCCCAAACTAAATCATCTACCTTAACTAAAAAATCTGTAAACTCGCTCATAATATTCCTCCTGTCCTTTTGCCTGAGAGATTAGTGATTCTTCTAAAAATTTAAATATCACCTTACACCTTCGGCGCCTGAGTTAACACTGCTATATTCAAAATCTTATTTCCTGCACTTCTCTAACTCCCCTATCTAATCTAAAGAATCTCTCCAAAATAAATTCTGAAACGTTTGTGTCATCAGACCTCTCCAGTGGTTGTCTATTCTACTTTTTTTGACAACGCAACTATTATTGTAAGACCATATGGAAAATTATGCAATATATTTTTAGCAATTCTTTAGCATATTAAAGTTTTACAACATTACATTGCTATTTTGACTGCTATTTAATACTTGAACTTAATTTTTTAAAGTTGATTTTGTAAATTTTTAACGTTTTTATTATTTTTATAGTTTATAATTTAAATTTTTAAGCACTCCTTCACATTAAAATTCTACTGTAATTCTTAAGCTCTTTCCATCATCACTTATAGTCAAAGAACAAAGGCTGGCTTCATCAAAGGCGTTAAACGAATTACACTCTTTATTCCTTAAATAAGAAAACTCCTTCCAATATTACACATAATAATGCAATACCTAACCCAAAGAAATTACACGTATGTACATTATATATACCAATAAAATTTCCCAATATTTCACTTAATGCAAAAGAAGTAACAATAACACATTCAATAACAAAATGATTACATTTTCCTAATTCATTCTGCTTTCTTTATTAGCCGACAGTGTTGTTAGTTCTTCCGGTAACTCCGCATTATTGCACTATTTATTTATATTACTTTTAATTGTGGGAATCGGATTGATTGTACATGGGCTAATGCACATTGAAGATAAATAAATTTTAAGGGAGCATACTACAACTGCTTATAAATCGCTAATATAGTATGCTCCCTTTTTTAATTATAGTGTCTCATCGTAAATTGTTTTTTTACCTTTATAGCCAATTACTTTTACCTCTTTTGTAACTGACAATTTCTTTAGATTCTTGTACTTTTTCAAATTAACTTTTTTAATCTGTGTATTGCATATTTTTAGAGTTTTTAATGTTTTTGGATTAAAATTACATTTTTCATAATTGCTAATGAATGTGCAATTTAGATTAGCATTTTTTATTTTGTTATTTTTCCCCAGTGTAATTTTTTTAACTCCGCTTCCGTATAAATTAATCTTTTCTAAATTTTTGTTTTTCGTAAGATTAATTTTTTTCAACAAAGGATTATATGAAAGCTTCAGATTTTTCAATTTTACGTTCTTAGATAAATTCAGTTTTTTAAGTTTTGTACTTTTTATACATAACCTCTCTAAATTATTTAATTTTGTGAAATCATAATTACTGTTATTAACACCACTAATTTCCAGGTTCTTTATCTTCGTCAGTTTTGTTAAAACTTTGATATTTTTTATGTTGCCATACTCACTTACATAAGTATCACAATATGTTGTAAGTTTTACTTTTTCAACATTTGTAAAAATTTCTAAGCCTTTGCAGTCTATTATTTCATAATCTTCTTTTGGCTTCTCTTTATTCTCCCAATACAAATTATTCTTATCAATAATGATTGTTTTCACTGCTGATATTTCTTTTTTGCTAAGGTAACCGTCATTATTTTTGTCGATTTTTTCTGCCACATATTCTCTTACTATTGTATCTGGAAAATTCTTTGCGTTAATTTTTACATTTCCGCTTTCCTTTGCCTGGCTTGGAAATGTAGTTAACATTATACCTGCACAAAGTGCTGCAATTGTAATTGTTCTTTTCATAGTCCTTCCTCCACCATCAATGTAAATAGACACCTAATGCCATCAACGTTCCCATTTGTTCACTCATAAAGTAATTTGAAGAATATGGTGCTGATGTTTTAATACATTTTTTCATTATATTTTCTATAACTTTCTTTGCTGCATCAATCTTCTTTGTAACTAAATTTTCATTAAAAATAAGTGATAAAAATAACATGCCTACCATAACCCAACTTAAAGTTTTCTTTAACATGTTACTACCTCCATTATCAGATACATAACATATTCCTAATAGTTACAAATATTTTAGTTTTTATATCATCCTCCTTCCACTGCTATTTCATTTTCTAACCGAACTATATCTATATTTTTATAATATCATACTTTTTATTTAATACTAATTATTTTATATGATTTTACATAATTTTTTCCAATTCATACTTTCTTTTTTTATTTATCCTAAATAAAAAAAATGAACTTTAAAGTTTGCATAGTTTTTTGAGAACTTTTTGTGTTTTATTTTGGATTTTTTATTGCCAATTAATTGCGTCGATTACTTTTTTCTGCTATCATATTAAAGTATTTGCGTTTACAAAATCCGACACGCATTTTAGAGAGGTTAATATGTTAGAAACAATTGAAAAAATCAACTCTGCCGTCAACAACTTTATTTGGGGTGTTCCGGCAATGATTTGTATTATTGGCGTTGGTTTATATTTAAGTATAAGAACTAACTTTTTACAAATCAGAAAATTTCCATATGCCATCAAAACTACAATTGGGCGTATGTTTAAAAAGAAGGAAGCAAGTGATGGTTCCATTACACCATTTCAGGCTGTTTGTACTGCTCTTGCGGCAACTGTAGGTACGGGTAATATTGCAGGTGTTGCAGGTGCTATTGCCATTGGTGGTCCGGGTGCTGTTTTCTGGATGTGGATTTCAGCGCTTCTTGGTATGTGTACTAAGTTTACAGAAGTTACTCTTGCTGTTCATTTTCGTGAAAAAAATGCAGAAGGCGACTATGTTGGTGGTCCTATGTATTACATCAAAAACGGGCTTGGCAAGAATTGGCAGTTCCTTGCTGTTTTGTTTTCAGCTTTTGGTGTTTTAACTGTTTTCGGTACAGGTAATGCCACACAGGTTAACACTATTACTACTGCCATTGATTCTGCTCTTTTAAATTATAATGTTATTTCACAAAATGGTGTTTCAACTCTTAATTTAATTATGGGTATTGCAATTACTGTTCTTGTTGGACTTGTTTTATTAGGTGGTATTAAAAGAATCGGTAAGGTTGCCGAAAAGCTTGTTCCTTTTATGGCTTTGTTTTATGTAATTCTTGCCATCGGCGTAATTATTTTAAATTACAGACATGTTCCTACTGTTTTTGCTTCTATTTTTGAAGGAGCTTTTAAACCTTCATCTGTTACAGGTGGAGTTGTTGGCAGCATCTTTATTTGTATGAAAAAAGGTGTTTCACGAGGTATATTTTCTAATGAAGCTGGTCTTGGTACAGGTTCAATTGCTCATGCATGTGCCGACACAAGAAAGCCTGTAAAGCAGGGATTCTTTGGAATCTTTGAAGTTTTTGCAGATACTATTGTTATTTGTACTTTAACTGCCCTTGTTATTCTTTGCAGCGGCGTTAACATTGATTTCGGTAAAGCCGCCGGAGCAGAACTTACAATTCAGGGATTTACTTCAACTTATGGTAACTGGGTTTCACTCTTCACTGCTGTTGCAATGTGCTGTTTCGCATTTTCAACAATTATCGGTTGGGGATTGTATGGTGCAAGATGTATTGAATTTCTTTTCTCATCTAAGGTCATCAAACCTTTTATGGTTGTTTACTCATTGGTTGCCATTCTTGGTGCAACAGTAGACCTGGGACTTATCTGGAGCATAGCTGACACATTTAACGGACTTATGGCAATTCCAAACTTGATTGCCTTGTTCTTATTGTCAGGTATAGTAGTTAAACTTATAAAAGAATATACTGAATTTTAAGGATTTAAGATTTAATAAAAAGTCGGCTTCTCGCCGACTTTTTATCACTGCATCATTCCATTAAAAATGCCTAACAATATTATCACTAAAAATATAACAAGTGTAATTCTTGCTGCCCATACATAGGTTCTATCTATCTTTGTTGTGTTTTTCTTCTTTTCGAAGCCATTCTCTTTCGCTATGCTTAGTGCTCTGCTCCAATCTTCATCTCTAACTACAACTCGTTTGAAAATATTAAAATCTGCACCTTGGACTCTAAGATATCCACCTGCTCCATCTGCATGTACCTGTGCCAAAATCCCCTGACTTTCCAAAAGACCTACAAGCATCTGAATCTCAACTTCGTTGTTTGTTGCGTATACTTCTTTCATATGTTTTTCACCTCATTAATTATGTACATTCCACTACTTTCAATTAGTAGTTGATTGTTAAAGCTTAAGCAAATTTGAATCCCTTTAATTTGCTTTTACTTTATTTACTTGTTGTTTTGTTCATTATACAATTCCTGTATTTTTTTGTCTACGACAAAATATAATTAGTAAAAACACATGCCAAAGTCAAAACAGTTGATAATCAATCAAAACTTGTTGGCATTTTAGGATTTTCATATGCTTCAAAGCACATCAGCACTTGCTCTCTTGTACATTTTTCCACAGCAAGATTTTCAGGTATTTCATCTTTTCCGAAGAATCCTATCTCTGTTGTTTCGATGTTTTTCTCAAACTCACCGCATACATATTTACACTGAACAAAAATCTTGATTACACCATAAGCATAATTTGTTACATTGCGCTTTCGCCAATCCTGAACAGCAATAAGCCTTTCTGATTTTACAGTTAGTCCCGACTCTTCCTTAACTTCCTTCTCCGTATTAGAAGCCACCGACTGATCAACGTCACACCATCCTCCCGGCAATGACCATGTGCCATTATTTTCGTGAACAAGAAGAATCTTTCCGTCAACGAATACTGCTGCTCTTGTGTCAACTTTCGGTGTTTGATAACCTGTTTCATTGCAAAACAGATTGTAAACTTTTTCTGCCGAAATGTTTGTTTTAGCTGAAATCATTTCTGCTGCAATACGTCTTATTTCTTCATAGCGTTCTATGTCATATTTGTCTTTTCCATATTGCAATCCTGCTTGTGCTATACTTTGAAGGCGAATTGCAAAATCAATCCACTTGTCGTTTATTGTTGTCACCTCCTGATTTAAATTATTTCCCTTGTTTTTTTTAACAGTTTAACATAATTTTTTTACTTAATCAATCCCATTACAAGTGTCGCAATTCCCACAGCTCCGTTTCTAATTCCAATGGATTTTCCATAAAAGAAAAAACGAGTAGCAAAAACTGGATTTACGCTAGTTCGCTACTCGTTCAGTAGTTTATTATATTTATCATTTTCAAAAAAGTCAAACGAGTTTTTTATTCATTATCATATGAATGAAAGAACTTTGACAGATTATTCAGGCTTTTTAGAAGTACCTTTACTTCATCTTCGCTCATTTCACTAATAGCTGCCTGTGACATTTTCTCATGAAACTCTTCATGATGTTTATAAGCCTTTATACCTTTTTCTGTTAAAGTTATATTAACAATTCTTCTGTCTTCCTCGCTTCTGTTTCGCTCAACATAGTGCTTCTTTACAAGACTGTTCATAGAAGTTGTAAGCGAGCCCACAGTTATCTTCATCTTCTTGGCAATTGTTGTCATATTGTTGCCTTCGCCAAGTCCTACGGCCTCAATAATATGCATATCATTGTTTGTTATATCTTTAAATTCTTCAGTTATAATCGCCTTTTCTTCCAGTTCCCATATTTCCTGGAACAAATGCACTAATACATCATTAATTTTTTCAAATGTTGTCATCAATCTCTCCATTAAATTTATCTACGGTTTTGCATCTACTTTTAATATTAACATTATTTAAGCCTATTTTCAAATAAGAATTTAAAATAAAACAATTCAAAATGCAAACTTCCAAATAAAACTTTCAAAATAATTCGGTATACAAAAATAAATCAATTTAAACTTCTTTTTCTTCCAGCAGTTCTTTAAATACCTTCTTTACAGTTGTAATTTTATTAACTTTGTACGCATCTGCTCCGCAAAATAGTAACGCCTCATCTGTTTTTCCCTTTGCTGCATATATTAATCTTTCCGTTATGCAATAAGGAATTTCTTTAGGATTACATCTTGCAAGGCAACCTAAACATTTCTTTGGTGTAAATTTTTCACCATTTATTACTTTTTCCATAAATTTATTTTTTATGGCTCGGCCTGGCATTCCAACAGGACTTTTTACTATTACTATATCTTCTTTTTTGGCCTTGATATATTCTTTTTTGTAATTTTCATCTGCATCACATTCTTTAGTTGGCACAAATCTTGTTGCTACCTGAACTCCTTGTGCCCCCAAGTCAAAAGCATGTTTTACCTTATTTTTGTCACTTATTCCACCAGCAACAACTACAGGAATGTCTTTGTTGTATTTTTTTTCATATTCTTTTACAACATCTATTATTCCTTGAATTTCATGGTCATAATCAAGTTCACTTTCAAGTTCTTCCACCGAAAAACCTAAATGCCCTCCGGCTTTTGGTCCCTCAATTATAATCATATCTGCTGTTGCGTTATGTCTTCTGTCCCAATATTTTAAAATAACTTTTGCCGACTTTACACTTGAAACAATTGGAGCCATCTTCGTTTTAAAGCCTTTAAGATATTCTGGAAGTTCTGTTGGAAGACCTGCCCCTGACACTATAATATCTGCCCCTGCTTTTGCAGCTTCAATAACATGCTCCCTGTAATCTTTCAGGGCAACCATTATATTAAATCCTATAATTCCATTTGGTGAAATTCGTCTTGCTTTTTCATATTCTTTCTTTATTGCTTTTTTGTTGGCAAGTCTTGGATTATTTTCAAAATCCTCTTCCTTAAACCCGATTTGTGCAGAAGAAATAATTCCCACTCCACCTTCTTTTGCCACGGCTCCTGCAAGATTTCCAAGGCTGATTCCTACCCCCATTCCACCTTGTACTATGGGCCTTTCTGCTATTAAATCTCCAATCTGTAAAGGTTTATAATTCATCCATAACTCCTTATTTAAACTGCTTTCTAATATCCATTGCTAAAAAAGTTGTATCTTTCATCTACTAATTGTTCCTTAGTAATTTTTGTTTTTTCAGCAAGGAATTTCACAATTTCTTTATCCATTTTTTCCGTAATTTTAGGTAACGTATCCGTTGTATATTTTTCAGGTTCAAAGAAAACCTTCTTAATTATTCCCATTTCTTTTAAATCTTTTGCAGTCATTTTCATTGCTCCTGCAGCTTCCTTAGCCCTCTTGCTGTCCTTCCAGAGAATACTGGCATAACCTTCCGGAGACAAAATTGAATAAACTGCATTTTCCATCATCCACACTTCATCTGCAACAGCCAAAGCCAACGCACCGCCACTTCCACCTTCTCCAATTACTATTGAAAGAATCGGTGTTCTAAGTGATGACATTTCAAAAAGATTTCTTGCAATTGCCTCTCCCTGACCGCGCTCCTCTGCTTCCAATCCACAGAATGCTCCCGGTGTGTCCACAAAACAAATTACCGGTCGGTTAAATTTCTCTGCCTGTTTCATCAATCGTAAAGCCTTTCTGTATCCGTCAGGTGATGGCATTCCAAAATTATGTTCAAGATTCTCTTTTGTGTTATGACCCTTTTCCTGTGCAATTACCGTAACCGGCATTCCATGAAAAGACGCAATGCCACCGATTATTGCCTGATCATCCTTAAAATATCTGTCTCCGTGAAATTCTACAAAATCATCAAAAAGCAAATCTATATAGTCGCTGGCAATAGGTCTATCATTCATTCTTGACGCCAAAACCCTATCCCAAGCTGACTTTTTAACTGACTCAGTAATCATTTTAATCGATTCTCTTTTCTTCTGAGCCATTGTTGATTTTTCTTTTTTTATGTTAAAATTATCTGTGTAAGACTTATCATCTTTTTTATGCAAAGTAAGAATTGTTATTAACCTATTTCTTAAATTTTTTCGCTCCACTATCCCGTCAATAAAACCGTGTTCCAAAAGAAACTCTGACCTTTGAAAACCTTTAGGCAATTTCTGTCCAATAGTCTGCTCAATTACCCTTGGCCCTGCGAAACCGATTAACGCTTTAGGCTCCGCCAAAATAATATCACCAAGCATTGCAAAGCTTGCAGTAACGCCTCCTGTAGTTGGATCAGTCAAAACTGAAATATATAAATTCCCTGATTCACTATGTCTTTTCAACGCTGCTGAAGTCTTTGCCATCTGCATAAGAGAAACCATTCCCTCCTGCATTCTTGCTCCACCTGAGCAGGCAAAAATAATAACCGGAATATTTTCTTTTGTTGCATACTCCACAGTTTTTGCAATCTTCTCCCCTACAACTTCACCCATACTTGCCATAAGGAAACGCCCGTCACAAACGGCAATAGCCACCGAATTGCCACCAATTGTGGCTCTTCCTGTTGTAACAGCCTCATCAAGCCCAGTCTTATCCCTTAACGCCTGAACTTTTGCTTCATAGCCTTTCATCTTCAATGGATTTCTTGTATTAAGTCCTTCAAACATAGGCTCAAAACTATCCTTATCCACAACCATCTCAATTCTCCTGTAAGCATGAACCCTGAAATAACCGCCACACTTAGGACAAATATAATTATTATTCTTCACATCTTCAGCCAAAACAATAGAGCTACACTTCTTGCACTTTCTGAGAAGACCGTCTGGCACATTGGAAGTGTTGACCTTAATTGTAACGTAATCTTTATTTTTTCTATCAAATAACTTTTTAAATTTCATAAACCTCTCCATCTGCTACTTTTTTATCCCTTCTCGCGGAAGAATTTTTCTGACGCAAACACGTTGAATTTCTTATTTTGCTCCGCCGCCTATTGTACAGTGAAAACTTAAACTCGCCTTCGGCTCAAACAGTAAGTTTATCACTGTACGCTATGCTCGCAAAATTGCAAAAATCTGCCTATTGTTTGCTTGTCAGAAAAATTCTTCCGCGAGAAATAGCAAAATAATAGCTCCATCAATTTTTATGCTATGTTTTCAATGTTTTTGTTGAAATTTTCTATAAAGTTTACATCAAAGTGTCCGCTTTGGAAAACTGAATCATTGAGAATGCTATACAAGTAGTCCACGTTTGTGTCGATTCCTTCTACGATTACTTCTCCCAGTGCGCTTATCATTTTCTTTATGGCTTCTTCTCTGTTTTCTCCATGTACTATTAGTTTGGCCAGCATTGAGTCGTAGTATGGTGTTACTTCATAGCCGTTGTATACTGCTGAGTCTATTCTGACTCCGTTACCTCCCGGTAGGTACAGGTCGGTTATGACTCCCGGTGATGGTCTAAAGTTTAGTAGTGGATTTTCTGCATTTATTCTGCATTCTATGGCATGACCATTTATTTTTATGTCTTTTTGTTTGTATGATAGTGGTTGCCCATCTGCTATTTTTATTTGTTCTTTTATTAGGTCTATTCCTGTTACTGTTTCTGTTACAGGATGTTCAACCTGTATTCTTGTATTCATTTCCATAAAATAGAATTTGTCTTTATCCAAAAGGAACTCTATTGTTCCTGCGTTTTCGTATTTTGCTGCTTTTGCGGCACGTACTGCTGTATCGCCCATTTTTTTTCTTAATTCATCTGACAGAATTACACTTGGAGATTCTTCTATCATTTTCTGATGATTTCGCTGAATTGAACAGTCACGCTCTCCTAAATGGATTACATTGCCAAATTTGTCTGCTAATATTTGAAATTCTATATGTCTTGGATTTTCCACAAAATGTTCTATATACATTGTTCCATCATCAAAAGCTGCTTCGCTTTCTTTTTTGGCTGCGTTAAATGCCTGTTCAAATTCTTCAGGGCCATACGCCACACGCATTCCTTTTCCACCGCCACCTAAAGCTGCTTTTATGATTACCGGATATCCAACCTGGTCTGCTATTTTCTTTCCTGTTTTGCTATCATATATCTGTTCTTCACTTCCTGGAATTACAGGTACATTGGCCTCTATCATTGTTTTTCTTGCAACTGACTTGTTTCCCAGATTATACATTACATCTGATTTTGGTCCAATAAAAATAATATTGCACTGCTCGCATAATCTGGCAAATTTGCTATTTTCTGATAAAAAACCAAATCCTGGATGAATTGCATCTGCACCTGTTGCAATTGTTGCGCTAATTATACTTTCCATATTTAAATAACTTTCACTTGCCTTTGTTTCCCCTATACAAATAGCTTCATCTGCCAATTGTGTGTGAAGTGCATCTTTGTCTGCCTTTGAATATACAGCTACAGTCTCAATACCCATTTCTCTACATGCTCTTATTATCCTTACTGCTATTTCACCTCTGTTTGCAATTAAAAGTTTCTGAATCATATCATTCTCCAATTCCAGGCGGGTTAAAGTTGTTACCCAACCATAAATGTAAGTTCTGCTTTTGCCACAACTTTTCCGCCTACGCTTGCTATTGCCTGGCCTATTCCCATAGGTCCTTTCTGCTTAATAATTTTTGTTTCAAGTTTTAATTTATCCCCTGGCACTACTTTTCCCTTAAATCTACATTTATTTATTCCACCAAAGAATGCAGTCTTTCCCTTAAAACCTTCCTGACTAAGTATTGCCACCGCTCCAACCTGCGCAAGGGCCTCTATAGTAAGTACTCCCGGCATAACCGGCTCCTGTGGAAAATGCCCCCTAAAAAAATCTTCTCTAAAGGTTACGCATTTGTAACCAACGGCATACTCCCCCGGCTTATAGTCTTCAATATAATCTATTAAAAGAAAAGGGTGTCTATGGGGAATAATTTCTTCTATTTCTTTAATTCCTAACATTTTTTAATTCCTCTTTTTCTACTCTACTTCAAATAATGGCTGACCATATTCTACTGTCTGCTCATTTTCAACTAAAATTTTTGTTACAACGCCATCAAATTCACTTTCGATTTCATTCATCAGCTTCATTGCCTCTACTATTGCAACTACCTGACCTTTTCTCACTGTGTCTCCTACCTGAACAAACGGCTTTGCCCCTTCTTCCGGTGCAAGATATACAGTTCCAACCAATGGAGAATTAATTACATTGCCTGTTAAAACTTCTTTCTGTTCGATACTTTCTTCTGTATTTTCCTGTTTAACTAAAACATCTTGTGCTACAGGTTTTGGTGAAGCAATAACTTCAACTTCTGTCTTTTTTTCCAAATGCAGTTTTGCTCCATTTTCTTCATAATCAAATATGTCAATTTTAGAATTTGAAATAGCACTAATTAAATCTTTTATTTCACTTATATCCATTTTCATCACCTATTTTTCATATTTTTTAACTGCTAATGTTCCATTATGTCCGCCAAAACCTAATGAATTGCTTAAAGCTACTTTCACAGTGCATTTTTCCCCTGAACCTTTCATATAATTAAGGTCGCATTCTTCACCTTCGTTTTCAAGACCTATTGTCTGATGTATGTAATTGTCCTGAATTGACTTAACACATGTGATAAATTCAACTCCACCTGCTGCACCTAAAAGATGTCCAATCATGGATTTTGTAGAATTAATTTTCACAGACTTAGCTGCTTCTCCCAATGCCAACTTTATTGCTCTTGTTTCAAATAAGTCATTATGATGTGTGCTTGTTCCGTGAGCGTTAATATAATCTACTTCCTCAGGTTTAACTCCTGCCTCTTCCATTGCAAGGGTCATCGCCTTAGCTGCACCACTTCCATCTTCTGCCGGAGATGTAATGTGATAAGCATCACATGTTGCACCGTATCCCACAACTTCTGCAAATATGTTTGCGCCTCTGTTTATTGCATGTTGTAATTCTTCTAACACAACAATTCCGGCACCTTCACCCATTACAAAACCGCTTCTATCTTTGTCGAAAGGTCGTGAAGCTTTTGTTTTATCTGTTTCTTTTGTAAGTGCGGTAAGACTTGAAAAACCTGCCACGCCAATAGGTGTTATGGCACTTTCTGTTCCACCTGCTACCATTACATCAGCCTCGCCATATTTTATTGTTCTAAAAGCTTCTCCAATACAATGAGTTCCTGTAGCACAGGCTGTTACGATGTTTACGCATTTTCCTTTAAGACCTAAGTCTATAGCCACATTTCCTGCTGCCATATTTGTAATCATCATTGGCACAAGCAAAGGTTTTACCCTTGAAGGTCCTTTTTCAAGAAGCTTAGCATGTTCCTCTTCCATATCTCCCAGGCCTCCAATTCCCGAGCCCACACTTACACCTACTCTGTATGGATCTTCCTTTTCCATATCTATACCTGACTGAGCAAAAGCTTCTTTTGCAGCAGCTACTGCATATTGTGAAAAAGGTGAAAGTCTTTTCGCCTGTTTAAATCCTAATACTTCTTTTGCATTAAAATCCTTAACTTCCGCTGCAAGTTTTGCACTATAATCTGTTGTGTCAAACTTAGTTATTTCGTCTATTCCAAGAACTCCTGCCTTAACGTTGTTCCAGAAAGTTTCTACATTATTTCCAATAGGTGTAATTGCACCCATTCCTGTTACTACAACTCTTCTCTCCATTACCTATCTCCTATAATTACATTACCATTCCGCCATCTATGTTAATAACCTGACCTGTTATATAATCGCTTTTCTCTGAACTAAGAAAAAGTGCCAATTCTGCTACTTCCTCAGGTTTGCCAAATCTTCCAAGTGGTATTTGTCTTTTAGCTCCTTCTTTAACTTTGTCTGATAATGTAATTGTCATATCAGTATCAACAAAGCCCGGTGCAATTGCATTAACATTAATATTCCTTGAAGCCAATTCTCTTGCTGCCGACTTTGTAAGCCCAATAATACCTGCCTTTGATGCTGAATAATTAGCCTGTCCTGCATTTCCCGTAACTCCTGATACAGAAGAAATATTAATAATTTTTCCTTTTCTCTGCTTTACCATTGTTCTTGAGGCAAATCTTATAGTATTAAATGTTCCTTTTAAGTTAACATTAATAACACTGTCAAAATCTTCTTCTTTCATTCCCATCAAAAGTCCGTCTCTTGTTATTCCCGCATTATTTACAAGAATATCGATTCTTCCATATTCTTTAACAACATCTCCAATAAACTTTTCACACTTGTCAAAGTCTGAAACATCGCATTTATATGTAACTGCTTTACCACCCTTTTCTCTAATCTCTGCTTCCAAAGCTTGTGCCGCCTGAACTGAGCCCTGATAATTGATGATTACAGTTGCACCATTTTCTGCCATTTTCTTTGCTATGGCTGCGCCAATGCCTCTTGACGCTCCCGTAATTACAGCTATTTTTTCATTTAACATAAAACTCTCCATACTGTTTTTATTTTAATATGCTCTCTCCATATGATTTACAAACTTTTCGTCATAGTTTTTTATCATAATATTTATAAACTGATTTCCTTTAGTTTATCTAAATCATCTACCGTGCTAATATTGATGCATTTAACATTTCTGTCTATTTTTCTAATAAATCCTGCTAAAGTTTTACCAGGGCCTATCTCAACAAAAGTATCAACACCATTATTAATCATATTTCTTACACTTTGCTCCCATTTAACAGGTGAAGAAATTTGTTTAACCAAAAGTTCTTTTGTTTTTGAAATATCGCTCACATATTCCCCTGTTACATTTGTAACATATGGAATTTTTAATTCTGTTAAATTAATTTTTTCCAACTCCACAGACATTTTTTCTCCGGCAGTTTTCAAAAATTTTGAATGAAACGGACCGCTAACATTAAGTTCTATTACTCTTTTTGCCCCACTTTCATTTAAAACTTTTGCTGCTTTTTCAACTGCAGGTTTTAAACCTGTAATAACAATCTGACCCGGGCAATTGTAATTAGCTATGTCCACATCTTCTATGTCTAAAATTAATTCTTCTATCTTAGATGTTTCCATTCCTAATACTGCTGCCATAGCTCCTGCTTTTTTAGGATTGTCCGTTGGAACCGCTTCATCCATAAAAATTCCTCTTTTTCTAACAGCCACAATCGCCTCTTTTTCTGTCATTCCATGGGCTGCTACAATTGCCGCGTATTCTCCAAGACTTAAGCCCGCTGCTACATCAGGCTTTATACCAAGATTTTCAACTTCTTTTGTAATTGCAAGACAGGTTGTAACCAAAGCCGCCTGTGTATATTTTGTATTATTTATAAGTTCATTTTCTTCAAAACAAATATTTTTTATGTCAAAATCCAAAACTTTATCAGCTTCATCAAAAATTCTTCTTGCATTAGGTTTTGTTTCATAAAAATCTTTTCCCATGCCAATTTTTTGAGCACCCTGTCCCGGATAAATAAATGCTATCTTTCCCATTTTATGCCTTTCTTAAAATCTTGTTTTAAACATTATTTCAAATCAATATTTAATTACAATCTTCGTTATATTGTAATTGCTTTGTATTTCAACTTCTTTTTATTGAATTAGAATTTTAATCAAATCCTTTGCTTAAAAGTTGTTCTCCTTGTGTCATAACTTTTGTAATCAAATCTTTACAGGAACATATTTCTTTAACGAGCCCTGCGCTTTGACCTGCCATTACACTACCATTATCTACATCTCCGTCCACAACTGCTTTTCGCAAACCGCCAAGCGTAAGTTTTTCAAGCTGTTCCAGACCTGCACCTTCTGCCTCAAGTTTAAGGTATGTATTAGTCTGTTTGTTTCTAAGATTTCTTACGGGATGTCCTGTGCTTCTGCCTGTAACCTTTGTGTCAATGTCCTTAGCTTTTACGATTTTGGCTTTATAATTGTCATGAACTGTTGATTCTTTTGTTGCCACAAAAGAAGTTCCCATTTGAACACCACTGGCTCCAAGCATAAATGCCGCTGCAAAACCTCTTCCATCTGCAATTCCTCCTGCCGCAACAACAGGAATGTTTACTGCATCTACAACCTGTGGCACAAGAACCATTGTTGTTATTTCACCAATATGTCCTCCGGCTTCTGTTCCTTCTGCAATTACCGCATCTGCACCGCACCTTTCCATCATTCTTGCCATGGCTACTGAGGCAACAACAGGCATTACTTTTATTCCTGCATTTTTCCACATTTCCATATATTTTCCCGGATTTCCTGCTCCTGTAGTAACAACCTTCACATTATGTTTTGCTACTACTTTCGCAATTTCATCAGCTTGTGGATTCATAAGCATTATATTCACGCCAAAAGGCTTATCTGTTAATGTTTTTGCTTTAATAATCTGATCTTCAACCCACTTAGCATCTGCGCCACCGGCTCCTATAATTCCAAGCCCGCCTGCATTAGATACTGCCGCTGCAAGATTGGCTTCAGCAACCCAAGCCATGCCTCCCTGAATAATGGGATATTCAATTTCTAAAATTTCTGTTAAAGCTGTTTTCATAATCGCCTCGTTTTGTTTTCTGATTTTTTAAACTATTTTCTAATTATTTTTAGTTATCTTCTATTTTTTACTAGCTTTTAACTATCTTTCTGACTATTTTTATTTGTTCTTTTCAATGTAATCACAAACATCTCCAACTGTCTTAATATTTTCAAGTTCTTCTGTTGGAATCTTTACTTCAAATTCATCTTCAAACTTCATTACTAAGTCAAATAAGTCTAATGAATCAGCTCCTAAGTCTTCATCAAAAATTGTTTCCTTTGTAATTGTTGCTGCGTCTGCTCCTAATTCTTCTGCTATTAATTCTTTAATCTTTTCAAACATTTTATTTTTTCCTTTCATTTTTCATTTTTATTTTGTATGTAATCCGGCTAACCGGTAATTACCTATGGTTTATAATTTTCTAAAACTCCAAATAAACTGCTGACCATGTAAGCCCTGCGCCAAAACCTGCCATTATTATTTTGTTTCCTTTTTGAATCTTTCCATCCCTTACCATTTCGTCAAGTAAAATTGGAATACTTGCCGATGATGTATTTCCATACTCGCTAACATTTTCAGGAATTAAATCCATTGAAACTTTTAATCGTTTTCCAATACTTTCAAGTATTCTTTTGTTAGCCTGATGTAACAAAAACAAATCAATTTCTGATTTTTCAATTTTCATCTTTGAAATCAGTTCTTCAATACACTCAGGGACTTTTCTTACTGCAAATCTAAAAACTTCCTGCCCATTCATAGATACGAATGTTTTTTTAGAATCATTTATTCCCCTGTACTGTATTGAATTCTCACATGTTAATGCACCTCCCATTGAACCATCCGAATGCATTACTGTTTCAAATCTTGCTTTTTCATCTTTTTTAATAATTGCAGCTCCTGCTCCATCTCCAAAAAGAATTGCTGTTGTTCTGTCTGTCCAATCAACTATTTGTGACAAGCCTTCAGCTCCAATGACTAATGCCGTTTCAACCAAGCCTGCGTTTATGTAACTTTGTGCAATGTTATATGCTGTAATAAAACCTGTACATGCCACATTTATGTCAAAGCACATGGCATTCGTTGCCTTTAACTGATCCTGTACAATACAGGCTGTACTTGGCAAAATAGTGTCCGACGATACAGTTGATACAATTATCAAATCAATTTTTTCACAACTTATTCCGGCATTCTCTATTGCCTTTTCTGCCGCCCTGCACGCCATATAACTTGTACTCTCATCGGTCATAATATGTCTTCTCTTTATTCCTGTCCGCTCTCTTATCCACTGGTCATCTGTTTCAAAGAACTCTTTTAAGTCATTATTACAAACAACATTATCCGGCGCATAAGAACCTGTTCCTATAATCTTTCCAAACATAAACTCAAAAATCAGATTGAATTCCCAAAGTAATTCATTATCCTTTCAAAAATTATTCAAAACACTTTAATCAAAATAGGTTAAGCAATCACATTTATTTTTATTTAAAATTATTTTGTTTTAAAATTTTTTGATTATAAAGTGTTTTGACTTTCAAAGTATATTATTAAAAAAATAATTTGTCAACACCTTTTTTAAGATTTCTCTCCTTCTTTTCTGTACAAAGTCGCCCAGGGCGTTGTCTACGCTCATTGGATACAATAAATCTGCCCTTCTAGTGTCATTACGTGTCATATGATAAAAATGTTGTAGCTTTCGTAATCCCCAAGTTTCACAAAAAAAACCGGGCTACGCATTTGTACCGACCTCCAATCGTTAGATTTTTAGGTCTAACTTTTGGGGGGCGGTACAATTTTCAATGCGTCTCCCGGCTTTTTATTCTATCTGGTTTATGACTATTCCCTGCCATCTCTCCAGACTTATATTCTAATAGCCATAAGGTGTTCCCTTACCGCTTCCTTCCTTTAATCTTGCCATTGCTCTTGCTAATGATGCCTTTGAAATATGATATTCAGCAATACTTTGCTTCTGACGAAGCTGTTCTTCTGCTCTTTCTTTGGCTTCCTCAGCTCTTCTTAAGTCGATTTCTTCAGGATATTCACAAGTGTCAACTATAACTGTAGCTCGATTGTTTACCATCTGGGCAAAACCAGTCCCTGTTACACCTACAATAGTGCTACCGTCTTCCTTTGTGATTTTTATTTCTCCTACCTCAACAGAAAATACCATATTTTCATGATGAGCCTGAATGGCTTTTGAGCCATCACGAAGAGGTAAAACTAACTGAGTGCATCTTCCACTATAGAATATCTTATCGCAAGCAATAACTTTTATACCAAATGAATTACTCATAGCTCATTCCTCCTAGTTTGCGGAACTTTCTCCTGCCATTGTCTTTGCCTTTTCAATAACATCATCAATTGTTCCAACATTGAAAAATGCAGCTTCCGGATAATCATCCATTTCACCATCAATTATAGCCTTAAATCCACGTACTGTTTCTTTAAGTGGTACATACTTTCCTGGTACACCTGTAAAGTTTTCAGCTACATGGAATGGCTGTGAAAGGAACTTCTGAATCTTTCTAGCTCTATATACAACAAGTTTATCTTCATCTGATAATTCTTCCATACCAAGAATAGAGATAATATCCTGTAATTCTGTATATTTCTGAAGAATTTCCTGAACTCTTCTTGCTGTTTCATAATGTTCTTTTCCTACAACATCTTCCTCAAGAATACGTGAATTAGATTCCAAAGGATCTACTGCAGGATAAATACCCTGTTCAACAATCTTTCTTGAAAGAACTGTTGTTGCATCAAGATGGGCAAATGTTGTTGCCGGAGCAGGGTCTGTTAAGTCATCGGCAGGCACATATACGGCCTGAACTGACGTTACAGAACCATTCTTTGTTGATGCGATTCTTTCCTGTAATTCACCCATTTCTGTTGCTAATGTTGGCTGATAACCTACCGCTGATGGCATACGTCCAAGTAATGCTGAAACTTCTGAACCAGCCTGTGTAAAACGGAAAATATTATCAATGAATAACAATACGTTCTGATGTTCTTCATCTCTAAAATATTCAGCCATTGTAAGACCTGTTTCAGCAACCCTCATACGTGCTCCAGGTGGCTCATTCATCTGTCCAAACACTAGGGCAGTTTTATCTAAAACACCTGATTCTTTCATTTCTGTCCATAAATCATTACCTTCACGGGAACGTTCACCAACACCTGTGAATATTGAATATCCACCATGCTGTGTTGCAATGTTTGTAATCAATTCCTGAATAAGTACTGTTTTACCTACACCGGCACCACCGAAAAGACCGATTTTACCACCTTTTGCATAAGGTGCCAAAAGGTCAATAACCTTAATACCTGTTTCAAGAACTTCTACAACAGGGCTCTGGTCTTCAAATGATGGTGGATCTCTGTGTATACACCAATGCTGTTCACCATCTAATTTTTCTCCATTATCTAAAGTATCTCCAAGAACATTAAATAATCTTCCAAGAGTCTTTTCACCTACAGGAACAGATATACCACTTCCTGTTGCAACAACTTCCATACCTTTATGAAGACCTTCACTTGCTGCAAGCATGATACATCTTACTGTATTATTTCCTATGTGTTGCGCAACCTCCATTACACAACGCTTTCCATTGTTATCTACTTCAAGCGCATCTTTAATATATGGAAGGTTGTTGTCTGCAAATTCTACATCCACTACAGGTCCCATAACCTGTACAATCTTTCCTTTTAACATATGGTTTCGATTCCTTCCTATTTCTTCTTCTGTGCCTTAGCACCACCAATAATCTCAGTAATCTGCTGAGTAATGGCTGACTGACGCACACGATTATATTCAATCGACAACTGTTGCAACATATCTTTTGCACTATCTGTTGCCGCCTGCATTGCCATCATACGTGAGCTATGTTCACTTGCAAATGATTCAACTAATGCTCCGTAAATGAAACCTGTTACACAGTTTGGAACAATATGCTCCAGAACTTCCTTTACTGATGTATCTGTCTTGATTTCTTCCTGATACATATCTATAGGAGGTCTGTTCTTTTCAAACTGTTCTCTGTAACATGGAAGCAAACGCATTTTTTCCGTAACCATAGATACAGAATTTTCCATTTTTGTGTATATAACATAGATTTCATCTAATTCTCTTTTGTTATATAACTCCAAAACTCTCTCTGCAATTACACGGGCTCTATGAAGTGATGGATTCTGAACTGTATATTTAAATTCTGAATCAACCTCCATACCCTCTTTTGCAAAAAACTGACGACCAAGCTCTCCAACTACAAAGAGCTTATTATTTTTTCCCTGCTTAAAAAGTTCATTAGCCATCTTAATAACATTGTGGTTATATGCTCCGGCTAAACCTTTATCAGCAGTAATAACTATATAACCTCTCTTCTTTTCCTCATCAGGAATATTGGAATGAGGGTCAAAATACTTACTTCTTGCATCAGGCAAATGTCGAAGAAGTCTCGCAATTGCCGACTGTAATTCATAGAAGTAAGGCTCTGTGTCTTCAAGTTTCTGTTTTGCACTTCTAAGCTTTGCAGAAGAAATCATATACATGGCATTTGTAATCTTCATCGTATCCTGGATACTTTTCATTCGTTTCTGAATTTCCTTAGTATTTGCCATTATCTATCACCTGCTTCTAAATTCTGCTCTTATATTCTTTAGCTGCTTCAACTATTCTTTCTGTAAGTGCATCATCAAGAACTTTCTTTTCATTAATTTCATCAACAATATCCTCATGTTCTGCCTTAAAGAAGTCTAACATTCCCAGCTGTACTTCCTTAGTTTTCTTGACATCTACATCTAAGAATATACGGTTTGTTGCTGCAACCAATGTGATAACCTGTTCAGCAAGACTCATCGGATTACAAAGTGGCTGCTTTAATAATTCCATAAGTCCTTTACCATACTGTAACTGTTCCTTAGTTGTATCATCTAAGTCAGAACTAAACTGTGTGAACACTTCCATTTCACGGTACTGTGCCAAATCAATACGAATAGTTCCTGCCGCTTTTTTCATAGCCTTAGTCTGTGCCGCACCACCTACACGGGATACAGAAATACCAACGTTAATAGCCGGACGCATACCTGAGAAGAATAAGTCACTTTCAAGGAAAATCTGACCATCTGTAATAGAAATAACGTTAGTCGGAATATAGGCAGATACATCACCATCCTGCGTTTCAATAATAGGAAGTGCTGTAATTGAACCTCCACCTAATTCATCACTTAACTTACTTGAACGCTCTAACAATCTTGAATGTAAATAGAATACGTCACCAGGATAAGCTTCACGTCCAGGAGAACGCTCTAACAAAAGTGAAAGCGCTCTATAAGCTACTGCGTGTTTTGAAAGATCATCATATACAATAAGTACATCTTTGCCTTTGTACATAAAATATTCAGCTAATGCTGTACCTGCATATGGTGCTATATACTGCAATGATGCTGATTCACTTGCTGTTGATGATAAAACAATTGAATAATCCATTGCACCATGTTTCTTTAATGTGTTTACTAATTTGGCAACTGTAGATGCTTTCTGACCTATGGCTACATAAATACAAATAACATCTTTACCTTTCTGGTTAAGAATTGTATCAATTGCTATTGAAGTCTTACCTGTCTGTCTATCGCCGATAATTAATTCTCTCTGTCCTCTACCAATAGGAAGCATTGAGTCTATTGCCAAAATACCTGTTTCCATAGGCTGATTTACTGACTGTCTGTCAACAATACCCGGGGCTTCCTGTTCAATGGCTCTATAGTCATCTGCCTTAATTTCACCCTTTCCATCAATAGGTGCTCCCAATGCATTAACTATTCTTCCAAGAAAAGCATCACCTACAGGAATTCCTGCTTTTTTCTTTGTTCTTGTTACTTTTGTACCTTCTTTTATTTCAGTGTCTTTACCGAAAATAATACATCCAACCTGGTCACGCTTAATGTCCTGTACCATTCCCTTAACACCATTTTCAAAAATAACGATTTCTCCATACATAGCATGTTCAATACCATAAACTGTTGCTATTCCGTCACCAACCCAGATGACTGTTCCAACTTCCTGGTCTTTACATACTGTATCGTAGTTTTCTATCTCTGTTTTAAGGATAGAAATAATTTCTTCCGAATTAATGGAACCCACGTTATCACCTCCATGTTAGTTTTTTCTCTAACCTGTTAAGTCTTCCTCTAATGCTGTTGTCCTCTTCAATATCTCCAACTTTCAAAACAAAGCCTCCAATAAGTTCAGGCTGCTCAACCATTGTAAGTTCAACAGTTTCTTTATTGTACTTCTTTGCAAGGTAATTTTTAATCTGACTTAACTGATTTTCATTTGGCTCTACTACGTAAGATAATGTAGCTGTTAAAATGTTGTTTGCTTCATTATATTTCTTATAGTAAGCTTCTATAATCTCATCTATATAAGACATTTTTTCATGGTTACATACAACCTTTAAAAAATTCTCTATTTCTTTTGGAAAAACTTTTTCTATAATAGAATATTTTTCATTCTTTGAAATAATGGGACTTTCCAAAGTTCTATGCAACTGCTCTGTCAAAGAAAAAATTCTTTTACTCTCTTCAACTGTACCTTTCTTTATGCCTAATTCAAAAAGAACTTCTCCATAATTATTCGCTGTCTGTGTCATTTACACCACCTGCTTTAGCCAAAAACTGATCATACATTAACTGATTGCTTTCCTTTGTACCGGATTCACCCAATACTTTTTCTGCTGCTGCAACAGCAAGTCCTGCAATCTCTGACTGTAAATCCTGTACTGTCTTTTCTCTATCCAGTTCTACAGCTTTATGTGCATCCTTTATAATTCTGTCTGCCTCTGCACTTGCCACAGAAACCTTGTTATTATATTCAGTCTGCGCACTCTTTCTAGCTTTCTCGATGATTTCTGAAGATTCCTTATGTGCCTGTGTAAGCTTATCTTCATACTGAGCTTTCAAGTCATACGCTTTATCCTTTTCTTTTCGGGCATCAGCAATCTCTCCTTCAATCATCTGCTTACGCTGTTCCATAATATTAGTTACCGGTTTGATTAAAAACTTTCTAAGTGCAAGGTAAAGTACAATTAGATTGATGATGGTAAATACAACGTTCCAATCTATTCTTAATAACTGCATTCTCTACCAAATCCTTTCTTATCCTAAGAATAAAATAATTAAAATAGCTACAACCATACCGAAAATTGCAGTACCTTCTGCAAGGGCACAACCAAGTAATAATGCCTTAGTAATCTTTCCTTCTGCTTCCGGCTGTCTTGCGATTGCATCTGTTGCCTTTGATGTTGCAATACCAATACCTACACCTGCTCCAATACCTGTTAATGCTGCTAAACCTGCTCCAATTGCTACTAATGATGTCATAATATTTATCTCCTTTTACTCTATACTTTCTTTAATAAATAGCGATGTTAAAAATACAAACACATATGCCTGTATAAAACCATCAAATAAATCAAAATACAAACTTAATGGAACCGGAACCAAAACCGGCGCTACGATTTTAATAAGTTCCATAATAACGAATGCGCCTAAAATATTACCAAATAAACGCATACACAACGACAGTGGTCTGATAAACACTTCCAATATGTTCATAGGAAGCATTATTATTATCGGCTCTGCAAAGCTTTTCAAAAATCCCTTTACACCTTTCTGATGTATTCCTGCATATTCTACAAGAATAATACTCATCAGTGCCAACGCTCCTGTTACACCAACATCTTTAGTTGGTGATTTCAGTCCAAACAGACCAATCATGTTTGAGATTGCAATATAAATTCCAACTGTCATCATATAAGGAATGTATCTCTTTCCTGCCTCTCCTAACATATCGTAGAAGAAATTGCGTAATCCTCCGATAACAGTTTCCACAACCAGTTGTCTTTTTCCAACGTTTTCTACCTTTAGATTTCTTCCAAGGAAGAACGCTGCCACAATTAATACTGCCATAATAATCCACGTGACCACGACAGATTCGGCAACCGGAATTCCTCCAAAAATCGGAATTGTAAATGCTGTCTCACAATTTAATTCTGCCATTAATTCCTCTGACAGATTTCCCATTTTTGAACCTCCTCTCTTAGTATTGAACATATTTACGTGTCTGACTTATTTATCGGATATCAAACATCCAAGTTTTAATCGCACGAATTACTTCGCATCTTACACTTAAACATGTTACCTTGAAAATTGATTTCTCAGTGTAGAACCTTTGGCTGTTAATTGCCTGCACTAACATATATTATGTACAAATACCATACTTTTTTTATTATATTTACTATAATATTTTTTCTCATATAGTATAAAAGAGCAGATGTCACAGCCCTTCATCCGACCGTAACTCCACTCCCTTGTGTATATGTCATTGCCTATGCAATTATTGTCAAATATCTCTCACAATTCGCAATTATACTACTTTCTCCAAATAATGGTAGTCTTTTTTTTACTAATTATGATTTTTTGTCAATTTGTCAATTATGTATATTGGCTATATTTCACATTTTTAAGATTATAAAGATACTTTTTTTAGTGTATTTTGTATATTTTGTACACATTTTCATTATACATATGTCTAATTCTTATTCTTGTGATTATGCTTTTTCCGTCTATATTTTGTGAATTTTTTACAAAAAAATTAATGGTTTTTTATGTTAAATTACTGCTAATGTTTGCCATCATAATAAAAACATTGAACTCTCCATTGGTATGGTCTACTTCCATTCTGCCATCATATTTTTCAACTACGGCACTAACCGAAGACAGACCTATTCCTGTATCTTTAAACTCCCGTTTTCTTGAATAATAACCCGAATGACCTTTCTTAATTTCACCATTGTACAAGTTCGAAACTAACATACATATATACTCATTACTTCTGTTTATTCTTAATTTTATTCTTTTATTTTCTTCTTTTTTGCTTGCTTCAATGGCATTTTCCAGAAGATTTCCTATTACAATACATAAGTCTGTATCACGTATCTTTAATTCTTCCGGTAATGCCACATTTAAATGTACCTCTATTCCATTATCTTTTGCCAGCAAAATATAATGATTCAAAATTGCATCAACTGTACTGTTATTACAATAAACCATTGGCTCTTTTGTAGAATCAATCTTATTATATTCTTCCAAATATTCTATTAACTGCTCTATTTTATTTTCCTTTGCTAACTGATAAACAACATTAATATGATGATGTATGTCATGTCTGCTTTTTCTGGTTTTTTCTATTTTTTCAGTAATCATATTGTACTGCTCAGATTTCATGTCAATAAGCATTTTGCTTCTCTTAGCCTTCTCCTCTGCTCTGACAAATTTTTCCTCCGTATTCATATTGGAAAACTGCATTACACTAACAATTACAACACCTATACTTAATGTAAATCTTGCAATTACCTGATTAAAACGCATATATGTAATTTCGAAGTTGTTTTCACAATATGCCAAACTTACTATAGAGAAAATTATTGGAATAATCCAGGCCTGCCTCCACTGTCTTCTATTATCAGTTTTTACAACAGGAACTATATATTTCTTCCATAATATGTACATAAAAGGAAAACATATTGCTGATATTATAATTCTTAAAACTGCCGTATCCAAATAAGTCGCCGACTGCCTTATGGTTATATAATTATTAATATGACTTGCCCAAACCAATATCACAACACTTATGGGCAATAATAATCCATACACAAACAATGACTTTTCTATATAATCATCCACTAAAAAAATAGCCAACGTCAAAACCACAAATATTTGGACCATTCGATAGGAAAACATAACATCCAAATTATAAAACTCTGCCGTGGTTATCTTTTTAAATATTAACAAATATATTGTTAGTGCAATATAATTTAAAACTCCTGTTGTTATTACAGAAAATCTTAATCTGTCTTTAAATGGCATATATAAAAGAAATATCCATGGGAATACATCTAAAAAAACATTTGTAATTAACCAAAAACCGCTCATACTTCCCCCCTACTACTTTATGACTGTAATTTTGACTCTATTTCATCGCTCATTTCCAAAACTCATTCCATCAAAATAGGATTAAACTGTCCACACTGTCCTGTTTTAATCATTTCAACAGCTTTCTTGTGACTTATTGCTTCATTATAAATGTCTGCTAATATAGTCAATGACTCCAAGCTCATAAGCTTTTCTAATAAATGATGCTGACTTTTCATCAGAAATCATTATTACAGGAACATTTTCTGAGAGACTTTTCTGCTTCATATAAGTCAAAACTTCAAATCCGCTCACTCCACACATTTTTAGGTCATTTTCTTTCTTAATGAATTAGCTGTCTCAAATCCTTCAATATCCAATATTCTTACAATTGAGAAAACTTTTTCAAGTTGCTCCATCATTTCTTTTGTTTCCTGCTTAGTCATACTTTCGTCCATTCCCATGTTTTTCCTCTTTCCTATTTATATTTATAGATTTAGTCTAAAAGTATATAATAAAAAAATAGAGCTAATCATATTTTAGCATTCATACTCCGTATTTCTAAAACATTAACTAGCTCTATTATAATAAATTACCCTATAATTTTAAATAGTTTTATATAATCTTTCCATTCTTTATTATGTGTTTAATTTCTAAATTTTTATCCAGCAATACTAAATTTGCGATTTTTCCCGGCTCTATGCTCCCAAATCTGTCATATATACCTATGGCTTTTGCCGGATTAACCGCTGCACACTTTATTGCACTTTCCAACGGAATATTCATTTTTTTAACCGCTGTTCTTACACAATTCATAAGATTAGTAACTGAACCTGCTATATTTCCTTCCTCTGTAAGTGTTGCCACATTTCCCTTCACTGTAACATCCAATCCTCCAAGTGTATATTGACCATCATCTAATCCACAAGCCATCATACTGTCACTTATCATTATGATTCTGTCATCTCCAAACATTTTAAATGTTGTTCTAACCGTTGAAGGATGGCTATGTACACCATCCACAATCAATTCCACTGTCACATCTTCATTATCACATGCTGCTCCTATAACTCCCGGATTTCTATGGTGAAATGCATTCATTCCATTATATAAGTGGGTAACATGCTTTGCTCCGTTATCAAAAGCTTCTTTGGCCTGGTCGTATGTTGCGGCAGTATGTGCAACTGATACTCTTACATCATCCTTTATTTTTTTGATACAGTCAATAGCACCATCAACCTCCGGTGCAATATCAACAAGCTTAATTAACCCTCCTGCTTTTTCCTGTAATCTATAAAACATTTCAGCATCAGGTTTGTGAATGAATTCAGGATTTTGGGCTCCCTTTTTCTCCATTGAAATAAAAGGTCCCTCCATATTAATACCAACAAGCTCTGCTCCGTCCTTTCCGTCATATTCCTTAGCTGTTTCGAAAATCTGCCCAAGCTTTTCCTCAGAAAAAGTCATAGACGCAGGACAAATAGTTGTAATGCCGTTTTTCAATTCATATTCAGCCATTTTTGAAATAGCCTCCTTTGTTCCATCACAAAAATCGTATCCTACGCATGCATGAAAATGAATATCTGTAAGACCCGGTATTACATATAAACCTGTTGCATCAATTATCTCTCCTTCACCTGTCTTAGATATTTTTTCATCTTCAACATATACTTCTTTTTCTTCAAATCTACCCTCTGCATTAAATACTAATCCATTTTTTATAATCATCTTTAATACCTTTTAATTCCTTTCACTCTTTTGTAATTTTCTTTGATATAATTACAACTTATTATAGGATTCCTGCCAAAGCCTCTTTATCTCCCACTAACGTTACATCATTGTGAAGTTGTAATACTGATGCGGGAACTTCCGGTGTTACAGGTCCCAAAAAGGCTTTCTTCACTATATCTGCCTTATCTTTTCCCGATACAACTATTATAATTTTTTTTGCCTGCATAATAGATTTTATTCCCATTGTATATGCCTGTTTTGGCACATCTTCCTCTCTTTCAAAATGTCCGAATTGCAGATTATAATAGGGGTAATTACATCAAATCCTTCACCTTTAAGTGCATCAATATCAAACTCTAAAATCAAATCTCCTTTTTTAACCTTGTCTCCTACACTAACTTTAGGTGTAAAATACTTTCCTTTTAATTTTACAGTATCAAGGCCTACATGCATTAATATTTCTGCTCCATTATCTGAAACAATACTTAGAGCATGCTTTGTATCAATAACTACTGCCACGCTTCCGTCTATTGGGGAATATAGTTTCCCTTCACTAGGCTCAATTGCCATTCCTTTTCCTAACATTTCCTGACCAAATGTTGGATCGTTAATACTTGAACTTGGAACAGCCATTCCTTTTATTGGTGCTACCAAAACATCATCAGGCGCTACCACTTTTTTTTTCAAAAAATCAAACATTTAATAATCCTCCTATCGCTTATATTTCAATATGTGGCTGAATACGTTTAATGTAAACTGCCAAATATACTTTTTCCTCTTTAGGAATATCATATCCATATTTACTTTGTACAAACTGACTTATTTTCTCACTTATATCATATTCCTTAGGATACTTATTAATAATCATATCTAAAAATTCCTGATCCTGATTGTCCAACAATTCTCCGGCAAACATACGTTGTGCAAAGAATTTCAAATGCGTTATAAACCTTGAGCAGTGTAAACCTAATTCATCAAGTTTTATACCTAATTCTTTTTCAACAATACTGATACATTCCCTAATCATTGTTGTAGCATTAACTGTATCACTCATTCCCATATTGTACTCTGCAATTACAAAATGAAGTGCTATAGATGCAGCTTCATCTTGTGGCAATTTTATTCCTGCCTCACTCTCAATAAGTTCTAGTGCCTTTTCACCAACCAAATATTCACTAGGGTAAAAGCTCTTAATCTCATTAAATAAAGGATTTTCAAATAATTCTCCTTTGGTTGACCGTTCAAGCAAGAAATTAATATGATCCGTCAATGAAATATATATACTTGGACTTAATCTTTTAGGCATAACCTGCTGTGCATATGAAATAATGTCTACAGAAAGATTCAAATAATTATGTGGAATCATTTCAATCAATTCACTAAACTTACCAACTTCATCTTCACTATCCAAAACGAATTTCTTTTCAATCTTATCCTCAGCTACTTCGTCTCCAACCTTCTTTTGAAATCCTATTCCTTTCCCCATAAGAACAATCTCCCTATTGTTTTCGTCATGGGTACTTAACACATTATTGCTTATTACTTTGTTTATTATCATAATTTTTCCTATTTTATTATCTATATCATATAATAGCTTTACTAAATCATTTGCCTTTTTTCATAAAATTGTTTTTGTAAAAAAAATAGACCTGGCCCCGCAAAAAAACTTGATCTGCGAAATCCGGTCTTGCCTAACGAAATAGTAACAATCCATAATAACGTTCTCTCAACTGTTAAAATTATTTTAGCATTTATTTCCAAATATGTCAACAATTTTTCAAATTTTATTCACACTTTTGCACAATCATTCAAAAAAAGGGTCTGACATTGCCAGACCCTCAAAAATTCAATTCTTCCTAATTTAATTTTTCTATTATTTTTACTATTTTCTTACTTTAACTTTCTTAATTTTACTCCAATCACCTGTTACTTTCACATTGCCTGACTTAACTACATATGCACGTACCTTAATATAATAAGTTTTCTTCTTAAGCTTCTTCAAAGTCTTTTTTACAGATTTTGTTGTTACTGTTTTAGCCTTTTTCAACTTTTTGTTTGTTGAATATTTTATCTGATAGCCTGTAACACCTTTTACCTTTTTAATATTTATCTTAATATTTCTGTTGTTCTTTGAACGTACTACCTTTTTTACGCTTACTTTTCCCGGTCTGCTTACTACAACCTTAGATGTAGTTGTCCCTCCATTACCCGTTGTTGTCAGTCCGTTATTAGTTGTTGTCACTCCATTATTAGTTGTTGTCTTTTCTTCACTTGGTAGTGTTGGTTTATTTGTTGTGCTTTCTCCGTTATTATAATTAGGATCAGGAATCTGTGTTGTTGTCTTAAATGATACATTAGATAAAGTAATGTTTGCTGCTGAATTAGTTGCTGCTGCATCACCATCACACTTTCCCATTCCAAAGTATAAGTCAAGAACGCCTTCCATATCTTCTGCCAAAGTTACTTGTCTTGAGAAGTTATAAGGCACTCTGGCTTTTAAGTCAATATATTCACCAAATATTTGTTCGTCGCCATCTCCGGCTACTTTTACAAAAACCCTCTTATCCACATCAGATGTCATTGTAAAACTATAGTTATATGTTCTGCCCGGATAGTAATGTAATCCTTTTAAGTACTGCTGAACTCCCCACTGTGAATTACCTATTGATGTAATGTTCATTGTTGCGCCTGTTACTGCTTTGTCTGTAGGTTTTGATGTACCTGAAGCCCCTGCCCAGTCAGAACCGAAATAAGAACCCCATTTTCCACTACATGTTTCAACAGCATCTTCTGTTACAGTAATCATAGGTCCCGTATACTTAGTTGTTGTTTCTTCAACTTTCTTATATGCTCTAACCCAGTCAACTTCCATTGTTGCCGGGAAAGCTGTTTCATCAATGTCATATCCCGGCCACTGACCGCCAATTGCCATATTAAAGATAACAAAGTATTCCTTTCTTACCTCGCTAAATGAGTCATTTGAAACATCCATCGTTCTATAAACTTTGCCATCCACATACCATCTTAACTTGTCTGCTGTCCATTCAACTCCATATACATGATATTCTGTTCTGTCAGCCACTGCTACTGAACTTCCTGAATCTGCGTTATTATTTCCCGGATCATTAAACCAATGCAATGTTCCATATACAAGATTTTCATCATTGATTGCTTCCATAATGTCTATTTCACCACATTTAGGCCAACCTACAGAATCCTGATTTGCTCCAAGCATCCAAAACGCAGGCCAAACACCTTTAAACTTTGGCATTTTAATTCTCGCTTCAATCTTTCCATATTTGAAGTTCTTCTTATTCTTTGTTGTAATTCTTGAAGATGTATATTTCATTCTGCCATAGTCTTCACGCTTGGCTGTAATCTTCATAGTACCATTACTTACCGTAATATTTCTGTCAGTATAATACTGCTGTTCGTTATTACCCCAGCCCCAGCTTCCTGTTCCTATTTCATAGTTCCATGTGTTAGTGTCAAGAGAATTACCATTAAACTCATCTGACCAAACCAATTCATAATTGTCTGCTGCTTTAACAGTATTACTAAAAGCAAATACCATTCCAATGACAGAAAATGTCAATAAAGCCTTTGTCAATAAACTCTTCTTCATATCATTCTCCTTAATTTTAATTATACGTTCCAAGGTCTTCGTCCACCATTATTCAAACATAGGTAGTACAATACCCTTTGATACCATAATATATCTAAACAAATAAAAACGTTTTTCGCAAGAGTTTATTGTTATTTTGCACAAAAAAATAACACGCAGGTAATTTCCACGTGCTATTTTACTTAATATGTAATTATTTTAATATTATTCTATGATAAATCTATGTAAATAAATATATATGAATAAATCTATATAAACAAATCTTTGTAAATAAATCAATATGAAAATTAATCTACTGAATTAATAATCCACTGACCATTCTTAGTTGTAGCAGATACTGTAAAACCATCATAATAGAAGAAGCCATCATACTCACCTTCTTCAAGACAGCTCTTATCCTTATCCATACTCTTATACTTTCCAATTGCAGCTACTAACTCATCCATATTCTTTCCAATATACTTTTTAGCAGTACTCTTACCATTGCTATTTGACTTAGCCTTAGTTGCCTTTTCAGAACTCTTCTTTACAACCTTCTTAGCCTTCTTAGTTGTGGTTTCAACCTTTTTAGTTACCTTTTCAGTAGCCGTCTCTGTTACCTTCTCCGTTGTTTCTTCTTTATTTTTTTTCATAATGGCTGCTTCACCCTTATCAGCCTTCTTCTTTGTTTTCTTTTTTGCCTTTGTAGTAGCCTCTTCCACAGCTGTAGTTTCAGCAACAGTAGTTGTTTCCTCCACAGTAGTCTCCTGCACAGTTGTTTCTGCAACCGTAGTTGCTGCAGCTGTAGTTGCCTCTTCCTTCTTGCCATTTCCACAACCTACTGTTAAAACCATAGCTGCCATAACAGTTCCAATCATAAAATACTTTCTCATTCTCTATTATCTCCTTAACTTACAATATTTAACAACTTAATATACGTTATTCCATATTCCAAAACATTTTTTAACGCAAACACGTTGATTTTCTTGTTTTGAAATATACCGACGTATATTAAGTTTTTTATTCTTCTAGTTCTAATGATGTTTTTACACCGGAAGAATAGTATTTGTTATCCTTCTGGGTTATTACATCTATGTCGTATGTTCCTGCCTCTACTTGGGATGTGTCTAAGTACATGCCGTAGTCATATCCTTCGTTTTTTGACGTTACGTCTATTGGTGCCGGAAATGCTTCATATGTGTATTCATTGTCTTTACTTTTTAGGCGTACATAGATTTTGCTATCGTCATCTATGTATTTTGAATCCACTTTTCCACTTATTGGTACATATTCTTCATCGTCGCCAATTTCTACAGTTGTGTTGCTGTTTACTTCCATTGTGTTTAAGTTACCTGCTCTTAATGGGGCTGCCATATATGGTGCCTCTTCTATAAGTGAATGTATGTGTCTTTCTACAAGTTCAATTACTACTTTGTCTGCTTTTTTTTCATTTTGCAGATTCCAGTTGTATGGAACTGCCTTTGTAAAATAGCCATTGTGAAATTCATCTGCCACAAACGGTATTAACGCATTTCCAAATGAGTCACGGTACATTACAATTGATTCTTTTTTGTCTTTGCTTTCTGTTTCAATTGATATATCTGTAACTTTTTTGTTGTTTGAAGTTACTTTGTACGAACTTTTTTTATTGTAGATTACATTTGTATCTTTTTTGTTTCCTTTTGGAAATAACATTCCATACAAGTCCCCTGAAAAGTTTTTCTTTATGGTGTGCCTTTCATTAGTATAATCGTAGTGGTCTTTTCCTAAATAGTTAAGTATGGCATTACAGCCCATTGCCGCTCCCTGATTATTCCAATGGCTATCAAGCTTGTGATATACTTCTTTTCCGGAATCAATGAACATTTTCTTTAAATCAACTGTGTTTATATTTTCTTTTTTCATTTCTGCCTGTAATAAGCTGTAATTATTCTGCTCACTTGTTTTTATGTATCGCTTTGGCATATATTCAGGATAAAGCGAGTTCTTATTTGGTGCTATTACAAATAGAAACTGTCTGTTGTTCTGTTCCACATTTTCCTGCAATAAAGATAAAACTCTTCCACAGGAATAGATTTCTCTTTTTGACAAAGTATTTTGTCCAAGATAATCATCTAATGTTTCACTGAAAAACAAATAGCCTTTACTGCCAACTATAACTTTCTCATTTCCTGATTGTCTGAAAACATTCTTCTTTATTATAGCATCTGCTTCAATTAAATTCTGCCTAAAAGCAAAATTGTCTGAAAAATAGTCGTTTAACTGATCAAAAAACTTTACATTTAACTTTCCGCCTGTCTTAATTGACGGGAAAATCTGTACCTGTCTCTGCTCCACACTTACATCTGTTTTAAAAAATAACATTCCAAGAGATGGTAGACACAGTAAACAGAAAAATATTATTATAAATATTTTTTTCTTCATTTCGGTCACCTCTTAAAATCTAAAATAAATAAACGGATTATAGGTTGCTGTTGCAAGGCTTATAATACATACAAGTAGTAATCCTATATCTGCTATGTGAATTATTGTTTCATTTATGTTGTTGCCAATCTTTTTAGAAATGGTATTTTCCAACTTCTGTCTTAACGGATATGCAAAAATAATTGCCATTATTATAACAAATATATAATATGGACTAAGAAGTCCTGCCACAAGGCTGATTGACTTTACTTCCATATTAAAGCCGGTAAACATTGTTTTTAACATCGTAAGACCAAGTCCTACTGAATCTGCCCTGAACATTACAAATCCGCAAACCACAACTATCCATGTAATAATATTTTTTATAATGTTATTTTTTATTTTAATTATACTGCCCAATGTGTCTTCTATTACATTGGCAACTCCGTGGATTAATCCCCATATTACAAACGTCCAGTTGGCTCCGTGCCATATTCCTGTCAGAAGAAATACTATCATCTTATTGAATTCACATCTAAACTTTCCTTTTCGATTTCCACCTAAAGGTATGTAAACATATTCTCTAAACCAAAGTGATAGGGAAATATGCCATCTTCGCCAAAAATCCTTTATTCCTTTTGCGCTGTATGGGTGGTTAAAGTTTTCATTAAACTCAAAGCCAAATATTTTTGCCATTCCTATTGCCATATCAGAATATCCACTAAAATCATAATAAATCTGAAGTGTATAAGCTATTGCTCCAACCCATGCCACAAGAAAATTATAATTGGTAATCTTTAATGCAAATATTGAATCCGCCATATATCCTGTGGCATTTGCAATAATAAGCTTCTTTGTAAGACCTCTTATAAATCTGCTAATTCCTTCAGTTGTTTTTTCAATACTGCTTGTTCTGTTGTTAATCTGTTTTGCTATTTCATTGTATCTGATAATAGGTCCGGCAATAAGTTGCGGAAAGAATGATACATAAAGCATCAGGTTAAATAGATTCTTCTGAACCATTTCAGGATTTCTGTACACATCAATTACATATGACAATGCCTGAAATGTAAAAAATGAAATTCCTATTGGCAGGGCAATTCCCGGAATCTTTATATTAAGTCTTCCTGCATAATTAATATTTTCCAAGATAAATGCCGTGTATTTAAACACACACAGCACACCTATATTACAAATAACTGCTATTATTAAGACAATCTTTTTTCCTGCTATATTATTAGCCTTACTAAATCTTCCCTCCATCAAACCAAATATGTAATTAGCTATTATTGAACCAATCATTAATAATACATATATTGGTTCTCCAAATGCATAAAATATTAGGCTTGCGATAATCAATAATGTATTCTTCCCCTTTATTCCCGGCACTATAAAATATAATGCGCAGACAATAGGCAAAAACACAAAAAGGAATATTGCCGAACTAAAAACCATAATCTGCTCCTCGTAAACGTTGTCTGTATTTCTTAACGTCTTATCTATGTTTTTATTAGATTTTTCTCTTGTCTACCGGATGACAATTGTAATTCTTATACGATAAATTATAGTACTTGTTATAATCCTTTGCTCTTGCAAATAAAGCGTCATATACTTTTCCGTTTAATTCAACCCATGCATGTTCTGAATCATGTGCCACATAAACATCCTTGTATCCTGCTTCATGAAGTAAAAATGCAAGTGCTGCTGATTCTGAAACACAACAGCCGTCTCCATGGATAAATATATCATCTGCAAATGTAGATTCCCAACCTTTCTGCTTATAAATCTTTTTAAGGAATCTATATCTCTTATATGGACGTTTTGCAATCCAGTCAAAACATTTTCTTAGTTTCTGCTGCTTTGTATCTGTATATTTGCATAATTCATTTAACTGCTTTCTTGCTCTCATCATTGTTTTGATTTTGGCAACGCTAAGGTCAGTCTGCTTAGCCTTTCCGGCTTTGTCAAGTTTAATGCCGTCAACAGTACATTTCTTAGCCATCTTTCCATTAGTACGTCCGAAATAATAATAGTCCTTTTTGTACTTAGCCCAACCTGTAACCATTACTCCTTTTTTATCAAAAAGGTATGTTTTATTCTTTACTGTAACTAACTGGTTCTTTATTTTTTTGCCTGATATCTTGCAATAAGTCTTGCCCTTTTTAGTTTTAAATTTTGCAACAGGGGTTTTCTGTTTCTTACTTTTTGCTTTTATTGTTTTATTATTTGAATCTGTGTTATTTTTGTTTACAGTTTCTTTATTGTTTAAATCTGTATTGTTTTTGTTTACAGTTGTTTTCGTTACGTTACTTTTGTTTTCCGCCTGATTTGTTGTAGTTGGTGTTTTGTCATTTGTTACTGCTGTCGTCGTTACTGCGCTTATCATTCCTACGCAAATCATTACTACCAGAAAAATCATTATTTTCTGTGTCATCTTTTTCATTCTTGTGTTCTTCTCTTTCATCTTTCTGTGCTCCCTTCATTTTCCATAACCTTAGTTATCCCGTTATGTCAATCGTAAAATATCAGATAACCTTCCCCATATTTTAATCAAGTAATATCATGTGATGTCATTGTGATATTTGCTATGTACATAATAGCACTAAAAGTTTTATTTTCAAGCTGTTTTTTCCGTAATTTTGTAATATTTTTATATTGTTTCTTAATGTCATATTTTAACTACATTTAGGCTACATTTTGGAATAATCTTATTACATTTTCGTTACATTTTTAACAAAGAAAAAACTATTTTCATAACATTTATTTAATCTGACTTCGATGTTCCAAAAGAACAATCTATGTAATCAGATTTACCTTATGAAAATAGTTTTTCTATAATCATTTAAATTATATTTTTACGATATGTTTTACGGACGCTGTCCAAGTCCACCTTCCAATGTTATTGTTTCGCCTGTCATAAATTTAAAATCCGGTGAAGCAAGCTGAACGCAAACACGACCGATTTCTTTTTCTACATCGCCATAATGTCCCATAGGTGGCATTTTAACGTTAGCCTTAAATGCTTCCGGATAAGCTTTTTCAAAGTTTTCAAGTTGTGCTGTCCATGCTAGTGGGCAAACAATGTTAACATTAATTCCATCCGGTCCCCATTCTGTTGCTGCAACTCTTGTCAAACCTCTGATTCCTTCCTTAGCCGCCGCATATGCACACTGGCCATAATTTCCAAACAAACCTGCGCCTGACGCAAAGTTGATAACTGACCCCTTAGTTTCTTTCAAATATGGATAGCATGCCTTCATATAATGAAATGTTGCATATAATCCTGAGTAAACTGCTAAATCAAACTGTTCAGTTGTATGGTCTGCCAATGTTACACCTGAGGCAGATGCCTGTGCATTATTAATTAACACATCAATTCTTCCAAAGGCTTCCATTGCCTGCTTTGCAACACTTTCAGCTAATGCTTCATTATCAGCACCTGCACTTATGTCTGCCTGGACCGGAAGAACCCTAATTCCATATTTTTCTTCTAATTCTTCCTTGGCATCAGTAAGCTTTTTAACATTTCTACCTGTAATTACAAGATTGGCACCTTCCTTGGCATATGCTGTAGCTATACCATATCCTATAGATCCACAACTTCCGTCGCTTAAGACTGCTCTTCCTCCGCCTGTAATAATTGCTGTTTTTCCTTTCAATGTACCCATATCATTACCTCCTACAAAATATGTTACTATTACTTTATATTAATTTTTTTATAAGAACTCCAGTCACCATAATAATTCTTATTGTCTGACTTATAGTATGCTCTTACCCTTACAAAATAATTCTTTCTATTTTTTATCTTTGATAAAGTTCCTGTACTCTTTCTTGCAGAAATTCTTCTATATTTGGCTCTGGAGGTTGACTTTCTTCGACCATATTGAAGCTGATATCCGGATGCATTATAAACATTGTACCAGCTTACTTTAATTTTCTTCCTGCCTGTACGTTTAATTTTTAAATTTGAGACTTTTGATGGTTTAATTATAACAGTAAAAGTTGCTTTTACACCACTTCCGTCTGTTGTCTTAGCTATTACATTAACTTTTCCCGGTTTATAAGCTCTTAAAATTCCTGTGTTTGTATCAATAACAGCACTTCCCGTATTACTTACTTCCCACTCAATATCTTTTGCAGTTGCATTGTCAGGTTTTACAATAGCCTTCAATCTTATTGTTTTGTTAACTGAAACCGTCTTATTTCCTGTAACGGTTATGCTTTTCACGTAATTATTAAATGAATAAGATATTGAATATATTCTCTTATACTTTCCTGTGCTCTCCTCATCTTCAGTTAATACTTTTATGTAATACACACCGGGCTTTAAAGTAATCTCTTCGCTATACTTAACTGATTTTCGATATCTTCCGCCTTTAACTTTTTCTTCTTTTATAAGAGACAATTCGTTGTCATATAACTGAAAAGTGGACTGTCCTGCATTGGATTTATAATTGATAATAACTTTGCTCTCTTCGTCTATAATTATCTTATAATATTCGCACCCATGTTTCTCTGAAAGTGTTGTAGTTACACTTTCATCTTTCTGCAACTCTCCTGCATTCCCAATAGTCTGACTTATATCGTTATTATCTGAATTATCCAAATCTGATTCTGCTGCATTGGTCTGTATCATCAAGGCAAACACTACACAAAATACTAATATAATTCCTGTCAATGTACTCTTAACTATATCCTTCACTTTGTCTCTCCTTCATACCCCTGATTATAACACATTTATGGTACGTTTTCTTTATTTTTGTTGCATATTTTTTATCATTTGCAGTAGCTCCATATCCTCAGCCTGTACCTTAATATTAGCCTTTAATGGTTCACCGTCAGGTGGGGTAACAGTTAGTTCGATTACACTGCCTTCTTTTACTTCCGGCTGGATTCTTGCAAAAAATTTTGGAAGCATTGGATGGCGTGTGACAAACTTTTCAAACATGCCTTTAAATTTCATCATATCTAATGGATTCATTGTTTTTCTCCTTTTCGCTAACTTTTCCAAATAAGTTCAGATTTTTTATGCAAACACGTTAATTTACTTATTGTTTGCTAATAAAAAATTTCTGACCTTATTATAAAAGCCATATACTTTGGTATATCTTAACAGTAAAGTTAGTTATGTGTCAACGATATTCAATCTAGGCTATGTAATATGAATAAGATTTGATGGTATGATAGTTTTGCGAATGTACCTAAAAAAACGGGCAACTTGAAATAGCGGGGTACGAGCAGTCAAAAATGTCACTCATAACTTGCTTGTGACATATAAAAATGCCAAATTCGTACCCAGAAAATCAAGCTTTTTAAAATAGCGGGGTACAAGCAGTCAAAAATGTCACACATAGCTTGCATATGACATACAAAAATGCCAAATTCGTACCCAGAAAATCAAACTTTTTAAAATAGCGGGGTACATAACGCAAAAAGGACTCCAATGCTGATTAGCATATTGCAATAAACTAATTAGCATCGTGCCCTTTTAATTCGGATTAATTATTATACAATATTTATTCTTAATTTTGGTAGTGTTTTGCCTGTGTATTGTACATATTGTAATAGAAGCCTTTTTGGTTTTCCATTAGTTTGTCATGGCTTCCGTCTTCTATTATTGTACCACCATCAAATACTATTATTCTGTCACAGAATCGGCATGATGATAGTCTATGTGATATGTAGACTGCAGTTTTGCCTCCTACCAGTTTATCGAAGTTGTTATATACTTCAAATTCAGCAATCGGATCTAGTGCTGCTGTTGGTTCATCAAGTACTACTATTGGTGAGTCTTTGTACAGGGCTCGAACTATTGCAAGTTTTTGTGCCTGCCCGCCTGACGGCTCTATTCCCGATTCATCAAACATCTTGTATAGATTTGTATTTTGTTTGTCTTTCAATGAGTTAATCCAACTGTCTATTTCTACTATTTCACATAGTTCATTTATCTTATTCTCAACATCTGGATATTTGTTTTGTCCCATATCTATGTTGTCTTTTATGGAAAATGCCATAAGTTTGTAATCCTGAAATACTACTGAAAGCAAATCAAGATATTTGGAGTATTCTATGTCGTTTATATTCACTCCATTTACAAGTATTTCTCCTTCCGTTACTTCGTACAGTCTGCAAAGTAATTTTATGAAGGTTGTTTTTCCTGCACCGTTTTTTCCTACTATTGATAAGTGCTCTCCTGAATGAATTATTGTATTTATGTTTTTTAGAATATAAACATCTGTATTAGGATATTTAAAACTTACATTTTTAAATTCAATTGAAACACCATTATTAATATTAGGAACTACTGCATTTTTGCTTTCTTCGTATTTTCTGTCGATTGCTGCCTGTTCTATGTAATCAATATAATATTTCAAAACTGATGCCGTATATTTTAATTCCAACAAGCCTCTTGAAATACCGTTAAGTGCTTCCGTAAACTTAAGTATAGCCTGTACCAAACTGCTGAAATCACCTACTGTAATCTTTTCTGTCAAAGTATTTATGCCAAGAATAATATAAACTACAATATCGCAGACTTCTGTTGTCGTTACTGCGGCTTTATCCTTATTCCATATTTTCATTTCACTTTTCTTTGACAGATTATAAATGCCGTTGCTCTGCTTTTTCTGGTTGTCTATAATCATATCGTCTGAATGATATATTCTAATGTCCTTAGCATATTCACCTGTTGTAAGTTCATCAATATAATAATCAACAACACGGTCCATTTCCATAGCTTCTGAAAAATACTGTTCCTTTATTTTTGTTGTTTTCATTGTTATATATGTGTTAACTACGAAGCTTAACAATACAGGAATTATCAGCCACACAGAGCATTTAACTACTATGTAAATAACACCTGCAAGGACTAAAATATTACTTAAAAGTCCTACTATACCATCTGTAAGTCCCTGAATTAAATTTGTCTGCTCAAATGCACGTCCTGCCTTATTTATACTGTCTAACATTTCTGAATTTTCCGTGTATTCAAACTTCATTTTCATAGTGTTAGAACTAATTTCCATATGAAGCATCCTGTCAAACTGGTCGTTACAATAATTCTGCTTCTCATTGGCAAACTTGTTTCCTACTACGTGAATGTATGTACCAATACATATGAACGCAACCCAGAATATTATCATATTCATGTTTCTGTTCTGCTCATATACAATCTCATTAATTAAATACTTTGAGCCAATAATTGAAACAAAAGGTCCTGCCGTACTGATTATGACTGACATTAATATGTATAAATAATATATAGGAAGATGTTTCCATGCAAACTTTGCAAAATATTTTGTGCAAAACCAAATATCTTTTATTCCGCCAAAAAATTTGTTTAACATACCTCACCCTCCTTATCTTTGTAATATTGAGCCTGAACCTGGAACATATTTCTGTATTTTCCATTGGCATTAATTAGCTGTTCATGAGTGCCCTCTTCAATAATTCTGCCATCTTCAAACATAACTATTTTGTCACAAAATCTTGTACTTGAAAGTCTGTGTGAAATAAAAATAGCAGTCTTTCCCTTTACCATTTGATTAAATTCCTGATACATTCTGTCTTCTGCCAATGCGTCAAGTGCCGCTGTTGGCTCATCCAAAACAAGAACTTCTCTGTTCTGATAAAGCGCCCTTGCCATAGCAAGTCTTTGTCTTTCTCCACCTGACAAATCAACACCGTTAGGGTCAAATATTCTAAGAAGCATAGTGTCTATTTTGTTTTCATATTTGTTAATCTTTTCATCCAAACCACTTCTTTCCAAAGCCTCCATTGTTCTGTTTTTGTCCGTCTCATTTTCAGGCTTCATTGAAATATTCTGCCATACCGGAAAAGCAAAAATTTCAATGTTTTGGAACACAGGCGCAAATATTTTAAAATATATATCTCTGTCATACTTCTTTACATCAACTCCATTAAGAAGAATCCTTCCCTCTGTTGGCTCATAAAGTCTCATAAGAAGCTTTGTTAAAGTTGTTTTTCCTGCGCCGTTAATACCAACTACCGCCAACTTGCTTCCCGCTTCAATAGTCAGATTAATATTCTTTAGAACATATTTTTCGTGTCCCGGATATTTAAAAGATACGTTTTCAAATTTAAACTCAAATTGCTTCAAGCCTATATTCTTACTTACGCCCTGGCCTTTTTCAATGTCAGGCTTGTCCTCATTCCAGTCCATAAATGTTCTAAAATCGTCAAGTTCCATTCGGTTCATATTCATCCAAACCATATTGCAGAACATATCTGTCATAGCTGTGGAAAATGATGCAACCAAACCTATGTATAAAACAAAATCAGAAATGCTCATTCCCTTATTTAAAACCATATAAATCAATACTACGTATAGTAATAAATTCTGAAAAAGGCGAAGAAAACTCATCTTTGCCTCGCACATTACCCATTTTCTGTGATTTTTCTTGCAGGCTGCATAATAAACTGTATTTATGTCTTTCCACGTCTGTTCAATAAAATCCTGCATTTTAAATAATCTTATGTCTTTGGCATATTTAAAATCTCTTGCTGTTGAAGAAAAATAATAATTTTTTCTAAAATTAGATGACATTGCATCTCTAAAATTTACTTTCGTCCACTCCATTGTTGAATCAAGGATTTTATATATAAAATATGAAATAACTACCAGCACCAAAATTATCAAAGGATTAATTACTGCTATTGCCGCACCTGCTATAACTACAAGTACAATATTTGAAAGAATATTACTTCCTCTTCTACAGTAACCACTAATTCCCTGATAGTTATACATTGCATGTTTTGATCTTTCAATCAAATCAAGGAAATCCGGATTTTCCATATTTTTAAAATCTGTTGTAAATGATTTTCTAAGATATTTTGAAACTAACCCCTTATATACCTTGTCCCAGGCATACTCGCCTACATATTGAGCCTTTGTGTTGATAAGCTTTACTACAAGAATTATAATTCCCACTGCTACCAACACTTTAATCATTGTGTCTGTTGTAACTTTATTTTCTACTAATGCCAATACAATCTTTGGAATATAAATTCCAATAAGCATATACAATGCCGACAATACTCCCATTACAATCATTGCTATAATAAACTGATTGTTTAACTGCCATGTCAGCTTTACTGCATATACGAAATTGTTAAACATTCCATGCTTAGTCGCCTGTATTCCTTTTCGCTCCCTTTCGTGAGATGCAGAAAAGAAATTCTTAATTGCCTCCAATATTTTCTTCATATACATTCCCTCTTTTACTTTCATTGTGGGGTTCTATGGTAACTATTGCAACTCTTTTAATTTTCGCAACTCTATGCAACTTTTTTTGCAACTCTTACAACTCTTTTTGCAACGAACTTTTCGGGGATAAATAATAGATTTTAACAAATTTAGAATTTGATTAGAATAAATTATTGATTTTTCAATACTCCCTCTTTTCTACACTAAAAACAGTATAACATAATATCTATGATTTTGGGAAACTATTTAAACTTCCAGTTTATGTAGTTTGGTAGAAGACAAGGTTAATTCAATTCAAGTAGGTAATTACCCCATAGAAGCAAGTTTATGCATACTATGGGGTAGATTTCAAGATTCATTGTTATTGAAAATAATATGAATTGCCCCATATGATTAAGTTTTCTCTTTTTATGTGGCAGATACAAAGATTCATCATATTCAAACTAATATGTAACTACCACATAGAACCGAGTTCTCATATTCTGTGAGGTAAGGTTGTACCATACGAACAAGAAATTTCAAATATGGTACAGATATTAGCTTGTTCCTGCTTAACGCAGAAGAAATCTGTACCATACAAGCAAGAAATTTTACATATGGTACAAATACGAGCTTGTTCAATCTCAAATCAGAACAAATCTGTACCATACGAGCAACAAATTTCATATATAGTACAAATACAAGCTTGTTCAATCTCAAATCAGAACAAATCTGTACCATATGAGCAAGAAATCTCATATATGGTACAAATATAAGTTTGTCCCAGCTCAAATCAGAAAAAATCTGTACCATACGAGCAAGAATTTTCATATATGGTACAGATATTAGCTTCTTCCAGTTCAAACCTGAACAACTCTGTACCATATAAAAAAGAATTACCGTATATGGTACAAATATAAGTTTTACGCGATGTTTATTAGCTTCACTCCAGTCCACATCTCCTTGTCCTTTGGACAAGAAGCATTCCTTGCATTCAGCTCGGTCAAATATAATATGTTTATATCCTTTCCATAAATGCAAAAAAAAGAACTATGCTACAATAAATTTCCAGTATCAAACATAGTTCTTTATTACTCTGATTTAATTTAAATTTCTTATATTATAATGCTTCCTTGATTGCAGCCATTAATTCATCATATGTTTCAAAAGCTGGAAGTTCAGGATATTCTTTCTTGATTTCATCTGTGCTTCTGAATAAAAATCCTGCCTTACTTGCCTTAATCATTCCAAGGTCATTGTGGCTGTCGCCGCTGGCAATTGTGTCATATCCGATTGACTGCAATGCCTTTACTGTAGTAAGTTTTGAGTTTTCAATTCTCATCTTAAATCCTGTGATTTCTCCATCTTCTGCTACTTCCAATGAGTTACAGAAAATTGTAGGATAACCTAACTTCTTCATTAAAGGTCCTGCAAACTGTGTAAATGTATCACTAATAATAATTACCTGAGTAATCTCTCTTAATTCATCTAAAAATTCTTTTGCACCAGGCATAGGATCAATCTTTGCAATTGTTTCCTGAATTTCCTTAAGTCCTAATCCGTGCTCTTTTAAGATGTTAATTCTATAATTCATAAGCTTATCGTAATCAGGCTCATCTCTTGTTGTTCTCTTAAGTTCAGGGATTCCTGTTTCTTCTGCAAATGCAATCCATATTTCAGGAACTAATACTCCCTCTAAATCTAAACAAACAATATTCATTTTCTCGTTTCTCCTTTAGTCCATTAAAAGTCGTACATTCACACTGTACAGTTCAACATTGTAGCATACTTTTTTTGATTTGTCTAAAAGTTATAAGTCATTATTCAACCTGTGCTTACACAATGGTGGAATAATGACCTTTGGGCACAACAATTAGCTTTCATATATTGGCTCAAAATCATCTGCTCCATGACCGCATAACGGACAGGCATAATCTTCCGGCAACTTATTTCCCTCATAAACATAATTGCAAATCTTACATCTCCAACCAACAATTTTTTTGCCATCTTCTTTTGCAGATGCTGCATTGTTTTTCGGCTTTATTTCATTTTGATATTTTGCATAAGTTATAGGTTCTTTATCGCTTAATACCTTTGCATCAACAACTTCTGCAATAAATAATGTGTGTGTTCCAAGATCATGTTGCTCAACAACTTTTCCACTAATAACTGCGCAGGATTGCCAGCCAAGATATGGTACATCATTACAATCTGTAGGTGGTGTAATGTTTCCAAACTTGTCCACATCTCTTCCTGACTGAAAACCAAAATGCTTTATTGTTTCAAATGTACAATCATTGTCCAAAATGCTTACTGCAAAAATACCACTTTCTTTAATCAAATCGCAAGTGTAGTTACTGTTCAATACCGAAATTGCTATTCTTACAGGATTGCCTGCTACCTGAATACAAGTGTTTGTAATACAACCGTTAGCCACTTCACCTGCCTTAGTTGATACCATAAATACTCCATAACTTAAATTATATATTGCTTTTTTGTCCATATCTAATCCTCCATTTCACTATATTGATTATTTTCCGTTTCGCTTTTTATTTATAATATCATAACATTTTTATGGTTCCAACATAAATACTTTGGAAAGCAATTTTTTATTTATAATTATCTATTGACTATTGTATTATACCCGATTTATTATATTTGAGAAGAAAAAGAAAGGATTTTTTATTTATTATGGACCAACAAAAGTACAAAACGGAGAACAAAATTTTAAGGCTGTCACTGGGAGGCACCATTACTTTTACAGTATTTGAAATCATCGCTTCCTTTGTCTTAGGTTCAAAAACCGTAATGACTGACGGCATATTTGACTTGTTTGACTTATTACTATTGCTTCCAATGTTTATTTTGGTTCCTTTTCTATACAAACCCGTTTCTGAAAAGAAACCTTATGGTTTTTCTCAAATTGAATCATTACTTGTTCTTGTAAAATATATTGTTTTACTTATTGTAGTTATCAATATGATTACAAACAACATTACAGTTTTACTTCACGGTGGACACACAGTTGATGCCACAAACGTTCTTATATATGAAGCTTCTCTTTGCGTGTGCTGCATAATTATGTACCTTGTGCTTCATTATCTTAGCCGTGACTATTCCTCAATGATAATTAAATCAGAGCTTTATTTGTGGAAGGTTGACATTGTAAGTACTCTTGGAATTTCAGTTGCATTTTTGTTCCAGATTTTCCTTACACACAGCCCAATTAATTTTATTATCCCTTACATAGATTCTTCTGTGGCAATTATTGTTGCATTATTCCTTGTAAAAGAGCCAATTGTGCAGATTATCAAAAACTTAAAGGAATTGGTTTTATTCTCGCCTGATCAACAGATTATGGATGAAATCAGAGAAGTTGTAAATAAGGACATTAGCAATTATGAATATAGTCTTGATTTCTTAGATGTTACACAAACAGGGCGTAAAACATGGATTGAAGTCTACGTTAAAAGCAAAAATGACACTGTAAAAATCAAGGATTTCAAAAAAATACAGGAACATATCACAAAAGATTTGATAGACAAATTTGACCAGATTTATGTTGAAATAGTTCCTTCTCTATAACTTGTAACTATAATTTACGATTAAATTTCAAAAATACTTTTCACAAAGGAGATTTTAAATGAACCTTATAAAAGAAAAATACAAAGGCTTATTAGTTTGCCTTGCAATCGCAATTCCTGCCTGTATACTTGGCAAAATCTTTCCTATTATTGGAAGTGCCGTTATTGCTATCATTGCCGGTATGGTTATTGCTTTATTCTGGCAACCGGGAAAAACTTTCAAACCGGGAATTACTTTTACATCAAAAAAGATACTTCAGTATGCAGTTATTTTATTGGGCTTCGGTCTTAATCTTAACGTAATATTTAGTACCGGAAAGCAATCACTTCCAATAATTATTTGTACAATCTCCACATCTTTGATTATAGCATTCGCACTTCACAAAGCTATGCACATTGATTCAAATATCAGTACTTTAATCGGTGTAGGATCTTCTATTTGCGGTGGTTCTGCCATTGCTGCAACAGCACCTATTATTGATGCAGATGATGACGAAGTGGCTCAGGCTATTTCTGTTATTTTCTTTTTCAATGTTTTAGCTGCTTTATTGTTTCCAATGTTTGGACATTTCTTAGGCTTTGATACAACATCCGGTGAAGCCTTTGGTATATTTGCCGGCACTGCTGTTAATGATACTTCATCAGTTACAGCTACTGCTTCTACTTGGGACAGTATGTGGAACCTTGGAACTCAGACACTTGATAAAGCCGTTACAGTTAAACTTACAAGAACTCTTGCAATAATTCCTATTACTTTGGTTCTCGCTTTATTTAGGGCAAAACAGTCAGGTAGCAATTCAAATGAAGGTGGATTTAGTTTTAAGAAAGCTTTTCCTATGTTTATTTTGTGGTTTATTGTTGCTTCTCTTATTACAACAATTGCCATAAGTCTTGGTGTTCCATCATCAGTATTTGCACCACTTAAAGAGCTTAGCAAATTCTTTATTACTCTTGCCATGGCTGCCATCGGTCTTGGCTGTAATGTTGTCAAGCTTATCAAAAATGGTGGCAAACCTATTTTGCTTGGCGGCTGTTGCTGGATTGGTATAACTTGCGTAAGCCTTTTACTTCAGCACGTTTTAAGCATTTGGTAAATATAGAATTTAGTGAGCATATAATTTGGTAAATAACGACACTTATTCCAATGACCTCCTATTGCTTAAATATTACAAAATTGTTACAATTCTTTTTGTAATTGGCCAGTACAAATCTTAAAATAAGGAGGACGAAACTATGTGTTTTAAATTCAATAGTTGCGACCAGTTATTTAACGCTATTTGCAAATTCTTTAACTTTGGTTGTTAATTAGTTATTTTTATAAAATAATATTCATATGTGCTTTGACACAAAAAAACAGAGGACGATGTTTTGTTTGCTTTTTAGATGTTTAATCTAATGAAAGCAAGACGCACCTCTGTTTTTTATATACTTATTTTAAAATATTTTCTATTAATTCTTCACTTCTGGTTTTTTATTAATATTAAAATTCAAGTCTTATTTTATACTTTATTAAATTTTTTTGCTATCAACCTTAAAGCAATTTCATTAATTTACAGTTCTCAATGCCTGCGTCCCAGAATTTTTCCAAAGGAATATTTTGCACCTGACACACAATGCTTGAATCCATTGCTCCATGTCCCACAATAATAACATCCTTACCTGCATCTAACTGTGGCTGAACTACTTCTTTAAGAAAACTTCCTGTTCTGGCAAACAAATCATCAAAAGTTTCTCCATCTTCCACACCCGGATAATTAGCCGGATCCTTAAACAACTTTCTAATAGGGCTTCCCTCTATCTGAGACGGATGTGTTACACCTTCATACACGCCAAAACACATTTCCATAAGCCTGTCGTCATATACAATAGGAATGTTTCTTCCTTCCAAAACAATTTCGGCTGTCTGCTTTGCCCTAACAAGCGGTGAGCAATAGCATATGTCAAAATTAACATCTTTATATTTTTCTTTGGCTTGCTCTGCCATCTGAATGCCTTCTTCATTTAATGGAATATCTGTACGACCTTGAAGCTTATGCTTGGCATTCCAATCTGTTTTTCCGTGTCTCATAATATATAACATAACTTTTCTCCATATCTTTTGCTAATCTAATATAATTTATACGGATATAAGCTTAACTCATTCAGGTTATTTTCGCAACTGTGACTTCATTGGAACAAATTCAATTTTCAGCTGCATTCCCATACCTGCTACAAGTCTTCCTAATAATATGGTAAAAATACCATATTGTCAATTACTAACATTCTCTTTTTTATTTTTATAAATTGTATTTTTTCTTACTATATGTTATGCTTTCTAAATACACCTAAAAAGGTGATAAGAAAGGTAAAAATATTATGAAAAAACACAATGACAAAAGAAGCTCTTTCTCCGGAAAGCTAGGCTTCGTTCTTTCAGCTGCAGGGGCTTCTGTAGGACTGGGAAATATTTGGAGATTTCCTTATCTTGCTGCAAAATATGGCGGTGGTATTTTCCTATTGGTATATATTATTCTGGCCCTTACTTTCGGATATACAATGATTGTAGCTGAAACTTCTATTGGTCGTATGACTAAGAAAAGCCCTGTTGGTGCTTTTAAATCATTTAGTAACTCTAAGTTTGTATCTTTAGGCGGATGGATTAATGCCATCATTCCTATACTTATTGTTCCGTACTATTCTGTTATCGGTGGCTGGGTTATTAAATATCTTGCCGAATATATTATTGGTGACAGCAAACTTTTGGCCGGAGATGATTATTTCACCGGTTTTATTTCAGGTGGTTTTTCCGCTGAAGTTTGTTTTATTATATTTACTTTTATAACTTTAGCAATTATTTATGCCGGAGTTAGAAATGGTATTGAACGTGTTTCAAAATTTATGATGCCTATCCTTGTAGTTCTTTCTTTTATTATTATGATTTATTCGGTAACAAGACCGGGCGCTTTGGCCGGTGTAAAATATTTTCTTGTTCCTAATGTTAAGAACTTTTCATGGATGACTGTAGTTGCAGCTATGGGACAGATGTTCTATTCACTGTCTATTGCAATGGGTATTTTGATTACATTTGGCTCATATATGAAAAAAGATATATCTATAGAAGAGTCTACCAGAAATGTAGAAATCTTTGACACTGCCATTGCTATTATGGCCGGACTTATGATAATTCCTGCAGTTTTCGCCTTCTCAGGTGGCGACCCTGAAGCCTTAAAGGCAGGTCCTTCACTTATGTTTATTACAATTCCTAAGATGTTCGAAAGCATGGGACTTAGCATGGTTGTTGGTATTCTTTTCTTCACATTAGTACTATTTGCTGCACTTACAAGCTCAATTGCATTAACAGAAAGTGCTGTTTCAACATTTGAGGACCAATTCGGATGGAACAGAAAGAAGTCAACAATCATTCTTGGTGGAATTATGCTTGTTCTTGGAAGTCTTTCATCATTAGGCTATGGTCCTTTAGGCTGCGTTAAGATTATTGGAATGCAATTCTTAGATTTCTTCGATTTCTTAACTAATTCTGTAATGATGCCAATTGCTGCATTTGCTACATGCTTACTTGTTTCAAAAGTAATTGGACTTAGGAAGATTGAAGAAGAAGTACTTCATGGGGAAGGTACATTCCGCAGAAAGAAGATTTTCAATTTCATGATTAAATATCTCTGCCCATTATTTGCGGCAATAATACTATTAAGTTCAATCGCAAATGCATTTGGATGGATAACAATATAAAATTGAAATTTGTTAAATAATAGAGGATGTTGTGATAGCATCCTCTATTATTTTTTTACTTTTATGATGGATTTAATTGATAATGTGGTTTAAACTGGGCTGTTTCTTTGATGTGTTATCAAAAAGATGCCACATTTCTCTTAAATGTAGCATCTTTCACTCTTATTATTTAATTTTAACTGTTTTACTCAAACCTTTTTTGGTAAGCATCTTTTTGTAAGATTTCTTCTTACTCTTTGGTACGCTTATCTTGGCTTTCTTATTAATCTTCTTAAAAGCAGATTTTCCAATCTTCTTTAAAGTTAACTTCTTTGATTTAATTTTAATCTTTTTAAGTTTTTTGCAGTTGTAGAATGCTTTATTTCCTATCTTACTTATATTATTACCTATTGTAATGCTTGAAAGATTCTTGCACCTCTTAAATGCATTATTACCAATCGAAGTAACCTTGTAAGTAACATTTCCTATCCTAATCTGTGATGGTATTGTTGCTTTTTTAAGCTTCTTATCAATTGGGCAAACATATTCAACCTGCTGATTAATTACAGTTATGCGATAAATAGCGTTAGTTGAAATGTCCTGATAGGTGCTTCCAACTGTATATTCCATATTTCTTTTTGGAATAACTTCAGTTTTTGTTGCGCCACAAGCTGTACAAGTATAAGTTTTCACTCCTTCTTCTGCATAAGTTGGCTCTGTTGTAACTTTGCCATTATCCCATTTATGACCCTTTGCTTCTGTCTTTACTGTTGTTCTGCTTAACTCTTTGTTGCAGACTGTACAGTATATTACTTCGTCATAGCTTCCACCTTCTTTGCATGTGGATTCCGTAACATTTTCAATCTTTACTTCGCCTTTAACATGTCCCTTGGCTGGAATTGTTGTTTCATCTTTCTTTTCATCACAATGTTTACAGTGAATTGATTTTAAGCCTGTTTCTTCACAGGTTGCTTCCTTATCTACTGTAAAGTCTTCATTCCAGTTGTGACCAAGTGCTGCAACTGCTTCTGTCTTGGTCTTTCCACATACCATGCATTCGAAGGTTTTCACTCCTTCTTCCGTACATGTTGGCTCTGTGGTTATCTTTCCTTCATTCCATTTATGACCTTTAGCTTCTGTCTTTATTGTTTTTCTGCTTAGTTCTTTATTGCAGACTGTACAGTAAACTACTTCGTCATAGCTTCCACCAGCTTCGCATACTGCTTCTGTTGCATTCTCGATTTTCTTCTCGCCTGCTACGTGTCCTTTTGCCGGAATAACTGTTTCATCCTTCTTGATGTCACATCTCTTACAATGAATTGACTTTAGACCTGTTTCTTCACAGGTTGCTTCATTATCTACTGTGAAATCATTGTTCCAATCATGTCCTAAGGCTTCAACTTTTTCTGTCTTTGTCTTTCCACATACCATGCATTGGAAGGTTTTTACTCCTTCTTCCGTACATGTTGGCTCTGTGGTTATCTTTCCATTATCCCATTTATGGCCTTTGGCTTCTGTCTTTACTGTGTTTCTGCTTAGTTCCTTGTTGCAGACTGTACAATAAACTACTTCATCATAGCTTCCACCTTTTTCGCATGTGGATTCCGTGGCATTCTCAATCTTTACTTCGCCTTTAACGTGACCCTTTGCTTCTGTCTTTACTGTTGTTCTGCTTAACTCTTTATTGCAGACTGTACAATAAACTACTTCATCATAGCTTCCACCTTTTTCGCATGTTGCTTCGGTAGCATTTTCAATCTTTACTTCGCCTTTAACATGTCCCTTGGCTGGAATTGTTTCTTTTTGTACATCAGTTATTTTTTGGTCATTGTATGTTCCGGTTGCTGTGTGTGTTATATTTCCATCCTCCTCGCATGTTGCTTCCGTTCTGGTTGTTTCCACATCACAGTCCACTTTAATAACATGCTCACTATTATATTCGCATGTGTACACAGCCTTACATGTACTATAATCATCTGACCACTGAAAATCCGGTCCTATGTAATTATGAATACAGATTTTGTTTACTTTAGTTGTTAAATCTGCAATATTGTATTCCTGTTTTGTAGCGTTTGAATCTGTAAGTTCATCTACAACAAGCTGGAACTTGCCTGATACATTTTCATTCTTTATAGCCTTAAAGGTCAATTTAATAACCTGTCCGTCAGCCTTTATATCGTCTGTTGACATAAAAGCAAATTTAACTTTTCCTTTATTAGATGTTGAAGCATTTGTAAATGAATTCTTCAAAATGCTCTCTGAAAATGATGAACTTTGAATCTCAAATATATCGCTATCATATTCAAGGGATGCTGTCATTGCAGCTATTCCTGAATTGCCTGCCAAATCTATTGTTACATCAAATGTTTCCTGTGAATCTATTGAATCAGGTCCATTTACTGTAAAAAGATTATCGGACTGACTGTCTAATGTTGATATTGAAGTCTTATAGCTTCCCTCAAAAACACATTCCTGTAATTGTTCATTAGTTACCACTACATCTGTTAAAGAGATATAGCTATATGTTGATTTCTCTAAAGGTATAAACTCCATATTCAGAAATTTCATCGTTGTTGTAGAACATTTATTAAAAGCATAGGCTACCTTAACAGTTCCTTCTTCAACCTTATTATATGAAACAATTAATCCTTCAACATTTTTGTTAGCTGTGACTTTCTGAAATCTTACCTGCTCCTCATTATAATGTAAAATAAAGCTTCCGGACATTACTCCTGCATTGCGACTAAAGCCAAACCTGCACTGTACTGTATCATTAGCATTAGCATCTGTAGTTCCTTCTAGGTTAACCTGATAATTATCACTAAGTGGGTTATTAACATTTATGGTTAATTGTGAATCAATATTAAAGTCTATGTTAGAAAGATTTCTGTCATATGCTTCATTTATATTCGTATTAAATACACACTGTTCGCTTCCTACGAAGTCAGCTGTATATGTAATTGCAAACAATTCTTTATCAGTTACCGACAAACCATTGCCATTAATTAATGCTATTTTAACTGTACCCTGACTCTCTTTGGCTGATGTTATTGTTGATCCAAGCTCACTGCTAAACTTGCATTCTTTATAGCTAAGCTTCTCATTGTCATATTTAATTAACATTTGATAACTGCTTAGATTAGTTATTCCTGTTCCATAATAATGTATTGTAACAACACCATTGCTCTGCTCATAGGATGTCCATATTGTTGGATTGTTATCATCTGCCTTTACTATTGTATTAGCAGGGACTATTGTCCCTGCTAACAATGAAACTACAAGAACGATGCTTACAATAAAATGATAAAATTTATTCTTTATTTTCATCTAAACACCTTCCTTATTTAAACTGCGTTATTTCTCCTGTAGCGTATTGCAATATTCTCATAGCATCTACCGCTGTTATCTTTCCGTCTCCGTTAACATCAGCAAGTCCTGTTATTGCATCTGTAGGATTGTCAATTAATGCCAATTTCAAGGTAAGCATAGCATCTACTGCCGTTACTCTTCCATCCATATTAACGTCACCTAATTCATAGCTTGTATCACTTGAATTAACAAGAACTATAATGCTAGCCTTCTGATTACTCTTTTCAAGTGATGCAGAAACAACTGCATATCCATTACCTACGGCTGTAATAGTTCCATCTGAATTAACTGTTGCAACTGCCGTATTACTTGATGTCCACTGAATATTTCTCTTCTGGTTACTTGTTTCGTTTCTAATCTGTGCATCGGCTGTATATGTTTCATCAGCATACATTGTTACAATATCCTGACTTAATTCTACATATGCCTCATCCTTAAATATCTCAATAGGAATCTCACACTTAGCATTGTTATAATATGCTGTTACTGTAGTAGAACCAGTTTTAGTTAATTCAAATACACAAGTTCTACCATTGTCTGTTGACTGAACAAGTTTAACTGAATCGTTATAAGACCAGTTAATAGTTGCTATTGACTCTATTGGCTTAGCCTGTAACTTGATAGTAACAATATTGCCTACAGTTCCTGAATACTTGTTTTGTTCAGAAGTAATCTCTTTAACAGGAAGTTCGTTAACCTGAACATCAATATATGTTGTTTTTCCATCACAACTAACCGTAACTGTAGTACTTCCACTCTGAATTGCCGTAAATGAACCATCATCATTCTGTTTAAGTACACTTGAATCATAGCTATAATCTGCATAATCATGATATGTGGCATTATCAGGTAAAACTGTTACATTAGGTGTAAATGAATCTCCTATATCTAAAGTAGCACTTGATTTTTTAACTTTAATATCATTTACAGGAACGTATTCACTCTGTTCAATAAATGATATTCTTTCAGAATCATAATCTAAGTTTTCTACTTCCACACCATTAATCTTAACACTGATTACTTCAGGTCGAACTTCGGTAGATTCGTTATAATATTCAAAATATCCCAGTTTTCCACCATTTATACTCTGATTATTAAATTTATATTTATAAGTATTTCCTGAACTATTTCCACTTATATAACTTAATGATGAAGAAAAATATTTGTCACCGTCTTTTAAAGTCACCTCTAAACTATTAATTTTTCCATTAAAGTTAGTCTTTAAATATGAGTTCTGTGATTTTGCTAATTCTTTAGTTATAATAGTATCCTCATTATAAACTTTCACATTAGAATCCGTTACATCAAATGCATCATCTATACTTGCCACAACTACCTGATTTTCTGTTAACTCTACCTTCTTCTTGCCCATATATTCAGGTTTGAAAGTAAACTTAAGTTCCTTGGCAGATACATATTCTGTATCAACTTCTTTATCATCTATTACAACCCTGTCTGACTCATTAAAGTTTACACCTTTGACTATACCTGTCATGCTCTTGCCAACTTCTCCGTTATCAGCTTTAACTGATGACACAAACGCCTTAGACTCTACCGGTGTAACATTTGGTTCAGTTGCACTTCCGTTGTATGCATAATTAATTCCATCTGTGGCTTCAATATAGTACTGAAGATTTCCAACAGTTATATCTTCTGCATTAATATGAGCATTATAATAATTACCAGTAGTATTGTTCATTGGAACTGATTTAAAATTATCTTCTCCTTCCATTAGATAAAACAATGTAACGCCTTCAACACCTATGTTATCCTTAACTGTTGCTGTAATAGTTGCACCAACTCCGTTAGTTATAGATTTTAGTGCTGTATGTTTAATTACCGGTGGCTTATCATCTACTGCTGTATTAGAAGTAATATTAGAAGGTCTTGACTCAGACATTGCCGTATCTACTACTGTAAAGTAATAATAATACTTCTTTCCTGCCTCGACTTTTTTGTCTTCGTATTCTTTCTCTTCTGATGACAAAATAGATGAATTAATCTTCTTAAAGCTTCCTTCCTCCCCTGTTTCGCTTCTATAAATGTTGTAACCTGCCATTGTATCGTATTCATCCTGTGTCCAGTTAAGATAAATACTTCCAACTCTTCCTTCTGACTGAAGTGTTAAAGCTTCCGCTCCACTTGCTGCAACATCAAACTCAAATCTTCCCCAGTCTGTTCCTGTTGTAAGCCAATGATCATCTGCTGCAACAGCATCTTTAACTCTGAAATACTGATGTCCCTGATTAATAAGAACCTTAATAGGAATCTTACCAACCCATTCCCTTGCACTATTCCACTGTCCCTTTAAAGTATAATCTGTATATGGATCATCCGGTCCATAAGAAACCATTGGATCTGTCTCCTGATCCATATCTCTGTTAAACAAAACATGTACATCATATGTACCATTACCAACAGTATCTACCTTATCACCATTCTTATCTGTAATGTAAATATCTGAAACACAAGGATAAGTTTCCTCTGATGGCTTGTCTAAATATGGGCTTGTAATAATATCTCCACAATTTGTATTCGTATCAAAATCAATAATCTGCTTGTTTATCAGTCTTTCATCGTTTGTTCCCCAATAATTATTTTGTGCTGAATATACAAAGTCTCTAGAATTACTGTTAAACATTTTCATCCATTCAGATGTATCTGTACAAATTAATCTATTTAGCACTGTATTTCCCATAAAGCTTGTGTTATCTAGCTCACCTAAATATTCAGGATCTGTATTTATTTTTTTAATTTTTGAATCGTCTATATCTGCTGGATACTCTGCCAAAACATATCTTGTAATATTATCAACTGCATCATTTAAGATATGTGGTAAATATACATATTCTTTTTCATTAGTTTCTGTATTTATTTTTTCTGATTTTCTAAGATATACGCGATACACAGCAAGTGGATTTGACACTGATGCATTGATTTCAGCACCTGGTTTTTCCCCATTAACAGATGCTGTATCTCCACTTTTTGTATCAAAATAAAAACCATTTATCAAATCTAAATATTCATTAACATCATTACCATAAATGTCCTTAAACATATCTCCCAATAAATTTGTGATTTCTTCATCTAAACCTACGGTTGACAAATGACCTCCATTCATACTTATTGCTTTTTCTATAGCATTATAGTTGAGCATATTTGAGCCAACATAATTATACTCATAAAAATATTGATCCAAATTATATATCACATATTTTTTTCCATTTAACGTTCCTATTCTACTCGCTACTTCCATATACGGTCTTCTGTATTGAAAACTATTTACTGACATTTGAGATGGAAACATTTTAATCCCAGCAGCAGTATTTTTTTTTGCTTCATTAATTAAAAAAGTACAATTATTTGCCTTAATGTTACTATAATAATTTTCGCAATTATCAAATAATACATTGTTAAATTCTCCACTAACAATAGATTTCGTTCCAACCCATTCATTTCTTGTTGCGCGCAAATTCGATATTTTAGATTTTTCAAGATAGGTCGCATTTATTTTAGGACTATCTTCTTCTTCAACTGTACCACCACCATTACTATAAGCACGTTTTTTTACATAGTCGTAATTTTGTGTAAAATTCAAATGTGAACCACTACTTATATCAATATAGGGATTTTCAATATTTACATAATTCATATCTATAGTTCCCGGAGCCACCTTCTCAACCTGAACCCTATAATCTTCAAATTTTTTTCCAGTGAACAATTCAATTGGTTTACTTTCTGTTCCATTAAAATTCATTCTTCCTTGTACAGATATATATGCTATATCGTTATCTCCATACACTGAATACTGATCTGATGCCCAGAACTGTATTTTTGTTCCCTCTTCTACATTTACAGTTACTCCTTTAGGAATAAAAAGAGAATTTTGAACTATATAATAATTGTCTTCCGTTAATGTAACATCGTTCTTTATTTCTCCTGAAAGAATTATTCCCTTTACTATATGTATGGTATATGCTGTATCTTCTAATTGTGTATAAACAGTACCGTCTTTTTCATCTAATCCATTCTTTGCCCTATAATTTATGTTAAATTTTATGTTTAAATCATTAGGTGCATTTTCTTTTATCTTTATTCTTATAGGGTGTTCTACTCCTATTACTGTTTTTGAGTCATTGTATATGAAACCATTATTCTGGGTTCCAAAACTTCCTATTTCATCTATTGCTACTTCATTATCAGATATGAATTCTACATATTGGTTATCCATTCCGTTAGTTGTAGCATTAACTGTTATGGTAACATCCTTTGCTGCTCCCCACTGGTTACGAAGTCCTATTGCCAAGTCTATTGTTTCACCCGGCTGAATTATTCCGTCACCATTATTTGACTTTGATATATCTTCTGAATCAAAAGCATATATTTCATCTACTGTAATATTAGGTTTAGGCTTATTAGTTAATGAAGCTGTTAGTGATAATTTCTTATAGTTATATGTTTTTTTAACATCCTCATTGTAATAAGTTATTGTGTCCTCTGTGGCTCCCACTAACTGCCCCATTATATATCTTGATGAATATGTATCTTTGTCTTTTAATGAGCTTCTAAGTATGGCTGCCTCCGCTGATACCATAGGCGCTGCCATAGATGTACCATTCCATGATGCATAACGTCCGTTAGGAAGTGTACTATATACGCTAACACCCGGAGCTACTACTTCATACTCTGCATTGGCATTAGGTTTATAATCCCAGTTAGAGAAACTTGCAAATTTATTATTTTCATCATATGCCATTACACCTATTACATAAGAATATGATGCAGGATACGTATTTTGCCCTCCTAATGGACAATCTGCTGTTGGTATTCCATAATTTCCTGCCGCTGCAACAAGTACGCAACTATTAAATGCATCCTGTAATGCATTCTCTATTAAAGCTGAATGGGCATATGAACCAAATGACATATTAATTACATCTGCACCATTCTTATATGCATATTCTATTCCCTTTGCGATATCTGTAGAATTAAATGTTCCATCTGAACCCCCTGCCTTAATTGGCATTATCTTAGATTTGTAGGCTATACCCACTCCTCCTACATTGTTGTTTTCCATGGCAATAATACCTGCCACATGTGTTCCGTGACCATGGTCATCCATAGGTGTTTCATTAGGATCTATTAGGTTAATTCCGTGTACATCATCTACATATCCATTGTTGTCATCATCAGCACCTGTTGTTCCGCTTACCTCTGCGCTGTTAGTCCATATATTATCCTGAAGGTCTTCATGGTTGTAATCCACACCTGTATCAATAACAGCTACTACTGTTCCTTCACCTGCAGTATTTCCATAGTCTTCATTGCCCCATACTGACTCAAGTTTCTGGTCTTTTAAGTACCACTGCTTTTCCATACCTTTGTTGTATTCTGCAGATGGAACTGATTCTTCACTTGTATAATATTTGTACACAGGTTCAGCTATTTCTACTGCATTCTGATTGTTTGTATTATCTACTATGCTCCAAATATCTTTTTCTTCTGTTGTTATTTTGTAAGATACCTGCTTAACTTCTTTTCCATTATCATCCTTTACAGTATCTTCCATAATAACTTCACTGCCTGTGGCTTTGGCATCTTTGTACCACTGTTCTTCCTGAATAGGAGTGGTATTCTTATTTTCTTTTCTAACGACTACAAAACTTCCCTTAGCTAGTTTTACGCTCTTTCTGTAGTCTTCATCTTTAGTTTCATGAATAATTTTCTGATAGTCAATCTTCTTATCAGGGTTCCCTATCTTATTATTTACATCACTTTTCTTGTCAGATACATTAGGTTCTTTAGACTTTTCAGTCTTAGTATCCTTGGTCGATACAATGTCTGCCTTTGCCACATCTGACTTGTTATCATTTGTTTTAGAAACTGTTGTTTCTTTTACTACTTTGTTACTGTTGCCATCCATAAAAGTCGATGTTGCAAAGCCTGTTACAATCAGTGCTACTGCAAGTACAACAGCAAGTACTTTTTTCTGCCAATTTTTCATAACAAAAAACCTCCTTCTACTTGTATTTTAATGTTTCTACTTTTGATTCTAGTTATCCACTGTTATTAGAATCTTTCATAGTTACATTATAATACATTGGAAGGAGGCTTTTTTTCACAAACTGACCCCTATTAAGTTTACTCTTCACATTATCAGCTAGCCAGTTTATTATTGACAGTCACTTTAATAACTGTTATAGTTTTAAACAGTCACTTCTATGACTTTTCTATTTTTTTAACTACGCAATAAGGAGAATAAAAATGACTGTTGGTGAAAATATTAAGCGCATTAGAAAGGAAAAGAGATTAACTCAAAAACAACTGGGCGAATTATGCAATCCATCTATTTCTGCCGCAACAATAAGAAAATATGAACTTAGCATTTTGAATCCTAAACTAGAAACTTTGCAAAAGATATCAACCGCTTTAGATGTTTCAATTACTGATTTAAATGATGATTTAGACATGCTACTTAGTCGCTCATTAAAATATTATAATGCAATTACATCTAATGAGAAATCATTCAGTAATTATTTTAATCAATTAAATGAAGAAGGAAAACTTAAAGCAATTGAAATGGTTAAGTTGTTATTAAAAATACCTGAATATAGAATATAGAAAATAGAATATACAAAATATATAGGAAACAACATACTTACCCAAGGGGCAAAAAGGGGCGTTATGGCTAATCGCCGGAAAGGAGGTTAGCTCATGGTTACATATTCCGACTTGTTTACTTACACCATTGTTATTTGTACCGTTATATCGCTAGTTTATAATTTGACAAAAAAATAAACGCCCTTTGCTTTGGACGGTAAAGGCGTTTATTTAAACAACTTATCAACAAGGCGGTTAGGTTTAATCTAACTTTTTTGCCCTTTTGTTAAGTATATTGTAACAGATTCTTGAAAAATTTCAAATATTAATTTGCAGTTATTACTATCCCAAAACTTCTTTTGCTATATCTTTTACAAGTGTAAGCTTGGCCCACTGTTCTTCTTCTGTAAGTTTGTTTCCAATCTCACATGATGCGAACCCACACTGAGGGTTTAAGTAAAGTCTGTCTAATGGAATGTATTTTTCTGCTACCGGGTCATATGCTCCGCTGTTAGCATATGTTGAATGGCATTGTAAACTGTGCCAAAGGATGTTTTCTGCTTATGAAAACATAAGGCTTGGCTGAGAAATGTACAGCTTACTGGCTGCCTCTGTTATAGTTCCTGTTTCTGCTAATGTTATTGTATATTTTAATTGTTGTAATGTCATATTTAATTTCCTCTATTTGCATACAATTATTTGTACGGTAACATTTTTTGTAATACATATAAATATGTTTTTTAACTGATTTGTTTTCATAATATGTATCTGTTATAATACTCATCAGTTAAATTATATTAGTCACTTAAGCTTTTCACTAAAAACTTAATATTAAATTAAAAACTTAAACTTTTACAGAAATCTTAAAATATATAAACTTTTACAGAAATCTTAAAATATATAAATTTTTACAAAAAATTTAATAATATATTTAAAGTTTAAATTTATACTAAATACTTAAAGGAGGACTTTTTCAATGTCTTTATTAATTACTGTTCTGGTAACTTTTTTTGCTGGTATGGGGGCAGGTCTTGGTACCGGATTTGCCGGTATGAGTGCAGCAGCTGTTATTAGCCCTATGCTTATTACTTTTCTTGATATGGATCCCTATATGGCTGTGGGTATTGCACTTTCTTCAGATGTTCTTGCCAGCGCCATTTCCGCTTATACATATGGAAAAAATAAGAATCTTGATATTAAGAACGGAATCATTATGATGATTAGTGTTCTTGCATTTACAGTTGTTGGAAGCTATGTTTCAAGTCTTGTACCTTCAACTACAATGGGGGGATTTTCAGTTTTTATGACTTTCATTCTTGGAATTAAGTTTATTGTAAGACCTGTTATGACTACTAAAGAAGCTATGGCTGGTGTTTCTGCCAAAAAGCGTGCACTACAGTCAGTTATATGTGGTGTTTTAATTGGATTTATATGTGGCTTCATTGGTGCCGGTGGTGGCATGATGATGTTACTTATTCTTACATCAGTTCTTGGATATGAATTAAAAACTGCCGTTGGAACCAGTGTATTTATTATGGCCTTCACTGCATTTACCGGAGCTGCATCTCATTTTGCCATAGGTGGAATTCCAGATATAAAGGTTTGGATTCTATGTATTTTATTCACATTAATCTGGGCAAGAATTGCCGCTGTCTTTGCAAACAAGGCCACTCCGAAAACACTAAATCGTGCAACAGGTATTATACTTGTTGTGCTTGGAATTGTAGTAATGGGATTCTCTTTTTTTAGTTAAGTTCTAATATTATTTCATGCCCCCGTATTTATCGGGGGCATACCTTATACTCCTGAAATTTCATTTGAGTAGGATTTTTTTAATTCATAAAAATAACTAATGCCCCAAAACGCAACAAAGCGGCTGCATTAATAACAATGATTATTTTTGCAGCCGCCTTTTTTATATTTAGTTTTTCATACTTTGTATTTCCACTCTCATAAACTATGGTTCTCTCTATTTTATACTATAAACTGTATAAACTATCTTACAATCCGCCTTTGGATTTTTTTCACCCGAATTTAATCCATCCGAATCCAAGTCTGAAATTTTTCCAATCTTAGGTGTTACCTTTATTTTCTTTGTTTCTTTAGTTTTGTCTTTATAAGTTACTGTACAGCTAATCTCAACGTTCTTGTATAACTGTTCATATACTGCTTTTTCATCTTCCAAAGTTCCATTAAAAGCATCTAGTTTTGCTATTTTAGCCTTTTGTTCCTTTGATAGATATTTAGAATCGTAAGCTATTCCAATGTATGTTTGTGCATCTTTCTGTTTATCATAATCAACCGTAAGCGATGTGTACTGAGATTTAGTGTAATCTTCTTCCTTTGTATTTTTATCATCACAACCTGCTATTGAACCAGGCACATTAAGAAGTTTTGATGTTTTCTTTCCTTCCTTTACAATACTATTTCCTTCAGGATTTGTTATTTGAAAAACCGCATCTTTTATGTCATAAGTAATTTTGTCAATGTTCTTACCCTTACATGTTACCGGAAATTCTATGCTATAACTAACCTGACTATTTTCTTCGCTACCACACATCGCTCCGGCAAATCCATTTGTGTCATCTATTGATGAATCACCTTTTGTCAATGTTTGTGCGTTTACCCTAATAGAAAAACCATACTGGCTATTTGTTGTAGCCTGATTATTTCCAAGCTGGCTAATACCAACAACAAGTGCCATGCATGCTGCAACAGCAACTGCCGGTTTAATAAAATTAATTTTTCTTCTCATATTATTTTTTCTGAATAACTGCTTCATCTCTTCCTTTTTATTCTGTTCAAGATGAATTTTGTCCAGTGCACTTTTATAATCGCTATTCATATTCAACCTCCATTATCTCTTTTAATTTTTTTCGAGCTCTTGTAAGTTTTGAATTAATTGTGTTTTGTTTTTGTTTTAGGATTTTTGCAATTTCCTTTATTTTATATCCTTCATAATAATACAAATAAAGGACATTTCGCTCATCCTCCTTTAGCAATTGAAGTTCTTTGAGAATTTCTCCTTCTTTTTGTTCAAAAGGAATTTCCATATTCTCAATTGGTACCGTGCTCTTCTTTGTTAAAGATTTCTTATAGTCCAGACATTGATTAATAGTTACTCTGATCAGCCAGGATTTAATATGCTCTTCATCTTTAAAAATAACTCTTTTAGTCAATAGCTTTACAAAAACCTCCTGCACAATATCTTCAGCGTCATATTTATTAAACAAATATTGATATGCTATTCTAAAAATCATGTCAGAATAATTTTCTACTATCTCGTTATATTGTTGTTCTGTTTGAATGTTTAGCATCTTAACTCCTTTCATTAACTAACACGATTTAGAATAGTATTTTAGTGCATTTAAGGAATTTTTTTCTTTTTGTATTTTCAAGCTATTTCCGGAAGGCTAAACATGATTTCTACCTCATTGATTTGTTCTATGGGGTATTTTCTAGCTATTTTCCGGGATTAAAAACATGATTTTTACCTCATAGAATTGCTATTCTCATAATAATCTCATCCTATTAATCTATATATTCCTTCTTCATCTGCCATAATTGCTGTTTCATAGAATTTCTTTACAGCTTTTATCATATACTCTGTATCCTTTACCCCTGCTGTTTCATAAGGTGAATGCATTGCAAGCTGTGCAAGTCCTATATCTACTGTGTTAAGTGAAACATGACTGTTTGAAATATTACCAAGTGTTGAGCCACCCGGAATATCTGAACGGTTAACATATGACTGAACTTCTACTCCTACTTTCTTGCATATTTCTTTAAATATTGATGCCGATATTGCATCTGTTGTGTATTTTTGATTTGCATTATATTTTATAACAATTCCTTTGTTCATATATGGTCGGTTAGTAGGATCTGCTTTTTCCTTATAATTAGGATGTACTGCATGAGCATTGTCTGCTGAAAGCATAAATGATGATGCACACGCTCTTATAAAATTCTCACTGTCTTTTCCCATACACATTGAAATTCTTGAAAGTACATCAGAAAGAAATGATGAATCTGCTCCCTGCTTTGTTGTACTTCCTACCTCTTCATTGTCAAAAATAGCACATACATTAACACTTTTGCTATTTTCCTTATTATCTGTTAAAGCTTTAATACAACTAAAAGCACACATTACATCATCCAGTCTTGGAGCTGACATAAATTCATTATCTGCACCCCAAATTTTGCCTACTTCTCTGTTATATAAAAACAAATCTGCACTAACAATAGAATCCGCATCCGTGCCTGCTTCCATTGCAATTATTTTCTCAAACTTATCTTTTGAAGCAATCTCACCAAATAGCGGAATCATATCTTTCTGTGGGTTATATTTAATTCCATTATTAACATCCCTATTCATATGAATTGCAAGATTAGGTATTACACACAAGTCCCTGTCCACATTTACAAGAACAGGTTTAAGACCACTATCCTCTCTTACAATAACACGTCCTGCTACAGACAACGGTCTGTCAAACCAAGGTGCCATAAGCATTCCACCATACTTTTCTACATTTAATGTTACGTAATTATTGTCTTCAACCATTTCAGGATTTTCTTTTATTTTAAATGCAGGCGAATCGCTATGTGCTGCTGCTATTTGAAAATTGTAAAACTCCATATTATCAGGCACTTGAAAAGCAATTATTGATGAATCATTTCTTGTAACATAATACTTTCCACCCTGTTCAATCTTCCATTTATTTCTCTCGTTTAATTTTATAAATCCTGCCTTCTCCAGCATTGTTGAAAAATTCTTAACAACGTGAAAAGCTGTAGGACTTTCCTTAATAAAATCCATTAATTCTTTTGATATATCTATTTGATTATCCAACAACATAATCCCTCCTAAACTGATTTTAAAAACTTCCTATAAAAAATATACCCTACTCCACTTGTTATTGCTTCCGTCACTGGAAATGTTAGCCAGAATACATTTAATCCAAATCAGCTTCATTGTAGTATTACATTTTTTTAATGTCAACGAAAAAAAGGCAACTCCAAAATTAATTTGAAATTGCCTAATTTTATAATATTTAATTAACTTAAATATCTTATATAAATTTTTGAATCTTGCTTATTAACACATCAAGAAAACCTGTTGACTGTAAGAACAGAATCACCATTATTACAGGCATAATATAACGAATCATAACATTGTACAATTTCTTACGTGAAAACTTCTTGCCATTTAGTTCCATTTCTTCTACAATCCATGAAGGCTTGATTATCCAACCAATAAGAATTGCTGACAACAATGAAATAAAAGGCATAAGGAAGCTGTTACTAATGTAATCCATAATATCCAAAAGCTGACCTGTGCTTCCGTTTGGAAGTTTTACTTCCACATAGAAAATACTGTAACCTAAAGCTATAACTGCTGTTGCAATTAAATAAATAATAGATAAAACGCCTGTTGTTTTCTTTCTCTCTGTATGGAAAAGTTCCATACAGTTAGCAGCAATTGATTCCAGTACTGAAATACATGAAGTTAATGCTGCAAAACCTGCCAATAAGAAGAACAATAAACCTACTATTCTACCTGCCATTCCCATTCTGAAAAATACATTTGGAAGTGACACAAACATAAGTCCCGGACCTGCTGACATTCCATCAAGTCCTGAGAAAACAAATACGGCAGGAATAATCATCATACCGGCTAAGAAAGCAACTCCTGTATCCATAATTTCAATCTGTGATACTGCTTTATTAAGATTAACATCCTTTTTTACATAAGAACCATATGTAATCATAATTCCCATTGAAACGCTTAATGAGAAGAATAACTGACTCATTGCATCCAATGAAACCTGAAGGAATTTCTGAACTGTAATTCCTGACATATCAGGTGTCAAATAAACTTTCAATCCCTGAAGACCTGTTCTAACTGTTCCGTCATCTAATGTTGTCTTTAGAGTTAATGAGAAAATAGCAATTCCAACTACCATAACCAAAAGAACCGGCATGATAAACTTTGAAACTCTCTCTATTCCCTTTTCTACGCCGTTATATACAATAATTGCTGTTAAAAGCATAAATACAATACCGTACCAAACTGATGAAGGTGATGTAATAAAGTTAGTAAAGCAATTGTCTGCAACTGCTTCCTTTCCTGAACCTAAAATATAAATAGTAATATATTTTAAAATCCAACCACCTATTACAGCATAATAAGTCATAATAATAACCGGCACAATAAAAGTAATCACACCTAAAAACTTCCATTTTTTTCTCATTGATTCATATGCATAAATGGCACTTTTTCCTGTTTTTCGTCCAATGGCAATATCTGTTGTTAACAATGTAAAACCCACTGTTAAAACAAGTACCAGATAGATAATAAGGAAAAGTCCGCCTCCATCCTTTGCTGCAAGATATGGGAATCTCCAAAGATTTCCTACACCTACGGCACTTCCTGCTGCAGCAAGAACGAATCCTATCTGCCCGCTAAATCCACTTTTTTGTTTCATAATTTTTCTACCTCTTAAATTTTTTATTTTCTACTTTTTTATATTTAAAATATTAAGCCAGTGAAGTTAAATTGTACCATATTTAAGGCCTTTTAACAACATTACATAAAGTTTAATATTTGTTAATTTTTTTAATAAAGCAAAAAAATCCTGACAAGTTTTCTTTTTTACAGCTTAACCTGTCAGGATATTTTTAATAAATTTATTTAATTTTTTTATTTGACATAATATACTCTGTTTTCTTTTCTTGGTGCTGCCTTTGGTTCATCACCTTCAACATAACCTAATGCGCAATGACCGATACCAACATATTCTTCTTCAATGCCTAATGATTTAAGAAGTTCTTTGCCCCATTCTGTTTCAAATTCTTCTTTTGCACGGTGAATCCAACAACTTCCAATTCCTAAATCGTGAGCTGCCAACATAAGATTTCCCATTACAAGACTTCCATCATAAATTCCTGTAGGCCAATCCTTCTTTGCCAAAACGATTAGCATTGCAGGTGCTCCATAGAACGGATCAAAACCTTCTTCCCAACCACCTATTTTGCAATTCATTTCAGAGATTTTGTCACGTAATTCCTTATTTGTAACCTGAATAATTATAGTGTTTTGAGTCCCTTTTCCACTTGCAGCATAAAGACCGGCTTCGATTATTTTGTCAATAATCTCCTGTGGCACCATATCTGCCTTATACTTACGAATACTTCTTCTTTCTTCCATTGCCTTTAAAACATCACTCATTCTTTGTTCCTCCTTTAAATTTGATTCCATATTTCTCATTTTAGCACATATTTTTCAAGAAAAATTTCAAAATCAACATCTGAATTAGATTTCATATGGTCAGGATTTCTGTTTTTGGAAGTGAAATTTCTCCAAGCTGTAATGTGTATCTAATGCAAAACTGTGGAACTGAAACAACAATAGCTTTTAATTTTTTGTAACTTTTTTATGTTTTGTCTTAATTTTTGTAACTTATCTTTTTATTTTTAATGTTCTTAAATATTCTTTTTGCTCTGGTGTAATTCTATAGCTTTCTATCGATTTTTGAATTGCCTTATTGTGTGTCCACACATCAAGTTTTTTCTCTTCAATGAAAGTAATAATGCTGTCATATTGCTTTGCCAAAGCTGTTGCAAAATACCATGCGCGCATCATATTAACGTAATATTCTTCTGACTGAACTCCTGCAACTTTATTAGCATATTCAATTTTAAAATTGTCATCCAAATAGTTTTTCATAAGCATACTAATTCCAAAACGGATTGTGTATGGCTGGTCTGATTTTATGTATTTGTTAATTTTTTCAAGGAAGTCTTCCAAATTCTTCTTTACAATTCGAAGTGACAGCAAATCACACGTAGCCCAGTTGTCTATGTATGGAAGAAACTTCTCCAACTCTATTATTAATTCATCATAATCTTTAATCTGTTCAAGCAACATTCCATGGAGATTATTTTCTTCATAATATTTGTGGGGAAGCACCTTTATGAACTCCTTTGCTTCTTCTGTTTTTCCAAACTGCTTTGCGTAACTTCTAAGTGCCGGAGTTCTGACACCTATAACCTTCTCTTTGTCTATCGTTGGCATTAATTTGGCGTGAAAATCTCTATATTTCAAATCCTGTAATTCAAAAAGCTGTTTTTGTACTTTAACTGCTATATCTTCTTTCATAATCTGCTCCTAATACTTTTTATCTTACAAATATTATAGCATTGTTTTTTTGTGTGGTATATTATTTTCAATGTTTTGTTTGAAATGTAATGAATATATTTGAAGATTTCTCTTCACTTTTTCTGTAATTCTTAAAAAGAAGCTTCTCTAGGCAGAACAGCCCACACCAAAGCTTTCGCTTTAGCGTGGGCTGTTCCTTTATCATTATTTACAGATAGCCAATTTATTTCTTCACCTTTACAGTCTTGACTGCCGACCATTTTCCATAAACATACTTTCCGTTTACAATTCTGTAAGCTCTAATTTTTACGTATGCTTTTTTCTTTTTAATGTTGGTAATCTTCTTTGTTGTGTATGTTGTTTTTGTTGTCTTTACTGTTACTGCCTGCTGTTTTTTCTTTTTCTTGTTTTTCAATTTTTTGTTGTTTCCATATTTAATCCGGAAGCCTGTAACTCCGGCAGTCTTTGTTAATGTAAGTTTGATTTTCTTACCCTTTGCATTTTTTGCTGTTTTAATTTTTACAGTACCTACAGGTGGATTTTGTGGTGACTTAATAGCATTCTTTAATGCTGTTGCTGCACTGTTTACTGTTGCCTGTGAAGGATTATATTGTGATGCAACTGTTGCTGCCTGACTATATGCAGCATTTACATTAGGATATACTGTCCAATAGCCTTTGTTGCTATTTACATCACCTACTGCTCTAAGTAATTCTGTCTTGTCTGCCAAATTGATTTTTGAAACACCTGTTGCCTGGTAAGTATCAATTCCTACATCAGCACCATAACCAAATAAAGTAAACATTACTCTGATTACATCACCATTCTTTACTGTTACTTTATCTCCTGACTGATAGATGTTTCTTACTGTTGGGTTTGTGCTGTCCTTGCCGTCTTCTCTGTTAAATGTCTTACCACTATATACTGCACTGTTATTTACAGTAAATACCCAACCTGACATTCTCCAGTAATCACCTTCTCCAAGAGCTGTATCTGAATTACCAAGATTCTTGTTTGTATTTGGTGCACTAATGCCTTTTCCTTCGTGAAGTAATCCATCATCCTGACCAATATATGAATAAGTATATACATCCTGCATATTGGCAATTTCATTAGGTATGTTTGCCACTCTGCTATTGTCTGCACCAAGAATTGATGTTAAATACCAACCACTTGTTGTTGAATAATAATAGTTTAATGTATTATCATTCATATATCTGTCGATTACTGTTTTAACCGTGTCTCCATTGTTAATTGTCACCTGAACAGGTTCGGCATAAAGTCCCTGACCTATTGATAATTTTTCGACAGTAAGTGTAACTTTACCTGTTGAAGCTGCCTTTGTTTCCTTAGGCATTACAACAATTGATGTTGCCATAAAAGCTACACTTAATACTACTGATAATGCTTTTTTCATTTCAAACTTTTCTCCTTACATTTTTGACTAATCCTAACTTTATTTTTCAATAAAATTAGCTTTGTAAATATTTTATTTTAAAACCTATATTTGTATATAGTCATTTATTTAACTTTCCTACATTTTAACTTTCTTAATTTTTGAATAAGCTCCATAAACATTAGTTTCTTCATCTAACTTATAAGCTCGAATTTTAAAACTATATTTATTTCCCTTCTTTAAGCTAATAACAGCTTTTACTTTTTTTGCTTTCTTAACTGTCTTTACGGCTTTGAATTTACCGGAATTAGTTTTCATATATACTACATAACCTGCTGCATCTGAAATCTTCTTCCATTTAAGTGTAACCTTCTTGCCCTTCTTCTTTGCTGACTTAATTTTTACTTTTGCAGGCTTAGTTACTACAGGTTTTGATACATTTACAGTACATGTTGCAACTACCTTACCATCTGCTGAAACTGCGGATATATAAGTTGTTCCGGCTACATCAGCTGTAACATTTCCTGACCGGTCAACTGTGGCAATTGATTCATTAGCTGAAATCCACTTAATGTTTTTATTACTTGCATTTGAAGGATTTACTGTTGCATCTAACTTAAAAGTTCCACCCGGATTAAGATTTATTTCATTACTATTAAGTGTAATGTTTGTAACAGGAGTTTCCACTTCGATGAAAAATTCTGTTTTTAATCCATTATGAGTTGTTGCTGTTATAATTGTACTTCCACTATTCTTTGATGTTACAACACCATTTGAATCTACTGTGGTTACTGAATTATTACTGCTTGTCCACTGAACATTCTTATTTGTTGTATCACTTGGAGTAATTTTAACCTGTAATTGACGAGTCTGGTTTAGCCCCATAGTTACTGTTTTATCTCCAACTCTTTCAATACCTCTTGCATCGATTCCATCGACACGAACAGTACATTTAGCTTCAAAACCACCTTCTTCAGTTGTGATAACTATATCTGCATTTCCTTCGGAAACACCTGTTACAACACCATTTGCATCTACTGTGGCTACTTTTTCATTTAAACTCTTAAAAGTAACATTAGTATTTGTTGCATTGCCTGGAAGTACAGAATATCTAATCTTTCCACTTCCACCTACAAACAAACCCATATGCTGATAGTCATTTGCCACTTCAATACCTGTTACAGGTTCAGGAAATATTACTGCTTCTGATTCTTCACTAACTGAATTGCTGTAAAAATTTGCATCAGCCTCATTTTCATCCAAAATTGCTTTTACAGTATAAACGTATTTACCTGAAGTTAAATCTTTATCTTCAAAAGCTGTATCTGTTCCTTCATATATATCATTAACAATACCTGTACTTTTGTTATATCTTGACAAAACATATGAAGAGGCATGAGCTACTTTTGTCCAGTTAACATTGATGTTTTTGTCATTTCTAACTGCTGTAACTTTAGACTTATCAAGCTCTTTTGAAACATAAACAACACATGTTTTCTTAACATTTGGATTATCCTTTGAAGCAATTGTAATATCTGCTCTTCCTACAGATTTTCCTGTAACTACACCATTTTTAACTTCTGCCACTGCTTCATTAGATGAACTCCATACAATGTCTGTCTGACTTGTGTTAGAAGGTGAAAGGTTGTACTCAAGCTCAACTTTGTTGTCTTCTTCCTTATCTAAATTAAGCTTTTTGCTGGTGTAATTTAAATTAATACTTTCTACAGGAACATTAGTCTGGTCATATACCTGTATCTCATAAATTTCAAAACAGTATGCGCCAAAAGTAATACCCTGTAATCTTAAATGTGATGTTGTTACTGCTTCTTTTAATCGAATATTTCTATATTCTGATGCTATACCACTGGTTACTTCGTACATGTCTGTCCATGTTTCACCGTCATCTGAAGTCTGTAATTTGTAACCTTTCATATAGCCACCGCCCCATTTAACTTTTACTGTATCAAAAGTCTGTGGGCTGTTCCAACTTAAAGTTATGTTTTCGTTAGCTTTTTCTTCATCAGTTACTGTTTGATCCTGAATGTACTCTGTTCTCCACATAGTGCCTTCATCGCCGTCAATTGCTTTTTCTGCACTGTTTTCACCATCATCACTTGATGCTACTGCTGTGGCATTTTCTGCAAGATTAGGCACTTCTTTTTCTTCAACGCTTCCTACTGTAAAAATCTGCCATTCGTACATACAATAACCGTATATTTCCATTGTTCTTTCTTCTAATTCGATTTTTACATATCTTGCATTAGTTGGTGCAAAATCATATTTAAATCTTCCTTTTTCTCCTGCTTCTTCTGATGCAACTTCCATCCAGTCTGTTTTGTTTTCAGAAACATAAATTTTATATTTCTTTGCTGCTGCATTTTCCCAATACAGTACGACCTTATCAATTTCATAACTTCTTCCTAAATCCATACTCCAGGTTTGTGGATCTTCATAAGGATTGTCTTTATTCGAACTTACACATGCTGTCTGGTATCCTCTTTCAAGATTTCCATCTGTTAAAAAGTCTGGTTTATTGTATTCATTAGTATTGAAAGAATTAGAAACATTAACCGTTCTGTTATAAGCTACATTTCTACCTAATGGTTGACCTTCGTAAGCAAACGCAGGAGTGTATAATGTGGCAACCATTGTGGCAACACTTAATAAACACGCTACTAATTTTTTCATTTTGCCTCCTTTTTAAATAATAAAAGGCTATCTTTTTGCAGGATGATACGACATACCTCCTATGCCCACCCCTCAAAAAGACAACCTTCTAATTAGTGCTCTTTTTTGATGTTTTTAATTAATTATTTACCTGATTTTAAGTTTTTTCTTGAATACCTTAATAGCTTTCTTGTTGCCCTTAAGTTTAGTCTTCTTTGCTTTGATATTCTTCTTAACTTTACTGCTTAAAGCATTTTTCTTTACAGTCTTAAGCTTTTTGCCCTTGAATGTAATCTTTTTAATCTTGTTGTCCTTTGTGAATGCCTTAGCCTTAATAGTCTTAACTGACTTGCCGATTACTACCGTCTTAAGCTTTGTACATTTCTTGAATGCATTCTTTCCAATAGTAGTTATCTTGCTGCCAATTGTAAGCTTTTTAAGTGCCTTACATCCTGCAAAAGCGTTGTTTCCGATTGTTGTTACATTCTTGAAATTAATCTTGTTTAACTTCTTACAATTACTAAATGCAGCCTTACCAATAACCTTAACATTGGCACCAAATGTAACTTTCTTAAGCTTCTTCATTGCCTTAAATGCATTGTCACCTACTTCTGTTACATTTAATCCATATCCCTTAAAGTTAGCTGTGTTTGGAACTGTAACCTTAGTTAGTTTGCTCTTCTTAGCTGCTACTACACCGATAAGTTTTGTTCTACCTGATGTAATTGAATCAATTGCTGTTACTCTGTAAATGAAATCACCTACTGTATATTCCATTCCAACGTAAACACCATACTGCGTACGAACCTGATCATCTAATGATGTCTGGTCACCCTTTGGTGTTTCAGGATAACTAGTTTTTGAAGCTGCCTGAATCTTATTCCATTCATCTGTGCAATTCTTGATTTTTTCGTCAAAATACTTATCGTCAGTATCATCTGAACCTAAAGTCTTTGAATTATCAACTGTAGGCTGTTCTTTTACGATAGTCTTATCAGCTATTGCATCATCACTTGGCTGTTTAACATTTTCATCCTTATTAGCCACAATTAAACCAGTACTTGGATCTGTTGGATATGCATCCTTTCCATCTCCTCCGTCCTTTGAATAGTCATAGCTATCAGGTAATGATACTGATGTTTTGTTACGGTAGTATAATAATCTCTGGATAGCATAACCACCCTTTTTACCTGATACTGTCTGTGAAGTTTCACCTGTTGTAATACCACAACCTGTACCATTAATAATTCTGTTAATACCTACCTTTGGTCCGCTACCGTTGGCGATTTCTACAATACATGCATTTTCAATTAATACATCATCTGCATTAGGAACTTCAATGGCATTATCTAAGAAAATTTCTGCTCCGTTAGTGTTAATGAATACATCGTAAACACCAAGACCTACTGCGTAGTGGTGTTTAACATCATTTGCTACTTTGTATGCTGAATATCCCTTAACTGTATTATTATGTGACATCCATTCTTTCTGATCCTGTGGATCATAACATTTTTCATTCTGTAAGAAGAATGTCTTACCATATTCACCTCTCCAGAGAACATCGTATTTCTGGAAATGTTCAATAAATAAACCATAAGCTGTTACGTTATCGCCATTTACAACAAGACCGTGATCTGCTGTATTTTCATACCAACCTGTGTTATCACCGTGGTCTGCTCTCCAAATCCATGTTTCATCAATAATAGTATTGTTACTGTTAACAACTATACATGAACCTGTTGTTCCAAGGTCGCCTGTTCCACCTACCCTACAGATAACATCCTGTAATACACAAGGGTTATTTGAATGGTCAACATTTGCTCCTTCATATCCTACTTCTAATAATGTGTTTGTGTGTTTTCCGGCATCTAAAATTACGCCTGCGATTTCAACACCACCGATATCGTAATTTTCTTCTACCTTTGTATAATCACTATTCCACTTCTTACCAGCTACTCTGATAAATGTATCAGTATTCTTATCAGATGAAGTAAATGTAGCCATACCAAGACCAAGAACTATTGTATTTTCATGTGTTACTTCAATAGCTTTGTCTAATTTGTAAATACCAGGCTGAAGAAGAAGGTTATAACCTTTTCCTAAAGCTGCATTAATTGTGTCTGCCGTATCTACATCAGGGTTAGCAATATAGAAACTGTCTAATCCTAACGATTTACCTTTACCCATATCATTTTCTGACCATGAAACGCCTGTGGTATCTTTTCTTACTGCAGGTACAAATACCTTATAGCTATCTGTATCTTCATCGAAGTATAAGAATGGTTTTTCTCTTGTTGCATCTGTCTTGTCTAATACTGTTGTACATCCATTAGTTGCCCAGTTTGAAATACCATTATTCTGTAATAAGCTTCCACCTGCGTTAAAGTAGTTACCACTGTTATCCTTTAATGTTGTTCCATCAACATTCTTACATCCCTGAACAACCTGGTTCCAGTTAATACCATATATAGAGCCATTTTCTGTCTGCTTTGTTGTAAATTCACAGTTTCTGTAGTAATACTGCTGCTGACACCATGAACCTACTGAATCATGGAACTTTGTATCAGAAATATATCCGCCGCTGGCCCAAGCATTGTCTCCCCATGTCCACTGAAGTAATGTCTGTCTTTCTACATTAAGTCTTCTTGCAGGAGCTGCCTGTGATACTGCCCACTTAAATGAATCTTCCCAATAGTTAGGATTTTCTGTTGTCTGTGCAATAGTAAAGTTTTCAACGTCAACCCAGAAGTTACATGTTACGTTACCATTAGCTAAAGCTGCTGGTGTTTTAATATTCTTTAATCTTACATCGTAAGGTGTTTTTCCTAAACCAATAACCTGTGTGTAGTAACCTACATCATACGCATCTGCTACTGTTTCTGTATAATCACCAGGTTTAAAAGCGAATGCGTAACGGTTCTTACCAAACTGATCATAATGCTGATATCCAAAGATTTCATTTACCTTATCAGAAATTGCATCCTTGTCATCTGCATCGTTAAATACGTATACATTCTTACCAAACTTAGAAATTTCCAATGAATATGGTTCTGATTCTTCTCCATTAACATTACCGTTAACTGCCTGAACTTTATAATAGTTCTTGTATTTTGATGTTGTGTTTGGATTTGTATCTGTATAACTTGTTTTTGCTCCGTCTATTGAATCAATTAATTTGTATTCTGCATAACGGCCTTCTGCCCTGTAAATATTATATGACTTAGCATTTGCTGCCTTATTCCATATAATAGTCTGAGCGCCTGTCTTGTCATTTCTCGTAACATCTGTTATTTCAGCTTTAGCCGGTTTAGTCTGAGATAATGTTGTTGTAAATGCAATTTCACTATCTGCATATGCACTGTATGAACCTGCTTCCTTAGTATTAGTAATTGTTCTAATCTTAAAGAAGTATTGCTTTTCTGATAAAAGATTATTTACAGTCATCTTATTCTTTATTGTTAAACCTGCTGATCTGTAATTTCCATTTTCTGAAGTTGAATACATAACTTCAAATGCTGAATAAATATGTTCCTTTGGTGTTGTCCATGAAACCTGAACGCTATCACCTGAAACATCAGATAATGTTACTTTTCTTGCTTTCTTTGGTTCATCACCTGTATACATAATGAACTTTTCTTCATTGCCAACCTTGTCTCCTAAGTGATACTTTGAACTTACCGCAAGCTTTGTATGTTCTGTTCCTTCTTCGTCTTTGTACTTTCCTAATGTGAATATTTTTTCATCTGCACTGCTACCAAAAGAAACTGTTCCATCATCATTGTGCTGGATTCTTACTGATTCCCATCCTGTTGGTGCGTAATCATTTGCTACTGTTCTAGCGTCCTGATAAATAATATCATCAGCATTTGCTGCCCAAACTGTATTTCTTGACTTAGTAGCGAAGTTAACTACTTCGTTAGCCTTGTCATCAATTCCATTATTCTTGTATGTTCCATAATATGTAGTGAATTTTCCATCGTCACTTACATTGTTGATAGATGTAAATTTCTTATCTACCAAGATTGGATCATTCTTTACACCACTAACAGTAATTATGTTTCCATTTGCTACATTAACAAAGAAAACTTCTGCGTGGATTGTTGTCTCTTCGGCACCGTCAATTGCATCTGTGCTTGTTGCTGCTGATGCTGCCATTACAGTCATATTAAATGTCTGTGATGTAAATAACATTGCAACTGCCAAAACAATTGACAATAAAGATTTGTACATCTTTTTCATCTTCATTTTTCTTCCTCCTAAATAAATTCAAACAATAAAAACACTATTCTCTTTTTTGTGTAAGGTTGACATTAAAACGTTTTTATTTTCTTATATTTTAGCACTTATTGATATATTTTTTCAAATTCGAAAATGTTTTTAAGCACTCTACACAAATAGTCTCTTTGTTTTTTTTGCACTTTGCATATATATTTTATTGTTTTTTTTATTGTTTTTCTTGTTTTTTATTAATTTGCATTTTTTGTCGCAAAAACGTTTTTATTGGTTTTTGTTTAAAAATGTCTTTTCTTTTTACTAATAATCCTGTTTTATTTTACTAATAATGGTATTTTCTTTCACTAAACTTTCTCTTTTTCGCCACTTTTAAGCAAAAAAGAACAGCCGGATTTAATTCAAAAATCAATCTGACTGTTCCTTTTTTATAAATTTAATCTAATGCTAATATTCCATTTGTGGCAATTACTTCTTAAATTTAACTTTTCGGTTAGACCACTTACCATAATAAACTTCTCCATTTACTACTTTGTAAGCCCTGACCCTGATAAAGTACTTCTTGTTAGCCTTTAATTTCTTAATTGTAAATTTGGCTTTCTTATAGTTCTTTACCTTTGCTTTTTTAAATTTCTTTGATGTTGATATCATTACCTGATATCCTTTTACACCCTTTGCTGTTTTTAATGTAACTTTTAATTTCTTAGCACTTCTCTTCTTAGTTGCCTTTTTAATTTTAACCTTTGGTACCTTTACGGTTTGTGCAGTTTTTGTAGTTACAATTTCTGTTGTGGAAACTGTAGGTGTTTCCTTTGTTGTTTCAGTTTTAGTTGTCGTTCCTGGTTCTGACGGAGCAATTGTTGTAGGTGTCTGTGTTGTTGGTGCTACTGTTGTAGCCTTTTCTGTTGGTGCCTGTGTTGTTGGCACTACTGTCGTAGCTTTTTCTGTTGGTGCTACTGTTGTTGGTGTCTGTGTTGTTGGCACTGCTGTTGTTGGTGCCTGTGTCGTTGGCACTGCTGTTGTAGCTTTTTCTGTTGGTGCTACTGTTGTTGGTGCCTGTGTTGTAGTTACCTGTGTTGGTGGCACTGCTGTTGTAGCTTTTTCTGTTGGTGCCTGTGTTGTAACTGGCGCTACTGTTGTTGTTTTTTCTGTTGGTGCTACTGTTGTAACCGGTGCCACTGTTGTTGGCTTTGAACCTGTGCCATCTTTAAATGTATATGTTATCTGTGTAGCAGCTGACATTTTTCCGTTTTTAACAGATCTTACTGATACTGTATAGTCGCCATTTCCATTTGCAAAAACATCTGCTGTCAAATTAATTGAACTATTTACCGAGCTTCCTGCAAATACTCCATCCACATATACATTATAGTTTTCAATATCATTTGATGGTGCCTGCCATGCAAAATAATATGGAAGATCTTTGTTTCCTGCATATGTTAATCCAATTGGTGCAGGTATTGTATCATCTTCATCTATCTTTGTAGTAGGAGCAACTGTTGTTGGTGCTACTGTTGTAGCTTTTTCTGTTGGTGCTACTGTTGTAGGTGCCTGTGTTGTTGGCACTGCTGTTGTAGCTTTTTCTGTTGGTGCTGCTGTTGTTGTTGGTGCCTGTGTTGTTGTTGGTAATGCTGTTGTAACTTTTACAGGTTCCTTATACAAGTAAACATCATATGTTGAGTTGTCCGCTAATGTTACTTTAAATAAATTCTGTCCTTCTTTTACAGAATCAACAGGGAATCCTACTCCGGCTCCTTCTATCTTTGCTTCTTCTGCTGTTGTTGAAGAAACTGCTACTGGAAATGTTGTATAAATAACTGATGCTCCATCTGCATTTTTTTGAATATTAACAATATTAACTTTGTCTGATTCACAATATGCTTTATATTTATTTACAAGCTTTCCTCCTTCTGCTCCATCTTCAAGATATTTAACACCTGACCAATCAACATCTATTACTTTATGTGTTGTTGGAGTTTCTGTTACTTTTTCTGTCGTAGTCGCTGCATCTGTTGGCTTTTCTGTTGTAGCACTATCTGCTTCCTGAACAGATGATATACTAATGTTATCAATAACTGTTCCTGCAGGCATACCACTCATTTCCATTACTGCAGTATTCTTTGAATCTGCTGTAATCTGAAGAGTTTTAGTATTGATTCCGGCATTTACATTGTATTGTACTGTTCCTAAATCTACGCTGTCATTTTCACCTTCATTCTTCCAATGCATATTTCCGGCATTAGTTGAATTAAACTTTAATGTTACATTATATTTTTTACCTTGCACTAAATTCATCGGATACTTAAGTTGTGTTCCCCATGTACCCGCATTTCCACTTGTACTATTCAATTTAATACTTAAATCAGACAATTTGCTTCCTTTATAACTCATTGCTCCATTGTCCCAGCTTCCTGCATATAATGTACAATCTCCCACTGTTGTTACAGCCTTATCAGGAACTGATTTGTAACCATCTGTATCCGGCTGACTACTTCCACCATCAGGATTTAACTCTCCACTTCCTGAATATGCCCTAACATAATCTACTTCCATTGTTGCTGACTGAAATGAATCATTTGGTGCTGTGTTTCCCGTATAACCTGTTGCATTACTTCCCAATGCCAGATTTAATAAAAAATAATGATTTTTTCTAAATGCATAAGCATTGTCATCATTAAGATATGCTGTCAAATAAATATTATTATCTACATACCACTTAATTGTATTTTCATCCCAAATCACACCATATGTATGCCAACCATTAATACCATTGTTGTTATCACTATAATAATAATATGCAGGAACACTATAACTTCCCCAAAATATATGATTATATGGTGTATTATAAGAACTTCCACCTGCATTCCAGTGAATTGTTCCCTCAACATAGTTTCTTGAATTAGCATGTTCCATAATATCTAATTCCCCACACCATGGCCATGCTGTTCCATCATCTCCCATCATCCAAAATGCCGGCCAGACACCATCCTGGTTTCCACCATTTACCTTAATACGTGCTTCCATTTTTCCATATTTAAAGCTTTTTTTACCTGCTGTTTTTAAACGTGCAGATGTAAATCTACAATTACTGTAGTTTTCTCTTTTTGCAACTATTTTTAATGTTCCATCTGATACATATGAATTGTCTGTACGGTCTGTATAATACTGAAGTTCATTGTTTCCCCAGCCACTGCCACCTGTTTCACGTGTCCATACGTCTGTATTAAGAGAATCACCATTAAATTCATCACTCCACACAAGTTTCCATGATGATTCTGCTTTTACCTGGTTAACACAAGGTATACCTGGTATTAATCCTAAAACCATAGTTGTTGTCAAAATAATTGACAAAATTTTCTTACGCATTTTTTTCCTCCTTTAAAATTTATTAATATAGCCGGACAATCTGTTACAACTGCCCGACTATTCATTTTTTATCTTTAGCTTTTTTATTATTTAGCTATTTTTTTACTTTCTTCTTACCACTCCATAAACCATATACTTTCTTTCCACCAACTATTTTATAACCGCGTACTTGAACGTAGAGTTTTTTAGCTTTTTTCAATTTACGTACATAAACCTTTACATTAGTTTTGCTAACAAACTTTGTAATTGTTTTCTTTTTTGTAAATTTCTTAGTTGAAGAAACTCTTATCTGATATCCTGTTACACCAGATATTTTCTTAAATGAAACTTTAATCTTTGCAGATTTGTGTTTTCTCTTAGCAACTTTAATTTTTGCTTTATTAATCATAACTTTCTGATCTGCTGATGTTTCTTTTTTTGTATTATCAACACTTGTTTCCTTATTTCCTGTAGTCACTGGATTTGTTGATATATCAGTTCCTTTTGTTGTTGGCACAACTGTTGTAGCTTTTTCTGTTGGTGCCACTGTTGTAGCTTTTTCTGTTGGCGCCTGTGTTGTAACTGGTGCTACTGTTGTAGCCTTTTCTGTTGGTGCCTGTGTTGTAACTGGTACTACTGTTGTGGTCTTTTCTGTTGGCGCCTGTGTTGTAACCGGTGCTACTGTTGTTGGTTCATTATTTTTAAATTTTGCAAGAAATTCTGCATTTTCATTAACAAATGTATTCTTATTCTGTGATGAATCCCAGTTAATTGACCATGACATAATTCCCCTTATTCCCGGATAATTATTATTAAGCTCTGTGAACGCACTTTGAAGTACTTCATTTGTTACCTGACCACTACCTGCTGCACTCTGTGATGAAGGTACTCCGATTACTACCTGATCAGGTCTAAGTGGTGCAAAATATGTTGACTCATCAGTTGAATTTGTATAATAAGCTCCAACATGGAATCCCTTAAGAAGCATTTCGCACATTGCTACTATTCCTTCTTTTGTTCCCATATTATATGATGTTCCATCAAGTCCTGTAATAGGTGATGAATTGTATAACTGAACATGAACATAAGATGTTTTGTCTCTAAGTGCATTAATCATTGGAAGATAAACTCCCGCTCTTGCGTCACAATACTGGTTAATTCCACCATAGAATGAATAACCTAACTGTACATAAAATGTTTCAGGTGCCCATGAAAGTATGAAATCATTTCCATAGCTATCACAAATTGTACGAATGGCTTTAATCATATTTACAACTTTAGGTGATGTTGGATTATTTATATCTTTATCATTTCCACTTTCAAACTGTACTGAAGACTGTTCAAGGTCAATATCAATTCCATCAAATCCATATTCATTTATAATTGACTTTATATCACTTACAAACTGATTTACAGCATCGTCTGATGTTAATGAGAAATATCCTTCATAACCACCAATTGACAACACAATCTTCTTTCCCTGTGCCTGTAATGACTTTACATCTTTCTTAAAGTCATCCTTTGTGTAATCACTTGTAAGACCTGATATATCAAACTTCATCTTTCCGTCAGTACTTCCTGCCTTTTCAGGTTCTGCAAATGAAATATTAATAACATCCCAGTTTTTGTCCACATCTCTAAGCTTAATAAATGGGTTTCCGTCATTATTCCATGTATGGTAGTAGCCAATCATTAATCTTGATGAAAGACCTGTTGTTACTGTTCCCGGATTTGTTGTCTGTTCTGGTGCTTTTGTTGTCGTAGCTGTTGTCTGAACAGGCGTCTTTGTAGTAGCGTCCTGAGTCAATCCCTGGACTGTTACTTCTATTGTCTGCCCTTCTGTTTCATATCCATTCAAATTAGCTGTTACTCTAATAGTATGTTTTCCGTTAGTTGTAAAAGTATATGTTGTTGATGTTGCCACAGTATATGATTCAATATACTGCCCATCTATGTATACTTTGTATGTCTGTCCACTAGCAATCTGTTCCTGTGTCTGACCCCATACATATGTAACTTTTCCGGCTTTCTGTTCCTGAATTGTTAAACTGATTACTTCTGTTGGTTTTAATTCAGGCTGACCTGCTGCAGTTGTTTCGTTCTTTGTTGTAGGTGCTACTGTTGGTGCTTCTGTAACTGGTGTTTTAGTTGTTGGAGCAACTGTAGTAGCTTGCTTTGTTGTTGGTTGCTCATGTTTCTCTAATGAATCCATAAGAGATGACATTGATTTTGCCCATGTATAATTATTTGTAGCATCCCAGTTTATTGACCAAGTCATAACACCTCTTAATGTTGGGTATGCTTTTGGTGCTGTAAAGTTTCCTGATGATGTTCCATTAACAAGAGCTTTTACTGCTGTTGAAATTATGTCTGTTGACACATATCCACTTGATGCAGCTTTAGATGTTGATGGTAATCCCAGTGCAACCTGATCAGCTCTAAGTCCGTTTTCTAACAATAATGTTGAAAGGGATGTTAAGAAATCTGCTGTTCCAACCTGTGCATTAAATCCATTGTATCCATTCATTGCCCCTGAATTATAGAACTGTGGATAACAAATTGTAAGAATATCTCTAATCTTATATGCTAATCTGTAATATGCAGATGTAGCCATTGTTCCGTTAGGATTTGTATCCTGGAAATAATATGTTTCAGGTGCCATTGTAATAATAAAATCTTCACCAAAATGATTACGTACAGTTCTAAGTGCTTCTGCTATATAATCTGTTCCTGATACTGCACCTCCTTCAAAGTCAATATCTACACCTTCAAATCCATATTCTTCAATTATTGAAATAAGGCTTGTTGCAAACTGATTTGCAGCTTCCTCATTTGTTATATAAGTAGTTCCTTCTGCTCCACCTACAGAAATAATTACATGCTGACCTTTCGCCTTAGCATTTTTAATATCCTGAATAAATTGTGCTTTAGTATAACCACCTAGCGCATTAGACAAATCCTTATCAAGTTCAAATGTAACTTTGCCCGGTGTCGTTGATGAGTTAGCAAAAGATACACAAATCATATCGTAATAATCCGGTACATCTGAAATCTTTAATGCTGTTGAGCCATTAAGGAAATTATGCCAATAACCTGTTACCATATGTTCCGGTAATTTAGAATTAACTGTATAGTTATTTTCTGTTGTTTCCTGCTCACTTCCACTATTTTTAGTTGTCTGAACTTCTCCTGCAACCAAATCAGTTCTTAATTTCCACAATGTTGCCGCATCTGTTGGTGACCATCCCAAATTAGATGTATGAGCATATGTACATTCATATACTTTTCCTTGATACTGAACAAGATTTCCCAATCCATATACAACACTATTTGGAGACCATTCAGGATAGTTTCCAGTTGCCTGTTTTGTTGTATCATTTTCTTTTTTTGTTGTAACAGAAGCTGTTGTTACTTGCTGTCCCTTTGTTGTATTTTGTTCTTTTGCTGTTGTCTGTGTCTGACTATTTGTTGTTTGCTGAGATTTTGTTGTAACATCCTCAGATGGTTCTACATAATCTCCATTTTTATAAACAACTTTTGTTGACAAAATTTCGCCTGCTGAAACAGCTTTTTGTCTTAATGTTATTCCTTTTATATTTTGAGCATTAGCTGTTCCTTTTCCTGATTTAAGTGTAAATGTTAATGAAGCTCCCGGCTCTAATGTTTTTGAACTCCACTCAGGTGGCGTAACAACAGTTTTTCCATTTTCTGTTGTAATTGTACCTCCTGCGCTCCAATCTCCTGATAAAGTTTCGCCATTTTGTGTTTCAATTGATATTGAAGGATAACTTAATGTTTTTCCGAAATATTCTGCCCAAGGCATTACTGAAATATCTTTTGAACCACTTGCTTTTGTTACTGATGAGTTAGTATTTTTTAGTGTAATTGTATAAGAATCACCTGATGTTGTAACTGTTGTTTCAACTCCATCATTAGCAGGAGCAACTATCTTCTGATTAGGAATTGCTGCTGAACCATACAATGATTCTTTCATTGTCTTAGTTATTGTGCTGGATGCATCTAAAGAAGCCATCCATGAAATAAGACCACCTAAGTGTTTCTGTTTTACATATTTGCCTTTTTCTGCTACCGATTCTTCAGTATCACAAGTAAAGAACATTCCTGAAGATTCACTATAGTAATAGTTAGCCTTTGCAACATCATCCCAATATTTAGTCAAATTATATTTGCTTACTAATGAATCAATATCTGAATATGCATATGTTACACCATTTTCGCCTGTTGCATCTGCATATAATCCTGGATTTTTAGAATCTCTTCCTGTGTCTTTCTTTACTTCTTTCCATCCTCTTGTATAAGGTGCAACACCAACTACGATTTTTGAATAATCAATGTTGTCCCCATATTTATTTTCTAAATATTTAATACATGAATCAACTGAAAGTCCTGCATCTCCCTCGTCATAAGCAGGATTAGTATAAAGTGCTGTCTGGTGAGCTGTAAATCCTCCCCACGCACCATTTAAGTCATATGTCATCATATTAGCAAAATCTACGATTTTTAAAACTTTTTCGTATTCAATTGCTGCCATCATTTTAGGCGATGCTGACATGGCAACTGACAATTCATAGTGTTTATTATCTTTTGCTCCATAGCTGTCCAGTGCATCTCTTATGGCTTGAAGAAGTAATGTATAGTTCTGTGTATCTGCTGCTGAACCTTTACATCCTTTGTCAATTGCTACACCATTTCCTTCAGGATCCGGGTCTCTGTCTGCTGTTGGGTATTCCCAGTCAATATCAACGAAATCATACCCATAGTAGTGTACAAATTTTGCAACATTGTTAGCAAAGTTCTTTCTGGTTGTTTCAGAAGCAGCAATTTTTGGAAAATCTCCTGATCTTGTCCATCCACCAACAGAAACACCTATCTTCATATTAGGATATTTCTGTCTTAAAAGTACCATTGCTCCTAATACACCTGCATATTTATTGTCTGTTCCAACTGAAAATCCAACATTTGGATTCTCATAATCAGCCCATGTATCAGTAGTAATCAAATCACCATTTGCATCTGCATCCATAAACGCAAAATTTAAGTGTGTGATTAAGCTACCATCAATCTTGTCAGGTGTAAAATTCTTTTGTCCTGAATAAATTGACCAGTCACCATAATACATAACATTACGATATGGTGGCTGCTCTGCATCTGCAGCTTTGACTTCCTTTGTTGAAAGTTCTGTAGCTGCACAATATCCACCCATCAAATTAGCAACCATTGCAAGTGCCATTGTGAAACTAAGAATCTTTCCTGAAAGTCCTTTCCTTAAAGTTCTTTTCCTTCCTTTCATTTTTCCCTCCATTTTCTCTAGTCTTTTAGACCTTTTTATAAAAACTGAACCTTTTATTATAGAAAGTAGAATTATGGATGCTTATTCCACTTCTATATTTTCAATAAAATTTTCTAAAACTTTTTATTAGTTGAAGTATTTACTTTTGAAACACTTCAATTATTTTTTTAGAAATATTTATTGTTTTTTTAATAAAAACGTTTTAAATTCTTTGTAAAAAATATAAGCTTATTTCAGCTTTTAGGTTCATTTTTTATTAATTTTTTGTTCTGCCCTTTCATTTCTGCCTATTATAACACGTTTTTTGGTAAAAGTAACCAACTTTATTGTAATAAAAATATTTTCATTTGTGTTTTTTATATAAAACAATATTTTTATTATGTTTTTATATTTTTTCAACTATTTTTTATTTTATTTTCCGATTTCTGTAATGCTGATTCAGTTACGTATCATATAATGTTTTTCTTCGCTGACACGTAATCGTTGCTCAAATAGCAATTATATATTGCTCAAAAAAATTCGGAAATATCATCTACATCTTTATATCGGAAATGAAGAGACTCTTTCAATATACTAAATCATCAGATTGCAAAAAGGACTGCCGGAAATGATTTACTCTCAGTATTAACTGTGTCATTTTCCGGCAGTCCTTTTTCATTTTGTTGTTATTATTTCTTCAAGCTTTCTCTAAATATCTGCTCTATTTCTTCTTTATCAAGTTTCTTGTAGCCACCTGTCATTATGAATGTTCCTTTTTTATCATCTTCCCCTAAAAAATACTGTTCACAAATATGATTAAAGATATCATAAATTCCTGAAACTATCTGGTAATGTGGAAGTGTCATTGTATATCTTGGATTCAAAATAGAAAATCTAGGCATTATTTTTTCATCTGTAAAAACATATCCACATTATGCTTTCTTGCAATTTCAACACCTTCATATAATTTTTCAACTTTTTCCTGCATAATTTTTATATTACTTATGATATATAATTATTTAAACTACTTTCCCATGTATCTACCAATATACTCATACAATTCAATATTAGTCTCCGCGTTTTTCTCCTCCGCCTCTATATATTCAGGAAAAGGAAGTCCAATCTGGCATTCGCCACATATGTCAACGCCTATTATTTTCTTATCTTTCAAAAAGAATTTCAACAGATGTTCAAGCATACCAAGGCTCATATGCCCTTGACTCCAGTTAGTTTCAATATAATGTTTGTCCAAAATATCTTTGTCTATGGAAATATAAAAAGGTACATCAGTTTCAATCAAATCAAGTTTTTCTCTTCCACTATTGTTCCGTAATTCTTCTGCTGAAAATGTTATAAGCTTACTCTGATTTTTCACATTTATCTGCTGTATATCCACCTCACTTGCCCCAACAAGAATCAATTGTTCAAGATTTTCGTTTTGCTCAATAACCTGTGCCGCCCAATCGCCACAACTTGTCATTCCTTCAACCATAGGCTTTTGCATATCTGTGTGATGGTCATACAAAACAAGCGAAAACTTTTTATTTATTTTGTCCGTCATAATTTTTGTTATGTAATGATAATTACCTGAATCAATAAAATGAACGCCGTTTATGCTAAAATTCTCTATTCGTTTCTGAATCTCCGCCTCCCCTTCTTTGGTGCAATACAAGTCGGTTTCTAAAATATCTGAGCAGTCAATTCTAACAATATTCTCCGTCTGCTCTATATTTTCATCAATATAAATATGTGTAAAATCTAAAATAAAATTTTCACTTCTTGTCATTTTATCATCCTCTATAAATTTCCATTTATTATTTTCATAAAAGTTTTTGCTGCCTTACTTAACATTGCGTGTTTTTTCCAAACCAACGCTAACTCTGTTGTCAATCACCTGATATGTTGGCTCCTCTCCTAAGTTTTATTTTTTTATATATCTTTGATTTTTGCTATTTGGTTTGTCTGGAATTGTCATACAAACCAAGTTTAATTCAAGTGCATGTTTTAAATAATTTCTTCTAAAACCTTCTCTAGACTTCAATTCTAACTTTTCCATAAGTTGATTACTTGTATACGCAACATCATATTCCATTACATCCAAAAGTTTTCAACACAATCAGACAATTGTTCACTGTCTTCATTTATTTGTGTTGCTATTTCTTCTAACACGCTATCAATCTGTTTTAACATAAACTCAATAAAAAATGTTGAATTTCCATTAACATGGCATTTTGATATTGCATTATAATATTCATTCTGATATTTCATTTGTAATTGTAAATGGTGGTTGATATTTTTCCATAAAATTCTCTCCTAACTTTCCGTACTATCTTGCGTACTTTCTTGCGTATCATCTTCCGTATTATCTTGCGTACTTTCTTCCATAATTATACCAGAATTTTTCTGATTAACAGCAAAAAACTTGCATTAAACAATGCAAGTTTTTTAGATTATTTATTATTAGATTTCCTTTCCTACTTCAAATGCCTTGCCAACTGGTCCCCCCAGTTTCATATAAAAATTAGGGTGTCAAAACACAAAAATGTCATATACAATCGCCAAAAAATGTAATAAAATATAACTATATAAATTACCCGATAATTTATGAATTTTATACATCGGAAAAGTCTTTTTCCCTTAACAATATTTTATTTATGGAAGGAACGATGAATATATGAAAAAAACATCTTTAAAATTACTGCTATTTTCCTTTGTTATGAGTTTACTTATGATAATTCCTACAAATGTAAATGCAGAAGAAATCATTCCGGTCAATATATCTGTAAAGTATGGCCAGACAGAAGCCCGAAGAATCTTAGATATGATTAATGAACTGAGAACCAGTCCTACTGACGCATGGGCTTGGGATAAAACTGATACCAAACAAGTTGCATATCCCGGTTTAAAAGAACTTGTCTATGACTATGATTTAGAGCGACTTGCAATGAAACGTGCAGCAGAAATTGCACTATCCTACGACCACACCCGCCCAAATGGTCAAAATCCTTTTACTATTTATACTGAAGAAAATATAACCAGACGGGATGCAGGTGAGAATATTGCAGTAGCAAGTCCTAATGTTTATTCTAAGGCAGAAGCAGTAAATAACGGATGGCGTGAAGATAACGAACCTTATGCCGGTCAGGGGCACCGTAGAAATATGTTAGATTATAAATTTACCTGCGTTGGAGTTGGTCATGTTACTTACAACGGCTATGACTACTGGGTGGAAGAATTTGCCTCCAGACCTTCCATTAATACAACAGAAACACCGGCAAATGACAGTGAACAAACTGTTACTGTTTCAGTAACTAAAAGTTGGATTACAAATTATAAGACATCTTTTGACCAAGATTCATATGTTCTTAGATTAGGAGAAACAGTAACTCCAAATATTACACCTATAATTTCTCTTATAAATCAATTTGGACCAATCGGAACCTTGTTAGATACTCCAACCGTTTCCATTAATGACCCTTCTATTGCCACCTATAGTGATGGAAAGATTATAGGTCTTAAAGAAGGTACCACCACGTTAACCACATCACTGTACGGATTGCCATCAACAACTTCGGCAACAATAATCGTACATGACTGTGATAATCATTGGAATCAGGGAGTAATTACAAAGGTTCCAACCTGTATAGGGGAAGGCGAAAAGAAATTCACCTGCACTATTTGTAATAATACAAAAATTGAAAAAATTGGCATAGATGCAACAAATCACCTCCACTCTGAAATTCGAAATCAAAAGGAAGCTTCCTGTAAAGAGGAAGGATATACCGGTGATAAATATTGCCCTGACTGTGGAACTAAACTTTCATCAGGCAATACTATTGCAAAAACAGAAAATCATAGTTGGAATAAGGGAGTAATCACTAAAAAACCTACATGTGCAGAGGAAGGCGTAAAGACCTATACTTGTAGCATTTGTAGTAAGACAAAAACAGAAAACATTGCAAAAGCAACAAAACATCTTCATACCGAAATTCGTAATAAAAAGGCTGCTACCTGTGGCGAAACCGGTTATACCGGCGATACATATTGTACTGATTGTGGCACTAAAATTTCATCCGGTAAGACCATTGCAAAATTAACTACTCATACTTGGGATGAAGGAAAGGTCACAACAGAACCTACTTGTACAGCGAAAGGTGTTCGAACATTTACTTGTAGTATATGTGCCAAAACCAAAACTGCGAGCATTGCAGCAACAGGACATCAGCATACTGAAATCCGCAGGAAAAAAGACGCAACCTGCGGCGAAGATGGTTATACAGGAAATACATATTGCACTGATTGTAAGAAAACAATTTCATATGGTCAGACCATCAAAAAAACCGGTAACCATACTTGGGATGACGGAAAAGTAACAAAAGAGCCTACATGTACAGCAAACGGCGTAACAACTTTTACCTGCATTGTATGTAAAAAAACAAAAACAAGAAGCATAAAAGCAACAGGACATAGTTACGGAGAATATGTAGTTGTAAAAGAACCTACAACCACAGAAAAAGGATTAAAATCCAAGACTTGCAGTGCTTGTGGAAAAGTATATTCTGTAACACTTGCAAAAATTTCGTCTTCTAAGACAACTACAAAAACTCCAACGACTTCGTCTCAGAATGCACGGACACGCAAAATTACTACTAAAAAGATTAAGTTAAACCGTAAGAAACTGACTTTGAAAAAAGGCAAAACTTTTAAATTTAAAGTTACTCTAACACCGATAAATAGTCGTGACAGAATCACTTACGTAACCTCAAACAAAAAAGTTGTCAAAGTCTACAGAAACGGTAGAATCAAAGCCTTGAAAAAAGGAAAGGCTAAGATTACAGTAATTTCAGGTACGAAAAAATTTGTCTGCAAAGTAACAGTAAAATAAAAGGCTTTATAATAAAAGCAAATTAAAAAGTCAATTATTTTTTGAGACTTTGATAATCTAATGATATATTTAATAAAATATAATTTTTCAATATATCATTACTAAAAAATCCTTTATGATATACAAGGCTTGCAAACCTGTATACATAAAGGATTTTTTTCACAATCCCCTACCACAAAATCAACATTCAGAATATTTTTCTTCTTCGCCTGTTCTATCATTACAAGTGTTAAATCAAGACCTGTGTAATGTCGGTTTGGATATTTTTCTGATAACAATGAAATCATTGGAGCCGGTCCACATCCTGCATATTTTATATCTCCACTCCATTACAGTGGTCCACTTCATGTTGTATAATCTGGGCTGTATAACCACTGAACTTGCCGTTTTTCGGCTCAAAATTTTCATTCAAATAATCCACTTCTATTTCTTCGTATCTTATGCAATTACGAACTCCATCCAATGAAAGACAGCCCTCTTCTGTAGTGTACTCTCCTGATTTTTTAGTAATCACAGGATTAACCATTGCAAACTGAAACGGTCCTGCTGCCACAACAATAATGGATTTATTTACTCCAATCATATTGGCCGCCATGCCTACACAAATTTCTCTGTTTTCTCTTAATGTATCCATTAAATCAGTTACAACCTGTTTGTCCGCTTTTGTAGCAGGCTGCGCTTTTCTCGCAAAAATCTGTTTTCCTTTTACTATTTTCTTTACCATAATCTGTCTCCATCTGATTCTATTAATATATTGATTAGTACATCAAAACACCAAAAGTCTGATTACAACCTGATTATTTTACTCATCATTGCAAAATTTGTAAGTTCTTAATCAGATATATTTGACTGTATAAACTCCTCAATAATATCCAAAATTCTTTCTGTAAAAAACTCACTTCCGCCGTGGTCCGCACCTTCAAGCATATATAACTTCACATTTTTATTGTATTTCTTTAATAGCTTGTATACAACGACGCTAATTTTAGGGTTGACTGTGCGATCCTTTGTTCCATGGAACATAAGTATTGGAGGCAATGGTGTGTCCTCATTTATATTACACTCAACTGACATTTTTCTACACAAATCAGGATTATTACGCAAATCAACGCCACCCATTTCCATTCCTTCCGGACTATCAGGCTGATGATGATTCAATGTACTAGGCATTCCGTCTTCAAACATTATACTTAATGCACCATACATTGAAATAATTCCCTTAACATTTGCATCTGCTTCAGGATAAATGTTTTCATTAGAATCTTCCTTGATAAGCTGTGAAAAAAATGCAGAATGTCCTCCTGAAGAATCCCCTGCAACAAACATTTTTGTTGCATCTGCTTTGTATTCATCGGCATGAATTTTCATAAATCTTATGGCATTTCTTGTATCTATCGCCTGTGCCGGAAAAGGTGCAATGCCTGAATGACGATACTCAACAACTGCTATTACATAACCTTTTTCAGCTAATCTTGAAAGCACACCAAGTTTGGAATTAATATTCTGCTTCAACCATGCTGAACCCTGAACATAAACTATACAAGGATATGTTTCATCACTATCTGTTGTATTTCTTGTTCTGGGAACAATAATTTGCAAATGCAATGTTATTCCATCTACGTGTGCATATTCAACATTAGAAAATATGTATGCACCCTTCTCGTCCCCTGTAGTTGGTATTCTTTCCACTCCATCAATTGGCTCATCAAAAGATGGATATTCTTCATATGACCACTCTTTTACCTCCATAAATAAAACCTCGATTCTACTGTAATTATCAACTGTTATTTATTTTAATCCTGTCTTATATTCATTAGGGCATAACCTAGTTGGTTATTTCCTTCTCAATCCACGTCATTATCACATCCACCAAATATTCCTGTTGTATCCGGCTTAGCTCTCTTCCCGGTTGTATTTTGTGCCACTTTCTAATGCACTCCCTGCAACATGTTGCCGTTGCGTGCTGTGCCACAAAAACCGGATGTCCTTTCATTGGTGTCTGTTTTCCGTCATTTGGAATAACCGCCGGTGCTTCTCTTTTTGCAATAAACTCTCTGGCATGTTCTCTTATAGTATCCAAACCTTTTTCATTTATATAATCAATATCCTTCTGTTTCAAATGAAAACTGCTACGAAACTTTGACCTTCCAAGTCCCAGAAATAATTGATTATACCACTCTTCCTTTGTCATCTTCTCTGCCATCTTTTTTGCTTTTTCCTTCTTTGTATTTCATCAACTTAATAACTCTCTGTCTATTATATCTCTGAATAATTACAAATATCAAATCAAACATTGCAGCCAAAATCGATGTAATAACGAAAACAGGATATACACCAAACCAAACTCCTGCAACAATTGGTACAAAACTTAACACTACAATCATTTCATGTACCAACTCTGCCTGACACATAGCCTGTACAATTTCCTGCAAACTATGAATTTTAGTGTCAAACAAACTTGAGTCATATGTAGGCATTCTGTTCTTCCATTTCTTCACATTTAATTTCTTATATATTCTATTTTCAAAATTGCTGACCTGATACCAACTCTTCGTATAATCCGCTCTGTTCCTCATAACCTGATTAAAAACCAAACCTACAAGCAATCTCATAATAAAATGATATGAAGTTGTCCCTAATGTAATTGCAAAAGTTAGGATTATATCAATTGAAGTCGCATTATATAATGCAACTGTTAGTATTGTTAATGTTGCAATTATCAACGTTGTTCTATGAATTATTTTAGGCATAACTATTTCGTCTTTCTTATTTTAATTTCTCCTCGTATTATATGGATAATACTTGTCATAAGCTTATGACTTTTTGCTCCATAGAAATTACTTACTCCCTGACTATTTAGAAATCTGCTTTAAAACTTTTTGACTCACATCTGCATCCTCCATTTGCCTATTTCTTCCTTTATTTTTTTCATAAGCAATTTTTTCTATTCCGCTTATACTATCCTGATAAAATATTTCCTTTAGTATAGCACATTTCAACATATATCTTTTTTATTATTTTTCTATTTATTATTGTTATTGTATAAATGTGACAAAAGCAGACAAAAATCGTAAACTGTATTGCTGTTAAAACAATATGTTGATATACTAATTGTAATAATTAAAAAATACTTTACAAGAAGGCTGTAAGTTTTTGATATAAACTTGCAGCCTTCTCTTTTTTGTAAATCAATTATTTATTCAGCTTTATTATTTGCTGATTTTTATTAGTTTTAACTAACCCTATATTAAAAAAAAATTTATTTTTTTAATATATTTAATACTCTACGGGAAACTACTCCTATAATCCCACCTGTAATTACTCCTGCTATAAGAAGCATTGGAACATAGTAGTAAATGCCGTTGTTTTTTACTACAAATGCTGCAACGGCTATCTGTGCCATATTGTGACATACTGCCCCTATAATACTAACTCCCATAATTCCAAAAAAATCTGTTTTTTTAATTATCATCATTGCAATAAGACTTACTATGGCACCGGCAAGGCTATAGGCAATTGACATTAAACTGCCAAACATAAATCCTACAAGAACTATTCTTACCAATGATATTAGCCATACGTCCCCCATATCTAAGCTATACAATGCAATGACTATCACAAGGTTGGCCAGTCCCAGCTTTACACCAGGGATTCCTATATTAATTGGTATTAAAACCTCTACATAACTAAAAATTATTGCAAGAGCAACAAGCATTGCTATATTTGCTATTTTCTTTGTACTCATCTTTTCTCTCTTCTCTTTTGAAATTGCTACAAACTCCTATTTTGCAATAACATCTGCCTCACTACCTTTTGTATTGTCTGATACTGCAATTTCCACAACAACCTTGTGTGGCAGACATACAATGTTTTGTCTAGTCTTTGTTATTTTTCCCTGCTTAACACAATATTTATCAGGACAATCTGCTTCTTTCATTTCCACACAATTATCGTGAATCCAAACTATATTTTTACCTTTATCAGTTTTTATCTCTATTTCCTGATTCTTTGTCAATGAATAAGTTCCATATACATTTCCGTCTACGGTTATTTTTACTATTTCACCGTTATCTGACTGCATCTGATTCATTATAATATACATGACAATGGCAATTACAATAATAACTGCTGCCAAAATTAAATCTTTCTTTTTCGTCAATTTCAAGTTATTCATTATGATTTTCCTTTTTTATTTTTTCTACCGGATAGGCCGTAGAATAATCACTATAAATTCCTTCTGTTACATATTGCTTGTTGTCGTTAGTTAACAGTATTGCGTCAAACTTATCGCTATTGGCCCTCCAATATTCCTTAGCCTTGTCAATACCCATAATAAATAATGATGTTGATAATCCGTCTGCCAAAGTTCCATCGGAGCTAATAATTGTAACTGATTTAAGTCCTGAATCTGCCGGATACCCTGTAGCCGGATCAATTATGTGGTGATATGTTTTTCCGTCTTTTTCAAAATAACGCTCATAGCCACCTGAAGTAATAACTGCCTTGCCTGCAATTTCAAGAACTCCTATATAGCTTTCATCACTATCTGGATTCTGCACTGCAACTTTCCACTTGCTTCCGTCAGGCTTGGCTCCAAGCGCCTGAACATTTCCACCAAGACTAACCAGACCGCTTTTAATTCCGTTATTCTTAAAAACTTTCATAACTTCCGATGAAGTATATCCTTTAGCAATTCCGCCAAAATCAATTTTCATTTTTTTATCTAGTTTTGCCACTCTTGTTTTTGAATCATATTTGATTTTTGATTCATTGATATTTTTTAATGTACTTTCCAGTTCTTTTTTATTAGGAACTTTATAATTCTTTGTATCAAAACCCCATAACTGCATAATTGGATATATTGCAGGATTAAAAACACCGCCTGTACTTTCAGATATTTCCAAAGAACGCTCCATTATGTTTCCAACATCTTCCGACAACTTAAGCTCTTTCTCACTGTTTAATTTGCTAACTTCACTGTCGCTGTTTCCTGTAGAAAGCATTCCGTCTAATTCATTTATTCTGGCAGAAGCCTTTGCTACTGCTTCTTTTGCATCGTTACCATATGCTGTTATTTCCATATATGTGTCCATTGCAAAAAGTTCGCTTGTGTACTTCTGCTCATTATTCTGTGTTGTCTTCTGAGATTTTACCATGTTACCATTTCCACATCCACATAGTAAAATCGCACATATTAATAATATAATTATTTTTTTCATCTATAGCACCTTTGTATATATTTTCATTTTATAATTATGTATAACTTACTCAAGTTAATTCTTCTAACCTTGAATGGTCTAGCATAGGATATTTCTGTTGTCAACAATCCAAATTTTGGAGTTTTAAAATAACATACACTATTAATTGCCTTTACGGATTCTACGAAATATTTCGTATTGTCTTTTTAATTCTTCCTCTTCATTAATCGGATATCCTTTTGCCTCCAAAATTCTTTCTATTGCCTGACTTGGATCCATTGTATGATAAGCAAAAAATAATTTCCGTAATTCTTTTGGTTTTATGATTTTATAAACCTGAGATGATGATTTTTCATATGTGTATGAAAAATAGCGGTAAATATACCCTATCCAGTACATTTCATTAGGAGAATACTTTACCGAACCATACTTTGACTCTCCATACTGTTCAACTATTCTTTCAAAAATATCTTTTGGTTGAATATTAGTCTGCAAAATATCTCCACTGTCTAAACTTTTTGCAATTATACTTTGCATAAACCTTCTTATAAATATTTCTGAACTTGTAGACGTCGTTTCAATTGACATTTCAAATACTTGTCCTTGCATTTCACATAATATTAAACCATCTTTGTCAAATTTTCTCATATAATAACTGCTCCTTACAATCCTTTTTATTTCAGAATTTCATCTATATAACGACCTTTTCCTCTATATTTAATTCTGGCTAATTTGACTTTATCATCTCCAAGCTTAGCATCCGAATTTCTCATTTTCTTATAGTATTCCTTTTCTTTTTCCGAAATATAACAACGTTCCAACATTTTAAGGCTTTTGATAGCTTTGTCACTTTTAAATACATACTGATAACCTAAATTGGTAGCCGCCAGGCAGTGCTTACACTGCTCATCAGTTATTTCTCCCATAATAAATGAGTTAATAATCTGGAACATTCTATTATCCACAATGGGCGCTATGATATAATCACAGTCACAGGATTTTTCTATTAGCTTTTTTATTATGGGATGATTTTCATATTCCTCTAAAGCGCCACGATAATAAGCTATAGTCATCATCCATTCCTGATTCACATTATATTTTTTCCCTTTTAAACCTTCTTCCTTAAAATCAAAAATATACACACTTGACTTTTCAAAACCTGAAATAAATGATATCGCCTGTTCGTATCTCTCACCTGTATAAAAGCCCTGTCCCAAATCATTATTCGTTCTGCTTTTATGTATATCCAACTTTCCTTCTATCCTGCTCTTCGCTCCATGAAATAAAAGCTTATGATTCTTATCCATATGTTCTATATAGAACATTTCTTTAAGCCTATTAAGTTTAATATTATTCTTAAAAGCAAATTCATACACATGCTCTAGCAATTTATCAGATGGAGTAGTTTTACCCATCTCATTACGCGAAATAGTAATCTGTTCAACACCAATTTTTTCAGCAATCTGAGATTGTGTTAACCCCAATATCTCCCTAATTGATTTCAAATCTTCTTTAAAATTATATTCCATATTTTGTCACCTCAACTTATTTATATCATATTACTTAAATAAGTTTGTTGTCAACTTATTTACATCATATTACTTAAACAAGTTTTAAGTTATAGCTGACCCTCGCATTCAGCTCGGTCAATTATTAATTAGTTTCTTTATACTTCTACTTCTTATTAATTATCTTAAATATAATGCTTATTGCTATAACCGCAGTTATTACATCTGAGCACGCCTGTGATACAAGTATTCCGTTGTAGCCTACCACATTTGACATTACTACCAGTGCCAATACGTACACTACTCCCTGACGGCTTATTGATAAAATAAATGCTCCAAGCGCACTGCCTACTGACTGGCATACGCAGGTTGAAACTAATGTAACTGCCATAAAAGTCATTCCCAACTGCTGGAATCTAAGCATTGTTGCACCGTTTGATACAATATCCGACTGCTTCATAAACACGCTTATTATTAATGGTGCAAATACACTCATTATTATAGTAAAGACTAATCCTAATCCCATTTCAAACAAATATGCAAATTTTAGTATTTCTTTTAAACGCTTATTGTTCTTTGAACCATAGTTATAACCAATTAATGGCTGTCCGCCGAAGGCAAAACCTACCAAAATCAGTGCAGTAATCATATTTACCTTTAAAGCAATTCCCATAGCTGCAATTTTGTCATTTCCATATGGAAGAAGATAATGATTTGTTGTCATTACCATAAAACTTTGCATTATATTTGTGATTGATGCCGGTATTCCTATAATAAGAACGTTTCTAATCATTGAAGTTGAAATCTTTGCATCGCCAATTGACACTGACAATCTGTTAGTTTTTTTAATCATTACATAAACATAGTAGATATCCGCAATTAAATTTCCAAGAACCGTTGCAATTGCGGCACCTGCTGCACCCTGCTTTAATCCAAAAATAAATATTGGATCAAGTATTATGTTGGCAACTGAACCTACCATTGAACCAACCATTGCCTGAGTTGCAAGTCCCTCTGTTCTTAATATATTACTTGGCACAAGTCCAAAAATAATTGATGTGGCACCTATTGCAATCCATGTATAATAGTCACTTGCATATTGGAAAGTGCCGTCATCTGTTCCCAAAATATGAAGAATCGGCGTTTTAAAAACCATAAGCACTATGCTTACAAATATTCCAAATCCAATAGCTCCCCATATGCAAAACGCACTGACTCTTTTTGCCTCTTCCAATCTTTTTTCTCCAAAAAGTCGTGAAATCAGTGAGCTTCCGCCTAGTCCAAATATGTCACCAAAAGCTATCATCAAGGTAAACACAGGAACAACAAGAGATACTCCTGCCACAAGTTCCTGCACACCTGTTAAGGCTATAAAATATGTATCCACCATGTTGTAAATCAGTGAAACCATCATACTAAATACTACCGGCAAAGCAAGCTTCATATATGCTTTAGGAACCGGTGTCTTTTCAAATAAAACATTTTCCATCTTTTTTGTCTCCTTATTTTTAGGGAACTTTTTTGTTGTTTTTCTTTCAAAAAGTTCCCTATTTAAATTTCTTATTAATCAAAAAACATCCACAATCACAGAATAAATGGATTATGGATGTCCGACCGTAGCGCAAATTGCGCCCTATCATATTTAATTATTTAATTTTCCATATTCTTCTTTTGACAAATTAAATACTGCCCAAGCTTTTGGCCAACCTGCATAAAATGCAACGTACCACCAAATTGGAAAACCTAAAATTACGTGCAAAGCCTATCTCTGACCTTGCACGTTTATTATATCTCTTTTATTCAATTATGACTACTACCTATATTAAATCATAGTCTATGCCTTGTAAGCATTTATTTCTTTTATAAACAAATTAATTGTCTATAATTTTTACAGCAGTACCATAGGCAATCACTTCTGCTGCTCCACTCATTACCTGTGATGAACCATATTTTACACCAATTACTGCATCTGCGTCCAGTTCTTTTGCCTCATCAACCATTCTCTTAACAGCAATCTGTCTTGCCTCATTTAACATTTCCGTATAACCTACGATTTCTCCACCTACAAGTGTTTTCATTCCTGCCATAAAATCACGACCTACATTTTTGGTCTGAACAACTGTTCCTTTTACCATACCCAATGCTTCTATTTCCGTTCCCGGAATATAATCAATACTTAGCAGCTTCATCTTCTTCTCCTCCATCTATTTCTCTTATTCTGCCTATTAAAACACCAATGATACATACAATGATAACAACCGGAATTGCTACTAAAACTATCAAAAGTCCTAAAGGAATTGGATCAACACTATTTCCCCACAGGAACATTCCAATAAGAAATAGCATAAATACTATCATTACTGCTCCTCCGATTATTGCTCCCATTTTCTTCTTCATGTGGATGTCAATTTTGCTAATGTTCATAAAATCTATGCCCTCCTTCTCCATGTTTTCCATAACCCGATTCACTTATAACTGTATCGATACGCCTTATTTATACAGCTTCCATAAGGTGGAAGGTCAATACTTTTTTTAATTCTAATAATATTATTATATACCATACATTACAATATGCAAAGGAAAAAGAACCGGGCTCCCCAACTCTTTTCTCAACAAATTATGATTTTTATCCTTTTACTGCTCCAACTACAAGACTATCCTGTACCTGTTTGCTTAAAAAGAAATAAATAATGATAGTAGGTAATGTTGCTATAACCATACCTGCTCCTATTAATCCCCATTCTGTTGAATACTGACCTGCAAGTGACATTATTCCTACTGGAAGTGTTCTATACTGGTCACTGTCAACAAAAGTATTGGCTAACATTAATTCATTCCATGTTCCAAGAAATGTAAATATTGAAGCTGTGGCAATAGCCGGCTTAACCATTGGGAATATTATTTGAATAAAACATTTAAATATTCCACAGCCGTCAATATATGCGGCTTCTTCCATTTCTCTTGGTATTCCTCTATAGAAACCAACTAATATCATAATACTCATTGGCAGAGCTCCTGCTATATATGGAATTATTAGTCCAAGATAACCTCCCTTTAACCCAAGGGTGTCAAGAATCTGGAATAATGGAAGTAATGCTGCCTGAGCAGGTATCATTATTCCTATCATAAATAATCCATAAACAGCATTCTTTAGTTTCCATGTCATTCTGGCAATGGCGTATGCTGCCATTGAAGATATTATTCCTGCCACAACAACGGTAACTACAGAATAAAAAACTGAATTAAGGAAATAACGAATTAAGTTAGATGAACTTAATGCTGTTATATAATTATCCCATCTCCAAACTTTTGGAAGTCCTATTACATTCTCGCCAAATATTTCCGTATTGCTTTTTAATGAAAAAGTTATAAGCCAGTATAAGGGAAACAACTGAGTCAAAGCAATTAAAAGCAACACTATAAATTTTATCTTGCCTATAATATTTTTCTTCTTCATTGTACCCTCCTATACTGCTGAAACATTTTGTTCTGCTTTTTTAAACAATCTGTTTACAATAAATGTAAATATTAAACATTCGATTACTATAAAAAATGCCTGAGCACTTCCATAACCATATAATCCTTTTCTAAACAAATTGTTATACATTAATGTTGCCGGAACCTCACTTATATGATTTGGTCCACCACCTGTCATTACATATACTAAATCAAAGGCTCTAAGTGAACCTGTAATTGCAAAGATTACACAAGTCTTTATTACAGGAACCAGCAGAGGTAACGTGATTTTACTATAAACCTGCCATGTTGATGCTCCATCAATCTGTGCAGCTTCATAGTAATCTGTTGAAATTGATTTAATTCCTGCGTAAAAAATAATCATGTGATAACCTATATATTGCCATACAGATGGAATTAACACGGTCATAAATGCATTTTTTGTAAGCCATGAGTGTTCATATCCCGGTACAAAATATCTTATTACAGTATTTATTACACCATAATCACTGTTAAACATTTTAAGCCATAATTGTCCAATAACCATACTTGAAATTACAACAGGTATAAAATATATAGTTCTAAAAAAGTTATCCCCTTTTACACCTTTTGATAATATCAAGGCTAATATTAATGATATTGGTAACTGAATAAATAATGATGCTGCCACTAATATTAATGAATTTTTTACCGCCTGTGGAAAATATCTGTCGGAAGTAAATAATTCAATATAGTTTTTTATTCCAATAAATGTTTTACTTCCAATCCCATTGTATTCAAAAAAGCTATATACTCCTGATGTTATCAATGGGATTAGAGTAAATCCTAAAAATAAAAGTAGCGCCGGTAATATGAAAATCAATATGTATTTTTTATTTCCAAGCATTTTTTCCATAACACTACCCACCTCTTACTTCTTATTTGCCGTTGATTGCCGCTTTATGTTCATCAATAAATTCATTTATATCTGCGCCATCTGCAAATAATGTCTGCACCTGTTCGTTATGAACTGCTGCAGGTTCTGCTTCTAAAGATGTATCCCATGCAAGAACACCCTGTTTTCCTTCTGCCAATAAATCTTTAATCTGAATGAATAATGGATTTAACTTACTTTCATCAGCTTTTGTTGTCCATCCACTGAATCCTGAACCTGTTTCGTATGATGCAACACCCATTTTTTCATTAATGTAAATACAGAATTTTGCTGCTTCTTCTTTGTACTTAGTATTGTTGTTTACCCAGAATGATTCAACATAACCGCCACAGTAATCTGTTGATTCTCCATTTCCGTCAGAAATCATAGGAATCTTTAATGCTACAACTTCTTCAGGGTTAACTGTTGCTGCTTCATCTGTATATACGTTGTTCGCAAACCAGCTTCCCATAATTCTCATTGCTGCCTTGCCGTTTTCAAATGCTGCATTGGCGTCATCATTTCCCTGCTCTAATGGATTTTCTCCAAAAGCTCCTAATTTGTATAAGTCTGATACTTTCTGTGCTGCCTTCTTATATCCCTCGTCACCAAATTCTTTTTTACCTGACAGCATTTCATTAACACCTGTAGCTCCTACTTCTCTCAAAGCTAATGCCTGGTATACAAAAGCTGCATTCCATCCGTCCTTTGCACCTGCTGCTAATGGTGTAACGCCGTCAAGAGTTTTTAATTTCTTAACTGCATCTACTAATTCATCATATGTTTCAGGAAGCTTAGCACCTGCCTTGTCAAATAATGTTTTGTTGCAGAATAATGTCATATACCATGAGAACATTGGCGTTGAATATAATTTTCCATCATATTCAAATGCTGATGTTGAACCTTCCACCATTCTTGATTTAACATCATCTGTTAAGTAATCATCTAATGCCATTACTTTTCCTGCGTCAACTAATTTCTTAGCTGTACCTGCACCCCACCAGTAGAATACATCAATGCCCTTTGCATCTCCTGCAAACTCTGCATTAATCTTTGTCTTGTATGCTTCAGTATCCAATGTTTCTGTTTTGATTTTTACATTAGGATTATCTTTTTGGTAAGCCTTAACTGCTTCCTCATATCTACCCTTAAGTTCATTTGTGTCATTTGACCACTGGTGCCATACATTTAATGTGATAGTTCCGTCATCCTTTTTTCCCTCACTCTTACTATCACTGTTTCCGCATCCTGCCATAGAGAATGCCATTGTTGATGCTAACGTAACCGCTAACACTTTCTTAAAGAAATTCTTTCTCATTTTGTTTCCTCCTCGAATTTTTATACTGAAAGTATACTTTAGTACAACACCTATCTCAATTTAATATTTTGACCAAAAAAGGTTAAAAATTTTACTAAAATTTCTAACCTTTTTTTAACACTATACTCTATATTCTTTTACTGTTTGTCCTGTCTGCTTTTTAAAGCAAATACAGAAATAGTGGGAGTCTTTAAACCCTATTTTTTCCGCCACCTCATACACTTTAAGATCCGTCTCCTTAAGAATTTTTTTGCTTGCTTCTATTCTTTTCCGGGAAATATATTCAATAAAACTTACACCATATGTTTTCTTAAATTCCCTACTTAGGTAACTGTCATTTATGTATAAATCGGAAGCGACCTTTTTAAGTGAAAGTTCCGGGTTATACAGATTTCTGTTAACGTAATCCAGTGCATCTTTTATTACATTTGTTCTCTTACCTGAACGCTTTTTTTCATGATAATCACAAACCTGTTTAATGTATTTTATAACACACTCTGATGTATCATCTATGGTTCTTATTTCCCTAACATTTTGGAAAACTTCTTCCTCACTTACTAATTGATATATGTTTGTTCCATATTTGTTTAATGTAGAGCTTGCCCTTAGGATTATTGTCATTGCCATTAATTTAAGATATTCCTCATCCGGTATTTTTTCTGCTTTAATTATTTCTGTGTAATCAGAAACATATTTTAGTACTTCTTCTCTTCTACAATTAATTATTGCATCTGAAAATTCATCCCAGTCTATTTCCTTTTTTGAACTGTTTTTCTTCATTATTTCCTGATACTCAGAAAAGGTAACAACCTTATTTCTGCCTAATAATACAGAAACACCTATAGCTTTGTTTGCCTGACCATATGCTGCCGGTATTCCATTAAATTCACTGTTTTTTTCACTAACACCAATAGTTGCCGTTATTCCCATATTGTTTAATTTATTATGCAAATCATTAGCGTAATCAATGCATTTACTTACGTCTGTTTTTGTGAAAAACATTACAATATTATGCATAAAATGTATAAAAGAAAGGCTATTCTCATTATTTTGCTTTTGTATAAATTCATACACTTTTTTATAATTTTGATTTTCTTGGGCATCTTTGATTTTTACATTTATGCAAACACATCCATCAACTAAATCACTGCAATTATATGTTTCCAATTTTTTTGTAGCTTCCTCTTCTCCTATACGATTTTCTACTAATCTAAGAAGAAAGCTCTCCCTTAATATATCGTAATTTTTTTCCGCACTTTCTTTAAGCTTTGCTACTTTTGATTCCTCTTCATTGACTTTTGCTATTTCAGTTTTAATTTTAGTCATAACTTCACTTATTTCTTTTATGTTGACAGGCTTTAAAAGAAACTCGTCAACTCCAAGCTTAATTGCTTTTCTTGCATATTCAAATTCACGAAATCCGGTTACAATTACTACCCTGCATTTAGAATTTTTTTGTAGCAATTTTTCCGTAAACTGCAATCCGTCCATTCCAGGCATATTAATATCCGTAATTACAATATCAACATTGTGGTAGTTTATATATTCCAAGGCATCCTCTCCTGATGCAGCCTCTCCTACAATATTAAAACCGTTCTCTTCCCAATTATATCCTTTACGGATTAAAACTCTTTCTAACTTTTCATCGTCAACCAATAATACATTTAACATATGTTATTTCTCCATTTTAATCTTTTTGATTGTGACAATTATCTCCGTTCCTACACCAACTTCACTTTGTATAATTACAGGATTTTCTATTCCGTATGTAAGACGAATTCTCTGTATTAAACTATATAAACCAAATCCTGACTTTCCGGTAACGGTTCTTCCTGCAAGTATATCTTCTATTTTTTCATCACTCATTCCCACTCCATCATCTGATACTATGAAAATTATTTCATCTTCCTGCTCAAATACCTTAATTTCAATATTACCTCCTTCACCATTTAAGCCATGATGTACAGCATTTTCTACCAGCGGTTGTAACAGTAATTTAAGCACTTTTTCATGTTTTACAGCATCTTCTATATCATAGCTAATTGCAATCTGGTTTTCATATCTGGTGTTTAAAATTGTAATGTAGCTTTCAATACAACCGATTTCATCTTCCACGCTTATATAATCCAGTCCACTGTTTAAACTATTTTTGTAAAAGTTACCCAATGCCTGTATCATCTGAAAGCATTTTTCATTCTCTTCCATTAAAGCCAATGCTGAAATTGCATCTAAAGTATTATACAAAAAATGAGGATTTATCTGAGCGTAAATTATGTCTAACTTTCCTTTTGCAATTATTCTTTCCTCATCCTTTACTCTCTTCATTAATGCCTTAACTGATAAAATCATATGATTGAAAACTTTTCTTAAATTTGTTATTTCGTTATCATAGTCATCCACAGGCATTGTAATAAATTCCCCATTTTCTACTATCTGCATATGATTTTCTATTTTTCTTAAAGGTTTAAAAATAAGATACGTAAGTAGCGTGGAACACAAAAATACAAAAATAATATTAATTCCCATAATTATTGCAATAATCGTTGAATAATACGGTGCCAAAGATGTAATATCGTCCATTGAAAAAACTCCTACCAGTTTCCAATCCTGTATTCCCATATCCTGACAGGCTACAATACACTCTTCTCCATTATTTTTTACTTCTTTGTATCCTTCATTAATATTTTCTGCTACTTTCGTATACTTTTTGAAATCTCTTTTTTCCTCCTGAGGTTTTATTACATAATTTCCTTTTGAATCAATAATATAAAACTGATTCTTTGAATCTTCACTTACCTGATTAAAATATCCCTGAAGAACAGTATTATCAAAAGTAATAAGTAGTGTTGCTAAAGGCTTATAATCTTTTTTGTCTAAAATCTGCCTCACATAACACAAATAGTTATTATTTTCATAGTATTCTATTGTGCCATCACTTCCCTTATAAAAAAATCCATTGCCACCGGCACTTTGCATTTTCTTATACCAGTCAGCTCCCTGGATGTACTTATTAACTTTTCTTGGTGTTCTTTTATATGAACTGTAACAATTATTATATTGATCAAATATATATACTCCTGAAACATAATCTCCTGATAAAATCATGTTAAAAAGACTTTTAGTTATGTTCTTCTGATAATTTAAATCAATATTAGCTGAATTAATTTGTCTTAGAGAATCCTGTACAATATCATCAAAATATAGATACGTAGAAAGCTGCGTAACATTTTCAAACACTAATGCTAAGTTTCCATGAAGTGCGCTAACTGTCTGAACACCTGCTTTTCCGATTTCTTCCTTAGTATACTTATTATTAACAGCCCATATCATTGAAAACGTCATAACAAATGATAGTAGCAAAATTAATATATATGTAAATATAATCTGTGTTCTTATTTTAGATTTTTTCCAATATTTTATAATTTTTTTCAACTTTTTTTCTGCTCCATAATTTTTTTGTAAATCCGTATCCTTCTATACTCAACTATAGCCTATCTTTTCAGGTTGTACAACTTAAAACCAGACATTGAAATTTTTTCTTTTTTTTAGATAATTTTTTCTTTTCCGTACTTATCTTGTTAATTATATATTACTAATTTATTTGAAACGTCGCAATTGATTTTTTTGACTTAAAAAGGTTAAAATTTTTACTAAGAAATCTGATTGGTAAAAATATCTACCTTTTTGTTTAAAAATACTCAACATATCCTTATAAATAACAGAAAGGGAGAGCCTGGCATGCCAGACTCTCCCCTGAGAAGTGTATATATTGTATTTTTACTTAATTGTAACTTTTACTTTCTTGTAAACACCATTTTGTGCATATGCATAAATTGTGCACTTACCTCTCTTTAGGGCTGTTATTTTACCACGCTTTGACACTGTAGCTATTTCAGGATTACTTGATTCGAAACTAACCTTTCTATGTTTTTTAATCTTAACATTTTTGCTGTCTGCAATCTGTTTTACTTTAATCTTGAATTTTTTCCCAAGTAAAAGTTTTACTTTAGTCTTATTTAATTTTAAAGATTTACAATTTCCTACTTTTCCACCTTTAGTTGCTACATGAATCAATTTTGATGTAGCCAAGACCTCACCTTTATCATTCTGTGCAACTACAAGATATTTGTAATATTTACCTTTCTTTAATTTATTAGCTGTAAATGTCTTCTTGCTTACTTCTTTAATCTTCTTATACGATGTGCCACATTTAGCTCCATATATAACATACTTTGTTGCTCGGGACATCTTCTTCCAAACAAGCTTAACTGACTTCTTAGTTGTTTTCTTTACTCTAACACTAAGTTTTGCAAATGTAGAATTTGCAAAATCCTTATCATCCTTCTTTTCCAGAATTTCTTTTTCCATCTGTTCAGCTATTTTGTAAGTGCTTGATGTTTCCACAGATATTACTGCACCATTATTTGTAGTTGTTTCCTGTTCTGTATCTTTTGTTGTTGGTGCTACCGTTGTTGTTGGAGCTGCCGTTGTTGTTGGTGCTATCGTTGTTGTTGGCGCTTCTGTTGTTGGCGCTACTGTTGTTGGCGCTGCCGTTGTTGGCGCTGCCGTTGTTGGCGCTACTGTTGTTGTTGGCGCTACCGTTGTTGTTGGCGCTACTGTTGTTGTTGGCGCTGCTGTTGTTGTTGGTGCTGCTGTTGTTGGCGCTACTGTTGTTGTTGGCGCTGCTGTTGTTGTTGGGTGATTTCCATCATCAACATAGTTATACATAATAGATGTTATTCTTGAGCGTTTGTTTCCTTTTACAGTTGCAACACCTATTTCATATTCTCCTGATCCTTTTGTAAATGCTGTGTAATCTAAATTAACATTTCCATCAACTACATTTTTAACGCAAACTCCATTAACGTAAACATTATATGAATCTGCTCCATCTGCTCTTGCCCACGCAAAATAGTATGGTAACTGTGCATTTCCTGCCCATACAAGCCCTTCCGGTGCCTTAATACTTTCATCAACACTTGGATCTACTTCCGGAGATTCTGTTGTTGAGGCTATCGTCGTTGTTGGGGCTACCGTTGTTGGCGCTGGTTTTGTCTCAACTGACACTTTTTCAACATCAGATATTTTTGAAATAACCCAATCCGTTAATTCTTTGTCATTAATATTGAATCTAAATACTACATACTGCTCGCCTGTCACTTCCTGATCAACAATTTTTTTAAATCCAATATCTGTCTTATTCATTGGATATCCTGGACAATTTCCACCATTTGTTTCTACTGCCTGCTTATAAAAAGCTTCTGCCTCTGTTTTTCCATTAAGTATTTCATAATATACAATTGCACTGTTGACATCGTCTTTTGCAATGAAATTTAACTTTCCATTTTCATCAACATATGCTCCTCTTTGTATTCTTGATTCAGGGCTTTTTTTAATATCATAATATAGGCGAAGAACTAATTTTCCTTCTGCTATTACTATTCCCTTAGTCACTGAGTTTTCGCTAAGAATATAACCATCATACTCCTTTTCCTCTGCAGAAACCTCTGTACCGATTATAGCTTCTATTCTCTCAGTATCTTCAGTTACAAGGTCATATCCGCTTTCGTCTTCTTTCTGTTTATAATACTCTACCGTATACTGGGATATAGTTGACTCATCAAGGAACTTTGCATACAGTACTAAATTTTCTGCTGTAGAATCTGTTATTTCCGTTATCTGATTCTGATACTTATCATCTGTATACCAACCAAGGAACTTATAACCTTCTCTCGTTGGATTATTAAGTTTTATTGAACTTCCGAATCTATAACCGTTAGGGTTTGCATCATTGTTTGTTCCATCGTTTAATTCATACTGAATTGTATAGCTATTACGTTTATAATATACCTTAACCGTAGCTGTATTGTCTTCTTTTACAACCGTTGTAAGTATATTATTGCTATTTCCATTATCATATGTAAATCCCGTAATGTTCTCTGGTTCATACGTATAACTTGTAGTTCCCTCTTTTACGCTAACCTGTTTTTCCTGCTTTTCGTATCCGGTTCCCTCATAATTTTCAAGATATATTTCCACGTTAACTTTTGAAGTATTTCCTAGCAATTCACTTTCATCAACATTTGGATTTGAACCGTTTCCTGTTTTTGGTCCAACATAGCTTGAATTAGCTGGTACATCAACATATGTATTATCTGTAAAATATACTCTCTTTACTTCATCAGTATGATTTTCCGCAACATATGTTTTGTTTCCATCCTTGCTCAATACTAGTGAAAGTGGCTCACTGCCTGTAATGGAAAAATCCTGATTTCCATACTTCTGTAATGATGTTATATATGAAAGAGTATGTGCCCTTGATTCACCATTTTCAACTTTTCCGCTATCACTCATATTCCATCTTGCAAGGGCACCATCCGGATCATAATAAGCATAATACTCTGCTACTACATCCTGATTAGTCTTTGGATCTGTAAGCATGTCAACTTTATTGAAATTATTGCAAATCTGTTCTTTATTAGAAACAAAATGTTTCCACTGATTACTGTTTTCATCTATACTGTCTACAACGTTTTTGACTTTATCCTTATATTTTCCCATATAAAGTGTTGCCCCTGAAATTGGTAACATTGTAATTGTAGTTACTTCAATAGAGTTTTCTGTCCACCATGCTGTATGATCATAGCGACCACCAAATAATCTTGTAACTGTCTGAATATTATAATTACCTGCATCTTTATATTTTTCTGTGAAAATTTCATTATGTACATCATAATAATAGTCTTCAATTGCAGCTATTTCAGTTGTATACATGTAAATACCCGCATCTCTAATTGTAGTATTTCCAACTGCTTCTCCCCATAAGATTAATGATGCCCATGCATTAATTGACTCAGATGATGATTCCTGGTTATTTCCACCTGAAAGACCACCCTTCTTGTCAACTAACTCTCCATTCTCATCATATTCATAATTAGCCACACCTGATGCCCATGAATGACCTTCATAAATATCAAAGTTTCTAAGGAATGGATACTTAGTAGGACTGTTGGCATTATAACCTTTTCCGTCACGATTAACATTAGCAATATCTCCAATCATCTCATAAACCATTCCGCCCCATTCTTTAGCCCACTGTGGATCTTTCATTGCAACTGCTGCAGCTGCCTTAATCCAATATCCATAATGGAAATGATGGTCATTAACCTGCTTGTCTGAATCATATGATGATGGATAGCCTATTAATGTTCCATAATTTTCATCATAATAGAAATAGCTATCCTTGTGATCACCACTTATATATGCCTGATATGGATCAAACCAGAATTCAAGATAGTTTTCTACTCCTTCTACCATTTCATTTGTTATATTCTTCATATCCGCATCATCACCATCCAGCTGACCTGAAAGCCATATTGCATCTGATAATGTATTAAGATTCTTTCCTATCCAATATGTGTCAAATCCACCATACTGACCTTCCAAATTGCAAATCCACTTAGGATCTTCTTTGTTTTTTCTATAATCATAAAGATATCCTAACTGCTGCTTAATATTTCCAATTGTATTTTCGTCAGTTGTAACCGGCAATGAAGATAAAATTCCGTTGTATTGCATTTCAGTTACATAACTTGTTCCAACAATCGTTTTCATTGTTCCACGAATTGTGTTGTATGTATAGTTAGTATACTTAGAATTAGAATAACGCCACTGATGAGGATATAGTGCCATAATAGTATCTCCACCTGTGCTTCCATTCTCCATATTCTTTGTTGTTACATTATATTTAGTAACGACCTTAGAAGAATTCTTTAAATATTCCCACTGTACCTTTGTATCTGTAATAAAGTTAAATGCATATTTTTCATATAAAGAAAATGCTTCATTGCTTCCATCAGGAAGTATTGCTACAGACATATAGTTTTTTCCTGAAGGCATCTTTGCTGTAAGTTTTCCACCTGCATTAATCCATGTTGTACCTGATGGTGCTGCTAACATGTAATAATGTATTTTTCCATCTTTTTTATTTTTTAAACTTACACCGATTATATTTGAAGATGTTGTATTTTTTACTATTGTAAAGTCTGTTGCACCTGCACCAAGTGAAATTGTTGGTGTAACATTATCAAATGTATAATAGGCATATGGAGTTCCCTTTGCAATAATTGAACGCATTGAACTATTGCCTGCATTATCTGCCATTACAATTTCATAACTCCAATCTGTTGTTTTATCCACCTTAGCATCTTTAGCTGAAAAATTTTCACCACCAACAACCATTTCTACTGTATCATCATTTAATAAACTTTCTACTGTTGGTTCACCGTCAACATAAGAAGTACTATCTACTACAGCCGGTGATGCCATCTGCATACCATTACTTGCAGCTCTATATGCAAGAGGATGTGCATACAATGACTCTGAATACTGGTCAAATACAACTGAACTTGCCCAGTCATTTGTTGGAACAGTTCCAACTGTTTCTTTATAATTGTCAGTTAAATAAACCTTTGATGGAGGTAATGATTCTTTTCTATCTGTCCAGTTTACTCCCCAGTCGTCAGTTCTAACTCCAAAGACTTCTTTCTTATATCCGCCTTTGTCAATCATTACCGAATTGTTCTCATCAAAAAAATCTCCTGTTGCCGCTTTTATGTTTATTGCAGTAAATGGTATGCTTGTTGCTAACATTGTAATCGAACAACATAATGCTATTGATTTTTTTAGTGTTCCTTTTTTCATTTTAATCTCCTTTTTGTAATCTAAAAACGAAATTTTTGATTTTTCTTACATAATAATATACTTATTTTTGTTCTCTCGCAATCTAATTTTTTTACAAAAAAGGTTAAAAATTTTACTTTTTACACTATTTTATGTTAAATAACTGGAAGTCATATAATCTAAGTGTTCCAACTCCATCATCAGGTGTAAAAATTTTAATCATTATATATCTTGCCTTTTGGTTTCCTATATTAAATGAAGATACTGCACTGTTATTAGACGGTTGATAGTCTACTGATATCCATTCATTTCCATCGTTGGATACAAGAACTTCCCATTCAGTAGTATTTCCAAAACCTTCCTTGCTTCTTGTATTGTAAAGTGTGTATGTATTAAACTCTTTTTCCTTACCTAAATCAATTTTTACCCAATGCTTTACGCCATTTAATTTGTACTCACCACTAGTTACATTAGAACTTGTTGCACACCATTTTGTATTTAAATCTCCATCTATTAATTTTTGTGCATTCTCGTTATCGTTTATATATCCGGAGCAATCATACACTTTTCCTCCAAGACAAAGATTTGTTCCTTCTGTAACTGTATTATTTAACTGAGTTGCTGTTTTATTTCCATGTAGTTTCTCACCAACCATTGGATATTCAGGATTTGGTATTCCGTCAATATTTTCAGTAAGCCAATTATCTTCATAATCAGCAAATCCTTTAAATGTCCATGTACCCTGCTGCAACTCTTCTACATATCTCTTTCTTAAAGACTCAATACAATCATAACCTGTAATCTGTTTTACTACATTATTAAATGGTGTTGTTGTATTATAAGGATCATCTGTGTAAGTACTTCCGGTGTTATTGTCTTTAATTAATTTATTTATACTATCAATAAGTCCATATTTTAATGTTCCATCTGCATTCTTTCTTGTTGGATACTTTGAGTCCATATATGCAAAGAACCATTTATTATTTCCGTACTGTTCATAACCCCAGTCCTGAAGTGATGTATCCGTAGCTTCATAAACCTGTACATATTTAGGATTTGACCAATGGAAGTATCTGAACCCTCCATAATTTGCCATATTTTCTGTCCACCACGCTACATCATCACCATAATTAAGTTTTCCACTATATTGCTGTACTGAATGAGTTATTTCATGTGAGAAGAATCCTATATCTTTCGGATGACTGTTAGCGTACTTAGTTGAAACACATACTGTAGTTCCCTGACAATATGCTACGCCATCATAATTGTTATCAGCCTTAAATGTAATAGTTGTAGGTTCTGTTCCATTACCCCATCTCTGGTATAATCTTGGATAACTGTTGTAGAACAATTTTGTAAGTTCTTCCAAATAACCATCTACTGTTACATCTTTCCAATCGCCTGTAAACAAAATATCATATTTACTTGGGCTTATATAGGCTCCTTTCAATGATATTTCTGACAACTGTACTGAACTTCCATATCCCGCTTTAACATCTAATTTGTAATATCTATATGAACCAACCTTATCCACTGTGTAATTGTATGTCTTAAAGTTAACATCTTCCATTCCACTATTATTTACAGTGTCAATTTTTTCCCAATTAGTTCCATCTGATGATCCATATAATATCCATGATTTTGGATTTCTGCCCTTATATGCTTCATTATCATTAGCTGTTGTTAAACTGTAAGTATATAATGTTGTATCCTGTTTCATTTTCCAGGCAATGCTAAACTGATTTGAAAATTCAAATAATTTTGATTCTTTACTTCCATCAAATAAATTAAATGGTGTTTCATTACCATTACCTTTTGCAGTTGTAGCACTTGCAAAAATGCTGTCATAGTAAGAAGATAAATCTTCTCCCATTTCCTTATCAACATCTGCCACATCACCATTAAGTGAAATTTCTGCCAACTGGAATCCATAATAATTTGTTCCATTTCCTTCAAACTGTATTAAATAATACTGATAACTTTCCTGAATATCTGTTTCATATGTATAAGCTTTTGAATTTTTTGCTTCAATTCCACTATCTGTTACAGTATCTATCTGTGTCCATGATGTTCCATTATTTGAGCCATACAAATGCCATGATTTTGGATTTCTATAAGAATAAGTCTCACTATCATTGGCTGTTGTTAATGTATATTTTTTCAATATAATTGGCTTTTTCATCTGCCATGATATTCTTAGTGGAAATCCATCTGATGTACATAACTTTGTATTTATATCTCCATCAAAAAGTTTTTCCATTCCTTCATTTGCACTTGTTTTAATGCTAGTTGAACTTGAAGTATCTATCTGCTTCATATAATTGTCAACATTTATGTTCTTAGGATGAACTTCTGTTTCCGGCTCTTCATAAAACTCTTTTTGTGTAGTTGTTGTAACTTCTGTTATTTTTTCTGTTGGAGCCGCTGTTGTTACCTGTTGTCCTTCCTTATTATAAGTATACTTGATTGATGTTGAATTAGATTTTTTATTGCCTTTTACTGCTGCAACTGAGATTGTATATTCTCCTGAACCTTTTTCAAATACACTTTTATCCAAATTAACTGAACTTACTTCAACATTTGTTACATATTTATTATCTACATAAACATTATATGAATCAGCTCCATCTGTAGCTGCCCAAGCAAAATAATATGGTAATTCCTTATTTCCTGCCCATACAAGTCCTTCCGGTGCTTTAATGTTTTCATCTACTTCCTGGCTTGGAGCTGTTGGCGCTATTGTTGTTTGAATTTCTGTTATTGCTATTGTTGTTGGCCTTACTGTTGTTGTAGTTTTCACTGTTGTAGCGTCTGTTGGTTTATTTGTTACTTTTTCCGATTCTGTTGTAACAAGCTGACCATCTGGCGAAAATGTATATTTTAATGATGTTGCAACAGATACTTTATTACCTTTTACTGCTGCAACTGAGATTGTATATTCTCCTGAACCTTTTTCAAATACAGAGGCATCTAAGTTAACCGCTCCATCTACCACATTTTTAATACATTTTCCATCTACATAAACATTATATGAATCTACATCACTTGCCTTAGCCCATGCAAAATAATATGGTAATTCTTTATTCCCAGCCCATACAAGTCCTTCCGGTGCTTTGATGTTTTCATCTACTTCCATGTCCGGAATAATTGGTGCTGTTGTTGATGCTACTGTTGTTGGTGTCACTGTTGCTGGTGCTACTGTTGTTGGCACTACTGTTGTTGGTGCCATTGTTGTTGGCATTACCGTTGTTGGTGTTACTGTTGTTGGCACTACTGTTGTCGGTGCCATTGTTGTTGGCATTACCGTTGTTGATGCCACTGTTGTTGGTGCTACTGTTGTCGGTGCCATTGTTGTTGGCATCACTGTTGTTGGCATTACCGTTGTTGATGCCACTGTTGTTGGCACTACTGTTGTCGGTGCCATTGTTGTTGGCATCACTGTTGTTGGTTCTACTGTTGTCGGTACTGTTGTTACTCTTGCCTCGGTTGTAGATACTGTTGAAGATTTCTCTGTTGTTTGAACCGTAGTTTTTGATGTGGTTTCTATATTCTTTGGTGTTTCTACGTTTTTAGAAATATTTTCTTTATTATTTCCCTTAACTGTCACTTTAAGAATATATTTTTTCTTTCCATATACAGCCTTTATTTTTGCTTTACCAATTTTTTTACCTTTAATCTGTATTTTCTGTTTATATTTTCCTTTTTTCTTTATTGATATATTCTTTTTTCCTGATATAATTTTCCATACTACTTTATATTTTGCTTTTTTTAATTTTACTGTTTTCTTCTTTCCAACATTTACTGAAATTTTAGTTTTGCTTAACATTGATTTTTTCGATGCAGCATTAACTGTAATTGAGCCATTAGGCACTAAACATGTCATTAATGACATTGTTACTGCAACTGCTATTGCCTTTTTTATTATTACTTTCCTTTTCAAAATTTTTCCTCCTTTTTTACATTAAAAGACATACTTATCTAGATTAATTACATTATAAAATTTTTTAGCTTTGTTTTCAATTCAATTATTTTACTTAAAAAGGTAAATTTTTTTCCCAACATTCTTTATTAAAGAAAAAAGTCATAGTTTAGCATGCATTTTTTACACAATACAAAACTATGACTTGTTAACTTAAATATTTTTATATAAAGCTTTATTCCTGACACTGTACAGCATCATACCCTGTTTCACCTGTTCTTATTTTTGTGGCACTGGCAACAGGGTAACTGAAGATTTTTCCATCACCAAACTCCCCTGTGTAAGCCGCTTTTTTTATTGCTTCTATTGTTTTTTCTGCCCACTCTTCTGAAGAAACAACAATCTCAAATTTAATCTTTGGCTGCATCTGTGGCTCAACTTCCATACCACGGACAATTTCTTTATAGCCTCTCTGTAAGCCACATCCCATTACCTGAGATACTGTAAGACCATTAACTTCTATCTCCATTAATGCATTTTTTACATCTTCAAATTTTTCTTCTCTAACAATTGCATCTATTTTCATTATCATAGAATATCATCTCCTCTTGATTTATTACTGATCCATACCATTAAAACTTGGATATGCATTTTCACCGTGCTGTGATATATCAAGTCCAATTCTTTCTTCTCTATCTGTTACTCTAAGTGTTGTAAATATTCTTACTATTGCTACACAAATTAAGGTTCCCACAACTGCAATTACAATTGTAATAAGTATTCCTTCTATCTGTGCTACAAATAACCTCCATTCGCCATAAACTAATCCGTCCCATTTTGCTACCGGATTAATAGAACTTTTTCCAAATATGCCTGTTGCGATTCCTCCCCATATACCACCTATTCCGTGACAACCAAATGCATCTAATGCATCATCAATTTTTAATTTTTTCTTTATAAGTATAACTCCATAATAACATATTGGGCTGACAAGAGCACCAATTATAAAAGATGACCAAATTGGAACAAATCCTGCTCCCGGTGTGATAGCTACCAGACCAATTACCAAACCTGTTGAGGCTCCTACCAAAGTTGTTTTTCTGTCATTTATTATATCTAGTAACATCCATGATAACAATGCTGACGCCGATGCAATAGCTGATGTCATAAATGCATGCGCCGCAAGTCCGTCTGCTTTCAAGGCACTTCCTGCATTAAATCCAAACCATCCAAACCAAAGTATTGTAGCCCCTAATACAACAAATGGAATATTATGTATTCTGTATGTCGCTCTCTCATAACCTTTTCTTCTTCCAAGAATAATTGCAAGTACCAATGCTGTTATTCCCGAACTGATATGTACAACATCTCCTCCTGCAAAATCTACAGAACCTAATTCTGCCAAAAATCCCCCTTGCCCCCATACCATATGTGCTAACGGATAATAAACTATTATTGACCATATTGCCACAAATATGAATAAAGCTTTAAACTTCATTCTTCCTACAACAGAACCTGTAATTAACGCCGGTGTGATAATTGCAAACATCATCTGAAATGCACAAAATACTAAATTAGGAATTGAATCTGAATAAGGTCCAGTGCCCCATCCAACTCCTTCTAAGCCAAACCATCTGAAATCTCCTATTATTCCACCATGATTTCCACCAAATGCTAATGAAAATCCAAACAATGCCCACATAACAACAGCTAATCCCATAATCATAACTATTGCCATCATAGTGTTAACTACATTTTTTCTTCTTACTAAACCTCCATAGAAAAATGCCAACCCCGGTGTCATAAAAAATACCAAAGCCGCACAAGTCAACATAAAACCTGTGTCTCCTGCATTCATGCAATAATACCTCCTGCTCTTTTAACATATTTTTCTTAATTCTCATCTTGTGTACCAAAACATTTCAATGCCATAAATTTCAGTCCAAGTATTTATGACATCGAAAAAGGCGCCTGGCCATAAAGCCAAACGCCCTTGTTTGTTGACGTGAAGTCTATCATTTATTAAGTGAAAACACAAGTATATATTTTATTTTTTTAATTATCTAATGAATTTATTTAATTATTTTAAGTTTTTACTTAATTTTTTTAGTCCCTTTCCAATGCCTATTGCAATCTTCTTTAACGTTTTGCTTGAATGGTCGCTTCTCTTATCTCCCACTTCCAAATCTACAGATGGTATTGTTGAGTAAGAAGTCTGAGTAAGATCTATTGCCATGGAACCACTGCCATAAATTTTAACACCGGCACTTCTCATTCCGTTTACAAGGTTCTTTCCTAAATTATTGTGTTTCTTCCAATTCTTTGAAACAGGATACATACTTCTATATTTGTTGTTGTTAGGAACACTAATATAGAAAGCTCCTTTATTAGAAGATGTTGAATCATAATGTAATGCAATATGGTAATCCGCATTATTATTAGCAAAAACTGTTCTTGCTATATTATCTAATTGTGCATCATCGCTTTCTCTAACCATAAGAACATTATAGCCTTCTTTTAAAAGCTGTTTCTTAACAGTCATTGCAAGCTTAAGTGTGGCTGTTGCCTCCCTTGTGCCATCGGCTAGAGTTGTTCCACCATTAATAGATGTAGCAGTTATGGCTCCCTGGCTTGTACTTCCTCCTGTAACCTTGCTGCTTCCATCAGGATGGCATAAAGTTTTAACACTTTCTCCACCTTTTGTTCCGTGTCCTGCATTAACACATACTGTTTTGTTTTTCTTTTTAGCTGCATTAGAGAAATATAATGTAGGTGAATCAGTATGAATCTTTGAATTTTTTGCAAATTCCCACTTAGCATTCCATGCAATAACTTCTGCTACATTACTCCACTCAGAATAATATTTTTTATTATTCTTTTTTACGTAAGCACTAACACGAACATAATAGTTCTTAGACTTATTTACTTTTGCAATCTTAGTCTTTGTCTTTGATGCACTTTTTACATTTTTGTTTTTTACGTTCTTGAAATCCTTATCATTAGAATACTGGATTCTATAGCCATTAGCCTTTTTATTCTTTTTCCATGAAACAGAAATAGTTCCTGACTTTCTTGTTACCGTGTCTATGCTAATCTTCTTAACGTTAACCTTAACATTAGTCTTGTTTGTTGTCTGCTTATTTGTCTTAACTACAACATTTGATACGGTTGGATTCGGCGTGGTAGTTTTTGGCATATCCGCATAACTATTACCTGTTTCTTGGAAAAACACTACCGTAGCTATAATTAATGTAAAAGCAACTATTTTATTAACTACTCTTTTACTCATTTGTACCTCCTGAAAATTGTAAATATCTGTAATTTAATTATACCATTTTTTTGTTTTATTGTTTATTTATTTTAATATATCTTATATTTTTTTCTTTTCTTAAAGGCAATTTCATTGTAAAATAAATATAATGAAAACGACAGAAAGGAGCGAATACATGAAAAAAAAGCTTAGTATTCTGCTATGTTTAACACTATTAATTCTTAGTGGTTGCCGTGCTTCAGGAAATACTATCCGATTCGGTGCCGCTGATATTGGTGGTATGTATTACTCTTTTGCTAACACTTTTACTGAACTGGCAAATGAGGAATATGAAAATTATGAATTTGAAGTTAGAGCCACTGCAGGTTCATCTGCTAACCTGCGACTTTTATCTGACAACTATATTGAGTTAGGTATCGCCCAAGCTGATTTGCTTGACAACGCTTACAAGAAGAACAGCAATCTGCGTGCCATTGCAGGATTATATACCGAAGCATGTCAGCTTGTTGTAAAGGCTGATTCAGATATTAAATCAATTAACGACCTTTCCGGTCATACAGTAAGTATTGGAGCAGAAGAATCAGGTACTGAATTAAACGCCAATCAGATATTGGAATTTTCAGGTATGCCTTCTTCCATTGTTACAACTAAGAATATGGATTACATTGATGCTGCTAATAGCCTTAAGTCAGGTGACATTGATGCGTTCTTCTGTACAGCCGGATTAAAAACTACAATTATTGATGAGCTTTCAAAAGAATGTGACATTCGCATTATTCCTATTGATGACACAGTTATCAACAAAATGCTCACATATTCAAGTTCTTATAGTCGTTATACTATTCCTGCCGGAACATATAAGGGACAGGATGAAGATATAAACACTATTGGAGTAAAGTCTGTTCTTATAACATCAGACTCTATTTCAGAAGCTCTTGTTAAACAGCTTACGCAAATGCTCTTCAAGAAATCAAAAGAACTCCAGTATTCAACATCCCTGGATCTTCAGATTGATGAAAAATTTGCCACTGACGACATTACAATTCCTTTTCATTCAGGTGCAGAATCCTATTATAAAGAAAAAGGAATTAATCTAAATACACAATAATTAACAGAAAGGGTAAATAATGAAGATTCAATTGGATATGTACCAAACGTTAGCTGTTGCTGTTTTGGTACTTTTACTTGGAAATTTTTTAAAGAAACGAATTAACTTTTTGGAAAAATTTTGTATTCCTTCTCCTGTAATCGGAGGACTTTTGTTCGCCATTATGACATGTATTTGTTACACAACAGGAATTGCTGAATTTTCCTTTGATGACACTTTACGGGAAGTTTGTATGGTATTCTTTTTTACATCTGTAGGCTTCCAGGCAAATCTTAAAGTTTTAAAAAGCGGTGGTAAATCACTAATTGTCTTTCTTGGACTTGTTATCGTATTGATACTTCTCCAGAACGTTACTGCCGTAGGACTTGCCAAAGCTTTAGGACTTGATCCTCTTATTGGAATGTGTACAGGTTCAATTCCAATGGTTGGTGGTCACGGTACAGCCGGAGCTTTTGGTCCTGTACTTGAAGATTTCAACATCAGTGGTGCTACTACAATATGTACAGCTGCTGCCACATTTGGACTTATCTTCGGAAGCTTAGTTGGTGGTCCTCTTGGCAAACATCTTATTGAAAAACATAATCTTCTTGATACTGTTTCAACAGAAGATGACAGCTTACTTGTAGAAGATGAAAAGAAACATGAACGACATACTAATATGTATCCTGCTGCTGTGTTCCAGCTTATTCTTGCTATTGGACTTGGAACTATTTTTTCAATGTTCCTTACACAGACAGGACTTACATTTCCTATTTATATTGGTGCCATGCTTGCCGCTGCACTTATGAGAAACATTTGCGAATACACAAACATTACTACTATTCACATGGGTGAAATTAACGACCTTGGTGGTATCAGCCTTTCATTATTCCTTGGAATGGCTATGATTACTTTAAAGCTTTGGGAACTTGCTTCTCTTGCTTTACCACTTGTTATTTTATTAGCAGCTCAGGTTGTTTTAATTTGTGTTTTCACTTATTTTGTGGAATTTAACATTATGGGAAGAGATTACGATGCCGCTATTCTTGTTTCAGGAACTTGTGGTTTCGGTATGGGTGCTACACCTAATGCCATGGCAAACATGCAGGCAGTTTGTGAAAAATATGTTCCTTCAGTAAAGGCATACCTGCTCATACCACTTGTAGGAAGTTTGTTTGCTGACTTTCTTAATAGTTTAGTTATTACATTTTTTATTAATATATTATAATTTTGAGGAGTAAAATATGTTTGAGAAATTGAGAAAATTTTTTGAAGCAAAAAAAGAACAGCATGAGTATAATTACAATGTTACGTTCGACAATGTAGCCATTCCTGAGGTTCACACTCACAAATCAGATAAGCACGAAGAGGAAAAACCTAAACACTCTCCGATAAACTATGAAAATGTAGCTATACCGGAAGTTCATATTCGTACAAAGAAAAATAAATAATATTATATGGATTTTCAAAAATCCTTAATTAAATTCTAAAAGTCCGCTATCATTTTGCGTCTTGATAACGGACTTTTTTTATTTTAGTATGTCCTTCCAACCTTCTACTATTTCTTCCAACTCATAAGAAGTTCCTTTTCATTTGTATCATTATCAATACTTTCTGACTGAATCACAAAATCTTCTCTTTGATAAAATGAAATTGCTTTGTAATTTTTTTGGTACACACTTAAATGCATTTCATCTTTTAATTTCTTAACATAATTCAACAACTGTTTTCCTATACCTTTTGACCGCATATTCTTTTCAACAAAAATTCCTTCTATATAATCTTTGTTTAATCCTATAAAGCCACTTATTTTTCCTAAATTTTCATATACATATATTTCCGCCTGAGGAAGTATATCCTTAACCATTTCAAAATTATCCATCCAGTATTTTTCCGGAATAAAACTATGTACTTCTACATTTGAATCAAACCATATTTGCATAATTGATGGTAAATCATTTTCTCTGAATTTTCTAATCATATAAAGCCCTCATTTTTATAAAAGTATGTTTTTTATTTATATCCCATTATCTAGCCATATAAAATCACCTTCAAACCATACTTTTTCAATTATAGCTTGAAGGTGATTATTTTTAAAGTTACCATTAAATTTAATAGTGACTGTGATATCAGATGTAAAAAGTATTATTTTTTTGTCTTTACCTTTATCGTCTTGGACCAAATTCCACCAATTTTCTTATATCCTTTTAGAGTGGATACGTCAGTTGTAATACTATATCTTATGTAGTAAGTTGTGTTAGGCTTTAGCTTTTTAATTGCCCTAAGTCCACCGCCCTTTTTATCCCATACAGTTTTAGCATTCTTAAATGATTTATTTTTTGAATATTGAACAATATCAACAGGTATCAGCATTTTTTCAAAGGATATCTGTTTTTTCTTTATATTAAGACGCTTTTTTTTCATCTTTGGTGGTCTGTTGTCCAACGAAAGAACTATCTGTGTAGCTTCTGTTGCTCCTGTTTTATAATTTGCTGCAATATTCACCAGAATAATATTTCTGTTATTTTTAAAATAAGATCTGTTTACAGTAATTGATGTTTTCTTATAATCGGTCTTTTTAAAGAAAGCTTTCGAGTTTTTCCCTATACCAGTATATGTAATGTTGTAGCCTGTACATCCAGGAGACTTAGACCATGACAATACATATTGATTATTTTTTACATTGCTTACAAAAAGATTTTTTACTTTAGTTTTCTTTTCAACCAGCTCTACATCTGTCAAATATTTGGTTCTAACATAAGCTCTTTCACTGTTAAACCATACCGTGGTCCAATTTGAATCACTTTCCTTTGGCAATGTTTCTATCTCTGCATTTGCCTGAAGAAACCCTACAACATTGTCATTATTTGACTCATCCTTTGACTTTCTAACACCAATTTCCTTTAATGTTTTCAAGTTATAAACTTTTTTCATTACCGCGTCATTTGGCACTTTTGTTCCATTTTTGTAAAGGTTTATGTACTTACTTTTTACATAATAGTAACCATATCCGTTCATTAGATAGTTGGTACTGTTGTTCCCCTGGAATATAACTTTGTAATACAAATCATCTGTATCTGGTGTATTAGAATAAAGTCTTCTTGTGGTAACTATATATATTTTTTGGTTTATTCCTACTCTGTATACATCACCACTGTCTGCTGTTCCCGGTATTGGACTAATACCAATAAATCCACATATTACTTTTCCCTCAGCAACATATGTAATATTTGTGCCTTCCGGTATACGGTTATATTCTTTGTCAAGATCAATCCAGACATTGTTTCTGGATGTTCTATAAAATCCTGGTGGATGTGAAGCTTGTAATAAATATTGGGCACACATAACCGGTGCTCCTGTAAAACTTTTATATCCGTTACTCCAAAAAGTAACAGTATACTTATCATATGCTACCACCTGTAAATTGGCTGTTTCGCTTTCCAGATACGCACCGTTAATCCATGTGAAATTTTGATATCCTATAACACTTGAATACAGCACCTTTAAATTCTCAATATTGTCCTGTGGCAGATACTTAGGATCTACTGTTTTACCCTGAATCTTTGTTCCTGCAGGTACTACATCCATGGCAATATGATTTTTCCAATGTGCCACATTGTCAGGACCAACCAGATATGCCATACCTATTACTTTTATATTTGGACATGCCTGATTAATAAATTCAGTATGATATCTTGACACATCTCCCAGTGCATAGACAGACTCTCTCATACATCTCATTCCAATAAGAAAAACTGCAAAAAACATAAAACCACCAATCATCATCTTAAAATGCCTTTGGATTTTGCTCATACACATCTCCTTTCTCTACTTTAGTTTTGTGTTCCGTTCACTAATGTCTTACATCTCTTAATGCATAAACATTGTCTATTTGTCTAATAACTATTATATCACTTTTATGCTACTTTTTCACTTGCTTTATTATCTATGCATGTAACCCTAAAATAAAATTTTGGCTTAAGAGATTGTCAAAGATTTTTTCTTTTTCCCAGCCTTGTATCCCGGTTTGGAATGCATGATTACGGCACATAAATTTAATTCTTTATTCATGTATTTATGCATGGTGGTATTGCTTAATTCATAGCCATAACGTTTGATGAAAATGCGCATAGCCCTATATCCTATAACACGATTATTGTTATGGTACACATATTTTATAAGTTCAAAAATGTGTTCCAAACGTTTGTGATATTCACGCTTGGCATCTTTTTCGTTAAGAAGTTGATTTAATCTTCGTATTTCCTTTGCGTCATTAGACTCGGATGTTGTATCGGTGGTATAAAGGCATCCTTCCCTGTATTCATTAGCCCACTTGCTAACGGAACTTTTTGCAACATTAAATTCAACAGCAAGTTGATGTATTGATTTGTCGCCTGCCATATAGGCTTTAACTACTTCTTTTTTGAAGTCTTCGCTGTAACGTATTGACATAATTATGTCCTCCTTGTTTGAGTAATATTATAATATATTATTCGAACGAGGTGTTACAAATTTAGTTTACCACTACAGAAGTTTTTTTCATTTTTTAACATACTCATCTTATTTCCCATGCCCTTTCATTTCAGGTATGGGATTTTTTCTGTCCTTCATGATAACGAACTTTCCTATAAAGTAAACAAGAGCTATAAGCTCATTTCATGAACTTACAGCTCCATCAATTATCATAGAATGTCTATTTACAGACTTTATTTCACAGTCTCCTCTCATCTAGGGAGAGCTTGCAAACTCTTATTGTAAATAATTCTATTTTTTTATAACAAAAGTTCCAGATTCTCTCCATTTTCTTCACATGTGCAAGTCATAATAAAATCCATACCAACCAAATTTCCAAAATATCTGTCTCCACCAAATTCACATTCTAATTGATTTCCCCAATATATGCTCTGATCATTCAAGAATTTAACTTTTTTCACCACTTGACAACGATATGCCAAATCGCCTCTTATTACATATATTCAATGTTTTCAGCGTGTCTTTCAGGAATAATGCTTTTATAAATTTCCATAATTTTTTCAAAAAATATAGAGCCTCATTTCTGTTTTCAAAATCAAGGTCATTCAATATTACTCTATCCAAGAAATTTTTTCTCCTAAACTGAAATTTGTGCCGTTTATTCCTTATCTAATTTGCTTCTTAATTCCAAAATATCATTTCTGATTTGTTCAATAACTATCTTAAATTTCTCATCGCTTTTTCCTGTTGGATCTTCAATTCCCCAATTATCATCAAACGGTCTTCCAATAAATGGACATCCTACATTGCAACCCATAGATATTGCAATATCCGGATCTGGAATATCATTAATAAGCTTACTATGCTGTCCCTCTGCTTCCATGTCTATTCCATGCAATTCCTTCATGATACGGACAGCGTCCTGGTTAATCTGTGGTTTTGTTTCTGTTCCTGCTGAATAACTTTCAAAAACATCTGATGCTAAATGACGTCCAAGTGCCTCTGCAATCTGACTTCTACAAGAATTATGTACGCAAATAAAAGCTATTTTTTTCTTACTCATAAAATGGACACCTCTCTTTTATACACTGTTTATTGTGTTCTATCTTTTGAATTATTATAGATTATAATTCAAAACGTATCAATGGCAGATATACTAGACTAGTACATACATTTAATAACTTTAACCTTAACCGTTACTGCTTCTTAATAACATAAGTAATATTTCTAAAATCATAATATCCTAATGTATAATTTGAGTAATGGAAATTTATTTCAAGACAAGCTATTAAAATGTTAAAAATGCCACTATTATCATTAATATAAGATGGTGTCCTCTTTGTTTTCTAATTATATAATTTCTACAAAGCATTTAAGGAATACTACCAGATGACTCCACGAGAATACCTAAATTGATTTATTTGACAGGTCGGCTGTTGGTTCATTTAGGATTTTGTACTCGTTAAGTAGAAATCTTTCTTCACCATTCCACAATGCTTTACTTACTTCAGAATTTGGAAGTGATAGATTTTACATATTTTCTATATAATCAATTGCCTGTGATAAGTCCTCTAAAACCACTTCTGCCTTGTCTTTGTGAGCCTGACTTGGTTGTAGCATATCAGGAACGCAAATAACCGGAATATTTCCATTGTACGCTGCATCAATTCCTGCTTCAGAATCTTCAAAAACCACAGCTTCTTCCGGTGTTGCTCCAAGCTTCTTGCACGCTTTGAGGAATATTTCGGGATTTGGTTTCCCTATATTAACTTCATCTCCACAAATCGAATCATCTAAATAGTCAGTTAGTTTCATTTTGTTAATTATTAAATCCACTTTATCTCTGTTACTCGATGATGCTAAAATAGTTTTGCAATTATTTTCTTTTAAATATGTTAATAATTCAATCAACCCTTTCTTTAGGGCAACTCCTTCTTCTTTGATTTTATCTGCACACATTGAATAAACTTTTTCGATGCATAAATCTGAATCAAAATCTTGTCCATATTCATCCTTTAATAATTTCTTACAATCTCTTAAAGTTCTTCCTGTCATTGTTACATAAAACTCTTTTGTAATTGAAAGCCCTAACGTAGCCATATATATTTTATATACATCAAGTGTCAATCTTTCGCTATCAATCATTAATCCATCCATGTCAAATATTGCTGCTTTAAACATTTTTATCTTCCTTATCACTAGGTACATATCCTACAACCTTTTTACCAACATGTTCTCCAAAGAAGCTAATAAGTGGTCCTGCAAAGAATCCAAAGAAAAATGTTGCCACACCCACTGTTGCTCCAGTAAAATATCCTATTGCAATAGCTGTACAATCATATACCATTCTAACATACCTGTATTTTATTTTTCCGTTTGATTTCATTTCAAAAACCTGACCTAATCTGTCCCACGGAGCTGCTCCAAGATCGCATGACATATAAATTCCGCAACCACAAGCTGCAATTAACACTGCAACTGATAACAATATAATTCTTAGAACCATTTTGTCCGCAAAATTTTCTGCATTAATACCTAACTTATCCGTCCAAAAAACATTAAACTCGATCATATATCCCAATAAAACCATATTAATAATAGCACCAATGCCAAAGCTTCTTCTATCAAACACAAAAATAATAGCAAATAATACTATATTAATCAATAACTGATATGTTCCTAAGCTTATTGGCAAATGACTGCTTACACCTAAGTTCATGCATGTAAACGGGTCAGTTCCAAAATCAGCTGCATACAAAAATGAAATTCCGAAACTTATAATATAATTACCAAGAAAAGCCATTATTACTCTTCTTATCAGGTTATTTTCTTTCCAATTCATATATATCCTCATATAACCTAATTGTTTAATATTAAGCTCTCAGATTATACATTCCTTTCTTTTTTATAAAAAGAACTGCTTAATTAAAAACAGTTCTTTTTATTATAATGTTTATCTTTGTCTATAAGTTTTGAAAGCTTCCAATACTACATCTATGTCCTCATCTTTCAACATCTTTGGTCCACCTGCAAGTAAAGTATTATAATATATATTAGCAACAAACTCTATCTGCTCTGCTATATCCATAGCATACGAAATGTTCCCTGCACAAGCCAATAATCCATGATTTCCCAATAAGCATGCATAATTGTCACCCATTGTTTCATATGCTGCCTCAGCTAATTCATATGATCCAATCGTTTTATATGGTGTACATGGAACTTCTCTTCCTGAATATGCAATTAAATAATGCATTGGTGGAATAGATTTACCCATTGTTGCAAGGGTAACAGCATATCTTGAATGTGTATGTACAACTGCTTTTATTTCCGGTCTTTTCTGATAAAAAATTCTATGCATATCTAATTCACTTGATGGCTTAGCTGTTCCTTCAACTTTTTCTCCTTCCGGTGTGCAAATAACAACATCCTCAGGGGTTGTCTTATAGTAATCCATGCCACTTGGAGATATAGCAAAAAGATTTTCTTTTTCATTATATATGCTTATATTTCCAAAAGTTCCTACTGATAAGTTTCTCTCTAACAATTGCTTTCCGTACTCTACAACCTGTTCCCTTTCTTCTTTTAATAACATATTGAACCTCCTTTAAAACTTTCTATGCTTCTAGATCTTTTTCATTAACAATACGATTTGTAACACCTGTTTCAAAATATCTGTCTAGCTCAGCCATTAATAAAAATGGTGATTTTGGAACTGCATCTTCTGACATTCCGGCAATATGTGAAGTCAAAAGAACGTTATCCATTTTTATTAAAGGACTGTCTGATGGAATTGGCTCCTTTTTAACTACATCAAGGGCTGCTCCTTTAAAATATCCTTTCTGTAAAGAAGTAATAAGTGCATCTTCATCAATCAGACCGCCTCTTGCTGTATTAATAAAGTAAGCTGTTTTTTTCATTAATTTAAAATAGTCCTCATTTATAATCCCTTCTGTCTCCGGAGTTAATCTTAAATGTAATGAAACGATATCCGCTTTTTTAAATACATCCTCCATCGTTTCAACTTTTTTGATAAATCCAAGTCCCTGTTGAGCCAATCTTTCTTCTGACACAAAAGAGTCATAAGCAATAATTGATACTCCCAAAGCATTAAGTCTTCTTGCAATAGCTGCTCCCACGTTTCCTATACCAACTAATCCTACCAGATGACCATTGAACAGTTTAATCTGCCCTGTATTGTAATATTCATGCATCCATTGTCCATTTCTAATAAACTTATCAGATAAAGTAATATTTCTTGTAATGTCTAACATTAAACCAAGTGCAAAATCTGCAACAGGTTCTGCATTTCGAATCACATTAAATACCGGAATATTGTGATTACTTGCTTCCTTTACATTAATATGTTCTACTCCACCTCTTGAAGTAAGAATAAGTTTTAAATTCTTTCCCTTCTCAATTATATATTTGGGTATGGGAGAAAAATGTGTCATCACAATATCCGCATCAACTATTGCTTCCTCTAATCCTTCAGCAATAGGTGCTGCATCAGAGCCATGATTTTCCAAATTCTGCTGATTTTCTGCAAAATGTGTTTTGTCATAATCTCCCCAAAACAATTGCGTAATCTTGCCACAATTAATTTTACTCTTTTCCAATGACTCTACCATCACGTCTGTAGACACATACATATCCCCAATCACAACAATGTTTTGTGGTGATGAAATCAAATCCTTCATTCTGTTAGCACCTCCTATTTTTTTAAATCCATTTATATTTTTTACATGCGTTATAAATTCCATCCTCTAATACTTCATCTGTAACATATGTACTTACTTTCTTAACCGTTTCGAGACCTTGTCCTAAGCAAATTGATATATCTGCTCCCTTCATCATTTCAAGGTCGTTGTTAGAGTCTCCAAAAGCCACATAACCATCCATATTATAGTACTCTAACATTTTTTCTATCCCCTTCTTCTTATTTATTCCTTTATTAACCACGTCAAGATAATCATTTTGACCATGATATAATTCAATTTCCTCTATATCCTTAAACACAGATATATCACATCCACACGGAGCACACATAACCATTCCAAAAATATCATTTCCCTTATATTCTTCATATGGTGGCATATCCATATGAAAATATTCACATGCCGTTTTTGCATATTTAAAATATTCGTTAGCCATAACAGTTCTTTTTTCTTCCAAAAGCATCATATTATACTTTTGTTCATTAACTTTTTCTATTAATCGCCTAACTACATCTTTAGAGTATGCATAATTATAAAACATAACTCTTTCTTTGTTGTAAATGCCTTGTCCGTTAAAGCACACATATCCATCCCATGGAACGTCAAAAAAGATTGATGGATTAGCTTTATTAAATAAAGGTCTACCTGTAGATATACAAATTTTGTGACCATTTTCCTGTAGATTATGTAATGCTTCTATTGTTGATTCAGGTACTTTTCCTGTTTTGCTATCTACCAATGTATCGTCAACATCAAAAAATAATATTTTTTTATCGTATCTTTTGTCCATAGTCTTTTCCTTTAAAAAATATTTTTACTATCTCATATTTTGCCCAATTTGCTTTATACAAAAAATAATACCGCAAATACAACTGCACTAATCATTAACAAGCCACCAATAACTTTACAAATCTTTACTGTTTTCTTAATGTTTACTTTGTAGAAAGTTTCAAATGAAATAAATGGATATGGTAAAAAGAAAAATGCTATACCACCTAACATTTGTGAACAGCTTAATAACAATAAGTTTTGAATACTAAATAGCTGTGTAATAATATAAATAACACATGCTACAAATATAAGCATAAACATAGCTGTTTTTCTTTTTTTATCTTTTTGAATATAACTTTCAAGGGCTGCTTTACATTCGTCATTGCAAACCTTAAAGCTTCTTGTAACTGCCATTGCCCATTTATATTTATGTCCTAACTCATTTCCACAATAAACACACTTTGTCTGATCCTCAGGTCTTTCTGTATATTCTTTATCTAAGTTTAAAGCCATAACTCTTTCCTCCTTTAAAACAAATCAGGCAACTGTCTTCTTGGAAAAGCAGTCGCCCTTTTTGTACTTTGTTTTATTATTAAATTGTCATTTTTTATATACTTATAGCTGATATTTTGCTGCCTGATTTTCCATCCAATCAACGAATGTATATCTGTTCTTTTTGAAGAGAACATATAATACTACGTAAACAACAATGATAATTGCAATTGCAATATAGTTCTGGAACCAGAAAGCTGCAAATAAACCAACAATAAATGGATGACACAATACACCGAATGAAACAATTGATACACCTGCTGCATTGTAGTCTGCAAGGTTAACACCCTGTTCTATAGCAATCTGAGTCATTGCCGGACAGAACTGAGATACGATAATCATACCAAGTGAGAACCAAATTACATTCATAGCTACTGTCTTAGCAATATTACCATTTGATGTTGCACAGAATACTTCTGACATATATGGTAAAGCTACTAAGTCAGCCATAGGAAGAATAATATTTCCCGGAAGTACGAATGATAATATTAAAATTATTGGAATTGAAAGGATACCAGCTGCTAATGTGTTAGGTTCACCATAAGCTACTGCATCGTTAACTGATAAGTACCAGTCTCTATCTTTTCCTTTTTCAGCTGCTTTTGATTTGTAAGCATCTGTGATAATTGTAAAGGCACCTGCAAAGATACCCGCAACTCTTGGGAATACTGCCATAATAGCTGCTGTTGAAACTGCTGCTGTAATTATGCTACCCCAACCAGCTACTGTAGTAAGATCGTTAATATTTCCAAGGAAACCAATTAAAGCACCAACTACTAAACCGATAAACATTGGTTCGCCGAAAATACCAAGTTTCTTCTGTAATGTTGTTGCATTGATTTTAATCTTATCAAATCCAATCTTTCCAAGTATCCAGTTCATAATAACAGCAAATGGAAGTCCCTCTAAGTGGTGAGGAGCTGTCATACAGCACTGTGGATAATTGTAGAAAGTTGAAAATCTCTTAGCAAATGCTTCTGAGAATAATAAGATATAAAGTAACTGTACTAACATACAAATTAATGCGAATGCAAAACTCTTTGTATGGAAGTATACTAATGAACCCCAGATCATAAATGAGTAGTTATTCCAAAGATCTGATGCCATAAATACATCTGTAAACTTACATAAGAATAATACAATCTGTAAGATAATACAGATACCAATCCAGATAAGACCTACCTGAGTACCGTAAGCAATAACAGAAAATGCCTGCCAACCTACGTCTAAACAACTAAGTTTTACACCTGTACTGTCAACCATAGACTGTACTACCGGTGCTATAATACCTGAATAACTGTTAATAACTAATGAGAAACCTGTTAATCCAGCTGCACAAAGTAAAGCAGCTCTAAACGCTTTCTGTCCTTTACATCCCATAAATAATGCAATAATAAATAGCATTACAGGTACACAGAATGAAGATCCTAATGTTGAAAGAACATCTCCTACTGATTGAAAAAATTGAGCCATAAATTTTCTCCCTTCTTTAATTTAAATTAACGTTTACCTCTCGCTAATTAACCTTCTAAAATTTTTAGACAATCTTCGATTACCTGTTTTTCTGCCATTCCTGTTAACATGCCTACAGCGTTAACTTTTGGAATGTCGTAATCCTGATAAACCGGGCTAACACATGCGATAATATCATATTTGTTTCCCATAAGTTCTGTTTCAACACCACCCGGGCTTGTTTCAACAGTTGTACAATCCCAACCAGCTTCTCCTAACTGGTCTCTTAACTTATTAGCTACCATGTTTGAGCTAACTGTTCCTGAGCCGCATACGCATAAAATTCTGCAAGTTTTCATTTTACGTATCTCCTTTCGTTTCATATTTTTTCTAGTCCTCTAAGCCAATATGCTTATAAGCGACCTTATAAAGTTCCTCGTTTGTTGTTGCATCCTTAAATTCCTTTGCAATCTCCGGTTTTTGAAATACATTCATAACTTTTGATAAAGTCTCCAGATGTTGACTAGGATCTGTAATTGCCATCATAAATAACATTTCTGCCTCAACCGGTTGATCTTCCGTTCCCATATGCATGAATGTTACTGGTTTTGCTAGCTTTGCTACACAAACGCCGGATTTATATACATGTGGTGGATCTGTGTGTGGCATTGCCACTCCCATATCCGCCAATTGTAATCCTGTTGGATATACTTTTTCCCTTGCAACAACGGCATCAATGTAAGTATCTTTTACAAATCCGTTATCTAAGAAAATCTGACCTACTTTTCTAATTGCTTCTTCTGATGTTTCTGCCTGAACATCAACCGCTATTAATTCTGGATATATTGAATTCATACTTTCTCCTTTTTGTTTTGTTATTCTCTTTTGTGTTTTTGTTATTTTTTCTTATATTTTACTGTTTTCTCTTTTGTAATTTTGTTATTTTCTCTTGTACTCTTATTGTTTATCTCTTGTAAATTTATTATTTTCTTCTATTTTTTTAAAATCGTTATTTCTATCTTTTACATTATTTCACGATATTGTCATTTTTTCACAATATGATATACTGTGTTATAAAAGAATAAATGTCTTAAACTAAAACAATATCTTAATCAGAAAGGATAACTTATGAACAATCATGAAAGTTTACTAGTTCATGTGGCCCAATTATATTATCATCAAAATCTTAATCAAAGTGAAATATCTAAAATAGTAGGTTTGTCCAGACCAACTGTTTCACGAATGCTTGAAGAAGCTCGCGAAGTTGGAATAGTCGAAATAATCGTACACGATCCTATAAGAAAGAATCATGACCTGTCAGCACGTCTTCGTGATCAACTTGGTCTTAGAGAAGCTTTAATCATCTCCGGTAAATACCAACACGATGTTGCTTTAGAAAAATGTGCTAATGAAGCTGCACAATTCGTTTCTTCTATATTAGATAATAATATGTCAATTGGTTTTTCCTGGGGGCGTGCTATTCGTGCCGTATGTAATGCCTTCCAGTCTAGTGAATACTATAACGTAACTGTTGTACAGATGGCCGGTTGTCTTAGTGTCGGAGATCCAACCTATGACGGACTTGAACTTGCTACCACTGTAGCTCAAAAATTCAATGCCTCTTATACTAATATTGTTTCTCCTGTCTATGTAGACCATATGTTAGTTCAACAGGCTCTTTTAGCTGCTCCTCAGATTAAAAAAGCTTTAGCTGCTACCCGTAATTTAGATATTGTTCTTACCGGTGTCGGTACTTTAGATGATACAAATGGTTCATCTTATCTCTTTACAGGTTCCGAAAACGACTTAGAGTTGGCTAAAGAGTACGGGGCTGTAGGACACGTTTTAGCAAGATTAATGGATAAAGACGGTAACGAAGTAACATTTCCGAATCATTATCCTATTGCTGCCCCTTTAGAAGCTCTTAGGGAAGCAGATTGGTCAATCGGTATCGTAGCCTCAAAGAAAAAGGCTTTGGCTACACTTGCTGCCATTAAAGGTGGCTACATCAATTGCCTTATTGCCGATGAGTCCTTAGCTTTAGAATTATTAAAACTAACCAAATAACATTTACTCTTTATATAACATCTATCTCTTTCCTATAAGGGACAGGTGTTATTTTTTTCTATATTTAGTTTTCAATTTTCTATTTTGATTTTAATCGTTTGTTTTCCTATTCTAATTCTTCATCAATAGTTATAACCCACTTAGCACCTTCGCCTTTAGCCATTCTGTCAAAGCCATCTCTCCAGTTTTCGAGGGTTACAAAGTTCTTTGCAGTTTTTTCAGGTACTACCTTTCCGTCTGCCATTAATTCTAATGCCTTAACCCATGATGAAGGTTTCTGACTTCTTGATCCAACATAATTAATTTCTTTATGAAGAATCCAGTCTGTGCAAATTTCAACTTTTGATTTTGAGAAAACTCCCATCTGTACCACAGTTCCTTTTCTTCTGCAAAGATCAAGGGCTGTATTTGCTGCAACAACAGCGCCTGAACATTCAAAACACTTATCTGCGCCTTCGTTGTTTGTCATTTCCATAACTATTGACTTTAAGTCCTGTGTCATTTGGTCAACTGTAACATCTATTCCACATTCCTTTGCGATTTTAAATCTCTCAGCATCATTTGTTAATCCAGCCATAATAACTGTTGCTCCGCATCCTTTTGCAACCTGTGCAACCATCTGTCCAATTGCTCCCGCTCCAAATACAACGCAGATATCTCCAGGCTGAACATTTCCTTTTTCAATTACTGCATGAACACCACACGCTAATGGTTCTGTAAGAGATGCTGATAATAGCGAAACATTATCCGGTAATACATGAACACTTTCTTCTCTCGATACAACATATTCCGCCATTGATCCGTTAATCTGTGTTCCAATACCCTGTCTATTACCACAAAGATTATAATCCTTGCTTGCACACATCGAACAATGTCCACATGTTGTAAAAGTAGTTTCGCTTGTTACTCTATCTCCCACTTTAATATTTTTTACATCTGGTCCAACCTCAGTAACAATTCCCGAAAATTCATGTCCTAATATAACAGGAGGTTTTGTGCTTCCGTATTCACCTCTAAATGCATGTAAATCAGTTCCACAAATTCCCGAGTACGCAATTTTGATTTTTACTAAATCTCTTTCTGCCTTTGGTTCTTCCACTTCTTTATAAACCATGTTGTCAAAACCGACCTCTGTTTTTACTACTGCTTTCATATTGTCTCCTTTGTAATAATACATAACTCTTTAATGTATTTCATAAGAATAATATTTGTGTTTACCTTTTGCATTTGTTCAAGTTGGTGCACATTTGTATCGCGTTAATCTTAATATAACACCCTTTGGTGAAAATTACAACACTAAATATTTATTGAAACGTTTTTTTATGAATTTTTACCAATTTTTCGCACTGTTTCTCATTTAAAAAGCTGTTTCTTCCTTTTTAATGTAAAAACAAACTTTCAAAAAATCTGCTAAAAAGTGTTGACAATTTAGTTGTTGAATGGATATAATTAAGTTAGCATTTGTTCAGGTAGACGAAATTTTGTAAATTAATTTGATTATTTGAAAGGAGTATTATAATGACACAAAAAGCTACAATTGATGAAATTCAGAAAGTTGCCAATAAGATTAGAAAGCAAATTCTGGGTGTTGCACTTGAAAAAGGTGGTTGCTACTTATCTCAGGCTTGTTCTTCAGCTGAGATTGTTGCCAGCCTTTATATGGAAATAATGAACTTAGGACCTTCAACAGGTAATCCTGAGCCAATCCCATTCCCTGGAGTTCCGGGACCGGATAATATGGATTATCCAAAGGGAGCATATTACAATGGATGTTACAAACCAACTAAGCCTGGTATGTTTGTTGGATGTGATGCTGACAAAGATCGTTTCTTTGTTTCATGTTGTCACTATGCATCAGTTATCTACTGTGCATTACAGGCTACAGGTCGTATTTCAGAACATGCTATGGATAAATTCAACGTTGACGGTTGGAATATGGAAATGATCGGTGCTGAACATTCTCCAGGATTCGAAAATACAGCCGGTTCATTAGGACAGACAATCTCAATCGCTGGTGGTACTGCTCATGCTCGTAAGATGAGAGGTGATACCGGTAAAGTATTCGTTATGCTTGGTGATGGCGAATTGCAGGAAGGTCAGACTTGGGAATTTGTTGAATCTGCTGCTTTCTATAAATTAGATAATATGGTAATCGTTAGTGATTATAACTGTCAGCAGGTAGAAGGTGCTACTGACAATCAGACATGTGTTTCTAATATGGCTGATAGATTTAATGCATTCGGAGCTAAATGTGTTGAATGTAACGGACATGACATTCAGGCAATTATAGATGCTTGTAATGTTGAACACGAGGGAAAACCTTTAGTAGTTCTTTGCAAGACAAGTGGTACAACAATGATACCACCTCTTGAGAAAAAGAAACCATTCTTACATTTTGTACGTATTCCTAAAGACTCTCCGGATAGAGCTGAATACGAAAGAATTTATGAGGAATTATAGAGAAGGGAGTTAAGAAATAATGAAAATAGAAGTAAACACACATGAAAGATGTATGCTTGATTTTGCAAACAAACATCCAGAAACATTAGTATTATCAGCTGACTTAGGAACTTCCTGTGAAGTTAAGAAATTCAGAGCTGAGAAACCGGACCAGTATTTAACAATGGGTATTGCTGAGCAGAATATGTGTTCATGGGCTGCAGGTTTAGCTCGTGAAGGTTACCGTCCTTTCTTACACACTTTCTCAGTTTTCCTTTCACGTAGAATTTTAGATCAGGTGGAAATGAGTGTTGCATACCCTAATCTTCCTGTTACATTTGTAGGTTTTGTACCTGGTATTACTACTCCAGGTGGAGTAACACATCAGTCAATCAATGATGTTGGTATTATGCGTACAGTACCAAATATGGCCATTTTTGATGTTGGCGACGCTACAGATATTGAAGGCGTTTTAGATTTAGTATATGAATGGAATGGTCCTGCTTATATCAGAATGCTTCGTAAGGAAGTTCCAAGATTATTCCCAGCAAATGAGCCTATGGTATTTAATAGAGCCAGAACAATTACAGAAGGTGATGATGTTCTTATCCTTTCATCATCAATCTGTACAGAAGAAGCTATGCGTGCTACAGCTGCTTTGGAAGACAAGGGTGTATCAGTTCAGCATATGCATGTTTCAACATTAAAACCATTTACAGATCCTACTATTGTAGAAGCTCTTAAGAAATGTAAATATGGTGTTGTTACAATGGAAAATCATTATAATATCGGTGGTTTAGGTTCAGCAGTTGCTGACTTAATGGCTGAAAATGGAATTGGTAAGAAGTTAATTAAGATTGGTCTTAACGGTTACGCACATGGTGCTTCAAAGATGTACTTAATGACAAAATATGGTATTGATGCTATGAACCTTGTTAAATCTGTTGAAGAACTAATTGGTAAAGATCTTGGTATCAAAGAAGATGATCTTGACAATCAGCGTTTCGTAGACTTTTTGGAAGTGTAATCTAAGGAGGATAAAAATGAGCATGTTTTTAGAAGAGAAGAAAAAAATTATAGATGCAGGTATTAAACTTGATAGATATGGTCTTATTTCATTAGCAGGTGGTAACGTGTCCATGAGAATGCCTACCGGAGAAATTCTGGTTACACCTTCAGGTATGATTTATGAAGATATGGAGCCTGATGATGTTTTAGTAATGGATATTGATGGAAATATTATTGAAGGAACAAACAAACCTTCATCTGATACACCTGGTATATTATATATTTTCAAACATCGTCCTGATGTTATGGCTACAATTCATACACATCAGCCATATGCTACAGCTATTTCTCTTATTCAGAAAGAATTCAGAGCTGACCTTACAACTGTAGGCAATGCCTGTGGCGGTAACGTTGCAGTTACTGAATATAGTTCACCAGGATCAGTTGAAATGGGAATGGACGTAGTTAAGTACTTAGGGGATAGCCTGGCAGTTATTTTAGCACATCATGGTGTAATGACAGTCGGAAAGAATTTGAAACAGGCATTAACAGCTGCTGTTTACTTGGAAGAAACAGCAAAAGGCTATTTAGCTGCCAGAGCTTGTGGAGAAATCGAACATTTATCAGATGAACAGATTAAACAGACTGTTGAGATTTACAAATATGTAGGTCAGGGTACAGCCGATATGCCTGAGGGTTTAACTGACAGAATTAAATAAATTATAGACTATGAAATAGAATCTGTAACTATACACTCTATGATAAGTTATGGAGCTGTAAGTTCATAAAATGGATTTGCAGCTCTTTTCATATATCTAACTTATATAAATACCCATATCAAAAGCGCCTGTATGATTAACAGGCGCTTCTTCATTTACTATATTAAACTTGAATTCCTTAAATTAAAAGCTAATAATATTCTTAATAACTTCTGCATCTACTTTATATGGGCAATTAGCTAATTTTCTTTGATTAGAAAGGATTAACTCTCCTGTTTTGTCTAAAAGTTCCTGTGGAAATTTTTCATATCCACAAGCCTTCTTATAGAATTTGGAAAATTCTTCTACTGTTTCAAATCCTGCTGCCTTCAAAACAAATTCTTTATCCTCATCTGTAGCTTCATTAATATAACCAGGCAAAAAATATCCAACTGCTTTTCCATGAGGAATTCCTAATTCATAGGTAATAGGATAACTTAATCCATGTGGAAGAGATGTTCCTGCGTGAGCAATGCACATTCCCGCCAACGTTGAAGCATACATCATATTGTGGAAATCCTCATCTGTAGCTTCTCTATTTCCAAGTAACACATCTTTAAATTTACTCCATGCTTCTAAGCCTTCTTTTGCAAACATCTTACTATATTCGGTTGCATTATTGTTAATACAGCTTTCAACAATATGAGCTAATGCATCAATTGCTGTGTCACAGATTACTTTCAAAGGTGCGTTTTTAATATATTTTTCATCAACTAAAGCCATCCTTGGAAATATTCTATGAGACATTGATTTTTTAGTTTTCTCATTATGCACCGTTAAAACTGCTACAGTTGTAACTTCCGAGCCTGTGCCACATGTAGTTGGTACTTCTATAACCGGCAAAGATTGTGAATTGGAAACTGACTTGTATAAGAAATCCTTATTTTCATTCTTATAGTAAATCATTACTCCTATCGCTTTTGCCGCATCCATTGGAGAGCCTCCACCAATACCTATTATAAAATCACAACCTGCTTTAACACCTATTTCTCTGGCCTCCATTACAGTTTCTACAGATGGGTTTTCCTCTACGCCATCATAAACTGTATATTTAATATTCTTAGATTTTAAAGCATTTATTACATCATCTAAAGAACCGTTCTTTTTTGAAGAATTCCTGCCTGTTACAATTAAAGCATTTTTGCCCATCTGAGCTATTTCATCTGCATGATTATGTACACAATTTTTTTCCTGATATACTAAAACTGGAAGATTAAAACGCATTATACCACCTTTCTGCGATAAATAATTTTATTATTTACGATATAATCTGTTCTGTTTTTTATTTGAAATTAAGTAAATAAATTTTTCCAAATTTCTTTATTTATTGCAATAATATTTTACCATATTAAAGATTTTTTTTCATTAAAATAAAAAACTCAATCTTTATTTTTAGATTCAGAGCTTTTTATTTTACTCAATCATATTCAATATTTTTCCGTCTCTAAGCAAAATTTGAAATTTAATCTAATTTTAATCCACTAAGTAAACTTCCTAGAGAAGTTCCAATGCTTTCAACTTCCTGCATGTTGTTTTTGATTTCCTCTTCTTCCTGAATTCTTTTTTCTTCCAACAAATCTTTAATGCTTAAACTTATCTTTCCACCATCATTTTTAATGACTTTTGCTTTCACAATCTGTCCTACTTCGAGAGCCTCTTTCGGAGATTTGATATGATTCATGGAAATCTGTGAAATATGCACCAGACCTGTTACATTGTTTCCTAAATCTACAAAAGCACCATATGGCTGAATAGATTCTACTTTTCCTTCAACAACAGAACCAACCTCTATCTTTGAAACGGCCATCTCACGCTGTGCCTTTCTGGCTGCTTCACTTTCTTCACGAAGAATTTCTCTGGCGGATAAAACAAGTTTGTTTCTTTCCATATCTGCTTCAATAACACGAACTCTTATATCTCTGCCCAGCCAATCCAGAGTATCCTCAACATGATTAATGTCTAATCTGCTGACTGGAATAAATCCACGCACACCTTCTACTAAAGCAATCACACCTTTATTTACAATTCCTGAAATTGTAACCGGCAGAATAGTTCCTGCTTCCTTATATTCATTAATCTTTTCCCATGCTAACAAAGTATCGGTATCATACTCTCCATTTCCCATATGTGCATAAGACTCTTCTAATGCCTGTCCTAAATCTTCCATTCTTTCTATTTCATTTTCTGCTACATTGTCTCTTGTTTTTTCATCCATTGTGCTTCTCCTTTTCACAATTTTTTATTTATCTAAAGTCATTGTACCATATTCTCATATAAGGTGCAAAAAGGAGTTCGTTATTGTCAATCCATATTTTCCATAAAATAATAATTTATCGGGTTAGCATATCAATTGCGTCTTATACAGTATAAACAAAAACCTCAACAATTAATTTTTTATCAATGACAATATTTCAAGAGCCAATTAAATCAATGACTTTAGCCCGACTTTTCGTGTAAACCACCCAATCAGTCTCTGTGCAAATTTTAAATTAACTATTACAATAACAATTCCTATGATAATGCATAATACGCCATCCCACCACAGATTGTTTACTGTAGTAAAACATTTATATAAAATGAAAAGCCCTCTGTTGAAAAATCTTTATGTGAGTTTAACATACTGGGGCATTTCTTTTCTAATGTATCTTTTTTATTTTTTAGCCACATTCCAAACCCTATTTTTTCTTCCATGTCATGAAATATAAAAATAAGTGGGAAAAACCATATGTATTCTTTTAACATTTTTCTTCTCCATTGCACAGCATTGTATATGTTGCTAAAAACATCGCAAAACATTCCTGCATAAATGACACTTTCTTCCGCTTCCATTTGCACTAGCAACAAAGATACATTTAATAAATGCGTTACATAATCATCACCCGAGTATCTTTTTCTGTCTCCATATATACTCTGACAGAAATTGTAGACCTTATTTAATTTTTGATTATCATATCCATTCTCTATCATTTTTTCGCACAATACTTTGAATAGTTCTTCTTTTGATAAATGTTCATCCATTATTTTATAAAAGTTGCAATTGCTCATATCTCTATCTCCAAAATGTATTATTTCTAATTTCATTGCATACAAGAGTGAAGGTGAAAAACCATAATAACTTTTGAAAGCTTTAATAAATCCACTGTGCGATTCCCAGCCATATTCAATTGCCACATCGAGAATTTTGTTTCCATTTAAGATTTCTCTGGTTGCTTTAATGTGGTGGATTTTACTCCACCACACCACATCTACTTATTTCTGTGCAACGATTAAATATCTATGAATAGTTCCCTGCACTTTTCCATACTTGTCTATTATGTCTTGCATTTTTAGCAAATTTTCATAACACTTGCTCACTGAAAAATTTGGAAACTCCCACTCAATAATATGTGCAAACCATACAAATGCACCTATATCATAAAATGTTATAGGTCTGTATGTTTCTTCGGCTCTGATTATTTTAAAACCAGCCTCTTCAAACTTTTTCCTTTGAACCGTTAGGTTCATATTGGGAAATGGTTTGGGTATATCTGGTAAAACCATCTGAACTAAGTCACGTTCATTATTTTCTCCAACCTGCTCTGTTATAAAAATACCATCTTTTTTCAATAACCTATATATTTCATCCTGTTCAAATTCTCCATGTCGATTTATCATCAAATCAAACATTTCATCTTCAAACGGAATATTTTTAGGATTCGAACATTCTTTGAAATTAATACCTAGCGGTAATAATCTTCTTTTGCGAAGTTCTACATTTGGTTTATAGCCCTCCGTCACAGCCGTTTTGTCATATGGATGATTCAGAGATAACAAAAATTCTGCACCACCTGTATCGTAATCCATTATCTGCTTTGAATTATCAAGATAACTTCTTACAATTTCTTCATAACTCCAAGGTAAATCATTTTCTACATCATATCGTCCTTCAATATGCGAAAAATCCCACCCTTGAATCTGTGCGACCTCTTCTTCTCTTTTCCATATATTGTATAATTCCTTTTTATTCATATTTACTGCTTTCCTTTCAAATAAATTCATAAAGGGTGCAGTCCAACAACATAAGCTTTTGCCTCTAATTAACCTCAATACAATCTGTTGTCAGTTTTAGAACTGCACCGAGTATTTAATTCGTCTCATCACCTTAGTATGCTTCATTTATCTATCTCCTTAATTTATTTAGCAAATTTTCAGGCCATTCGTCACCTTCATCTAAGTTATTATCCATAAGCCACTTGTCTTCTACTGAGATAATTTTTTTCTCATTATTTTCATTTACAAGCGTAACTGTCACCTTTGGATTTTCACTTTCAGAATGTTCTTCACATCCATAATCGCCATCAAATATATGCTTAATTTTCCACATTTTATTACTCCGTTCCTTCAATTATTGTACCTGTCCACTTCACTCTAAATCCATATCATAATTACATCTACCAAATAATCCTGCTGAATTCTGCTTAATTCTTTTCCCGGCTGAATTTTATGCCACTTTCTGATACACTCTCTGCAGTATGTAGCTGTTGCATGCTGAGCAACAAACACCGGATGTCCTTTTGTTGGAGTCTGCTTTCCGTCATTAGGAATAAATGCAGGAGCTTCTCTTTTAAAAATAATTTCAATATTATTAATATTTTTATGCTTCTATATTTGCTTAACATACAATAAACGGTTAACTCAAATAGGATTTTACTACTTCAAAAACATTCAAATATCCATTTGCATACATATGCACACCGTCAATTGCATACTCAGGTTTTTGTTCTCCATTTTCATTAACGAGACCTGCATTGCAGTCAATATAATAGCATTCATATTTATTTGCGATTTCTTTCAAATGCTCATTGCACATTCGAATATTTTCAGAAGTTCTAAGCTTCATCCATTGAATTGCCTCTTCTGTATGCCAAGGCAAATGTAAATTTGCAGGATAAAATGCCATTATATAAATTTCTGCATTAGGAATACTATCTTTTGTAGTTTCAATAATTTTGCAAAAATTGTCCATCAGATGTGACATCCATTTATCTCCATATCGTGCTTCCGTAATATCATTTGTTCCTATATTGATAAATATCTTCGATGGTTCAAGGTCTAAAAGCAATGTATTAATGTTTTCCAAAAACTCATCTGTATTCAATCCACCAACGCCTCGATTATAAATTACCTCATCAAATCCTTTACTTCTTGCAATTTCACAAATAGGAAACTGTTCCATCAGTGATGAACCTGTAAAAAGAATTTTCCCCTTTAATACGTTCTGATTTAAATAATCAAAATTTTTAATTTTTATCATTTGCTCATCATTCATTGTAATACCCTCTCTTTTTATAATTGATTTTTCCTCTATCAACTAAGCTGGCAAATTATATCGTTATATTTGTCTGTATGAATTTAGGTTTATTTTCAATTCTGCCTCAGTATATGGTTCTTATTCAATTGATGCTTTTTCCGATAATCTATTTCACAACAACTCTTTTTCCATTTTCAACTATAACTATCTGAAATTTACTTTAAATTTATTCTTTATTCACTTTGTTATCAACAGCCTGCACCAATAATTTATATCTTTTTAGTGTGTCGGCATTCTTTCCACAGTACTCTCGTTTTACAAGTTCATTATTGCTATAATCTACATAAATATCATATAAATCAAATTGGTCACTTGTTAAATCAATATAATGTTCGTTAATTTTATTGAAATAATGAGTACCACCACCTGAAACTCTTATTTTATGAATTGTGCCTCCAAACATATCATAAACCAGCGTTGCTGTTATTGCACACTGTCCATATGTAGGATCATTTTCCTGGTCATACTCTTTTTGACAGCTTGGATAAGCTGTTTCTCTACACCAAACATCAAGTAAAATTTCAAACAATTCATCAATAGTTTTTATCTTGCAATTATTTCCATTTTTTCTATGTATTTTTTTTGTGTATTCATTTCCGAAATATGAAATATTTCGTCCCGATTTTGTTTTAAACATTTTCTATTTCCTCTTTCTTTTATAACCATATTTTCAATTCCCAAATGTCTCTTACTGAGATATTCCTTCAGAACAGTTGGAAATGAAAAAATAGTAAAAATCTATGTATAATATCATCTTGTCCAACAACATTTTTATATTTGCTGATTTTATTCATAATTTTTTTTGCTAACCCGCCTATTTCTATGCTCATATATTATCACACTATAAAATTTTTTAACTTACATAATATAATCAAAAATCTCTACATTGCCTAGATTTTTATACTTTTCCACACTTCTTGCAACATCTTCTTCATTGTTAAATTCCGGTATTCTTGGTATACGAATGTCAATTTTTTCTTTTCCAACTATTTCGCTTAGCATTAACATATTTTTGTATACTTTTCTGCCATCTACCCGAGTATATTTTTTGTAAATATCCCAATTTCCATCTTTTATGTCTACAATCCATTTATCAATATTTGGAGTCAAAATTTTTATGTTTTCCCATGAATCATTTAAGCTAGTTTCTATTCTTATTTGCCATTTTTTTGGAATTAATTTACACACATCAAGAATGTATTTATTTTGTAATAACGGTTCTCCTCCACCAAAAACTACTCCTCCACCTGTAGACACAAAATATATATCATCTATTGACAAAAATTCTACCAATTCTCTCGGACTTGCACTTACTCTATAAGTTTTTTCTTTGGTGCACTGAGGATTAATGCAATATTTACACTTTAATTTACACCCCCAAAATGCCACAAGAGTGGTTATTCCTTCACCGTCAGTATTGACTCTTAATCTGTTTATACTCATTATTTTTGAATCGTAATATCCACCCATATTTTTTGCTCCTTACTTTATCACTTTCATATTATCTTTAATCAACTTTAAATTCCAGATATTTAACATTTTTTAGTTTTTTCACTCTCCTATTTATCTGCTCCGCTTCATAATCACAAACCTCACAGGTTCCTGCACATATTTCACTAATATTTGAACAATCCATAAATTCAAAGTCAATTCCATTTAACTTTGAGAACTCTTTTCTTATATTTCTTAAAGTTTTACATAACTTTCTGCCATCATCCCTATGTGGCAAATTGCATACCGTATCTAAATCTCCAAAACCATATTCTATACTGTCTTCTACTCCATTCTTTTTCACAAATTTAATAAATTCTATTGCTTGTGTGTTGTTCAAAAACTTAAATAAATTTTTGTATTTTTTTAATTCTTTAACATCTATTCGTTGAGAACTCCAAGTACCTAATCCATCCACTGAAAATTTAATTTCAAGTTTTTTAAAATTAGTGCTTAATGCTAATCCTTCTGAAATATGTTCGAAATCATTTTCCAATATAACTTGTTTTGTTTCCTGAACTAATTCTTCATACAACTTTTCTTCTATTTTAAATTCTTTTCTTATTATTTCATCATTTTCTATATAAACATATTTGCATATTCCATTAGTCAAAATTTTTAAATAGCATGCAAAAAAATTTGAATTATGTTCTATTTCAATGATGGACTCTCCTTTTCTTACTTCAGCTAAAAGTCTTACTGTATTTATCTCATACGATATAAAACTTAAAACCTTGTTCATTGCATAATCATGTATTTCAAACGGCAAAGCTAATATAATTGCCTTTTCACTATTTTGATTCAAAAATACAATTATGCTTTCCACCATCTGACGTATATTTATATATTTACAGATTTCTAAACCATCTATTTCTACAGTATCATCTGATTCTGCAATACCTTCAAGCCAAATATGAATATTCTCATCTTTTATTAATTTGTAATTTTGCTCCTCTTTTGCAATTCCCTTATGCCATACTGATAGCGAAAATCTGCGCAACGCATCATTATTTTCACGCTCAACTTGTTTGCAATATTCATCTAAATAATATTCGTCCATTTTCCCTCACTGTTCTTCTGCCTGCTCTTATATATATTTCTGTACTGCTTCATCTGTGAAATTACCAATTGTTTCTACATAATAACCTCTTGCCCCAAATACTTTATCCCATTTACTTTGCAATTCAGGATGTCTATCGTAAAGTATTAATGTACTTTTTCCTTCTAAGTATCCCATAAAATTTGCAATACTCATTTTGGGTGGAATAGCTACGTTTAAATGAATATAATCTACACAAACTGCTGCTATAATATCCACACCTTTGAATTTACATAATGTGTTTATTATTTCTCTTACATCATTACATATTCGAATATTTGTTATATTTTGAACCAAACATAATTCTTTAATCCCACCCAATCTGTAAACAATGTTTCCATTTTTTCCTTATCTTTTTCTTTTACTGCCATTTCTATTTCTTCCAGAAAGAAAAGTAAAAATCTATGTATCATATCATCTTGTCCAACAACCTGTTTATATTCACTAATTTGATTCATAATCTTTTGATACTTGCTGTCACTGTATTCTTCAAACGAGTTCATACTTGCAAACGCCAATATCTTGCTATACATCCTATTTATTGAAGATTCTAATTTTATATTTTTTTCTCTATCACACTCAACTAATTTATTTTTTAAATTTTCAATTGTTTTATCACAAGCTTCGATTATTTCTATATTGCCATTCTCATATTCGCTGAAAGTATTTGAAATTAAATCATTATTTCGACACAATAAAGTTGTATAACATTCCCTGTCTAATTTACTGGTAGAAGCTACTCTATACTTTTCCAATGTCTTTCCAGATTCATCAACATATTTATTCTTAACGATATCAATCAGCCCAATTAATATTCTATTTTTATTATATTTACAATTTTGCATATCAAATAAAATATCATTATTCAATTGTCCAATAATATTCTCAATAAACTCAAGTGTTAATTCATAATTAATGTAACCACAGATTCTTTTGCCATTACTATTTTTAATAGCAAATCTGACTATTCTGTCTGAATCTGTCCTAATCATTCCACTCATTGTTCTTCAAAATTCTTCAGACGTGGAAAACAGTTCTGCAAAATTGGATGCAATTTTGAATACTTTTAAATACTCGTCTCGATTTTCGCTGTTTAATGAACACAGTTCCACATTATCTCCTACTATGCAATTATCATTCTGCACAACATCCCTCCTTTTATTATTTTTCGTTTTCTAAAATTTTTATTCCCGATTTCTATTGAATGTCATATATTCACTTCAATTTTGTTCTTCCACTCACATTTATTATATCATGATATAAACCTAAAAAAATAAGATTATTTTTCACTAACCTAGTGTTTTATTTATTTTTCTAGTATTCTCTATACTTTTCTATTTTAGCCCAATTCTTTTAAACCAATATGTACCACACAATTATATTTTCTTCTATATGGTACACATATCCAGCTTGCTATCACTCAACTTACTCACTTTTGTACCATATATGGTTATTTTCATATATATGGTACAGATTTCTTCTTATTTAAGCCAGACAAAATCTCTATCTGTACCATATAAGAAAATTTCATCTACTATGGTACAAATATCCTCTTCTTTAATTAATTTCTCGCACCATTGGTGCGAGTCTTATATTTTTATCTTTTAAATAGTACAATATTTTTTATTTAGACATTAATTCGTACATCCTAATTTTTGAACTGCTATAAAATATTTTATTAATAGAACGTTGTTCCCTTATTCGCATACATTTTTATTTCATTATTTTAATATTTAATAAATATTTCATAGCAATCCAATTTAGTTATTAACGAAGAATTAAGCAAACTCTTCTTTTAAAGTTGGTCCATTTTATCCGGACCAACTTTGGACCAAATTCGGTCCAACTTTTAGGTTGAACGACTCTCTCTTCACATTAGCAAAACTATTTTCTCTACCATTTTCAAGTTTATGAAAATTTGGTCCATTGCAAAAGTTGGACCAAATTCTTTACATTGTCAATAACTTAGAATTAAAAAGTTCAACTTCTTCATTCATTTTATCCGGCATTACTTCCGTATATATATTCGCTGTAACTGCATAGTTACTATGTCCCATAATTTTCTGAACAACCTTTATGTTCATACCTGCTTCAAAACATCTTGTACAAAATGTTCTTCTAAGAGCATGGGGTGAAACCGGCTCCATATATATCGGTTTACGATTTTCTTTTACAGACTCATAATCTTCTCTCAAATTAATTGATTTTACAATCTTATTTATAATTGGTGCAACATTATATCTTGTTGCTGCTGAGCCCATAGATGATGTAAATACTAAATCAGATAATCCTTCTTCATTTTCACTTCTATATCTTTTTCCTAATTCCTTTTTTATCTTATTCTGATTCTTTTTTTGAAGTTTTAACATTTTTTTACAATCCGCCATCATTGGAATATCTCTTACCGAATTAATAGTCTTTGTTGTTGTAAAATGTAATTTCTTTTTGCCATATTCATATTGACTAAATAACGCTCTTCTAATATGAATTACATCATTATCATAATCAATATCTGACCAACATAATCCGCCCACTTCACTAATACGCATTCCTGTAAGCAACATAACTTTCAGCATAGGGTAATACCAACCATATTCTGTTTCGGCTGTTTCCAAAAACCTCTTTTGCTCATCTACAGTTAAAAATCGTCTTTGCTTACTATTTGTCTTTTCAGGAAGAATAATTTCAAAGCAGGGATTTATAGCAATCAATCCATTATTCTTAGCTGATTCAAGACATTCTCTGAAACTTCCAAGAGCATCTTTTATTGTAGTGATACCTATTCCATCACTTAACATTCCATTAATAGCTACCTGTATGTCAAAGCAAGTTAAGCTATTCAACTTTCTTTTACCAATTCTATTACCAAAAGTTCTTTCATATCTTCTAGTCATAGGATATATGCTTGTAGTTTTAATTTTAGGAACCTTAAATGTATTAAACCATTTGTCTCTAAACGCATCAACCGTAATATCACTACTAATAAGTGTTGGATTTTCAGCTTCTTCAACTTTTTTGTCAAATTCAGCTAATACCTGTTTCTTATCATGCCCGGTAACACGAATTGGAATTCCATTTATCTGCTTTCTCGCTTCCCATAAACCATTTGAACGCCTTCTTATATTTGGCTCTTTTTTAGTTTTTACTAATGTTTTTTTGCCCATTTGTTCTCCTTTCTGCGAAATGTGATTTAGAGAACAAACGTTCTGTTCGTATTATAGCAAAGTTTGCTCTCTTTTTCAATACAATAATCGCTTTATATTTCTGAATTTTCTTTTCTCATTTTTCTCAAGCATTACTATTTAGTTATTCCTCTTTTAAGCCCTGGTTTGATCATCAATCCATTTATCCAATAGTGTTTTATTTGCATATAGCCTATTTCCAATTCGTACAACAAATTCATGTTCATGCTCTTTAAACAATTTTCTGCAAGATGTCTTTCCGATGCATAAATAATTGCAAGCCTGCTCCAATGTTAGTAATGCTGGTTCGATAACATTAGTATTTTCATTCACTTTTTCTTCCTCCACCTCATTTTGAATCTTTACTTTTATTAATTCTATTATTTAGTCAACTCCCAATTGCTTTTTAATTAAACAATTAACTTTTTTCATAACCTCTGAATTTCGTGGAATATGACCTACCTTACTTATTATTTGTTTCTTTTCAACCACGGTAATTTGTTCAATTAATAATATTGAGTTCTTTTGAAAATATCCATTTACATCTTTCGTAGTGACTAAAATATGTGTTATCACTTTCTTCTTCGTTACTCTTCCTGTACAAGGACAAACTGAAATTATTTTTGAATATTTGTTATTTTGGTTATTACTTATTACTACACAGGGACGAATGCCTGACTGAATGGAGCTATGTGGATGTTGTCCCAAATCCACATATATCACATCTCCCCTCATAATCTGTCTCATATATTTATATCTCCTTTACATTTTTAGAGGAAGATTTAACTCTCCTTCATCTACAGTTATCATATGTCCACCTGCCTGCACCACATCTCCAACTTTCTTATATGCATCAACAACCGTGTCAGATATTAAAGCCATTTTACATGCTATAATTCCATCAACCATCCCACATTCTACGGCTCCAATCATTTTTCTAAATTGTGAATCACGTACATTTTTACCTAATATGTTTCTACGTAATATCTTTACTATTCTAATGCAATGTGCTTTTGCATACTCTCTTATGTATTTCAGCTGCTTGTCTTCCTTCCATTCCACATTCTTTTCTGTTGCATTTACAACTGACAAATATGCAATTACCTTAATTGTTCTATTTTTCTTTCCCATACCTTTTACCTTTCTTACTTAATCGGAAACTCTTCTATCATATTAAGAAACTGCATTTGAAAATATATTCTTACTTTCGGTGTCAACTTCATTAATTCTTTATCAATTGATAACTCCGAATTCTTTCTATGGACAACCAAAATTGTATTTGCATCAGTTTCTAATACCGTTATTAATTCGTAAAGCAGATTAATACCTAACCTTCTAGAGCCCTGCTCTATTTGTGCTATATGCGAAGGACTTTTGCCTACAGCTTCACTTAATTCTTCTATCGTCATATTTTTTTCTTTTCTCAATCTTCGAATAGTTGAACCAACATTCCATCCTTCATATTTCAATATGTTGCCTCCTCCATACATTCATCTGTATCCTATTATGTTAAGCAGACAACGATATGTCTGCCTAACATAGGGTTTATTATTCAAAATTATAGTTGACCATAGCGAAACATCCTTCCTCAAAAAGATAAATTCCTACTCCATTATCATTCATGACTGTAAGAAATGCTTCTCTTTCGATAGGATTATTACTTATATCATCCAGAGTTCTTAACACAACCAGATTAATGTTTTTATCCTGCATTTCATCTAAAAACTGCTTAATTGCTTTTCTTTCGATTACATTATCTTCACTTGTGTCCAAAAAACAATACTCTACATTTAAACCTCTCCTTTTGCATTCCTTACCAATATCTTTAGCTACATTAATTACTGTGTTCAAATCTTTTATTGACTTAATGAATATCACTCCATTAACGGCTTCTTTACGATTAAAAATCTTTAACATAAATATTTCCTTCTTTCATAAGTATTTCGACTAACAAATGTGCACGTTTCTTAATCACAATATAACTGTACTTGATTTTTTTCTTACTTTTTATGTGGTTACTTACGTATTCACTACGTATCATATGCGTAGCCTAAATACCTTGAATTATGTTATATAAGAATTTTTTAATTATTTCTCGTTCTTCCTTTTTTACCTTAATCGATAAACTGTTCTCCCTTTGCCCTAAAATCACATAGTCTAGCGAAACATTTAGTTTTCCAGCTATTTCTACAAAAGTATCTATACTCGTACTATGTGCCCCGGATTCGATACCACTATAAGTTCTTACCGAAATACCTATATCATCCGCAAAGCTTTCCTGCGTATATCCCTTCTGTTTTCTTAGTTCTTTAATCCTTCTGCCACTTTCTTTTACGTTGTAAATCATATGTTTTCTCTCTTTTCTGATTTATACCAGATAAATTTTTATTATCTGCAACAAAAATGTTCTTCATAAATTCTATATTAATATTCGTACATTTTCTTCCTAACCAAATTGGGAAAACAAAGTTTATTTTCTTAATTGCATATAGACTTTATTTTTTTATTTAAATTTTATTTTTGAATACAGCATGCTTTTTAATATTTAAACAACCAATAAATAGAAATCAATTTGTAAAAGATATAAGATGTATATTACTAAATTTAATTTACAAAGGAGACTTATTATTATGAACAATTTACAGACACGCATTGATGAATATTTAAATTATTGTGAAACTCAAAAAAGGCTGGATGCAAAAACACTAAAGGCATATAAAATAGATTTAACGCAATTTATGAAAGAAATTAATACTGAAAATTTTATTGACATTACACCTTCTATGCTTGAGAATTTCATAGCTAATCTACACACAAAATATAAACCTAAAACTGTCAAACGCAAAATTGCATCTATCAAGGCATTATTTCATTATTTCGAATATCGTGATTTAATCGAGAAAAATCCATTCAATAAACTTCAGATTAAATTTAGAGAATCAATAACACTACCCAAAATAATTCCCTTGAACTATATCGAAGCAATTTTATCTACTATATATGATTACAAAGGTTCTGCAAAAACTAAATTTCAGCAAAGAAATGCCTTACGTGATGCAGCTGTCATTGAACTCCTATTTGCTACAGGTATGAGAATATCTGAACTTTGCTCTCTTGGTATTAATGACATTAACTTAGATAACGGAACAATTTTAATTTTTGGAAAAGGCTCTAAAGAACGAATGTTACAAATAGGAAATGTCGAAGTTATTAATATTTTAAAAGAATATCACTCAGATTTTTTGCGTGAATGTGAAAACTGTGGGAATTTTTTTGCCAATCAATCTGGTAATCCACTCTCAGACCAAACTGTTCGAAGAATGATAAATAAGTATACTGAACTTGCATCAGTAAATCTACACATAACACCACATATGTTTCGTCATACGTTTGCAACAAGTCTTCTCGATGCAGATGTTGACATCAGATATATTCAGGAAATGCTCGGGCATAGTTCTATAAACATTACTGAAATATACACTCATGTTGCTACTGCAAAACAAAAAGATATTTTAAGTACTAAACACCCTAGGAATATGTTTAATGTCTAACTTCATCATAAATAATTTTATTTTTTGATTGATAATTGATGATTATTCATCATTTTTTTACAATGGAGGTAGAATATGAACAATATATATTGGATAGGTCCACGTCAATCTGATATTGATGATACAAATTTTAAATTTGCAGGATCAATAACAATTTATGGAAGCAATATTAATGGCAATACAGCATATTGCTCCATAGCTAATAAAAGAATAAATCATAATGTGGATAATGATGATTGTAATCGATTTTTTAGCGAGAAATTAAAAGAAATATGTCATAATGATCCCAAGTCCCAATTTCTTTTTTACAATTTTTCATATGCTTATGAATTCGATGATGAAATTCAAAAACATGTGATAGGATTAAATCCATATAACATAATCGATATGTTAGCTGATAAAATAAGATGCAGAACAATTCTTAATAATATAGTAGAAACAATTCCATTTATTACATTGAAAGGTTCCGAATGTTCATTTAGTAACTTATGCAAATATTTTTGTGGTTATACTGAATTTATTATTCAAAAAAAGCATTCTTCTGGTGGAGAAGGGACATATATCATCAATTCAGATTCTGACGTTATTAAATTAAACGCTTTTGATGAATATATGATTTCCCCTTATATAAAAGATTCAATATCATTAAATGTTCACATTGCAATAATAAATAATAAAACAATCGTGTTTCCACCATCTATTCAAATTATTACAGAACAGGACGGACGCTTATTGTATCATGGTGCAGATTTTATATGCTACCAACAAATATCTGAAAAAATAAAAAATGAAATAAAAAACTTATCTACTAAAATTGGTGATTTTGTATGTAAACGTGGATATAAAGGTGTATTGGGTATAGATTTTCTATTAAATAATGAAACAATTTATTTTATGGAAATCAATCCTCGTTTTCAAGCTTCTAGTCAGTTAGTAAACAGAGGATTGTTAGAGTCTAATCAAAGTTCACTTTTTGAAATTCATTTGCAATCTTTTGATTTGTTCCCTATCAGAGCGATAAGTGACTTTGATGTTCTGTATAGTAATTATGTATTCTCAACCAATAATATTACTAAAACAAGACTAAAAAAAATAATTAATTCCTGTGAAATTGAAAAATTTCAAGCTGATGGATATGGTATAGATTGTATAACACCATATGAGGAAAATTCTTATTTATGTAGATGTATTTTTAAACAAAGTATCTGCTGTATAAATCTAAACAACAAATTTACTTTACATCCCAATTTGTTTGTTGAAAAAATAGCATCTAATTTATTTGACAAATTAAATAGCAAAAAAGAGTACATAAAATTTGCACTATTAAATCATGGAGTAACTCTTACTAAAGCTGCATTAACATATTCACGAAAACAAGGAACAATAAGAGAAGCGGTATTTGATGCGATTGACATTACAATATTTTATAACATTTCAGTGAATGTCCCTATAAAATGTAAGTTTGTTTCATTTAGTCCTTTTACAATTGATTTTATTGATAACGAATATACTCTTTATTGGGACGATATTAGAATTTGTACTGTTTCCATTTCATTTTTGCCTAACAACTTGATTAATAAAAAAACTCTCTCAGGAGTCCCATATGATTCAATCATAAATCTTGCAAATGATAGAATACGTATAAACCCAGCGCCTATTTGTGTTTATAAATTAGAAAATGAATCATGTCAGTTTTGTAATTTACCAACAATAAATGATAAATATAATATTAATGATATTTATGAGGTTATTGATTATTGTTTGGAATATGTGGATTTCCGACACTTTCTAATTGGAGGTGGTACATATTCAAAAGATGGTGGTTGGAATATAATATTAAATATAACTAAATATATTCGTTCTAAATGTAACAAAGATATATATCTTATGTCGATTCCACCTAAAGAACTATCAATATTAGATAAACTAAAAGAGGCTGGAATTACCGAGGTTGCATTTAATTTAGAAATGTTCGACCGTAATCTAGCACAAAATATTATGCCAGGGAAAGGATGCATAGGATTAAATCAATATCTATTGGCTTTTAGACATTCAATAAAGTTATGGGGAAATACTGGCTGTGTACGAAGCTTGTTAATTTATGGATTTGACACAGACGATACTTTTTTGTCTGGAATTGAACAGCTTTGTCAATTAGGGGTAGAACCAATAATATCAATTTTCAGACCTTTGGAAAATACTGAATTATCATATCTGAATCCACCCCCAACGTCTGATATTTTGAAGATATATCAAAAATGTCAAGATATAGTTCAAAAACATAACTTAATTTTGGGGCCTGACTGTCCACAATGTCAAAATAATACATTGAGTTACACTAAAATATTTTAAAACATTATTGTTCCTGAATATTGTTGCTATATTTATAATGCAGATATTCAGGAGCAATACTTTGAGCTACTTCTAAATTACTACATTTAATACTATGCTCAATTTCATTTACCATATATATTCCTGATTTCTTTTGAGTTGATGGTTGCTTATCCATTTGTTCAATTTGCTTTTCTTTTATTTTTATGTCTAATTTTTTTTCTTCTAATTCATATTTAAAAAGTTTGTTTTGTTGATGAACTCTACGTGTTTCCTCAATTTTTTTGTAGAAGTCCATAAACTTATTGCCTGCTGCAAAAATGGTATATATTGAACTAATAAACAACATTATGTTTGGTAATGAATCCACACATGTAATGTAAAATTCATATGGTGAATTATGTCGTAATTCTATAGAATCTATATGTTTATCCGAACAATTATCACGTAGAATATTATTTATTTGTTTATACAATATATTTACTGCATCTAAGTCATCTTTATTTATATTAGTCTTAATTAATAATTCAACTTTCTGTGCATGAGACAAATTGTTAAGTAGCAATTCTCTAATTTCTCCAATATTTAATAAATATGAATGTAATACGTTCAAATCCCAATCGTTATTATGTGACAAATCGGTAACTATATCATATAATGATTTCAATTGAGGATGAGAAAAGTTCTCATTGGAGCATGCTAATTTACAAAAATGTTTTACCATTCTGAAATCACATAAATCACAAGCCTCTTGAATACCTAATATAATACACTCATATGCTAAATCATCTTTATTCAATGCAATATAAATATTTGCTAACGGAAAATATTCCTTATGTGAATAGAAAAATGCAGCAAGGTCGTTGTACATCGAACAATATTCTTTCTTTGATATATTTTGGTTATCTGTATGTATTTCCACATTATCCTGTGTTGTATTTAAATAACTAGTAGCACCTATAATATACGGAATTTGATATGGTGGAAGTGTCACATTTTCCATTTGCATTTTTTCAAATTTCATATATTCTAAATTAATGTGTGATAAATCAACATTTCGGATTTTACAATTACGCATTGTAGAATTTTCCAGAGTATCCGTTCTGATTTCAGACGAAATAAATGTACAATTTTCAAATAAGCAATCAAACAACGTGCTTTCAATTATTGTAGTTGTTTCGAAGATGCAATCTATAAATACGCTATGACTAAAGTTTGCTCCCTTAATTAAGCAATCGTTAGTGAAGGAAACATTGATAAAATAACAATATTGAAAGTTAGCTCCACTAAAATCACATTTAGCAAATTTAGTTTTGGTAAATTTTGATCCAGTAGCAGCTACTCCATTAAATTTACTTTTAATAAACTTAGATTTGTTAACTGCCATTCTTTTTAAATCTTTTCGCGTAAAATCCTTAGAAATTTCTGCATTAAAGTACTGTAATGAAAAATTATTATCCATTGCATCACTATCTGGTAATAATCTTTTTACTTTAATGCAGGATTCTTTTATTTCTTTCTCTGAATATAATTTTTTCATAAGTGTTCTCCATTATGTAAACATAGTTTTTTGATGAATAATCATCAATTATCTGTTATTATACTACATCCCTCACCCAATTTCATCAAACCTTTTTTATTTTTCATTTTCTACGTTTTTTCTTCTAAAAAGATCTTTCTTTTTCTATAAGCATATATATTTCTTCTTTTTTTGTAAAAAAATCAACTTTCTGAAAAAAATCTAATATTCTCCCCTACACCATATATGATATAAGCAACAACTTACAAAGGACTATTTACCATGGATAAAATCAGACAAGCCTTAAAAACAACATATAACTATTCAGATTATGAATTGGAATTAGTAAAGTATACATTGCTTTCCATTGCATCTGAATTTAGCAAGATACTATTGCTATATATTTTTTACATTATTATTGGTAAAGCTTTAAGTTTTACCATATTTATACTTTTATTATCATTAATTAGATTTAATAGTGGCGGCTTTCATTGTAAACATTATACAACCTGTTTGCTACTAACTTTCGTAATATCTTATCTGGCAGTAGTTATCCTTCCACAATTGATAACTCCGGATATCTTATTTATTCAAATTATTACTATTGTCTGTATCATAATTAACTATTACATTGGTCCAATAGTTTCACCTCTTAGACCATCTCCAAATAGCGTATTGTTAAAACACTGTCAGAACAATAGTTTTCTTATTATATTTGCTTTTTTTATAATAGTTAGCATTTTCAATAGCCATAGCATAATATATCAATATTTAATTATTGGCTTTTGGACTATCATATTACACACATGTCAAATGATGTTTGCTAAAATTCTAATGTTCAAAGGAGGGCGTAAAAATGTTTCGTAAAAAATTAAGTTTATCTTGTATGAACAAAATCTGTTGTTCATGCCTTGCATTAATGTCATTTATTCATTTTTCAGGTGTAAGTTTTCTGCTTTTTGGCGAAAGAAAATTTCCAACACCAATAGAACACTAATGCTAAAAACCCCCGAAAGTTATCAAAATGGTAACTTTTAGGGGGTTTTTACTATTCTTTATTTAATTACCGAAAAACTTATCCAGTTTTTATTATGTATTTCCTGCATTTCTACTAAAATATCGAATTTATATTTTTTCTGCAAATCTTTTATCTTAGCTAAACCTATTCCTCTATTTTTGCCTTTTGTAGAATAATTATACTGAAAGAACTTTGCAATCTCATCATTCTCATAATAAGGGCTTACATTTTTAACCCTTATTTCAATCTTTTGTTCCATTACGAACATTTCTAGAATAATACTTTTATCTTTTTCTTTACTCAATGCTTCCACTGCATTATCCAAAAATATTCCTACTATTTCAATACAGTCAAGCACTTCTATCGCTAACTCTGCATCCGGAACTGATAAATTAAATTCTATATTTATTCCTGCTGCCATAATCTCATTCACTTTTCGATATAAGAATCCAGCTAATACAGGTTGCTCTACAGAATGCAATATTTTGACAACTTTATTTTCGTCTAACAATTTATCTATATATTTTCTTTGTTCCTTTTCTGCTTTTATATCTGACAAACCATATAATGCATTAATCTGATTTTTGAAATCATGTTGCTTTTTTCTTGATATTTCAACTAAAGCATTATATTCTTCACTATAACGATTTGACAATTTTATCTGCTCCTGTTGATATTTTGTCTCCCTTTCCATTGCTTTCCATCTTAATAAAATACAGGCTATTATTGAAGCAAACGTTACAATAATTACATATAAGTCAGATTGTATTTTGTTACTATCCTTTATTCTATACATACAATATCCATATATGAACATTACCAGTATAAACGTTATATTTAAAATCAACTCTTTTCTTGCTAGGAATTTATAAACACCATATAGAAATTCTGTTCTACTTATTAGTACAATAGCCATCAAAACACCAGTGTTAATTACCAAAACCATTATGTTTTCACTTGCTTTACAGTAATCTCCTATATAATACACCGGAAGAGCAATTATCATCTGAATCAATCCTGTAAATATCATACTTAATATTGCCGTAAAAATTGCTGTTTTTAAAGGCTTTTTAAACTTAATATATACATATAGAATATACAAAACATAAATAACAAAATATAACTTTGTTGTAATTATATCTCTATCCAACATTCCCATAAACGTAACTTCTATAGCAATCCATACAACTGTTTTAATATCTGCCTTAATTTTCACACCATAAATACTACTTATACATATTGCCAAGGAAATAATTTCTAATAACCAATATATTCTTTCTAACATTTGAAAAAGTCCTCTAAAAATTTTTTCTTCAACTTGGGTCCTATTTCCAATGTTCCAAAACCATCTACCAACATAACATATCTATTTGACTTATCTATCCCTTCTATGTACTCAGCGTTCACTATTGTATTATTACTACATCTGAGAAACTTTTTTGAATTCAGCTCTAATAATATCTTTTTGTTAGATTTATAAGGTGTTGGCATTACCTTTCCATTCTTGCATTTTATGTAAGTAATTCTGTTATTTGTTTGAAAATATACAATATTTTTTGTTTTGATAGAATAAATGACTCCATCATCTTTGTAATAATAAAAATCTTTAGCTTTTTTGGGTGTTGTATATTCCAATGCCTCAACTACTGATTTCTTAAATTCTGCATAATCATAAGGCTTTTCATAATATCTGAAACAATGTAGATTAGAATAAGCATGAAATTTAGGATCTTCTAGAGACGTTGTTACTATAATTGGTGTGAATTTATAACCATTAATTGAGCGAATGCTTTCTATGAATTTTAGCCCTGATATATCAGCAAACACTTTGGTATTCAATATAATATCTACAATAAATAGGTCTATATTATACTCCAATGCATATCTATATGCCTGTTCACTATTCTTTGCCTTATGTATATAGACATCTTTAATATCTTTCAGTACCTCGCATAGCTTCTCCATATTTTTATTATTATCTTCTACTATTAAAATTTGTTTATCTGAAGTATTCATACGCATTACCTGCCACCTATTGTATTTCTTTTAAATCTTTCTCTAATTTTATCATAAGTTCTTTGTATTTATTTTCATCCAATCTGCATAAACACGCTATCAGCCTAGTAACCATTAAAAATTTTGTTTCATCATTCATATATTCGAGTTCCAGTTCATAATGTTTTTCGTCGTTGACTGTACCAAATAAAATATAATCCGATGATACTCCAAACTCTTTATGCAACTTTTCCAAATGTTCGATAGTAATATTGTTTCGACCACTTTCCATTCTTTGATATGTTGAATACGATATATCTAATCTTTCCGCCATTTTCTCCTGTGTTAAATGTTGCCTATCTCTTACACTTTTTAATCTTTTTGCTTTCTGCCTGTCTTTTCTTGATATCATTTTCTTGTCCATATAACTATACCACTCCCGCTTTTTTCACTAAATGATTTTAAATTCTTTTTCGTGTATTCACCATTGCACAAGGTAGCACGTCACACGCTACTTTATGTCATATGCGTTCATAGTATATTTATGCCACTTATAAAAAAATATATGAGTACTATGCCATAAGCATAAGTAACTCATATATTATCATTTTCATCTTTTTATTTGTTTTCGTTGCCATATTTATTATTTGCTCGTCAGTTACCCGCACTACATTTGTATTTACATAATTTCCAAATAAATAATCAGCTGATATATCCAATACCTGCATCAGCAAGTATATATGATCTATTTTGCAGGCACTTTTTCCTAATTCAATATTTGAAACCTGATCCGCTGATATTCCCAAAATATCAGCCAATTCGCTTTGTGTCATATTATTGCTTTTTCTACTTATTTTTATCCTCTCTCCCATTTTTTTAATTTGCTCATAATCTAAATAATCGTATTTCATTATATTTATCTCCAGGTATTAAACTTATTCTTCTCTCAGTCTGATTATTTCCACCAAAATGTGCTCCACTGCGACCTGTTCCTTACTATCTAATTTTTTCACTAATTCGATAATAAAATCAGGAACCGTTTGTTGATTACTGTCATTTAATATGTAATCACAACTAACGTTTAGTGCTTTAGAAATTTTATATAACACATTTGCCGAAAACCCTTTCCTACCTGCTTCAATTTCATATAAGAATTTAGTTGAAATATTTGCCTCTTCCGCCAATTGTTCAACTGTATAACCTTGGTGTATTCTGAGACCTTTTATTTTTTCACTTGAGTGCATATAATTCATATCTTATCCCCTTATTCTACTATCTATTATTATACACAGTATCACCAATGCAACATATATTTTAACGAACACGAATTTATTATGTGTTAAATTAATCATTTATATGATTTATCGCAAAAAACATTACTTTTATCTGTAATTAAATAACATTTTTAAAACCATCTTTTCCAATATTTTAGTATTCTAATTTGCTTTCAAAAAAAGCTGCCTTTTCAGGCAGCTTAGAGGAGGTTGAAAAACCATATATTATTAGTATTTGCTTAGTTCTAATAATTCTGTAAGAATTTTTTTTACATTTGGAATTTGTGATGCATCAAAAGATTCTATAATCGTAATTACTTCTTGATCACAAGTGTAATCACCTCCACCTGTCATAATATAATCACAAGAAACATCTAATGCTTTACAGATATTTAATAATGTATGTGCAGACATACCTTTATGGTTATTTTCTATTTCATACAAAAACTTTGTTGATATTCCAGCATACTCTGCAAGTTCCTCACGCGTGAAATGATTTAATTCTCTGGCATATCTTACTCTTGTACCAGCATTTGCACATTTTTCCATAGTAATGTTTCTCCCCTATCTTTTGTGTTATTATTACTATAAAATAAAAATACATCTTGGTGAACCAACTATAGTTCACACTTTATTGAACTATAATTCACTATCGATGTTCCATATCAAGTAAGTTCACTCGTATTAACGGATGTGTACATATTAAATCATAGCTTTTAGATGTTCTTACAGCCGACAAATAATATTTTGTGCAAACACACTATCTCTTGCCTAACTTTTGCAACCCAAAATACCAAGCTGCTTATTACATCACCTTGGTATTCGTTAGGAATATTTCAAAATACAATTGGTATTGATTTTGCTTTACATATATTTTCTTAATTGTTCCACTCTATCCGTTCTTTCCCATGGGAGTTCAATATCTGTTCTCCCGAAATTTCCATATGCTGCTGTCTGTTTATATATCGGTCTTCTAAGATTTAACATTTTAATAATTCCTGCCGGTCTTAAATCAAAGTTTTCTCTTATAAGATCTACTAACTTGTCATCTCCGATTTTCCCTGTCCCAAATGTGTCTGCCATAATAGATGTCGGATGTGCCACACCAATCGCATAAGATAACTGGATTTCACATTTGTCTGCCAATCCTGCTGCAACGATATTCTTTGCAACATATCTTGCGGCATATGCTGCTGAACGATCTACCTTTGTACAGTCTTTTCCTGAAAAAGCACCACCACCATGACGTGCATATCCACCATAAGTATCTACAATAATCTTACGCCCTGTGAGACCACTGTCACCATTAGGTCCTCCAATTACAAAACGTCCTGTTGGGTTAATAAAGAATTTAGTATTTTCATCAATCATTTCCTGCGGAAGTACCTCATCTAATACATATTTTTTTATATCTTCATGAATCCGCTCCTGTTCCACATCTGGACTATGTTGTGTAGAAAGAACAACTGTGTCCAATCTTACTGGCTTACCTTTCTCATCATACTCTACCGTAACCTGACTCTTTCCATCTGGTCTAAGATATAGTAATGTTCCATTCTTTCTTACTTCTGTAAGTTTTCTTGTAAGCTTATGAGCCAATGAAATAGAATATGGCATATATTCCTGTGTCTCATTGGTTGCATAACCAAACATCATCCCTTGATCTCCTGCACCTATTTTATCCAACTCATTATTATCGCTCTTATTTTCTTTTATTTCTAAAGCCTGATTTACTCCAAGCGCAATATCTTTTGATTGTTCGTCTAATGTAATTATGACATTGCAATCATCACAGTCAAAACCATATTCCTTTTTATCATATCCGATCTCTCTTATTGTATCTCTAACAATTTTATCAATATCTACATGTGCATTTGTTGTTACTTCTCCCATAACCAAAACAAGATTTGTTGTAATCGCTGTCTCACATGCAACACGACTGTTAGAATCTTTTTCCATAACTTTGTCTAATATTGCATCTGAGATTTGATCACAAATTTTATCTGGATGTCCTTCTGTAACTGATTCTGATGTAAATAGATGTTTATTCATTATGTATCTCCTGTTTTAATTTGTATTTTTATATGATATATATTTCAAATAAAATTTAATGGTTCTTATTATCATTCTCCACGACATTATCTGTATCTATAATTTTCATTGATGTTTTTTGTAGAACCTTACAAGAAAACTTGATAGTGTTTTGAATACCTTCTTCAATAGAAACTTCTGGTTTCCAACCATACTTTTCAAACGCGTAATCATTAGAAAGTTCAGTATACTTTGTTACTTCATGATCAAGTGCTTTTTCAGAAATAGGATAAGCACCTTCATATAGATTCGGATAGTTGTTCCAAAAATTCTTAGAATCACTATATTCCGGTAATAATTCTTCTTTATGCATAAGTTTAGTAACAATCTTCATCAGTTCATTTATGGACAATGTCGTACCCGTAGAAACATTTACAATATGAAATCCTTTATCCTGTAACACTAATTCGCAAAGTCGGATTAAATCTTCAACATAAACAAAATCTCTCCGTTGCTCGCCCGTCCCGTATAATACCGGATGTCTATCATAGAATAATTCCCGAATCATATATCCTACTACCGGTGGTTGTGTTCTCAAGCAATCTAAATGTGGTCCATAAACATTTGCAAATCGTAGACAGGTAACATTCATATTATAAATATCCACATAACTACGGCAAAACTGTTCAGCTGTATATTTAGTAGATGGATATATCAGACTTGGTGGCATAACATTAGTTTCAATCGAAGGAAAATCTGTATTATTTTCATACACCGCGGATGTACTGGCAAATACAACTTTTTTCACCCCATAAATACGACTTGCTTCAAGAATAGTTACGGTTCCTGTCACATTTACGTCCGATGCTTCTGAAGGGTTCATCTGACAATCAGGAAGCGGAGTAATTGCAGCAATATGATAAACATAGTCGAATTGATGTTTTTCAAAAATTTGATTGATCAATTCTCTATCTCTTATATCTCCTCTGATAATTTCATTTCTAAAATCATGGTTGGAAAATATGAGGTTGTCCTCCGAACCATAAGAAAAATTATCAAGCAACGTCACTTGGTCTCCTTTTTTCCAAAAATAATATGCAAGCTGAGAACCAATAAAACCTGCTGCTCCTGTAATAAATATTTTACGCATAAGTAAACTCCTTAGTTTTTAATATGATCAATACCACACATGCTCTTATAAAAAACACTCATCATTAAATGATTAAAAATCATATGTACATCCTCCGTGATTTGCATACTATTAATAGGCACATGAAGCGAAATGTCTGATAGTTCTTTTAACCTTCCACCTGAATATCCAGTCAAACCAACAACTTTGCAACCTTGTTTTTTACCATACTCTACAGCATTAATCACATTAGGAGAATTTCCACTACCAGAGATAGCCATTAAAATGTCCCCTTTTTTTATTTTTCCTTGAAGCTGAAAACGAAATACTTCTTCATATCCAATGTCATTAGCTACTGCCATTATAGTAGCAATATTGTCATTTAAGCATAAAAAGCGAAACTTTTTATCTATATGCTCGGAAACTCCCTTATTAAAATCATTTTGAAAATGAGACGCCGTTGCAGCACTTCCACCATTTCCAAAAACATAAATTGTAGCCTCCCTTTTCATACCTGCTTCTAATAAATTTAACACTTCGTTCACTGCGCTCACATCAATTCTTTTCAGAATATCAATTTCTTGCTCAAGATATGTCTCAATTAATTCATTATAATCCATAATATCCGTTCCCCCTTAATCACTAAAAACAATTCGACTTCCCTCATGGCAATAACTAAATGGAATATATGTAAATTCAGAAAGTGCTTCTTGTACTAAATTCTGTCTCTGTGGTGGTACATAAAGCATCATAAATCCGCCTCCACCCGCACCTAGAATCTTACCACCAAGTGCACCTGCACTTTTAGCCTTAGCATACATACTATCAATCTGCGGATTAGACACACCGTTTGCAAACTTCTTTTTAATCTCCCATGTTCTATCAAGCTCGGTTCCCCAAAAGTCTAGATTGCCATCATAAAGTGCTTGAACAGCACGGTCTGTAGTATTTACCAGTTCATCAAGCATAACTGTTTTATCTAAAATAGTATCAGATTGCTCATTAAGAATTTTTCTGGAATCTCTAGTTGTTCCAGTATAAAACAACATAAGATTGTTTTTCAATTTGCCAATTATCTCTTTTTTACAAACAACAGGTGAAATACTTACACTTCCTTCATTAAAAAACTTATACTGATTAAAGCCTCCATGTGCAACTGCAAACTGATCCTGAATCCCAATACGTTGTCCAAGACGATTAATTTCAATCTCGCATGCTTCGCGTGCTAAAACTCCTTGTGACACAAATTCACCTTTATATGCATGTAATGCATTTAAAACACCAACTGCAAGTGCACTGGAAGATGCAAGTCCTATACCGGCATTACTTAATGGAATGTCTGCCATATAAATAATTTCAATTCCTTTTTCTATGCCAACAATTTTCATTGCTTCTCGGATAATATTATGTTTCACTTCATCTACCCGACTAACTAATTCATTGCCAGAGTAAACGATACGAATATTATCATCAAACTTTCTGTTCACTATAATATAAACATACATATCTAATGCTGTACTAACAACCGTACCATAACCTAACTTACTGTTTTCATAGTAAGTAGAAAAATCTGTACCTCCACCAAAAAATGATGCTCTAAGGGGTGTCTTTGAAATTATCATGTGCCTTCTCCTTTTTTTCTAATGAAATTATTTCTTTTGCAGCATCCAAAACAGTATATGTATCATTCACCAATCTACAAATGCAACCAGCTGATTCTCCTGCTAAAATATCACGTTCATCATCTCCAATAAGATAACAATCAGAAAGGTTTAATGAATATTTCTTCTGTGCTTCAAAAAGCATACCTGGATTTGGTTTTCTACAAAAGCAACCGTCATCCCAATTATGAGGACAGTAAAATATATCGTCAACATCAGTTCTTTCCTTCAAAAGATCTTTATGCATTTTTTCATGTATGCAATGCAACATTTCCTCTGTGAGATTACCTCGTGCAATTCCCGGTTGATTTGTTATTATAATTACAAGAAATCCACTTTCTTTCAGCAGATGGATTGCTTCTATTGCTCCCGGAATCCAAACAAAATCTTCTGGCTTCTCTATATAACAAGCTCGTTCTGGGCGTTTGTTTATCGTCCCATCACGATCGAGAAACACAACACGTTTCGGTTTGAAAAATTCTTCTGTAAGTTTGATTCGTTCAAAAGAACCAATAGAATAATAGCGATGCTCGGTTACTGTGGCAAACAGTTTGTTTTGTGCAACTAGTTGTGGATAAACTTCGGATTCAAAATTACAATTCCCCTCCAGCATTAGCGAAATAACACTCCTATCTACTAACGCATAACCTATATCCACTCCTTGTAAATTTGATACAGTGCGTTTTTTATCATAAATTGTAACCAATCCATTGTCTGTAATACGTAGATTGCTTTTGGTATAATTGTCACGATTGCTATAAGCAGTAATTTGAATCTTTGCTTTATTATCGCAAAAGTCTGCTAACAGTTTTGAATAATTAATCGGACAATAGTTATCACAATATAAAAGTAAAAATTTATCTGCGATCTGTGAGGCAGCATGTTTTATTCGCATACCTGTGTCGTAGTCCACTGGCGTTATATCATAATTTATGGTTAATCCATAACGTGAGCCATCTCCAAGATAGTCCATAATTTTCTCAGGTAGATACCCTAAAAGTAGTAGCACCTCTTCCATTCCGAAACTTTTCATCTGGCGTATTAGATAATCAATAAATGGAATGTTATTAATCGGATACATCGGTTTTGGTGCAGTATTTGTAAATGGCTTAAGACGTGTGCCAAGTCCACCGGCAAGAATGACAGCTTGAGTAACTCTTTTGTTCATATTCACTCCCATTATTTTTATCCACGACCATATCGTAGTATATTAAAGTTTCTGACAGCCATTGGACATATTGATATCAGAAAAAATCTTATTCTGTCACTCATTTTCACTGCTGAATTTATCATGTATATTAATCTTGTTTTCTTATAAAACAATGAAATATTTACTACTGATATTTTAAATTGTTCATCATCCATGAGGCACACTATATTATAAAAATACCACAATGCATCATACAGATATCGTTTCTGTAGTTCTTTCACAAATTTTTTATCTGAACTCAATGAAGGACAACTATTTATACCATCAAGCCAACATTCAAACAAATCTCGAAGGTCACCTTTTAATTCACTCCCCATAAGACCATCTTCTCTTATCCTGTAATGATATAACCCTTTGTGATACGCAACTACTTTTTTACATTTTAAAAATATCGTCGGCATTATATATAAATCTTCATGTAATTTTCCTTCAGGGAATCTTATGTCATCGAATAATTGCTTTTTAAATAATTTTCCCCAGGTCTCAACAGCTGACACATTTAAAATATGTAAAAGCATTTTCTTTCCATCATCAATCAGTACTTCTCCCGTTGAATCTGTATGTCCTTCTTTAATAATAAAAGATATATCCGCTTTATTCTCCTCCTCTAACCAGACTAATGTTTCAATAGTATTATTTTCTATCCAGTCATCCCCATCAACAAAAAATATATAGTCACCAGTTGCCTCTGTAATGCCTCTGTTTCTTGCAGCAGATACCCCTTCGTTTTCTTTATGTACCAACCTTATATTTTTGTATTTACTTTCATACTTACGACATATCTCCGGAGTGTTGTCAATAGAACCTCCATCAATTAAAATAATTTCAATATTTTTATATGTTTGATTAATTAACGAAACAATACATTCTTCCACATATTTCTCTGTATTATACACTGTAACAATAACTGACACTTTATTCATAGTATATTTCCCCTCTTTGTTCATCTAAATAACATCATGTTTCTTTCTTAATCTATTATAATAAAAAGCTATTTTATACTTTTACAACAAGTTCAGCACTATTTCAAAATTCACAAGATATAATTCAAAATATATTTACATCTATTGTCATATAAATATATGTTTCAAACAATGAGCTATAATTCCTATTTGCTACACATATTATTCCACATTCAATTATTAATTGTTTACAAAGTCGAATTCTGCTCATTTTTAATATTTTTATACTATATATAATCTTCATTCATTATTTCTAAACATCAAGATTACTTGAATTTAATTCTTTTCCAAATCTGTCTCCTTTAGAAAAAAGATGCTGTAAAAAAGTCCCTTAATAGAGTAGAGGGAGAATAGTTTTCTCGCCCCTCCCATTGAACCGTACATACGGGTCTCATATACGGCTCTACAACTTATATTCCAACCTCGCTTAGGTAATAATTTAGAGGATTGAGCAAACCTTTGCTCCATCCTTTATTTTATTTTCCAATAAATCTTTGCTGATTATGAAACTTACAACATTCATACCACTTTTCCTGTACCAACCCAGTCTCGAATTTGCAACTTTATATATCGCTTCATGGTTGAATCCATTATGATTCTTTCTGTTCAGATAACATAAGTTCCTGTAGATTGTTTTCGGCGTTTTCCATTGTTTCATGACTATTACCCTTATTTTATGTCTCTGCCCTTGTCCCAATTCTTCCATAAACTGTTTCATCATTCCTATTCGAAAGTAATTTATCCATCCTCTTGTAATCTCATTTACTCTCTTAATTGTAACTGCCAAAGGTCTTGCAATGGCTTTGCCTCTTTTGAGATATTCACTTAGTTTCTGTTTCAGTTTCTTTTTCTTTTGGGTAGTTGGTTTCACTTTCCATTCTCCATTGCTGTAAGAAAAAAGAAGGCAACCGAACAGCCAGACTGAACAGAGAACTTACCTCCATGCATCAGGAAATAATAAGTAACCCGAGATCCATTCACGGGGCACTGCTGTGCATGAACCGGAGCATTCAGTCAGAAGGAACATTTGGAATCATCAAAAGGGCCAGATCATACAAAAGACTGTTCAGAAAAAGTCTGAAAGGTGTAATTTTAGAACTTACGCTGATTTCCTGTGGTTTTAATTTTTATAAATATCACAATAAAAGATTGAGAAAACGATGGATGCATGATAATTAATAACTGAATAGGTGCTTAAAAAGCCTTATTAACATAGTTTTTTTTAAGTAGTATAAAAATCAACAATTATCTGATAAATATAGAAAAACAGAACCTGCATCAGCATTGGCTGATGCAGGTTCTGCTAAGCAAGGACTTTTTTTACAGCCCCTTTTTCTACTAATACGAGTACTATTTCAAGCAATATATTTTTACTTATACTTAGACTCTACAACATAACATTTTCCACCGTAGTTTGCTCATCATTTTCTATTATGATTGATAATTTTGAAAAATCCTGCTGTCTAAATTCTTTGTATAATATTTCATAAATACTATCTCTAAAAATATTAGGAATTATTTTATTTGAGTCGCTATCCGCCATATAATCTTTATATATCTCCAATTCATGCGTTGAAACATTTTGTTTTTCTGCCTCTTGATATACAAATTCTATATAAAGCTTTTGATTATACACATCCCACTTCCCACAAATCTTACAAATTGTTTTCTTATTTTGCACCACCTTTTTTTTAATTTCAATTCTCACGATTTCCTTAATTGCTATTTTGACTTTATAATTATCTAACGCTGGAACACCGTATGCTGGGTAAATTGTTCTAACTCTATTTTCCTTATCTATTACAATTTGCTTAATTTTCTCCTCTCTGTAATAATAATATTCCTTCCAATATTCTATTTGTTTATATTCATCTATAATTTTTTCACATCTTACTACATTTGAAGAAACTAACTTATTTTTGAAAAAATGGTATACAGTTATATTTCTTATTCCATTAGATCCATAAAATAATTCAATATATGGCTTATTTTCTTTGAAAATAAGTATCCAAATTCTACCAACTTTAAGTTCATTTGTTTCTTTATCCATATATCTTGCGATTTTAATTATATTTTCTTTATTGTACGAATAAGTATAATACGTTTCTGTCTTATAACATGTCATTTCTGCTTCCATTAGGGAATGAATTATAAGTTTATTATCATCATCAAATCCATAGAAATGTATGTTTTCATCCTTTACGTCTTTTTTTACTTTTTTTCCACTTGGAACTTTTCCAAATCTTTCATATTCAAGAGGAAAAACATCAACCATATAACTATCTGAATACATAAACTTTTTCACATTTTTTTCTTCTAATTCTTTTTTGTTTTCGAAAATTAGTTCTATTTCCTTCTCATAATATGATAAATATTCATAAATTACAGGTTCAAAGGTTGCCATTCCCCTAATATCATTATACTCAAAAGTTTTATCTCTATCTAAAATATTATACAATTCGAGTAATGCTTCCTTTTCTATTGTTATCAAGTTTTCAAACTTCTCTTTTATTATATGCAATATATTTTTCTTATTACAAATAACATATTTAATAAGATAATTTACAATCATCTTACTCATATCATATAATTTTTTGAACTTTTCACATATATCTTCTATTTCAAACTTCCCCATATTCTGTATATATATTATTCTTTCAATCATTATTTCATTAAATTCCTTAATAAATTGAAAAGGCCTTATATCTAAAAAAGTATCATTATAAATGCAATTATTCAGATGCTTTTGTATAGTAATAAAAAAAGTAAACCCATATGAAATATTACCTATTTGGTATAAATTTAAAAAATCATATCTACATGTGTCCCTACTAAATATAAAATCTGCTAACTGTTGTCTAATGATTTTTAAATCTACACTATAATCTACATTGTTGTATATAAAAACCTCATCCACTATATACTTTTCCACCATATTACTCTTTTCATATAATCCAGAACAATATGATTTTATTAACGTTTCATAACTTATTAATATGGATTGATATCTTCCATTAAAGAAATCTGCTATGTAAAATTCCTTTTTCTTGTAATTATATCCGTAAATCAATGATTGATGCGTACAATGATTTTTGTTATCATTACTCCACCATTCATCAATATAGTACATATCTAATAATAAAAGAAAATATTTACCATTATGTATTCCTTCTGTAATAGTTTTTATAATATTGTTACTATTTAATTTTCCTCTTTCTATTTCCTCTTTTTTTATCATAGGACAAAAATCATTTCTAATGTTCTCATTTGCATATTTAAAGTCTGTCCAATATTCGTACGTTTCTTCCCAAATTGTCGCCCACATTAGCATAAAATTATTATATAACCAGGCTTTATCTTTATTGTATGCAGTTAAAATTGCTAAAAGGGCTGTGTGTTTTGGATATGTAGAATATTTAGGTATGACAAAAGGCAGCTGTTTTGAATTTTCTATATCTGCTAACCCTAGTTCTCTGCTATACTCCAATATCATTTTCACTGTCTTTGTTTTACTTTTTATGACTATAATACTGTTATGGTCAATCTTAATGCTTCGTATATCATTTTCAATTCTAAATCCATTTATAATAATATCACTAAACACAAAATTAATTTGTATTTTTAATATCCTACTATCATAATTTATTTGAAATAATTCTCTACACTTTTCTTTTATATCCCCAATAATAATGGTGTGTGGATCATTATAATTTTTAAGCTCTTTCTCTTCCCAAATACTAATATCCATTTTGCCCTCTATCCTATTCTATTTATTTTGCAGAAAATTCCTAATTTTAAGTACTTAATGCAAATAGTTTATAAATTTCTTAAATAACCCTATCTCCAAAAAAATCAAAGAATGTATCAATTATTACAAACTATGTCTGATTTTCTGCAAATGAGTTTCCTTAATAAAACATGTGATACTAAAAAACAAATCTATACCACTTTCCCAATAGTTGTTAAGATCTCATATATTAAAGACTCTGAATAGAATATTATTCTGAAGTACTTCTTTTAAAACACCACCGTATGTTTTACATTGCCCATATTCAGAAACATATCTTATAAAAGAACTAAAAATTTAATGTCAATTTTTTCTTCACTTAAATCTTTTAAATAAAAAAAGTGTCTTCGACACTTTTCCCTCTCTCAACCTTAGGAGAATCGAACGATTTTCCATTTCTGTATCATATTTATTGGTAGTATTATAAATATACTGTAACAAACCATCAGAAATCATTGTGAAAAAACCATTTTTATTATACATTCATAAAAAACTACCTAATAATATCTTTATCCGAAATTTTCAAATAAACTCGCTTATCTTTCAAATTAAATTCTAATGAATCTTTAAAAGGCTTTACGTCATAATCAACCACATTATAAATTTGTTCATTATAATATATTCTCAAAGGTTTATATATATCAAATATTTTCATCATCCATATGAAGTCAGCATAATAAATTTCATTGTTCAGAATACAAGATAAATCATTACTTGAAAAATATGTTGCATCACCATCTAATTGTTTTGTTAATACAATTGACCCGCTTCTATAATCATTAATTAACTGTATTATCATTTTTTTTGCTATTCTAAAAATTTTTATGTCCAAAAATCTTATATTGTCATAATCAATTTCAACAGATTCTTGCAAAAAAATTTCTCCAGTATCATATGTTTCATCCATCTTATGCATTGTTACACCTAAGTATTTTTCTTTATTTAATAGTTGAAAAATAACTGGATGAGGACCTCTATACTTTGGCAACATTGATGGATGTATATTAAAAAAACATATTTCATCTAGTATTTGTTTCGGAATCAAATGATTCCAGTAATATACAATTGCCAAATCTACACCAAACTCAACTAAAAAATCATATGAAAAGTCTTTATTTCTATCAAAATTATACTCGTGCTTCAATGGTATACAATTTTCTTCATATATAAATATCACCTCTAGGCATCTTTCTTTTATTAATGCATGTTTAAATAATTCTATTAATTTATGAGGACAAAAAATCGCAATTTTCATTATATTATATACAACTCAATTATCTTAGAAAGTAATTGAATTTTCTCCTTTTTAATACTTTTACAAATTATACTGTAAAATTATGCACCTTTTTACAATTTTGCTATTTTAAAATCACTTCTACAGCTTTTGTCTTTCTCTATTCATCAATTTAATGATACATAATATACTATTATCTTAAATAAATTTTGTAATTTATGCAAAAGCAACCAATCCTGTTTTTTTAATAAAACACATTATATTCATATATTTTTAGAGCTGATTTAAAAAATGCAACTTTGATTATTCTATAGTGATTAAAATAGTTGCAAATCATTTCAAAACTTGTTTTCAAAGTTAACTAATTTGATTATAAACATATACATATTATTTCATACCATACAATTTAAGTAATATAAGCAATAGTTTTGACCATTATCATAATTCAAAATTTTTCTTTCAAATAATCATTCACAACTTTATATAAAAATTAATCTCTTTTGGGGCAGAGTAATAACCACTTTTTATCATTTTAAGATACTTTCTATAAACTCTTAACCAATACTAGTTTTTATACTAAAAAACACTTCTTTATTACCTTTGTTATGAGAAAAAATCTATAACACAACTATACAGTTGTTCCATTTCATTATTATTTCCTAGGAGAAATACTGGTAGTCCCATTGTGGTAATAATCACCTCTTTCAGTTTTAAATATCGTTCTATTGTTAAATTTTGTTTTTGTCCGTATAATGCTGACCAATCACTTTTTATATCCATAGGAAACATACACAAAGCTATTACCTTACATTCAACTGTACTTTCAAGAAAATTAATACTTCTATGTATATACCTAATATCATCATAAGGATTAATACACAAAATTATTGCATCTGGTTGAACCCCTAAGAGAAAATTATACTGTTTAACTGGATACATGCTCAAATTACTTGTATCATACGGTATTACAGAGGACTGCGAACCAACTATAACTATATCAACATTACCATTATCACATAAATCATGAATCATATAATTAACATAACGAATGACATCATGTCCCCATAAGGATACAGAACTGCTGTATCCAATTGGAAAAGCATAATCCATATTAAATAATAATGAATTAGGTTCTGTCCCAATTTGTCCTACTCTATATCCACCTTCAATAAATCTTTTTCTCAATTCTAGCTGCAGCGTGAATTTGCCTTGTGCTGAGCTTGTCCCAAATATACCTAAAACGGGCTTGTTAACGTTAAATAATTTTCCCATTCTGAAATGTGGTAAATGTCTATCGTCGATAGCTGGACAAAATAATTTATCATACGAATAATTATGTGATATATCATCATAAGAATAAATATTCTTATTTTTACTTATTGCTATTTTAATAATATTATCAATATATTGATGAGGCAATAAGCTTGATAGTTTATGCAAATGCCCAAGAATTATTGTATTAAATTCTTCCCAATCTATCGTTTCAATATTGCGTACTTTATATGCCGAAACCTCTGCATTCATAATATGACTTGTGTCTGTTCCAACCAAAGAAGAATATTTGACATCATATACTCCTACGATTTCAAAATCTAACAATTCTTCATAACGAAGTAATGCATGCATTTCTTTATTAAACGGAAATAGTACAGCCTTATCAATTTTAAAATTATATTTATTCGATACAACTCTTTCTTTCTTTTCTTCATCATATATAGCTATTTTCCTAAATTCACTTATAATTTCATTAAAGCAAATTTTTCCACTTTGCAGAAATTTTGCGACTTGAACTGTAACATGCGCACATGCAAAACTATTACCTGATACCATAATGTATTCCGGACCATTCCATACAACTCTCTGCAAATTACCTTTTGCACCAATATTAACTATGCAATCATCATAAAGAGTAAACTCATCCGTTCTTCTACACTCATTACTACTAGTCACTCCTATTACTGTATTGAATGCAGCAGGGTATGAAATAGCACCACAATTGGCAAATGCGCTAACAATTATAATTCTTTTATTAAACAATTTGTCGCACAAACTTTTTAATCTATTGGAAGAATCGCAAACCAATATTCCCATACTGATATTAATAATATCTATATCATAATTGTTTAGTATATCTTCTAAACAATCACATAAAACATTCTCTTCAACTTCTTCCCCATCACATATATCAAAATTAATTATTTCTGCATCAGGACATCCTTTACTTATTATTGAATATATTGCAGTTCCATGTCCATTGTCTCTGCGGGGTATTACACTATAATTAGTTTTTACCTGTATTAACTCTTTTCTTTGTTTAAACTCTGGATGCTCAGTCCATACTCCATTATCTATAATCGCTATCTTTATTTTCAATAACTTATTCTACTCCTCTTCTCGCATACCATCTCTATAAAATTCTGCTTGCATCTCATATAGTTCACTATAATATTTATTGTTTTTAATCAATTCACTATGTGTTCCTAAGGCCTCTATAGCTCCTTCTTTAAGTACAATGACTTTATCACAAAATTGTGTACTTGCAAGTCTGTGTGTAATATACAAGGTTGTTTTTCCTTTCGAAATCTCATCAAACTTAGTATATATTTCATGTTCTACTCTCGGATCTAAAGCCGCTGTTGGTTCATCGAGAATTACCACTTGTGTATTTTTATACAAAGCTCTTGCTATAGCTAATCGCTGAGATTGTCCACCAGAAAAATGAACACCTTCTTCTTCAAAAATTTGTCCAATATATGTATTTATTCCATCTTTTAAACTACTTATTTTTTTATACAATCCAACCTTGTTTATAGCTTCATTTATCTTATCCTCCGAATCCGAACTTTCATCTAACGCATTTACGTTTTCCTTAATTTTAAATTGAAATATTTTATAATCTTGAAAAACGGTTGAGAAGTTTTTCAAGTAATCATCAATTTCATATTCTCTAATATCTACTCCATTTAACAAAACTCTTCCCCGAGTCGGTTCAATCATACCTAGCATCAATAAAACAAGTGTGGTTTTTCCTGCACCATTTTCTCCAACTACAGCAAGTTTTTCTCCAGAATTAATTGTTAAATTAAGATTTGAAATTGCAAATTCTTCTTGATTTGGATACTTGTAAAATACATTTTCAAAGGTAAATATTAAGTTTTTCATCTTTTTAAGTTTTAACTTACTTTTCTCTGCTACCGTTTGCATATCAATAAATTCTAAATATTGTTGAACATATTGTCCATGATTATTAATATCAATATGAGCTGTTACTATTCCTGTCATACATGAATCAAATTGACGTATTGTACTAAGATAAAGTGAAAAATCACCTACACTAATTGCCTTGCTTACAATAACCTTGTATCCTAAAGAAATATACATCATAATATCTAATAATGAAGAAAGAACGGAAGAAACTATTCTACATGTCAAAAGTATTCGCAACAATTTTTGAACAAGTTTTTTTGTCGTATTCATCAATTTTCGATATATCAATAACAATGGTTCTATCATATGATATACTCGAATTTCTTTACTATATGAAAAATCCGAACCAATATCAAAAAAATAATCAATTTTTCTATTTACACTAACAAAATCATTATCTAATTTTCTTTCCGCTTTTTTTCTATATGATGCAGCATACGCATTTATCATAACAATGATAACTGCAAAACAAACAACCCAAAAATTCATTGTTGATATTAAAGAAATTAATCCAACCAGCACAATAATATTAGTACATATTGTCTTGAAACTTTGAGTAAAAAGTGTAATATGCATATCATCAATAACTTTTAATGCCAACTCTCTGCGTTCCATAATATTTTTATCTAACAACATTTCATAATCTAAATTCATAGTCTTTCTATATAATTTTTCATACATTCTAATTCCGATCATATTTCCGCATACATCTCTTTTATAATTAAGAAAAGATTGCGTTGTTCTTAAAATAAAACATATTACAATTAATGATAGAATAGTATATATATATCTTTCAATATCATTTCCATTAGTCAGCATATCAATTGAAAATTTAACTAAAAATAACTCAATAAAAGGAAGAATTGATGATATAACAGTATCAAAAAAAACATAAAACAAATATGCCTTATCATTTTCCCATAAAACTTTAATAACATTCTTTGTATATTTAATAAGTTCTGTTTTTTTTATCATTCTCACTTTCTTATTCTCCTTTATTTGTTATGTATATAAGTTACCTTTATCTTTCTTATTTAATTAATAGTCTCATAAAAATATAGTGATAGGCGTATTATTAATTAACAATTATGAACTCTGTTACAGCAATCACAATTTTCATTAGAAACAGATGAATATAAGTAAACTTTTTTCTTATCTGATGCCACTTTTTTCTTTAATAACTTCTTTTTCATTTTTCTTACCTCCTTTCATGATACTTAATATTATATTATAATTCAACGCTCTCTAAAACGCCTATCACTCCTTATAATTGATGCAACTAGATACATATCCTTCTAGATTTTTATACAATTCTATATTTGTAGCTCGGCAAGGATAACATTTTTTATTATTACTACATTTATTACATAATCCTCCATTTTTATAATTATGAAATCTAATTTCATTTAATATTTTCGATGAATTCCAATATTCATCTATTATTTTGTATTTTTCCTGATAACACAAATGCGTACATGGTTGAAAAGAAAAATCATAATTAACCGTACACCTACTAACTCCCGCTACACATCTCATTGGTAAACCTTTAATAAAATATCCCAATTCTAAAATCAAGTCAGAAAAACAATTATCCACCATAATATATGGTTTTTTTAACTCTTTATTTTTAATTATCGATGCCAACTTAGATAAATCATTCTTTGTTAGAGGAGAATCAATTATTCCCACCCCTGTTAATCGATTTGATATTATTGAAATATAGGGAATATTATAATAAAATGCTAATCTTATTATATTTTCAAAATCATCTATATTATCATGCCTCGCGACCCATATCAAATTAAAATCAATATTTCTTTCTGTCATTGTTTCAATAGCCCTAATTGCATAGCTATATCCATCTCTAGATCTATTATTTATTTCAGCAGTAGAACCATTAAGTGAAATATAAAAATGTAAATTTTTATTATTATCAATGATAGAACATAATTCATCATTTACCCCATATCCACTAGAATACAAATATGTATTAAAATTCATCTCTTTAATTTTATATAATAAATCATATATATGAGGATATACTAACGGTTCACCTCCATTCAATGATATCTCAGGACATTTTCCCGAAATATAATTTAAAAAGGCGCATAATTTTGCATAATTCATATGCTCTGATTCTAATCTGGGTTTATAACACTGTTTACACGAAAAAGGACAAGCTTTTGTTATTTCAATTTGAATAATTTGTGGAAAACTATAATATCCCTCTTTTTTAAGAAAATTAATTTCATTCCTATCTATCATTTTCTTCCTCACTTGTACTTTCACTTAATAATGCTTCAATACAATTAGCAAAACCATTTAATGATGATAAATTATCATATAATAATACTTCGTCAGGTAACTCTTTACCTAATATTCTTTCTAATTCAACAAGAAAAAATATATATTGCATGGAATCTTCTAAATACTCTCTTAAATCTGCATCTCCTATTTTAGGATTAATATCGACATATACTCCATTTTCATCAAAAAATTCTAAAATACTTTCTCTAACATTTTTCATTATATTACTCCATAACTGTAAATAAATTATCATTAAATACTTCTAAAAAAGAACCTAAATTTACTTTTTCAGGTGAACAGAAAATTTCTTTTTCTCCGCTAACCATACCAAATGGACAAACTGCTCTTAAACAATTTGCTTCAAAAAAGCAATTATTACACTTAGGCTTTTTTTCGGCAACTCTATTTAACCATAATTGCCAATTTTCATTTAAAATTAACTCTCCATTATTTGATAATTCCCCTACTTGATTTTCTGGCATTTCAAAATCCCTTGTACATTTATATAAATGTCCATCAGAACCAATTACAATACTACTAACTTTTGCAGCATAGCAAACTGCAGTTGAACAATCAAGACCATGACAATGACCTGGCATATTAAGATTTACATTATATTCTTTCAGTTTACTTAATATTTCCTTATGTTTTGGAGATATTATTTCTTCGGTAAAATCATTTACCCTTTCTCCTCCCCAATCAGAAACCGTCTGTATAAATAAACTGAACTGTTTGCACTTACCAAAGTTACTTTGAAAAAAATCAATATATTCATCAAGATAAGACATTATTTGTTTTGTAAAGTTTGTACGAATAGCAAAAGCTGTTCCTCGTTTAGGATGATCTCTGATATATATAAGATTATTAATAATCTTTTGAAATGTCCCAGAACCATCTTGAAGTATTCGCTGACTATCGTGTTGTTCTTTACATCCATCAATAGTAATTTGATAACCATAAATATTACACTCATATAATTTTTGATAATTTTCTGGTGTTAGATTAAACCCATTTGTTGTTATACTGGCACTATATGTTTTTCTTGCTGTTTTGCATATACGAATAAATGCTTTAGATAGTTTTTCAATAACATCTATAGCTTCTAATGGTTCACCACCGAACCATATTACAGACAATTCTGTATAATTTTTAATGTTTTTTTGAACATATTTTAAAATTGCTTCTTGAATTTTATTTGACATTTTTCCTTTTTTGAACGTCTCATAACAATACTTGCATCTAAAATTACATTCCTCGGTAGGCATTATAATAATACTCAATACTTTATCATTAGATAAAATATTCATTTTTCTTAATTCCAATGCTTTTTCTTCATCATATTTTTGAGATACAATATATCCCTTTTGATAAAGAACTTGAAGCTTGTCTTCTGATAACAATGTACTGTCTATAATTTCTGATTTTAACGCCTCCTGCACCTGAATACTACATGTAGGATTTACTTGCAATAAACTCTTTGTTCCAACCATAGAATTATACATACGAAGTCTACCATCAGAATATTTGTGTATGTAATTAAATCGTGATTTTTTATATTTCATATCTTTTTTATTATGTTTTTTTAACATCTAGTTCCTTTCTTATACCATCAAAAACTTTAAATACTTTATGTGTATAATTATATTGAAATAAAAAAAATGTCAAACCACCTATTGTTCATTTTTACGCCTATTATAGTTATCCTTTGCTTTACAGTACTGTATTAAAATGCTTGTATAAAGTTCTTCCCTAAATTTCTTTGTTACTGGATAACATAAATCTTGGTATATAGCCCTTCTATCTTTAGCTGTCTGATTTGTTCTTTATGAAGGCATTAATACAAACTCTAGCATTTATGCCAAAACATGAGAGTTTTCTTTATCTATTCTATTTTCCTTTTTGGTCTTCTCAGCCGATTAAAATCTCTAATCAATACATTTGCACAATCCTTCATCACCCTGTGTCTTTCAAATGCCACATCCCCCATATGCTCCGTTAAATCGGCTTCAATAAATCCTCCTTCATTCTGATCTATATAAATAACTCTTTCCTGTTGCTCTTTCACAAACCATTTAACAGAAAGATTCATGTCTTGAATCCCAAGCAGGTAAATAAGTTCAAAGAATCTTATAATAATCTGCCTAAAAATAATTCTGTGGACTCTTTTGTCATTGCTGACTGCCTGCGTTTCGGTAGAATCAACAAAGAGGTTTATATCAGAGACTATCACTACAAAGCTCTCCAGGATCTCACAAGGGCACATTACTACGCTGTTTGCAACCTCACCAAAGAAAAACAACGCTTTATCAACGTACTGTTTAAGAAATATTCTACTATGACACAGGAGAAAGTATTTTCTGATACCTTCAGCACTACCGCTCTTGCTGTCTACAGTGAGTTTGAATCTGCAGAAGCATTAGCAAACATGAGCTTACTGATTTCATTATAGAGAAAGGAAAGAACCGCTTTCTTGATCCCAATTCAGTAGCCAAAACCATTCAGAAAGCTACCAGAAGTTCATACCGCTTACCAAAAACGATAAATGACTCTGTGAACCAGGTGCTTTCTATATCCATAACCTCAATGAAAGTATTGGAATCTCAAATCAAAGAGTTCGATAAGGCTATTTCAGCTCAAATGGAACTCCTGCCAAACGTATTGATATCCATCCCTGGTATTGGCCCCGTTTTTTCTGTCAGAATCATGACTGAGATTGGAGATATCAATCGTTTTGAAAACCAGGCTCAACTTGCGAAATATGCAGGTCTTGTCTGGAAACAACATCAGTCCGGAGATTTTGAAGCTCAAAATACAAGGCTTATCAAATCCGGCAACCGATTTTTAAAATACTATCTGTGTGAAGCTGCATTTTCTCTTGTAAGATGCGACAAGAAATAAAAAGCTTACTATCACCAAAAATACAAAGAGGTGAACAGATATCAGCACAAACGTGCACTCGCATTAACTACCCGTAAATTTGTGCGGTTAATCTTTGCACTGCTCAAAGACAATCGTTTATATCGTCCGGCAAAGTAGAATATGTTCTACCTGCTGCTGAGCTACGCCCTGCTCATTTTTAAAAAATTTGGTCGACAGAGCTTATGTGGTCGTTTTTTGTTTTTATGACAAATATTCAAAAGAATAGGTTCTTTTTATCTTTAATTACTTGACATATCACTGCTGGACTTTCTATACCACCCCAGTCTTGAGTTCGCAACTTTAAATATCTCTTTATGATTGAATTTATTATGATTCTTACTGTTCAGATAGCTTAGTTTCCTGTAGATGGTTTTCGGAATTTTCCACTGCTTCATAACTATAACTCTTATCTTATGTCTCAGCCATTCACCCAACTCTTTCATAAACTGTTTCATCATTCCTATCCGAAAGTAATTTATCCATCCCCTTGTGATTTCATTTACTCTCTTAATCGTAACTGCCAGTGGTCTTGCCACAGCTTTTCCTCTTCTTAGATATTCACTTAATTTCTCTTTCAGTTTCTTTTTCTTTTCGGTAGTTGGCTTCACTTTCCATTCTCCACCGTGTTTTAGAAACATAAATCCCAGATACTTACTCCGTGTCGGTCTGACTACTTTCGTTTTGGTTGCATATACTCTTAGGAATAATTTCCTCTCCAACCAACTGCTTATCGACTTCATTACACGATTCGCTGCCTTTTCACTCTTTGTAAATATCAATACATCATCGGCATATCTTGTGAAACGAAGTTCTCTCTGCTCCAGTTCCTTGTCCAGTTTATCCAAATAGATGTTTGAACACACTACGGACAACGGTCCGCCCTGTGGGTCTCCTGTCTTTGTTGCTTATTCCAGTCCCTTTTCCATTACACCTGCCTTCAGATATTTCCGAATCAGATTCAATGCGGTACTGTCATTTACCTGTTCCCTAAGTATTTGAATTAATTTATCATGATTTACCTTATCGAAAAACTGTTCTATAGTAACACTTCATCCGGATTCACCCCTATTTTCTCCAAGGCCAATTTACACAATTCTTTTCCCGGCTTATAAGATTTCGTATCTTCACTTGTTAATACACCTGGTGGTTTCAGTCCATGAAATTCGATTGCCTTTAGGACATCTCCCCGGTCAATATTGAATACAATGTAAATCTGTAGCAAACAGTTTGCAAAAAATTTCTATGACTCTTCAAAGATTGGTGGTTTCATCCAATATTCAAACATCATATTACTCAGTTTATTTGCATCAGCAGTTGACTGAAAATGCGTGATTGTTTTTCTAATGACTGATACTCTAATACTCTTTGGATTTGAAAGTTTTCTCCGTAAGAATTTATAAATGCATACAATGCAACTCCTTTTCCGGCAACATTTCACTTATCATTTCAAATTCCTGGTCTAGAACTTCCAAATCATGGTTATCAATTGCCTGTATCAAAATATCAATAGCAGCTCCATTGTCATAAACCAAACATTTCTTTCCGCCAATGAGCTCTTCCCTTTTCAAATTTTTCCTCCTATGTGATTGCGTAAGCAGTTATTTTTCTTCGTTAATAGTTACATCGCCTTCAATCCAATCACACTTTAAAACATTGCATACCACGTTTCCCTTTATCTTATCAGCTCCAATATCGCCATCTACTGTAACCGTTCCATTACAGTTTACATCTCCTGAAAGATTTCCTCCACAAGTAATATTACTACTACAATTGCATCCGCCTGACAAATGTCCTCCAACTGTAATTTGTCCTCCGGAAATACACCCTCCCGATAAATCTCTGCCTATCACTACTTCTCCATTAGCATTGCATCCTGCAGAAACAGATCCACTAACCATTATATTACACTCACTTTGAACACTTTTCGCATCTCCAACTATTTCAAAGGTAAATTTGTCGGTTATTTCATCTGAAATCTGCAAGATTTTTCTTCCTAAACAAACAACACCGCGAATCGTATCATCATCCTTCCAAGGAAATGCTGTGCAAAGGTCGTAATTAATCTCAGTGTGTATATCACGAGAAAATAGTTCGTCAATATAACAACCGAATATCTCAGCCATCTTCGGTAAAAAGAAAATATCCGGTGCGGATTTTGCGTTTTCCCATTTTGAAATCGCTTGAAAAGTCACCCCTAATTCTTTAGCCAGCTCTTCCTGTGTAAGTCCTTTATTTTTTCTCAATTTTTGTATATTGGATGCTAAAATAATATTCATATTATCCATTGTATCATCTCCTTCCTCAGAATAATTGTAGCATGCATAATACTTGTTCACAATAAATCAAACGTCGATTTTTTTCAACCAAGGGTTGAAAGCGAATCCTATAATTCTTTCATCATATACCTCTCCCGATATTCCACATATCCGTGCTTGTGATAGAATGTCCATGACTCGGTCCAATCTTTTCCTCTACGATGAACTCTCGCGATTTTCTTTTCCTGTTTGCGAAGAAATTGCTCTGCTGCATCTAACAATGCACTCCCTACCCCCTGACTTTTCAAGTTATATATTACAAACAACCTATATAGCCAAACCTCATCTGTATCTTTGATAGAATTGTATCCGATACTTCCAATCACTCTGTTATTATCATCAGTCGCCAGCCAAAACATATCTCCGACTTCTAGGTAGTTTTTCCGAATATCCAACAAATTCAATATCTATTACCCATTCATATCCGTCGTTTAAGTATTCCAATGCCAGTCTTATGGCATCATGACAACTTCTTCCCGGTCTCAACCCATAGCTGTATTCACTAAATATCTTTTCGTAACCATCAGATATGGGCTGTGCAATGACTAGCTGTATCACCCTGTCGAGTACAGTTGGTATTCCCAGTGGTCTTTTCTTACCGTTTGCTTTTGGGATATACACCCTCCTCACCGGCTTTGGCATGTAGGTTCTGTTTCTAAGAGATGTTACAATCTTATATTGATTTTCCCTTATATAGTCTCCTAATTCCTTTACCATCATTCCATCAATGCCACCTGCACCTTTGTTTGCAACAACCTTCCGATACGCTCTGTTCAGATTTTCTTTTGATGTAATCACTTCAATCAATTCCATTTGTTGTTACTCCTCTGATTATCCTACTATGACTTCATCTGACTCCCTCTCCAAACCTTTTTCGTCCATATCTTCTGATATGTGAGTAGGGTCTCCCGAGGTAAGACACTAATCTTTCGTTCCACAAGCTCTTGATTTACAACTTCGGTTTACGTTTACCATTTGGGCTTTGGTTTGTTGCGCAACCTTACCCACCTAATCGCCTTATCAAGTTTCTGTTCGTAGGCTCGAGAACTTTGCTACACCACTTCCCTCATCCATACCATTACTGATACCGACTTGTGGTTCACTACACTTGGCGGTAAATACCCGTGGCTAGACTTTCACTAGCAAGATTAGTGCCATGCTCGGCACACTGCTAAAATTATGTCATTTATCTACTCTATCGTGCTCCCTGAGCCATTATGGGTAAATCTGTATCTCCCGGAACCATAAACTCATCATCACCTTTTGAGGTCTTTCGATCCTGTGTTGCCTCATAAGTATCCACAATCGCCTCGAACATCACTTCCCGAAACTCTTTTGTCACCGGATAGCATACGTCCTGATAGACTGCCTTTCCCTGTTCATCTTTCTGCTTTGTCTTATAGGATGGCATGGATACAAATAAGTTTTCCTTGCCCTGAATCACAGAAATATTATTGACGACAAAACTGTCGTTAAAATAAACTCTACCAAACCCTTTCACATTACTGCCCAGTCTGTCTGTTGGAATCACAGATACCTTAAACTGTAATTCCTCACCATCCTTTGCTTCGATTGTTCTTTCTTTCTGCTCACTCTGATAAGTTGCAAGGATGTTGTCAAAGAGTTCCTGTCTGAATTCCTTTGTAATCGGATTGCAGACACTCTTATATACATCATTGCCATTCTTATCCTTACTGCTGGAGCGAAACTGTGGCATTGCCACAAATAATTCTCCATCTTTTCTTTCAACCACCGCAATACTTCCGACCTTAAAACTGTCGTCAAATACTACGTTTACCATTGCCTTAATGTTTCTCTCATTTTTAACTTCATTTACTTTAATTGTGTATTTCATAATAAAAATTCTCCTTTTCTTCAAAACTTTTTATAAATGGCACTGCCCTGTCACAGTGCCATACCTGCTGCCATTTTGGGTTCTTGCCCGATTGTGGCTTTTCCTATATCATTCTGATGAATGTCCTGTAACACTACCTCTTCTTTTAGACTACCTAGATCTTCATCCATTGCCTTTCCATTCTCAAGATCAAGCATGTTATTAAGTTCACTCTGTCTGGCAATCTTTTGATTTAATTCTTCTTCATACTCAAATGGTTTTTCGTACTGCTCTTTGGAACTTTTCATATCTCTTTCATAATCGGATATTTTCTTTTCAAAAAATTTTTTTCTCTCCAAGATTCCTTCAAAAAGGTTCTCAAGCCTTACAATCAATCCCACCGGACTTGTGGATATTTCAGTATCATAGTCGCTTGCACCTTTGAGAACGATTTTTTTCCCACCGAGTGTATCTTTAAGCATTGCCAGTTCAAATCCCCGGTATTCACCAATCACTTTTTCTTCCATCAGTTTTAATTCCGACACTTCTCTGATAATCAGGTTTCCTTCATCGGCACGGTTATCCATTACCCGACCGTTAAGGGTAATTGCAAAGTCGGACTGCTTTAACAGTTCTGCCTCCACTTTCCTGCATCCGTGCTTACCATTGAAATCCTTTCCTTTGCTGCCTGAATCAGTTTCGGATACTTAATCATAAAGTTATCCTGCAATGTATACCGCTGACTGTCATAGGACGATTTTAACAGTTTCAATCTCTGTACATCATTATCAACACTCCCTCTTTTTCTTAATCAGCGGATTTTCCGTGGCAACCGCCTTAATCTCCGCATAGGAAAGTGTGGCTTTATCAATATCTTCACTGGTTCTTGAGATAGATTTGCTTGTCATAACCTGACTGATATATCTCTGCTTATTCAATACAAGTGTCAATCTGTTATCTAGTTATTATTTTTGAACAATATATTGTTGAATAAATCTCAATCTTTTTACTTGAGCTTTCGTTGGTGTTCAATAATATAAATATTTATATAATTCTTCTACCACTAGCCGATGGTTTATTTGTTTATTAAAGCTTCGTTTTTCTTCACAAAAAACTCAGCTTTATAAGCATAGTCTGATCCTATACTATAAAAGCCGGCTTTCACCTCAATTCTGTGAAAAACCGACTCTTTATCACTATGTCAATTATCTGATAGGCAATCCTACATCCTTATCATCTACTTTCATAAACCCATCATCTTTCATAGGTACTGGCTTGTTCATTCCTTTTGTATTTTCCTCTTTATAGTTTTCAATAATCTCTCCATAAAGATTCTCCCGAAACTCCTTTGTCACTGGATAACAAACATCCTGATAAAACACCTTTCCCTGTTCATCCTTCTGTTTTGTCTTATACGATGGCATCGCTACAAACACATTATCCTTTCCCTGAAGTACAGATACATTGTTTATAACAAAACAGTCATCAAGATATATTCTTGCAAGCCCTTTTATATTGCTACCTTCTCTTTCAAAAGGTGTAACATTTACGGCAAATGACGGTATTTCTGCCACCTGCTCTTTGCCTTCAGTCTGTCTGCTGTCACTTCCTGTGTTTTTGTATCCATCAAGGATTGCATCATACAGTTCTTCTCTAAACTCTTTGGTTATTGGGTTGCAGATATCTTTGAATATATAATTATTCTGTTCATCCACTTCACTGCTTCTGTATCTCGGCATGGATACAAACAGATTTCCATCATGGTTTTCAAGAATGGCTATGTTTGTTACTTTAAATGACTCTCCAAATACCACTGTTGCAAATCCTCTTACATTTCCTTCATTTTTTCTTACTTTATTTACTTTTACTGTATAATTCATTTCAATTCTCCTTCTGCATGTTACGGTCATGCTCTGCTATCTTTTTATTGTTACTTAAGATTCAGAGGTAGTTATATCCTTCCCCTGTTTTCATCTTTCGTGTACTCTGGAATATCTTCAGCTACTTTTCCTGATTTTTCATTTTCCGGCTGGCAGATGATTTTCGCATCAATACTCTTTTCCAAATCGAGCATCGCATTTAATTCGGACTGTCTATTCAACTTATCTTTAAGTTCTTTCTCATATGCAAATGGTTTCTCATACTCCTCCTTTGAAGATTCAAGATCTCTTTTGTACTGCTCAATCTTCTTTATTAAAAATTCTTCATTTTCATTCAGGCTGTTGAACAGATTATCGAGCTTTATCATATTTCCCACAGGACTGGTTGACATTTCAACCTTATATTCTGTTTTTCCACGAAGAATCATATAATTTACTCCCATATAATTCTTTTCAATCAACAGCTCAAAACCTCTGAAACTGCCCAGCACATAAGTATCTCCTCTCTTACATCTACTCAACATCTTAAGCATTGCCGTGCCACCGTCACTTCTTTCGGTATAGGTCATATTGCCTAGCTTAATGGCAAATTCATCTCCCTTTAGAAGCTCCTTGTCCCTTGCCTCAATATCAGTTCTTACGCATTTCAGCTTTTCTTCGGCTGCCTTAATGAGCTTCGGATATCTGAGCATAAAATCATCCTGAAATGTATATCTCTGGCTGTCATAAGATGCCTTTAATAACTTTAATCTCTGCAAGTCATTATCCAATTCCATCTTTTCTTTTATCAATGGATTTCCTGTAGCAACCGCCTTAATCTCTGCATAGGACAACGTTGCCTCGTCAATATCTTCACAGGTTCTTGACACAGTCCGGCTCGTCATTATCTGGCTTATAAACCTCTGCTTGTTTTCCACAAGCGACCATGAGTATGCATCAAATGTTTCTTTTGTGACATATCTGTATACTGCAACTTCCTCATTTTCATTTCCCTGTCTGATTCCTCTTCCTTCTCTCTGTTCAATGCTTGAAGGCTTCCAAGGACAGTCGATATGATGGAGTGCCACAAGGTGCGTCTGAACATTTACACCGGTACCGCACTTGTCGGTTGATCCGATAAGAACCTTCTTTCTTCCTGTCCTCATCTCCTTAAATAATACTTCTCTTTGTGCATCCGTCTTGGCATCGTGAATAAATGCTATTTCATTCTCAGGTATTCCCCTTTTTATCAATTCAGATTTCACATAATTATACACATCAAAATCTTTTCCTCCGGGTGTTCCTATGTCTGAAAATATAAGCTGACAACCGATTTTTCCCTCATCTTCTGCCTTTTCATATTCAAATACCACGTTATCCACTACTTTATTTAGCTTTCCATCAGGATTATTGGGTGCATCCTTATCAAGAAGTCTCGCATCCGTTCCAAGCAGTCTTGCTTCATGGGTAATTTTCAAGAAATTGTCAACACTGGAATCCACACCGCCATTTCTGATACGTTCTGCCCTCACAACAAAATCTTCCATGACCTGTCTTACATACCAGTCAGGCTCTGACTCTACGATAATGTATTTTCCACCTCTTAACTTTGGCACATCAAGGTCTAACATATCCTGCGTCTGTACATCTGCCACCTGCTTAAACATATTCATAAGTTCCGGCAAATTAGTAAATTTATTAAATCTGCTTTTCATACGAAATCCACTGCCCTCAACAGTCAGTTCCAAAGCCGTTGTAACTTCACCGAAGTTTGCTGCCCATGAATCAAAATGGTATATTCCCATCTGCTCCAACGTATCTTTTTGCAGATAACTCTGCATAACATACATTTCACACATTGTATTGCTGATTGGTGTTCCAGTTGCAAAGATAATTCCCCTTCCTGGATTTATTTCATTGATATACTGACATTTAAGCTGCATGTCTGTTGACTTTTTTGCACCTGAATTACTGATACCCGATACATTATTAATCTTTGAAAATATTGCAAGGTTCTTGTAATTGTGTGCCTCGTCCACCATCAGGCAGTCAATGCCAAGTTCCTCAAAAGTAATCAGGTCATCTTTTCTCTCCTCATCAGCAAGACTCTTTAATTGTTCTTGAAGCTTTTTCTTCTGTGCTTCCATCTGTTTAACAGTCCAACGCTCACCATTCTTTTCTTTTGTCTCCTCTATGGCATATGCTATCTGCTTTATCTGTTCATTAAGCATTCTTTCCTTTCTCGTTGCTGAAATTGGTATTTTTTCAAACTGCGAGTGAGACATTATTATGCAATCATAATCTCCCGTTGCAATTCTTGATATAAACTGTTGTCTCCTACTCTTTTCAAAATCACGTTCGGTTGTTACTAGAACGTTTGCAGATGGGTATAATCTCAAGAATTCAGATGCTGTTTGATTTATCAATGCTTTTGGAACTACCATTACTGTTTTATTTGCAAGACCAAGTCTTTTTTGTTCCATACAGGCTGCCATCATCTCAAATGACTTCCCGGCACCTACACAGTGGGCAAGAAGTGTATTACCTCCAAGCAGTATTCTTGCGATGGCATTTTTCTGATGCGGTCGGAGTTCTATTTCAGGATTCATTCCCGGAAAGGAAAGTGCTGAACCGTCATATTCACGAAGTCTTGTATTATTAAATGTATGGTTATAATAATCAACATATTTTTTTCTTCTCTCCGGCTCTGCAAATATCCATTCCCTGAATTTATCTTTTATAAGATTCTGCTTTTCCCTTGCAAGCATTGTTTCGTTCTTATTTACAACATAATGGTATTTGCCATCTCCATCATCAATTCTGTCCCTTACCGTCACCGTTTTCAGATTCAGTGATGCTTCAAAAATAGAATAAGCATCCATGCGGCCCGTTCCATATGTTTTGGAAGCTGCCACAGAATGCTTATCCATTGATTTATTCTCTATAAACCATTCCATGCTGTATTTATTAAGATGTACCATAATGCCTGATGAATAAAATGTGCTTCTTACCGCTCTCGCTCTTCTCGGTGTTCCTAAAAGCTCATATATAAATTCTTCATAGTCCTGCTCCTCAATCCATGTTGTTCCAACCCTTACATCAATCTCCGATGCGTCAAGGTCTTTTGGCTGTACCTTTAAAAGTGCTTCAACATTTCCTGCAAACAATTCCGGATATTGTTCTGCATATTCCTGTGCTTCCTGTAACTTTCTTCGCACATTTCCTGATAGGTACTCATCCGCTGTTTCCCATCCTGCACTTAAATCTTCTTCATTGTATAAAACAGGATTCAGGAAAATAATTCCCGATAATTCTTCACATATGGCTGCTCCCTTAACTTCTGCTCTTGCCTGTTCCGATAAGGTTACTCTTTCACCTGCCTGTTCTTCCAGTTCCTTTATCTTTTTACTGATATCCGGCTCATAGATTGAAAGCATAAACGGAATATTTACAGAACCAAACTCATTGATTGAAATATTTAAAGCCTCTATTGCAGTAACAACATTTTCAGGTCTGATATCCGGTTTGATTGTCTGCTTATAAAACATATCTGCCTTTGTGACCTTACCCTCTTCATCCACATTTTCAAGAGAGCATAAAAGCGGATAATCTGCATCATCACGAAAAGCCCTGTCATTGCCTTTTGAAGTTATCCCACCATATTTTTTTACAAACACATCATACTTTTCATTCAGTACCTTCTGGCTTTCTTTTAATTCCTGTTCACTGCATCCTTCTGTCTGAATGTCTATGATATACCTTGTAATTTTTCTTATCTCATCAAGTCCCTTTATTCTTTCTTCTGCCGTTTTGGAGTATTCTTTTAAATACATCTGGGAATTCTGCCTGTAATAAAGTTTTCCATCCACAAAGGAATAAGTATAATTTCTGATGTCAGGACTGGCAGCTATGACTTCTAAATTTTCTTCTATTTCCGGTGCAGCAAAATCTGATATGGAAGCTTCGAGATTTTTCAGTGCACTGCTAAGGCTTTCATACATATTGAAATCCTTATCATCATTTACGCATACCGTATATCTGCTGTTTTCTCCATATCTTCCCGTATCGTATTCCATCTTTCCAAGCATCATTTCCGGGTGTTCTGCGAAATAAGAATTAATGGGAATCCCATCATTTGTATATCCAAGATGAACCCAGTCAGGCTCAATGTCTGTCTGCCTTTCTCTTTTTTTTAAAAACAGAATGTCCGATGTAACCTCTGTTCCTGCATTATCCTTAAATGCTGTATTAGGAAGTCTTACCGCACCGATAAGTTCTGCTCTCTGTGCAAGATATCTTCTGACATTTGGATTTGCCTTATCCATTGTTCCTTTTGTTGTAATAAATGCTGCAACTCCGCCCGGTCTTATCTGGTCAAGTGCCTTTGCTAGAAAATAGTCATGCACACGGAAATTCAGCTTGTTGTATTTTGGATCATATATTTTATAATCTCCGAAAGGAACATTTCCGACAGCTGCATCAAAAAAGTTATCAGGGTACTTTGTATCTTCAAACCCCGATATTGTAATATCTGCTCTCTGATATAGCTGCTTTGCAATTCTTCCGGTTACATCATCCATTTCAACACCGTACAGTCTGCATCTCTGCATGGGTATCGGCATACTTCCAAAAAAGTTTCCAATGCCCATAGACGGTTCAAGAATGTTTCCCTTTGTCACTCCGAAATCTGCAAGTTTCTGATTGATGCACATGGCAATTTCAGGAGAAGTATAAAAAGCATTATTTACGCTTGCTCTTGCATTCTCATATTCTAAAGGGGAAAGCAGTTCCTTTACTTCTTTATACTGCTTCTCCCATGAACTATTTTTTTCATCAAATACTTCCGGGATTCCACCCCACCCTGCATATCTAGCCAGAATTTTCTGCTCAGCCATTGTGGCAAGTCTGTTTTCTTCTTCAATCTGTTTCAATGTCCTTATGGCATCCACGTTCCACTGATATCTTGTCTTCGCACCTCCGGTTTCAAGCTCCCACATATTATAATGAAAGTTATGCTTTGGGAAAGTTTCAATGTTACTCTGTTCCTTTCCCTCTTTTTTGTTATCCGTAATATGTGGTTTGGTATTTTGTGACTCTGCTGCTATTTCATCACCATACTCTGCCATAGTCACCATCATATCTTCTATTGCAGCTTCTTCATCGGTAAGCTCTCTTTCTTCCTCATAGGCGCTCTTTAGTTTCTCCATATCAGGAACAGGCTTTTGATCCATTGCAAGAACTTCGTCCGGAATGTCATAATCACCGATGGTCTTTTCTTCTTCTATAACTTCCTGATAATAAATTCCTTTGTTTATCAGAACTCTTATTTCTTCCTCAACTGCTTTCCAGCTTATATATCCTTCCTTTTCGCCCTCTGCATCTCTCCACTGAAATCTCATCCCCTGAGGTTTAAATGTGTCATATCCGTGCAGTCCGTACCCTTCAACCGGCCAGCCTGCACCGCCAAGACCAAACTCTTTCTTTACAAGTTTTGCACGCTCTGTCGCACTGTCCACGCTTTTATAAATGTCATACACTCTTTTCTTCCCATTTTGAAAACCCGTTCCTCTTAACAGAACATTCACAATATAATCATGCGGCACGATTTTTTCTATTTTTGGCGCTATATAAGTGTATTTTCCTTTAACTTTTTCTGTATTCTTAAGTTTTGTGTCAGACAGTTTATTATCATCAGCAAAACCTATTTCATTTGTATTTTGGTCAAAGAAAAAGGAAGCCTGTTCAAAACCTGCTTCCTCTGATTTTCCAAATGAATTTATTTCATCCATTTCTTTATTAAATTCTTCATCAGTCTGCCCATCAGGCTCTCCGGCTGATTTTTCTAGTGGAATCTGTACACTACCTGATGAAGTACCACTTCCTCTGCCATCATCTTTGCCTGCTCCCTTATCTTCCACATTTCCATTGTGGAGAACGGGTTCTCCGGCTTGTGCTTTTTCAGGTAATCTTTCATCAGTTTGTCCATCAGGCTGTTCGCCTCCGTATCCACTTCTTTCATTTTCTCCGCCAGTCTTCCCAGACGGTACAGTGTGTTGTATCTCATCCTCTCGTTTTCTTTCAGATACTCCGCTGCCATCATTCCGTATCTGCCCACCTGCGTCATGCTCACTTTCTCCTGTGGCATTTCCAGATTCGGATACATCATTCCGTCCGCTCCCTCGTGATAAGTCAATTTCTTTTCTTCCATCTGTAACTCTCCTTTCGTTTTCAATCCGCCTAACTTTGTAATTAAACTCTTTAAGAACACTACAGGATACGTCACATACAAGGGAACCAAAACGGTAAATATCATCTTCATCGGATATATTTGTTATAAAACCCATGTCCTGTTCTTCAGAGGACAGGTCAAAACCGCATCTTGTACCTACTGCATATAAAATGCTCTTATATAACATTTCTTCTGCCGTAAGCCCTTGCGTTTCATTATCTCCACCTTTAATCACACCACCTGTAATCCGGTTAAGTTCAGAAATCCTTATTTCGGATTTCTCTTTCATTATAGCTCGTATGTTCGATTTTGTATAGTTCTTTAAGAGATTCATTAAATTATTTCTTCCACTATCGGTATAAGGCTCTATTTTTTTCTCACTTGCCAACTCATCCACAAGACTTTTCAGATTATCAGAATTCAAATCCCATGTAAGCTTCACATTCTTTCCTGCGGTATCCGATATGTCAAAAACATAACGCATATGCGGTTTTAAAATCTTTGACGGAAAAATTGCAATACCTCTGCTTCCTCTTTTTACATATCTTCCTACCTTTTTCCATGAATCATAATCTCCCACAAGTGTTGCATTTGGTCTTTGTGCATACACCATAAGAATATTGTCAAACTCATACCTGTATATTCTCCCGGTTATCCTTAGAAAGTTCTTCCAGTTATCTGCACTTTTTGTAACATCACGGATAAATTCATCATAGAGCCTCTGAACCTTGTAATCAGCACTCATCATTAATTACCTCCACTAAAGCATCCCTTATGTCCTCTCCATCAATCTCATCTCCAAGACAGTCCCAGCCTTTTACTGTTTCCCTTGCAAAAAGTTCAATGCGTGGCACATCACCGCAAAGTTCCACTATACGATCTCGTATTTCAGAAGGCTTTCTGCTGTGTTCCATTACTCTTGCATCGCATACCTGCGGAACTGCCTTTGACACACGCTTTGGATGTCCTTTGGTTCCGATAAGACACACTTCCGAATTAGAACGTGTCCAAAAACCAAGTCCCATGAAATATGTGTCTTTTTTCTTATTTCTTTTTACCCAGTTAAAACCGCATGTCTTATAGGTAAAGCCCCAGCTTTCCATAACGGATATTCCCTCTTTAAGACACGGAAACGTAATCCACAAAAACAGCACACAGTCATCATCTGCAATCTCACCTACCGGAAGGGAACGTATGTCATCAATGTTCATCGTGTGGTAATGATTTTCTGCGCTTCTGCTCTTCCCCTTTTTAGAATAAACACGGTACTGCCACGGAGGATCAGCATAAATAATCTTATATTTCTTTCCCATCTTAATCATCTTCTTCCGGTTCTAAAAGATTTGTATATTTTCTGTATTCCTCATTATCAAGATCAATGATAAATGTATTTCCGCCTCTCTTCATTTTCTTTGACAGCTTTTTTGCAATACGGAGCATCACAAAGTTATCCTTTGACATCTTAATGCTTTGTTTAAATTCAATATCATTATCACCGTCAATTATCTTCTGCTGCTTTTCTATGCTTTCTGCAATCTTTTTTCTTAATACCTCTGCATCATTTAAAGACAGTGCAACACTCTTTCTTTCAGATTTGCTTCTGCCCCATTCTTTATGAAGTTCCCTTATTAAAAACTCCATGTCTTTTATATATGTTTCTTTCATCTTTCCTCCAATCCAAAAAGCAGAACCTTTTTGGCTCTGCTCTTTTACTGTTTCTATTTCTTTTTATCTGGTCTTCCAATCATCACAAGACCTCCATTATGATAGTCCTGAATGACAACACCTGTTGCTTCATCAACCGCTTCCACTATCTTTCCGTCACCGACATAAATTCCAACGTGACTGATATTTTTATATCTTCCATTATTGGAATAACTGTAAAATATTAAATCTCCGGGTTTCAGATTTTTCTCTTTTACGGTACATTTGTTATTACTGCACCACTGTGCCTCTGCTGCCGCAGTATTGGAACCACCCGTCATTATGGAAATACCTGCGCTGTTCCATGCATAGTAGGCAAGAGATGAACAGTCAAAATGTGTACCCGAATTTCTAAGTGGCTGGCTGTATGGATAACCTACCTTTGACAAAGCAAAGGTTACTGCCGTCCTTGCTTTTCCATCCGCTATTTTTTCTGTAATTGCATCAATTTCACTCTGTGACAGGGAAGATTTCTTATTGCCTCCGCTCTGTGTACCTGTATTTCCACCGGCAATCCCAAGAGCCGCCATGCTTTCCTGACTCATCAGGGAATTAAGAAGATTTATTTCATCCTCGCTCATACTGTACTCTGTTTCCATCTGATAATAAGTTTTGAACGTCACATTTACATACAGTACCTTCTTTTTTACTTTCTTTCCCTCATCATTTTTGATTTTTTCTTCCCCTGTGGATATGGTGTATGTACACATATCGTCAAATACAGATTTTAAGTTAGCCTTTCCTGTTTCATCCATAACCGTCGCAGTATTTCCCACACCGTACTTCACCATATAGACACTCATGACATCATAATAATTTGACGGTACTGATAAAGTTCCTTCATAGTCAACATATACGATTTTTCCAATGTCACAGTCCTTATGCTCCGTCACAAGAGTATTGATGTCCCTGTTAAACTCTGCCACATACTGGCTTGTTACCGTCATTACTGTATCTCCGTTTTCCAATGGTGGGAAAAATATAGAAAACGGCGAGTTATATATAACTGCCACCACAAGTGCTATGATTATTGCAGCTATTCCGATTATCAGAAGTAATCCTAATACAATCGGAAGAAGCAACAGCCCCACTTTTACCGCAATTATTTTTAAGACATTTTCCACACCACTTCCGGTGTTCTCCATGCCTGTTTTTCCTGCTATTTCTGTTCCTGCACTCTTTAGCTTTTCCATAACAAAAGCAAGTTTTCTGTTCTTTATGTTTTTGCCTTTACTACCGCTCTCTGCCTTTTTCGGGCTTTTCGTTTTACCTGCTTCTGACCTTTTTGATTCAGATTTCATACTGCCTGTTTGATAATGTATTTTTCTCTCCCTTACCTGACTTTCAGATTTCTTTAAATCTTTACTGTGGATTTTCTTTTTATCAGACTTTTTCTTTCCTCTTACACTTTTTACCTGTGTCTCTTTTATATGCCTTTTCTTTATCTGCTCCCTTACAGCCTTTCCGGTCTTTTTTGCAGTTTTTGTTACCGGACTTGTGATAACTGCTGCGATCATCAAAGCACTTTCTGCTTCCTCACCACCTTCTAACTGATTAAGTGTAGCTTTGACACCTTTTCTTGTTGTCATCTCCACTCCGGTTTTTAAAATACTTTTCTTATCCTTGATTACCTTTCTTTTATTGGTGTCGTTTCTTCTGAAATTTGGCATATCGCGGCTGTGAATATGTCTTTCCCTCTTCTTGTTTTTCTTTTCCATTTCTTCCTCCTGACATAAAGAAAGCCACTACAAAGTTTTTAGCTCTGTAATGGCTTAAAATTTTAGTTCTATTATTCAATTATATTTCCATATCTTTATATGCATCATCATACTTCTAATCCAAAAGTCCTTTTACGCATTTATTAGGAAAATCCATACATCTCATATTCAACACTGAATCAAGATATGTTGTCATGCCTCCACTTGCTCTGTTTTGAAGAAAATCATATATTAACGGACTGGATGTATAATTAAACTCTTCATCATATAACCGGTTCTCTTCTCCAACATCAAAAGGTATTAAAAAAATCCTTGTTGTGTCCAAACATCCAAAAGAATCTATTGCTATAATTGAACTGTCAGCACTTCCCCATATCAATCTGTCAAAAGGCATAACTCTTCCCCAATGCCTCATTATCCTTCTGCGAAGAGTCTGTTTCATTGTGCTCCCTATATAAATTCTTTTATATTCGTCCAAAACAAGCATATATATTCCGGGTTTTCTCATATCCTCATGATTTAGGGAATAGTATTCTTTAAACTCTTTTCCATCAGTCAATAAAAATTCATTTAATCTGTCTTCAAATTCTTTACCTACTTGCTTATAATACTCCATATTCATGTCAAAGTTCTTTAAAGCAGCTTCTCTGTGTTTTTCACACCATTCATCTGTATATGTCAAACCTTTTGGATCAGCAGCTAAGTCATACCTTGGAGATCTTCCCCGCTCAATATCTGATTTGTTTATGGAATCTGCATCTGGATTTTTTCGATAATAAAAGGAAGTATTCTTATTTATTACTGCATAATTCTCCCTTGTCAATTTATTATATTTACAATTTTTTTTCATATAATCAAAATGATTTACCGGTCCTGAATTGTCATAAACTATTTTTTCCATTTTTGTTACACTTCTTTCTGCTATGTTTTATTTTCTATTTTTAAGATTTTCATAAAAATGAAATGATTTTTCAAATAATTTATTTAAGTATTATCAATTCTAATATCGTCTAACGGAAGTTCATCAAAACGCTTCATTATCTCTTTTGCGAGTTCACGCATTTTATCTAATTGTTTCAATAATATATCCGCATCCTCTCTAGCATTTTCTGCTAATTCTCCAAATGCGCTACTTGCCGATGACATTGCTTTTTCGACATAATAATCAAGTTTTTCATCGTATGCATCTGGGCAATCATACAAATACTCTTCTACAAAATCTTCTTCACTAAAACTTGCCAATTGCTCAATTGTACTCTCAAAAACAGTATTTATATCCTCATAAATGCAACATGCATTATCAATAAAACCATCAATATTATCAATCCCTAAATCACCAAATATAGGTAAATTAAAAATATGATTTATTCGTTCTAGCAACTCCAAGTATTGTTGGACCGTTTCCTTTGTACTCTCCACGTCACGCAATGTTAACATACAGTCTGTTGTATTATAGTACCAACGTTCAACTCCTCTATGATCTGATAAAGAATAAAAACTCAAATAATATTTTTCATATATAGCATCAAACATTGATATACTCTTTCTAATTGCGGTTTTTAAAAATAGTAATTCTTCATCTGTTTTGTATTCACTAGAAGACTCTATTATCCATGGAAAAACCTCTTCTTGTAGAAATTCTATAAATTCTAAATCTCTAGTAATAAATCCTGATTCAAAATTATCAGCACTTTCCTCTGAAAAATTAGATGAACCAACATATGCAATATTATTAGTCATAATTATTTTTGCATGATTTGAAAAACAAAAATATACTTCTGCTTTTTTTGCTATCTTTTCTGGATTTAATTTACTTTTATATATTGCAATATTTTTTTTTGCTTTATTTGCATATTGAGGAGTAAAATACTGTTCCCATCGATCTGGCAAATTTGAAACTATACAAATATTAGTGTTATTATCACATTGTTTTAAAGCATTTAATAACTCTGATTGCTTTTTTGAAATGTTAAAAGTCAATATATATATACTTTTAGCAGTTGCAAAATCGTCGAGTACTTCTTGATAAGTCAACTCGTCCTTTGACATGACAAACTTAGCATTATTTATTTTTTTTGAAACTATCATATTTGCTATTCTCCCTATATTAACATATCAGCATCCTTGTAATTATTTTAATTATAATTATATACTTATCTAATTTAACTTTAACATAGATTATTACTTTTATCTACTCACTTATCTTATAGTTTCATCGCTTCAATTTGCTCATGGATATTCGTATTATACAATTTGTACAATCCTGTATCCTTCCGAATTGTATTATCAAACGGTATTATCACATTGCCACACTTTATCAGTCCCATTCCTGACGGAGCATTGCTGACAAACTCAAGCTGTGATTCTGACACACCTACCACTTCTGCTATCTTTTCCGCATCCGTATTTGCCTGTTTTAATATTGCAACGAACTCGCTGTTTGCAAGCATTGTTGTGACTGTATAGTTCTGCAAAAGGTCGACTACGTTTTGGGTGATTCCAGTACAAAGACCACCCTGCTTTCTTACTTTCTTCCATAACTGCTGCAAATACTTTGCACTGTATTCTGAATTAAGCAGCACATGTATTTCGTCAATATAAAGCCACGTTGCCCTGCCTTTCTGACCGTTTTCAACAATTCTCTGCTGGATTGCCTCCATCATGATAAGCATAGATATCGGTGCCAAATCCTGACCTAAGTCCCTGATACCGTATACCGTAAATCTGTTACCCATATCCACGTTTGTCTGATGATTGAAAATATTAAGGGAACCTTTTACAAATATCTCAAGTGATAATGCTATGTCCTTTGCTATCTTCTTCTCCTCTGCATCATTTTGAAGCAACAGCTTTTCGTAAAAATCTGACATCACAGGAATGTATTTTTCCCTGCTTCTTGCAATTTCAAGATACATTTCCGTTAAACATCTGTCAATGATGGAACGCTGCTGTGGGGTCAAAGGCTGATTCAGGCACTGCTCACAAAGTCCGAACATAAATGAACATTTTTCTCTTATCCAACCTTTAGAATCCCTTGCATCAAGATTCCACACATCCATATCCAAAGGATTTACATAGTTATCAGTATATGTGGACAGATTTACAACCGTACCCCCATATGTTTTTGCAATGTCAAAATATTCCATCATCGGATCTATAACAATTACATTATCTTTACCTTTTAAGAATACACTGCCCATTTCCATCTTGCTGAAAAATGATTTTCCTGAACCCGGCACGCCGAATACAAATCCGTTTCCGTTTATCAGCTTCTTTCTGTTTCCCACATTGATATTCTTTGACACCTGATTGATTCCGTAATAATTACCACCGTCATCTCTTAATTCCTGCACATTGAAAGGTACAAGACCTGCAAGGGAATTGGTAAGCATTGTTCTCATTGTCTCCACCTGTCTTACACCAATCGGAAGCACCGTATTTAAAGCCTCCCTCTGCATAAACTGATGTGTATCAATCGTAATTCCGTTACTTTTTCCGATTGTGACAATGTTTTCGCATATACTGTCAAGCTCTGCCTTATCATCTGCCATTACTATGATGTTTACTGCAGTATAGAACATGCTCTCATCATTTTCCCTGACATTGGTCATCATATCCTCAATGTCCTTTTTCTCCATTCTCTTTGTATATGAAATTTCCGTTGAAAAATCGTTGTTCTTATTTCTTACACGCTGCTGTTTTATAATGTCCGATTCAACACCAAGATATTTCTTCTGAAGCACCTTGATTGTCATATCCTTTGGAACCGGCACGACATCCATACTTGTAATCATATGCACTGGAAGCATTGTTATTGTATTCAGTAATTCTTCCGAAAGACTCTTTGGATATTTCTTAAAGAACAATGCCCTGCAAACTTTGTTTTCATCTTCAAAATAATCCTGATGAAACTTTATCATTCCGTTACACAAATCATTTCTGAAATCCCTTCCAATACGTTTTGCTTCTCTGATATCAAAATCAAATTCATCTTCCTTTCCAAGATTATAAAAATCATGAAGAATGCGAAGTCTCTCATTTCCGCTTAAAGGTTGAATGTCTGTTCCAAGCTCATTAAATGCTTTTCTGACATTTACCTCAATCGTGGCAAACTGTGCCTTTGCTTCTTCAAAAGTCTTTCTTTCCACAGAAATTGTAAGATACTTCTCCTGCTCTATTCCCTGTCTGCCCTCCTTAATCTTCTCCTCAATGATGTCATTGTAAATTTTTCTGAAATCATCAAATCCGTCATTTAAGTAAGGAAGCAGTATATATCTTCTCAAATCCTGCATATCCTTATTTTTATTATTAATTGTTATCTTAAAACAACAGTCAAATGAATTTAAAAACTTACAGTATCTCTGCAGAATATCTTCCTGCTCATCATAGGTTGCTGTTGTGTAATTGATATCCATAAACTTATATGTTTTTGAATACTTATTTTCGTGAACCTTAAAAATACCGCTTTCAGATACTTCCATTATCTCTATTGTTTCCTGTATGGACTTCGGGCTTTTGTAAAGCGGTTCCGATGCTTTTTTCAGTTCCCTGAAGCCGTCTGAAAATATACCCATTCTTATCCTCCTCTTTTATAAAAATTTACAGCCACAGGCAATGCCTATGGCTACAAGTGCTGACATGATACTGATTACAAGTATCCTTATCATTTTCTTTTTTGTTCTGGTAAACTCATCTTTCTTATCTGTTTCTGCTTCAACTTTTCTTTTTTCTTCCTCTACCTTTGCCGCAGTCTGTTTCAGCTCATCCACGCTTTCCGTAGATTTATAAACCAACGGTTTTGCCTTAAACATGAACTGTATTTTTTTCTTCATCATCTGCATAAAACTCATACCGTTAAATGAATAAAAACCGCTGAGTGCAATCGGTGCTACAACGGGTATTGCAATATATGCTGATACCGTAAGTCCCACTTTTTTGTAAGTAAGAAAAACAATTACACCTCCAACCAGAACACTTAATACCGAAGCAGCTAATTGTTTTGCGGTAAGTCCCAGAACTACCGACTCCTGAAAATTGTCTATATCTTTATTTATTTCTACTGACATATTCCTTACCTACCTTGTCTTTTCTTCTTTCTTTTGTTTATTACTTTGTATGTCTCTCTCATATTTCTCCATCTGTTTGGGACAGAGTTCCCTTAATTTATCCACATTAAAAACATAAAGGGGATATTCACAAAAACCGCTTCTCAATGTTAGCCCTGTAAACTCCCCTAAATCATTGCTCTTTATGAATTTTTCCATCTCAGGCATATTATTGGTATCTACATATCCGCAATATTTCGGAACATCACCAAGATTAACGGTTATGTTTCCATATGGCTCCGGATATTCTCCTTCCGTATTTACCAGTTCAAGATACAGATTCCCATTATCGACATACTGGCTCATCGAAAGTTCTACCGTTTCATCTTTCCATTTAGATTTATATTTCATTTTTTTGCTCATTTGATTTTCTCCTATAATCCTAATGCCTTGCTTGTCAGTCCCTGTGCACCTTTAACTGTTCCTACAGTCAGTGCTATGGTGAATGTCATTTCACACAGATAAATAAGTGTCTGCGTCCAGTCCGCATACTCTCCCGTAAATGATGGCAGTCCTGAACTTATAACGGCATTGCACACTATAATTGCAAGTGCCATTGTCACTGCTTCAAACACAACAGATAAGAAATATCTTGCATATGTTGCTGCTGTATGGCTCACCATTCTGTTTCCGCTCACGGTAGAAAAGGCTATTGCTCCGAACGGTACAATAATCAATATCTTCAAAAATCTGAAGTATACAGTGTATATGAGAAAAAAACCGCAGACAATAATAACTATCGAAAGTATGGAAGCAAGAATTAACATCACAAGACTTGCCCCAAAACCCAGATTTTTAATAATATCCGCCTGTGTACTGTCTATAGTAAGTTCCACCATATTTCCTGCGCTTAGCAGCTTCACTAAATTTCCTGCCGAAGTAAAAAATGCCTTCATTATGGTCACGTTATTGGCAACCAGCCATTCTGCTATTCCTATTCTCATCAGCATTCTTAAGATTACTTCAAATCTCATCTCCTCTTTTACATCCACACTTTCAGAGCAGAACCCAATTACGAAGAACAGCACAACCAGAGATGAACCTACTCCAACAAAGACAGGTTCTATATTCTCAACTGCTGCCCAGGGACCTCCGTCCTTGAAAGATGCGGGTGACTGTCCTAAAAGTGCAAACACAAGGGATACCTGATTATTCCAGAAACCGAATACCATTTCCAACAGGTCAAGTATCTGCTGTCCAAGTTTGAATATATCCAACCTTCATCACCTCTTTTCCTTTGACATTCTCGCTACTAAAAGCCAAGAATTCCAAGAACTGATGATATTCCTGCCATCATTACTCCAGCCACAATTCCTTTCAGTGCCGAATTCATTGTTGAGGAATCCTGCTGCTGATAGGCTTGAGCAAACTCCATTACATTTTTGGCAAGAATAATTACTCCAATTGCACCGATGATTGCAAGAACCAGTGTTTTTAAATTATCAAGCGGTTTTGTAACTGAGCTTGTATCTGCTGCCATTACACTTGTACATTCAATCATCGTCATTGTTAACACACCCGATACCACAGGTATCAATTTTCTTTTTACGCTGTTTATAAATCTTTTCATTCTACTCTTCTCCATTACTTTTATGTTTACTGCCATAATATTTTCTTTTTCCATATTGATTTGCTCCTTTTGATAAAATAAGCCGGCATAAGTTTTTCTCATACCGGCTATTAATAGTGAATCTATAATAATCAGGCAATGCCTGTTGTATTAATTCGTCGGGCTTTCCCCGATGCGTTTGTGCTGTAACCACCTCCTTTCTTGGCGCAAAAAAAGCACCCTAACCATATGGCTAAAGTGCTTGTAATTTTTATCTTATTTTATTTTGAATAAAATTGAAAAGACGATTTTTTCCTAAGCATACTACTTTCACTAAAATTCAAAAACTTTAGCATCGGCCACTTGCTTCAAATCATATACCAACATATTCTGAATTTCAGTAAACGCCTCTTTAGTTACCACCCATCTTTGAATAACCGGTTGATTCATATAAACATTATTTCCCATATCTGTTCTTAACCCATAGTAATATTCAAATCTACCTATCACTTTGTTGTTTGAATCGACTATTTTTAAACCATCATCAAAAATAATTTCCCATCCAAAGTGATTTAATACACGCTGTGAAAACATACACATAATATTACTTCCTTTGAAGCTTTCTACCCCTACATTATGCACAAGTAAATTGAAATGTTTTTCTTCTGCAAATTCATCACTCTTATGAATCAATAGTCTCACATTTTTTTCACATGTATATAACGCATAATCCCTTTCCATAATAGGTAAATCAATATATGTAGTCATAAAACCTGCCAGTTCTTTCTTATAGCTATATTCCGTTAATGCTCCGCCAAGAACGATTTCGTTATCACATACTCCCATAGTGAAAATATCCTTTAACATATTCTCTTTGCCATCTTTATCTTGTACTTCAAACTCATCAATTTTCACATTTAATAGTTTGTTTTCTTGATATGGCCATATCACTGGAGATTGCAACAAAACATAAGGTTCACTTGTAGAAAGAATGACTCGACTTAATGGAATTTCCGCTCCATCCCATCTTCCTTGATACCACTCTTTATATAAGACTCTAAAGAATGCAACATTTATATCATACAAAGCTACACTGCACTGCTTTCTTCCACCTACATCAAGTGTCATATGTTCCGTGTCCTTGATCTGATTCATATATGCTGCAACTTTACTTTCTATATCGCTACAATCGTCACCAACTTCCTCATTTATCCGTTCCAGCGATTCCATAACATATCTTGTACCTGTTAAATGCTGTTCAGTACTTTTTACAGATAGAAGCCTTTTAGTGCTGTATTCCGGAATTTCAGCAAAATAACTATGTTCTACTTTAGGCATGTCAAAAGCATTTTTACCACAAAAACTTTGCAATATAACTCTAGAATAAAATGCCGCATTAAAATCTGAATCATTGATATGTTTTGTAACTAAACTCTCCAACAGTTCTTTACCTATTACTCCAGTCTCAGCCAACAACTCATAAATCATCAGCACCCATTCTTTAGCTCTATAATGAAATTCATCCCAATATTCTTCTACTCTGTCCACTAACTCTGGAAAAACTTTCAATAATTGATAAATGCCTCTTAATGCATTTTCTGCCGCATCAGAATTATCAGAAAGCATAAATATAATAAGAACCCTAATAAACAAATCTTTAAAAGAATCAACACTCTCAATATCCAATAAACTATACACTCTCTGAAGATTCGTATCTGCTTCCTCATTAACATTTTCTTCTTGAATACCAATTCTTTCAGCGGATGAAATCCAAAGATTGTGGGTATTCAGCAGATTGTCCAAACCTTTTTTACAGTATTCCTGACCGCATTGTTTTACTTTCCACAAACATAAATGCATTAGATTTTCACTAGGATAAAAGCTTTCTCTTTCTCCTTCTAATCCTGATATAAAATATAATCTTATATACTTATCAGCTATGGTATTCGGTAAGTTATTTATTGCATACTTTAAAATCTCTCTGTTTCTCCATCCATAACTTTCATTAATAAGTTCTTTCTCTAGGATTTTTTCTAAGCATGAATAATAGGACTCTTTATTATCACGCATCGCCTCACATTCTTCAAAAAATTTTTGGCTATCATGATAATACAATTTCCCCGTCTGTAGATACCGCCCAATATAATTGCGTGGAACTTCTCCACCATTTTCCGATTCTTCCTTATCAAACCATCTGTTCGGAATAATATATCGACTTGGATTAACACCAACACTTATTTCAGCCTTACCCATTTTACATTTTTTTTCATGTACAGATGGTAATTTATTTCTTTTAGCACAAATCTCTATTGCTTTATCTAATGCTGCGATTGTTGAGTGGTTAGACTCATTTTTCCAATTCAAGATTCCTAATCCAAATGCCCAAATAGATAATAACTCGTTTTCTGAAACACTCGCATTTTTTAAGTATCCTATCAACCCTTCAATAATATATTCCGACTGTTTTAATAATTCTGACATATACGCAGGTGTAGATAATACTTTTTTTGTTGTAGCTAATTCATTACCAAATAAATCGCCATATAACTTACAGTTTGCTTCATAATCAAGTCTGTTATCACCCAATTCTTCCATTTTCCTAGAAAGGCACTTTATCTGTTCAGTATATTTATAAGTATCTCCATAGCCTGTTTCGATCAAATTATCATACCAATCTAGTATATCACTTAAGCTATATTCCTTATGAGAAGCATATCCTATAACAGACCATTTTGCCCTTTCTCTAGCAGCAAATGTGTCGATTTTATCTCCTAATTGATATTTATCAACCAAATGTAGGATATCTCTGATAATTCTATTTCTGTCACCTATAGGATTGTTCCAAGCTCTACCACCTTCTCCAAGCCAATTATGATACCACTCTGTTAGTCTGTCAACATTATTTCTATAGAAATACCACCCGGCATCCATAACTTGATTTATTGGATTATTTTCAAATAATTTTTCGCATACACTTGAAACCGCTGATTTATATGCTTCATTTTCCTGAGTTGCTAAAATAATATATGCTTTTAAAAGCAATGAAGATATATTTCTCGTCTGTAAATCCAATACCTGAGGAAACCAATTTTTAATTAAGACTAACGATAATATTCGTTCCATCTCGCTCGGAAGTTCCGCAAAATTCTGATTATTATGTTTTGCATACAACCAATATCCAAGATAACACAGGCTATTGAACCACACACCATAATAGTTTTTATCTTTATGAGGATTTTTTGCTAAGAATTTATCCAATACTCTTTGAGATACAATGAGCCGATCTACCGCAGGCTGTAAATAGCTCACCACAATAGCATATATACTATAATAATATATTTCATGCTCCATATCTCCATTCGGCAATTCTATATCTTGAATTTGATTATAAATTTCTTCTCTTTTGTACTTATCATAGTTTTCTACGTTTCCTGAAATAATCCTCATAAAAAGAGCAAAAACCATACCCAATTTGCTATTTGCAAATCGTTCTTTATTTACATTTTCAATAATACTAACCGAAGAAAATTTCAAATCTCCAATTAGTTTTATCAAAATATCAATCAAAACATTCGGACTAACAGCAATATGTTTAATACTACTAAGTGCTGTTTCTAACTCTTCATCTTTATAATATAAAACAGATTCATGCCAGAATGATTCGCATAAACCACGCAAAAAAACAGTTAGTTCATCATTCCGCTCAAACACCTTTTCAAGCATGTTATATTGCTTTGACCAACAGATCAATTTACCCAAATCATCCGAAATATCTTTTGCTTCTGTTGATATCATAATATAATCTGGATTTCTTGTATCTAACATCCCTTTGTCTCTCAAGATATTCCAAAGTTCCACTACATTTAATCCTTCAAACCAGCGATTAAATAAATCAACTGCTCTTTCCTTTTTTCCTGAATAATACAAAACTCTAGCATATGATAATACATCTGAAATCAAATGTGCATCCCATTGATTTATTGGTTCCACATAACACTCATATGGAGCCACACCTACATACTGTCTTGCATCCCTAAATTCAGAATTCTCTATTTCATATTTAGTATCTCCAAGCTTATTGATTGTGAGAATGGCTGTAGACAAAGATTGCAAATTGCCATATTCAATTACCTCTTGCAGAAACAATCTTTTCATTATGTTGTTCGATATAGAGGTTAATTCAAAAAGCTCAACACCATTTACATAAGCCTCGATAACAAACTTACTTGAAAAAACATCAACCATTTCCACTTCTCTTTTAGCCATAGACATTAATCTTACAATATCAAAATAATAGGCTTGGCTTTTATCTTCTTTATATAAATAGTAATCAGTCAACGAATTGCCTATTTCCTGCGTATGCTCCTCATCGATATTTACAATATTTGACAAGAAAACTTTTACATCATTATGTAAAACATGATATTTACCAGCCTCCTCTACAATCAAAGGTTTTAATGTTTTCAATACATTATTCCAAGTGCCAACAGGTATAGCAAGTTCGGGAAATATTTCAGCTAACATCTGCCCATCAACACGTTCATTCAAAAAAGCAAATACACCTGCTAATTTGTAATCCACAAAATCATACTGTTTTAATGTTCCAATAGCATTATTCCATATGGTGGAATAATATTCTTCAATATTTCCACTTAATTTTCTATCTGATAGTTTTTTTTCTAACTCCATTACATTCGCACATTGACTTGCCTCGTATACAGCAAAAATAGCAGCCAAAGTATTCTTTTCAGAATATTTTTCAACAATATCAGTAATCGCATTGTATTCACTACTTCTGGTGTCAGTTATCTTTTGCGTTACAAGTGATAATATATCCCCTCTCTCAATTCCTGGCACATCTAATTGCTTTACTTTATCATCTTTTTTCTTTAACCAAAATGGATAATTCGGATAAGACTCTTGAGGTTGTCCTGATATCAACAACTTTATATTGTCCGGAATATATTCCGGTCTAGGTAATGTGGCTAAAAATGTCTCTGCTATAATACCTGCACGTGCAGCATGATCAATTCCATCTATTGCAACAACAAATGTACATCCAGTATCTTTTGCATACATGGATGCTATTTCAAAAAAACGTGTTTTCTTCTCTTCCAACGACATAAAGCAATTTTGTAACGGCACATTGTATTTATGCAAAGAACCTTTTAAACATTGTTTTAATTGGCTAAACATCTCGTTCCAAAAATGTTCCTTTTTTACTCTTTCTGAAACATCCATCGGCAAATATTCTTTATCCGGTTGAATAGGTTCATAAGCATAATACCTAATTTTTATAATACTGTCCCTCTTATTGCATAGCTTACTGACTATATTTGTTTTGCCAGTTCCCGGTATTCCAGAAAGAAAAAGGACTTTTTCTTTTCCAGACAATAATTCTGTTTCAATCTCCTCAACAAAATCTTTACGACTATCAAAAAATGGCTCAGCTGGTATCAGTTCATGATTATACGGAGAAATATAATCATCAATCGATAATGCTTCATATACATCCTCCACATAAATTCGAGAAGTATTTCTCGCAGAGGTTGTCCACATCCTTAATGCGTGATCAAGTTTTCCTAATAATTTATCTGCATCATCTAAAGTAATCCCAAAACCTATAGATAAATGGTTTAATACTTCATTCTCTATTTCTTGCAAATCCTTCTGCTCTGTTTCAAGTTGTAATAATCTTAAGAATTTTAACTTATCATCATCACTTTGAATTCCAGCAAGCTGTGTTTTCCATTCATTCCAAGCTTCAGGATATTCTTCGAATATAATATCTTCAAATCTTTCCGCAGATTTAATCTTTTCATTTAACTTCGTCCAAAATATGTCAAGTGCAGGTCTTGTAAATTTATCCTCCCCCCTTGTCGAAGAACTTACTCGCCCTTTTCTTCTATTTGTAAAGATTTGGGGAATAACTTTGGTATATTTACGGCTTTCTTCTTGCCATGAATCTGCCAATTCGGCTAATAATGATTTACTTGTCTTTTTTGCAGAACAAACTAAATCTGTAAATGTCAACGTATCATCTACTCTTGTATGTTTAACCTGAATACATAATACGCTTCCGTCACTATATGTTACTACAACATCATCTAATCCTAATCCCACATTTGCTTGCAATTCAACAAATTCTATATCATTATCATCATTTAACATGTTGATAATCTGCTGCTCACCCACAGACCACTCATACCAATATGGATCTCCCATTCCCGGCTTTGTTTTTTCTGAATAATTCACTTTCAATTCTCCCTTGAAATGCTTACCTCTTCTTTTTCCCGCTTTTCTAAACTTAATATAAGTATCCCCTGCAAACTAATATCTCTATAATTTAGAACCAACAAACTTTTTCATATCATTCTATCCTGTAAAATTCCGATTTGCTCATTTCTCTTTGTTTCACATAAGCATATTATACCATGTCAAATGTGCATATGCGATTGTTTTTTACTGCTGTCTTCGGATTGACCTCATTTGCTCGACCGATACTTCGGGATAAAAATATTCCATAATCTTTTTCTTTGGAATTCCGTCAACGATTGCCTGTTTCATTTCTGCCTTCTGTTCATCAGAATAATTCCAATGAATTACACGGTTAACAATGGTATCTTCCCAATCAGGTTTATTCCTGCTTCTGCTTCCTGCAAGATTGTCACCACCATTTCCGTCAGATGAACTGCTTTTTTCTCCATCATCTATATATTCAAGCTCATGAAGCTGTTCCCTATTGAATCTCTCCTTTTGCTCTTTCTCATCCAACATGGTAAATCTTTTTCCAAGTCCGGCTTCTTCAAGCATCATAAATTCTTCATAGGTCAGTTCGTCAATATACACGTTTTCTCCCTTACTCTTCAGCTTTTCAAAATAGGCTAGGGACTGTCTGTTTAGTATTTCAAAAGGAGGACCGATAATAACCGAATCCTCCTTTGGTGTGTGTATATAAGGTTTTCCTTTTCCGTCAGCAGTCTGGTCAAATACCGGATGTTTAAACGGAATGAACTTATTATCTACAATTGGATCAAATCCCCTTATGAATATCAGGCACTTTTTGTTGTCAAATTTTCTTGTCTCATCAGGTGTCATAAGTTCCCTACCAAGTACATCATAATTTCTTGAACTGCTGCCCTGTTTTCCCCTTGTTTCACCATTCGACCTTTTATCAATGGTTCCCTTTCCGAGAAGCTCCGATATATATTTGTGAGTACTCTGTTCATTGCCACCAAGATATATCAGAGTGTCACAGTTTCCGGGAATTGTTTCCCACGTATCTTTGAACAGTGCCTTAATCTGTGCAAGATTCTGTATAATGATTATCGAACTTATCTCCCTGCTACGCATTGTTGATAACAGGGAACAATAATCATCGGGTAGAGCCACATTTGCAAACTCATCAAGCATAAAGGTAACGTGTATCGGGAGCCTCCCATCAAAATTGAAGTCTGCCTGATAGTAAAGTTCCTGAAATATCTGTGTGTACAACATTCCTATGATAAAGTTGTAGGACTTGTCCGAATCCGGAATGACACAGAACAACGCTGTTTTTGTCTCACAGTCACCGTTTACACCGATTCCTAAATCTGCAAGTTTCATTTCATCCTTTGACAGAATCCTTAATACCTTTTTATTTTCCAAAAATGCAAGTCTTGAGTTTGCACTGATAATAATGGAACGCACCGTATCACCTGCTCCCCTCATGCACTTCTTATACTGCTTTACGGCAGGATGGTTTGAACCTAAAGGGCTTGTTTCTTCCAGTGCCCCCATTATGGCATCAAGCTGTGAAGGCTTTCCTTTTTCCTTAACCTCCGCCTTTCCCATAAGTTTCAGCACTGTCTCAAAATTTCTTCTCTTTGGTGGAACCTCTAACCACACATAATAAAACAACGCCTGAAGGAACATTCCCTCGGCTTTTTCCCAGAAAGGATCAGCGGGTGTTGCCCCCTTAGGCGTTGTATTTGCTATTAAATTTGTTATAAGTTTGATGACATCCGTTTCTTCCCTGATATATGAGAACGGATTGTAACAGTCAGACTGGTCCATATCTATAAGATTAATGACCTTTACGTTATAACCGTTATTTTTAAGCATCTCCCCTGTACTCCTTAAAATCTCGCCTTTCGGATCGGTCACAATAAATGAACACTTATCGGGCATCTGCATAAGATTCGGTTTTACCTCGTAAAATGTTTTTCCTGCACCCGAACCACCGATAATGAGAATATTGTTATTAAGTTTTGTCTTTCTTGTATCAAGACTCATTCTAACATTCTGGCTTAATATTCTGTTACGCTGCTCATCCTTATCCCTTAACATTTTGTTAACCTGTGCCACATCCGCAAACTTTGCCGTACCGTATTCCCTGCCGGGCATCAGATTCCTTCTGCTTGTATAGTACATGATGACAGCCATCGTATAGATAAGAAGAGCTGCAAGAACTGCCTTTAATGTGGCCCCCCCCTTATAATAATCTGCAACTGGATTTGCGAAAACTTGGTTCAGGGAATCCACAAGTTCATTGATATTCATTCCTTTCGTCCATGCACCATTTATAAGGTATCCGATATATCCGGCTATCAGTGCTCCAATAACAAGAAGAACAGCGGAAGGCTTTTTCTTCTTTTCCGTCATTTTATCTTCTGCTCCTTCCCTTATCTTCTATTTTCTCCGATACAGTTTTTCTTGCTGCCATCTTTTCATATCTATTTCTGACTGCTGATTCCACACTGTCATAATGATCTGAGTATAACTCACTTCCCTTTATTGTCTGTACCACTCTGTTGCTTCCGTCATAAAGCTTGTATTCCTTTTCCATATCCAGAAACGTAAGCATGGTCTTTCCGTCATGTATTTCCATGATATTTTCTTTTCTGATCCATACGTAACGGACTTTCTCTCCCCATGTGCCGGGAACCCTTGTCTTAACTGCCACTGGGCTTTCCTCATTGATTAGTGTCTTTGATATGGTAATGTCTGAAAGATTTCTGTTCTTTGACATTGACACTGCTTGAATTCTCTCGGCTATGCTTCTGTAGCTGCTGATTCTTTTTGTAAAGGAATCCTTATCCATGATCGCATCATACTTATTCTCTGCCTCCGACTTTTCTAGTGCTCCGATTGTGACAAGTGTTCCAATAATCTCTTTTGCATCATCAGCTTCTATGTCAAACTCATCTTTTATGGAATCAACACTTATGCTTTTGTTCTCCACTGCATAAAGACCTACTTTTTCAATCATCCCCTGAATTGCCTCTCCTGCCATTTCCGATTTCTGTGTGTGAAACTTTTCATCCCCCTCTTTCTGTTTCTGAAAAAAATCAAGCAGTTTATTTTTCCCTTTATCGTCACTCTTTTTTACATAGTCATCAAAGGTGGTAATCTGTCCCGACTTCATTTTCTGGAGCATTACATTAATTCTCGGTGTTGCTTCTGAATGAAATATAATTTCAGTCTGTCCTTTGTTGATGTTTGGCATCATGGAATAAAGTATTCCGTATTTCTTTGCAAGTCTTTTTACCTTTCCCATTTCATCATTGCTAAACTGCAGCACCTGAAGGTCTCCACCTCTCATAAGCAGTTTTCTCATGGAAGTTCTTCCAAGATTCTTTTCATAATCAAGCATTCCTTTAAGAACACTTAACACTTTTTTCATTGCTTCAATCCCGTCGCTTCCGACTTTCATTGCAATTTCAATTCCATCATAGGCTACCCTGATTATCTGTACTGTCTCTGCAATTTCATCTGCCATTTTTTTCATCTCCCCTCATATTCTTTTACCTTTTCCCGGACTTCATCTAGGTCTCCGCTTTCAATGGCATTCCTGTCTACCTCAACTCCGTATGCCTTTAAAATACAGCAGAGACTCTCAAGTGCCTTTTCTTCCTGCATTCTATACATTTCAAGGGAAGCAATAAGGCTTTCAGCCTCTTCTACCCATTCAGGCTTACTCCCGGCGACTGCCATATATCGCTTCTTTATGGTTTCAAAATCCCTGTCCCCTGTCTTAATCTCTTCAATCAGACTGCCTGTTAAGTCTTTGTCACCGCTTTTTATTCCGAATTCAATCACAAATCTTATTTCCTCTTCCGACAGCCCGGACATTCTTTTCTGTATCCATTCTGCCGCTTCATTTACCTGTAACATATCTGCCTCCTATCCCTGCAGGCTGTTCTCAAGCTCTGCGATTTCGATTATTTCCTTCATTCTTTCTGCGGGTACCCTGCTGTTAATGATTTCCTCAAGCTGGCTTTCTGTAAGTCCTTTCTCTATGGCACTCTTAATCTGAATAAGCTGGTTTCTGTCAAGTTCTCCGTTAATCACAAGTTTTACAAGATTTTTTCTGCTTTTTTTCTTTATACCAAGCCTTGTAAAAAAACCAATAGCACTACGGCTGTTTCCCGGTGCTTTTCTTTCAATATCATTACTGTTTATTCTGATATTTCGGCTACTATATGTGGGTTGGAAAATTCCACTGTTAGAAGATTCATAATATCCTGTATCGGATATTTTGTTTTCGGTCCTCTTTCCTTCACCTCTTTCTTCAAGTTCTAGTACTTTTTCTTTTAAGACTTCATTCTCTTTTTTCAGCATTTCTACCTCTTTTCTGTTCTCTGCCGCCTGCGAATATGCTTTGTTTATCTCGTCCTGCTTCTGTGACAAAAGCCTGTCCTTTTCCTGATTTTCTTTCAGCACCCTGTCAAGTTCCTCCTGCTCCTGTCTGCCATGTACCAGAGATTTAAGAGCATCTGCAATAGCATCAAACTTTTTATCCGTGTTGCCAATGCTTAAGACCACTTCCTCTATATGCTCTGTAAGTTTCTTTACATACTCCGGCTCCATCGCTGCCGCACGGTTCACACCGTCCATCTTTTCAAGAATATTTTCATAATATTTTTTCATTACCACTGCCTTTTCACCGCTTCCGGTAATTTCCTCAACATTCTCTATCGGCACGCCCTTCTTATAAAACTCCAGTGCCATTTTCATCTGTATGGTATTAAGTCCGTCTGCCGTAATGATTCCGGTTACATTTTCGTCATATCCGTTTCTCATGCACTCCGAAAAAATCCTCATTCTTTCAATGTCCATGTTTTTATCGGCATATTTTGCAATCTGCTCCCTTGTAAGACCATAATCCGCATCATCACTTATCAGTGCCAATACTTCAGAACTTACTCCTCTGTTCTTAAAACTTTGTACAATCATATTTTTGTCTCTAGTATCACTGCCCATTTATAACCTCCTGTTTTTATAAAATAAAAACCAGCCTACTTTTTCGGCTGGCTGTCTCTCTCCTGTATTCTGTTTTCTTCTTTTTTCTCTGCAATAAGTCTTTTGGATTTTTCACTTTCTTCCCTGATTAATTCCTCCGCAATCCTAAGTTCTTTTCTGACCTCTTTAAGCCTGCTTCTCTGCTCTGCATACTGACTGTCATAATATTCTTTCAAATTCCTTACTTCCTCAATGGTATATCCCTGACTATTTATTTCATCAATAAACTGTACATACTGCTCATGTTCCTCCCAAAAAAATGTATCGCCTCTTATATAACAGTTCTCACTCTCACTTAATTCATCCAGCATATCCACTGCACCAAACAGTTTTTCAGATGCCTTCTCTGCACGGCGTATTCTACTAATTTCTCTGTTAATACTTTTCTTTCTGTTTTCAAGAATATCCCGGGCTTCTTTTAATCTGACAATATCTGTAATTCCATGCTTTGACAGAAAAAAGTACTGTTCATGGAGCTTATGCATCTTCTTAATGTCATCACGGTACTTCCATGCCTGTGAATAAGGTCTTTTTTTCAGTTTCCCTGTACGATACAATTTTGCAAAGTATTTTTTCTGAAGCCCGGTAAGTTTAGCTCTCCGATACCTGTTAAACCTGCAATATATAATCTTTGGCTGGTATTTCGTTTTATCCGGTCTGTAATCTGCAATGCTCTCTTGATTTATTCTCTCAGAAATCCTTTCCCTTGTATATTCAGCACCAAGTGTATCAACTCTCATATACCGTTTCATTCCCTGCATAAAGACTGCCATATGTTTTCCCTGCTTTATCTTATATCCTTTTTCTTCCAGCAGTCCTAAAAAGCTGTCATAAGTCGATGCCTGAAGGATGCAGGAATCAACATCCCTTATTACCATATCTTTCCATATGAACTTTCCGTCACGGTATGTGTTCCACTCTTTATATCTTTCATTTCTTCCTTTTCCGTCAGCATTGATATCTATCTTGGAAAGACCATACTCTTCACATAGTCTGTTTGTAAGTGGCTGTATATATTTCGCCCAGTCGCCTTTTTCATAACGGTACTTCTTACCGGTTTTTACACTTACACTGTTAAATATAATATGACCGTGTTTATGATTCGTATTGTTATGCACGGAAAACACAACCTCATAGTCATCTCCGATATACTCTCTTGCAAATCTTTCCGTGATTTTAAAAGCTGTATCATCACTTACCTCACCTGCCTCAAAAGATATAATGAAGTGATATGCCTGTCTTTTATCTGTTTTGCCGAACTTCACCTTTGTACTTTTCATCTTGTCGTAGGCAAAATCCGGCTGACAGTTAATTCCACCGACCAGCCTTCCTCCGTCCGTTTTTTCAGAATCTTTGATATAGTCAATTGCAGCCCTTAAATGCTTTCCATGATAACCGCTGCCACAGTCTCCTATGCTAAGTACCTTCGTTACTGCCAATTTTCTTTTCCACTTCTCTTGTAGCGTTAATCAGTTTTCTCATATAGGACCTCAGACTTTCCATGTCATCATGGCTGTAAAATCCTGCATTGTTTTTCCTTGCAATCTGGTTAATATTGTTTCCTATATGGTTTATTTCATTGATAAGACCGGAAAGCATCAGTCTTATTTCCTGATAATCCGCCGGCTTCTGGCTTAAAATAAAACGCATGTAATCCGAATCTGTCATGCCGTATTTTTTTGCATGTTTCCTTAATGTTCGTGCTTCAGACTCGGTAAATCTGAAATGCTTTACAACCTTGTGTCTGTTATCTGCCATTTGCATCACCCTCTTTCTCATTTCACAAGAGATACCTTATTCAATGTAGAAATTATCATCTTTCCGTAAACTGTACGTTCAAACATTTTTTCTATTATCCGTTCATCTTTCACAAGACTTTCATATCTGTCCTGCTTTTCACAGAAATCAATAAAGTTGTCGGGATTTCTCCTCGCCTTATCCGCTTCTGCTTTTAGTTCATAATTCCAGTCAAACACTGCATCTATTACATCATCTATTGAATAGTCCTCCAGAACCTCATCAATCTCTGTGATATCAACTCTCACAAGTTTATCCCCTCTTGCACCAATACTGTATCCATGTCCTTCCATATAGGAAAGAAGCAGTCCTGCCTCTTTATCCGTAAGGTTCATAAGAATGTCATTCTCATCAAGCCATTCAATCAGTTCCTCTGCCTTTGTAAATATTACACATCCGTCTACCACCTGTAATTTCACCTCCTCTTATCCGTATTTTGTTAAGACTTCAAAGCCACCTTCCCCGGTAACGACCTGTCGGTCGCAAGATACGCATTTTGTGATACAAATGCCATTTCTTGTTAGGGGAACATCCCCTAATACCCCTTTTTTTACAAATGTTATATATTTACATAGAAATATATTGGAAATTAAAAATCCCCTCAACTTTTTTACCTGACTTCTCACATTTTTCTGTGAGTATTTACATTAATGTTTTTTCCCTTTTATTTATTCCATGATATTTTTTCCTGTACTTTTTATAATTTACTCAAAATTTTCCAATAACTACCTGTACTTTTCCATGGTAATTGTCTTTTTACTTCTTAAGCTCTTAATCCAATCATTATAATCTTTATATTCCTTTGGCGGTGGTAAATCCATAACCTTATATCCTCTGCTTTCATATTTATCCTTCAATATAGATGATGCCACTCTTCCCGGTCCATCATTATCAAGACATAATCTAATTATTCTTATATTTTGATTTTCTTTTAGAAAAGTTTCTAATGGTGCATCTGCAATCATTCCAAGTGCCAATTTATTAGTCTTATAATCATCATAAATATCGCAATAACTTAGCAAATCAATTGCTCCCTCAAACACTTCTAATTCATCGGATTTATCATTTACAAAATTAAAGCCATAGTTTTTATCGTTACCTTTTACATCACACTTGAAAACATAACCGTTCTTATCAAAAACTCCTCTCATACTAGCAAACCTTGTTATTCCATTTTCATCCTTTCCCTTAAAGACTATATTATGATATCCTTTAGATTCATAAATCAGATTTTTGTCCACAAAGAAATCGATACATTTTTTACTTATTTTTCTTTTGCTTTGCAAATATGAATATAAAAAATTATTGTTTTCTGACGGTTGTGGAAGTACAAATTTTATATTATTTTTTTCTGGAGCAATCTTTTTCACGCTATGTTTTAATGTTAAATCTGTACTATAACTTTCCGTTCTTTTGTATCCTGCAAAGTCAAGCAGCCAAAATACTGCTTCCTTAATATCCATTCCTGCAAATACTCTTAAAAAATCTATCTGTGAACCTCCATTACTTCCTTTTTCATTCTGCCTTGACCAACGATACCAATTAGTTTTGCCATATATTCGTATTGAATCCATCTCTTTTAAAGTATGATACTTTCCTATCTTTTTCACAGTATATCCGAGTGATGAAGCCACCTCACATAAATCAACAGATTTTGCAAGTTCTAATTCTTTTTTAGTAAAGCTATCTTCCATTTTATCTCCTAGTTCTCTCTTTTTCAGCAACTAAAGTGCTTTCATTTCCGTTAAATTTAAGATTATTATAATCCTGCTCATATCTTTCCCTTTTATGAAACATAAGCCCCTTTTCTCTCATACTGAAATATTCTATATTATTTCCTCCCACAATTATATGATCAAGTAGAGGGATTCCCATTAAATCCGTCAACTGAATAAGCCTGTCTGTTATTTCAATATCCTCTTTTGATGGATTTAACGAGCCCGAAGGATGATTGTGTATTAGTAACATATTTGCAGCATTTGAAAGAATACTTGTTTTAAATATTTCTCTTGGACTCACAAGCGATTGATTAAGCGAACCTACACTTGCCATAGTGCAGTTGATTGGCGTATTATCACTTTTTAAATTGACTACACACAAAACCTCTCTATCCATTTCGCATAAATATTTCCCAATAAGCCATGTTGCAATCTCCGGAGTTGTGATCTTCACATCAGAAAAGATTGGAGCTTCTTTTACCAGTCTTACTGATACAACATCAAGTTTAAAGTCGTTATTTATCTCCATCTTTTTCATCCTTCCATTCCAATATAAAAATAAATTCTTCTTTTTCTGAATTTATAATTTTCACCATATCTTCCATTGTCCCAATTTCTACTTTTTTCTCCATTACAACACCTATAATGTTTTTCCCGTTCTATCATAACTTAACGGCTCTGCTACTATATTGTCATCAAGGCTTTTGTTTGGTGCATCAGATGCTACGGTCAATTCCTTTTTGTTTTTGTCATAATGATACACTTCATTGGAAAGTCTGTCTTCTATTAATACCTCATTCATATTTACTTCATTTACCATCTCCTGAAGTTCATTTACATCCTTTCCTGTTGATGATATTGCAATTATTTCATGCGTTGATGAAGGAATAATATAAATGTCAGAGTCAAATTTTTTTGACAATTCATCAAGATTTTCAGGAAATAAAAGTTCCGATGCTCCATTAAATTTTTCAGAGTTTGTCATAACATACAAATCCATACCTTTTGAACTTCCCTTTACTTCATCAATCACACTCATTGTTTCTTCCCTACTTACAATATCTTGAGCTTCTCCCATTTCTTTTAAGATTATTTCACAAATAATCTCATCCATTGGTCTAATACTTACAGGTAGTAATTTAGGTGTATTTGCCATTGCCTGTTCATAAAGCTGTGCTTCATTCATTCCCATTTTTTCTGCTAAATCATTGGTTACAACTATTGAACTTGTTCCATTTTTATCAGTATTTATTAAACACCTATATACTACTGAAAGATCTAAAAACTCTCTATGCGGAACATCTTTTAAATAATTTTCATTCTGAGCTGTGTTTACTAACGTTACAATTAATCTCTCTTTTAACTTATCCATATCTAGCTTTTCGTCTTTCATTATTTCCGGCATTTTGTTATATCCTTCTGTTATCACATCTGCTGCATCTCTAATAATTTCTCCCATACTTTCTCCCTGCTTATACATTTCATAAAGACTATCTATGTATATAGTTGGTGAACCGCTTATGCCCTTATTTTTCTCAGCAGAAACAACATTAATTGCGTCCCTGTCACAATTTACCTTGTGAACTTTTCTTTCTACTACCTTGTAATTTTTAAATTCACTAGGCATATACTCTTTTATTTTTTTCTTTAATACTTCTTTAAATATTTCGTAATTCATCATTTCAAATTCCTCCTAAAAATAAAAATAGGAAATGCGAATGATTCACATCTCCCTTTTACAATTATTTCATAATTTATGTTTTTAATTTTTTCATAGAAATTTATTTCATATTATATTTTCCAACATTGTATTATTTTTTTGGTGGTCTCCAGCCTTTTTCATAATGTACTGAATTTAGATAAGCTTTTTCCGTTCCTAAAACCAAATATGGCACCCCATCTCTCATTACAATAGCACTATTTTTTTCTTTTTCTGTTAAATTAATATCTATTGCTTTCCTTATTTTTACGTCACACGCATAAGCTTTTGATATATCTATTCTTCCCTCAGTCTCATACAATCGTAAAATATTTTCAGCATCATTTATTACTATTGAGTAATCACAATCATATAATAATAAAATTGCAACAACATAATACTTACTTCCTTCAGTATCAAACCCAATAATGCTATCATTACAACCAATCGTTAGCTGATAACACCCTGTAGAGAAATCCTTAAAAATATTTACAGCGATATGCTTTTCCATTTCTACTGAATCTTTATCAAATGTTTGGGCTTTTGCAGTATTATAAGCTTTTTTTAAAAATTCTAAATTTGAAATTCTGCAATCCATGTGTTTGTTGTTCATATGTTCAACTATATACCCTTTTTCACTCATTTCATCTAAGATCTCTTTTCCATACCACTTAGACATTATATACCTATGCAAAAGTCCCAAATCACTATTTTTCAAATAACTTTTATCTAAATCCTTACGATTTGTTAAACTCCATGTTTTAGAACATATTTCATCATAATAATCTTCGCGGTATGTTGTTAATCCTACTCTAGACCAATTTTCTCCATAAATATGAATTTCATCATTAATTACTTCAAAACTATTTTTACTTTTCCCTGACATTTTTTCTCCTTACCTAACTTTGCTTGCTAAAACATCTTGCAAAAAGGGTTTAATTGAATTCAATAGTATAGCTGCAATTTTTTTACGCTGAGCCACTGTTATATCATCTTTATTTCTCTTATTAAACATTTTCAACATAAAGTTATAATCAACTTCTCCATTAAAATTATTATACTTTGAATTAAAAGCACCTTCTTCATATAACCATAATAGTAATCGACGCGTAAATAAATCTGTAGATAACGTCAAAAATTGATTTTTTTCCACGGCATGTAATAATTTGAATTGTGCTTCCATTAAAGTTGTCTTTTCCCTCAAATCTTTTCGATCAAACTTTTTAATACATGAACTTCCAATTGGGAACAAAATATTTGCGTTGTATATATTTTTAATAGTATATAAATATTTTATATTTTCTTTTCCACATATACACATTTCCGAGCAGCTTTCATCTTCCTCACAATCAATAATTTCCCACTCCATTACTGCATCATCCCAATTGTCACTTTCTGATTTGTTTATAACTTTACAAATTAAATTTTTAACGTATGTACTTTCCATAGTTATTATTTTTCGTCCTCCTTAACACTATATCTTGCACATATTATATCAAATTTTATTTTTTTCATCTACTTGTACTTAATGCCAAAAATGACAAATCTATAATCATTTCCCCTGTCATTATCACATGTAGAAAGTGTTATAATTTTATCTCCATATTTGGGTGTAATTCCAACATCATAGAAACTATATTTTTTTACTTTATTTATAAACTCATCATAATCAAGTTTATCCTGTGCCATAACAAATTTCCAATATGGAAATGCTTTCTTATTCACACTAATAACAGAAAATATTTTATATTTCTGTTTTCTATCTGTTGTAAAATAAACATTTCTATGTTTATTGAAAAAATTTTCATCTCGATATTTTGTTAATTCTCCAAACATTTTTGTTCCATTTATGTTATGACCATATATAATTAAATTATCTGACTTTTCTAAATTACAATAAGCTGACAGATATGGTGTCCCATAAAAACTATAATTCCTATTAATATCATGATTAAGATAGAAATCCGGCTCATCTGTTGTTTGTAATACAGGATAACTTATTGTTGTATTAGGTATTTCAATATACCCTACAATGTCTTTGTTTTTCTTCTTCAAGTTATAGAGTATTTTTTCTTCTGAGCTTTTTTCAACATTTTCCCTTATATAATTAAATCTCTTCTCTTCATCATAATCCTCTTTATATTTAATTGTAGCCACTACAGATATTAAAACTGTAGCTACTACAACTAATGCAGAAATACTTGTCCTAAGAAATTTCTTTTTATTCTTCATCTTGTTTCTTTCTATATCTATTTTTTACATTTAGACATTTTGCCAACACACCTATTCCAAATAATAATGCCAGCACATATAAATATATGCTTTTATTATAACCTGTCTGTGGTGTATCCGGCACTTCTGGAATACGTTCATCCACAACCTTAATTTTCTGTATTTTACCTGTATCCTTAACTGTAATCTTTACATTCTTTGCTTTTTTATAATGTTTAGGTGCCTGATGTTCAACAAACGTATATGTTTCCCCTGCACATAAAATGCCATTAAGTGCAGTTTCCTTTTTCTTTGTTGTGAATTCACATACTTTCTTTCCCTTACTGTCTAATACCTTATACTTTGCTCCTGGTAATAACTTTTTAGTATCAGATGCTATCTTTGAAAACTGAATTTTTATGGTATCATCTTTCATAGATACTTGCTGAATATTTCCCATGTCAGAAATTTTAAATTCGACACTTTCAGCAGTTGCGAAGCCACTTGCCGGTCTTTTTTCTGTAAACATATATGTCTTTCCTACTACATATTTCCCTTCAACTATATGCTTATCTTTACTTGAAGTCCATTTATCCATTATCCGTCCTGTCTCTTTATCTGTTACTTCAAGTTCACATCCCGGAATTTCCTTTTCTCCTGTGATTTCTGTCTTTGAAAATTCAATTTTTGTTGTATCATCATACATTACCAGTTTATTTGAAATTGCAGGAACAAATTTTTCATTTTCTTTAATAAAAATCTGTGTTAAATAATCTGCTTTTTCAATCTTCAGTTTTAACATAAATGAAATATCTGTCGCTGAGACAAATCCATCTGCCGGCTTTGTCTCTGTCAAGACATATTCCTTATCATGCAACAATCCATTTATTTTTATATTTCCATTTTCATTCATCTTAGCTTCAAAGTTCAAATATCCCATTTCTTCTAACTTTTCATTTACAATAATTGAATCTTTATCTCCTGTTATCCAACTTACAATTTCATTTCCATTTTCATCTGAAATCTTAAGATGGCAATTTGGGATTTCTACACTACTGGCAATCATCATTTTATCAACTTCAATCTCTGTCTGTTCATTAATAACTTTTGCTTCTGCTGTTACTATTGATGTTTCCTGATTTTTATATTCAAGATGAACAAATATAGGTTCTTCTGAAATATAGTAACTGTCCGAAATATTTTCTTCTAAGAAATAGTAATCTCCTGAATTAATAGGTAAGTCTTTTTCTCCATATCCTTCTCCCATTACCGGAACAGAAAATGGTATAATTGCTTTTCCGTCTTTATCTGTCTTTACTTCTGTAATCTTAGAGCCTGCCTTAAGAATCACATTACCATCTTTATCATAAATATTGTCTTTTGTATAAAATCCAAAAGTTGTATCTGGAACAGGTTTAGATGTCCTTGCATCTTTTTTTGTAACCCTGACTTCTGTTGATACCAACTCATTCCTAATATCTAAAACATCATCTTGTGTGTTATCTGAAATATCAGAAACATATTCCTCATCCTGACTGTTCCACACAAATTTTAAATTCCATGAATTAATACTTTGTAATACGTGACCGTATGTTGTCTTTACTTCCTTTATTTCATATTCTCCAAGAGGGACATCCAACGTTACCGCTCCGTTTTCTTCTAATTTTGCTTTGCATATTCCATTACAATCTGACGTAAACTCTGCACCTGAACCAGTTGTAATGGTCGCCACTAACTCACCTGCTTTAAACCATGTTGTATTCTGACCATCCTGTGTTACAATATCCTCTTTCGCATAAAGTTCGAATACCACATCATTAAGCATTACGTCTTCATATTTAAATGGATTTTGCTGTAAAGAAACATTCATTGCATTTGTATAAATAAAACTGTCAATATTTGATGTTTTCATAATTGTTTCATGTTCAAAGCCTGTTAAACCTGGTCCCGTCTTTTTAATTGTAAACTTTCCATATGTTTCATCATTGTAGTATTCATACTCTGCATATAGATACTCATTTCCATCCTTATCTGTCATTGTTTTATAAGATTTATTTGTAATTTCAATGTTAATAAATGACTTGTTGTTCTTAAATCCTTCCGGTCCCTGTACCTCGTAAACTCGATATTTACCAGCCTTTAATTTTTCATAGGTAATTATTTCTCCTGTATCATCTGAAACAAATCTGTCCACTGTAATAATTTTGTTTCCATTATTATATGACTGATTTACCATCATTTCTGTTCCATCATCATTCACTTTATAAATCTGATATGTTGTGTTTGGTTTTAATACTGTCTTTTTAGTCTGGGCATCCTTTTTAACAATTTTTAAATATGCTGTAAATTCAGGATTATTTAAAAGATACTTATATGTCTTTCCCTGCTCTTTTATATCAATATAAAAATCAGGACAATACTCTGTCTCGTCATCACCACTAATCTGATGAACAATATATGTACCATATGGTAATTCTTTTGTTATTGCATATCCTTCACTATTGGTTTTAAGTAAATCTTTTTCTGTATCCTTTGCCTTATCGTATGATCCACTTGATGCAATATAAACCTGAAACTGTGCATTTACCTCTGGTGAAACAATACCTGCATTTCCATTTCCTTTTCCCTTAATTATAGAAACCTTTCCTTTAACAACATCTTCTCCCAATTCTAATTTTGATTTTGCACTATTATATTCAGCCGTATATTCCTGACCATCTTCATGTATTTTATATACTTTATCATTTTTCAAATATCCTAAAGGCGGAACAATCTCCTTTAGGTAATAATCACTTCCACATCTTACATAATCTGATTCGAACTGATTTCTGCTGTCTGTAGTATACTTTTTCAATAATTTTGTGCATCCATAATCCTCATACATACCATATACTGCTCCTGCTAGCGTTGCATCTCCCTGAGCCACTTCACCCGTTTCATTGTCCTTTTTGATTGCAGTAAGCTTTACCTTTTTATAATTATTTACTACATTAAATTGATATGCCTTCTCGTAAGAACCATATTTTCCAGATGAAGTATCCGGCCATATGCCATTTTCCTTAACCCAGCTCTTATCCGACTGAATTGTAATTGTAACTCCTTTCGCAATACTTCCCTGTGCAATAATGTTTGCATTTCCTGTGTCTAATTCCTTTACAACATATTTATTATTTATTGCTTTCATCTGCTTATCTAAATCTGACTGAATTAATTTTTCTGCACCACTTTTTGATAAATCACTTGCATACTTATATCCCTCATCATCCAATTTATTTTTAATTTCCTTTTTTGCTGAATCCGTCATTTCTTTTAAATCATCAGCTTTACAATAGTAATAATCTTCTGATTGAATTTGATAATCAAATTTATATGTTATTTTTCCATTTGAATCTGTCAAAGCTTCAATTTCAAATCTACTTTGATCTTCGTCAACATCACCACTTTCTGCATCACCCCAGCCATTAAATTTAAAGGAATATAATTCTTTAACATTTTTTGCTGTTAATAAGAATTTTACTTTTGGTAATGCTTTATTATCTTCATCTTTCTTTGTTAATGTTATACGTTGTCTGTATCTTAACGTATCATTTAATGGGTAGTATTTATAGTCTTCTTCCTCGTCAGTTGAATTTATTTCCATAAGCACCTGTCTTGAATAAGCAGATGATGTCCACTTTGAAATAGAACATATAACAGTATGATCTATATTAAAAATCTGATTGTATATTTCATTTACTGTTTTATCATTATAATATCCGGTATTATTTCTTACCTGTTTAATCACATCTTTAAGCTGACTTTCACTTGTTCTTCCTTCTTCTGCACTCCATATGAGACATTGAGCATACACCCATGCTTTATTTGCCTTCTTTTTTACATATGCATACCAATATCCTGTTTTTGCCTCAACTGATATTTTTTTGTTTGAATTATCGCTTGAGATTTCGTCATTTGATGATACATATACATCTCCTGTATGACAAGCTTTTCCTAAATCCTGGCAAAAAACCGGTTTACCGTTTACCATTGTTTTAAGCCATGTTCCACTTTCACTTTTTTCACCAATATTAACTGTTCCAAGCCGACCTATATTTACTAAAGATGCCTTACCTGTTGCAGCCTGTACCTTTTTTGTCGATTGTGGCAACACAGTTATCGACATAACTATTGCCAACATCATTGCCACAATTCTCTTTATTTTATTCATTAACTGAAACTCTCCTTTCCAAAAGAAAAAGACCGCCAAAACTGACGATCTTTTACAATTCATATATTTTACTATCTATCTAAAATTTGCAATGCAGACTCCAGACTTTCCATGTTATTATTCAAAACAATTTCATCTACATCTACCATACTAAAAATTGCAACCCATCTTCCCTCATAAGAAGCCATTGCTCCGTAACGATAGTCTGAATGTATCATATTATGATAATGTCCCGGACTGTTCTTCCATGAAGTCATTGCCTGTTTAGGTGAAGTACTTCCTCCAAAAATATTTTCACCACTAACAATTGTCAGTCCATATTCCTTTGTACCAACCTTACCGCGTAACATCCATTTATCATAATTATACTTGTCTTTTAATACTTTTTGAGCAGTTGAATCCAACTTATTGTGTGAGAAATCATTCACTATTTCCTTTGCTCTTGACTTACATATTTCATACAACACTTCAGACCATTCTAATTGTTTAACACCCACTTTTTTTCTATATTCATTTTGAAGTGTAAATGCTTGTTGCTCACAATTTTTGTGGTATCCGTTCAAACCTGAAACATAACATCCCTTTTTAACTAACTTATCATTCTTAGTATAATACAAAAGAGTGTTTTCAGTATATATTAAAGCCTTTGAAAAACGTCCATAGATTGTCTTTCCTTTTTTCTTTTTATATGCTCTGACCTTTAACTTTACTTTTTCTCCTTCACACATATCAGTTATTTTAAAATAATTATTTTTGGTGGTTAATACTCTATTCCACTTTTTTAAATAGTAATCATATCTATAAACCTGATATCCACTTACTTTCTTTATTTTTTTCCAACTAATTTTACGATAGCATCCATCATAATACTTTTTCTTTGAGTAAAAATATGAACCATCTTTTACTCTATTCTTTTTTATACCTGTAACCTTTTTAATAGTTGCAGCCTGCACTGTAAATGTATTTGCATTCATTTGTGGAATTGTCATTGACAATAATCCTACAATTATAAATAAACCTAATTTCTTCATTTGCCCACCTCTCTCTGTAAGAGTGGCAGGCTATCCGTGTTATACCCATCCGCTCCTACTGTTGCGAATTTATTCTGTTATAACTCGGGATAAGGTTTTGTTTCATCCCGTATTCTGTTCATTTTGACCTCCTTGATTATACAATAATTTACAAATCATTTCATTTATTTTCTTTTTCCAATTAATAATATAGCAAGAAATATTTTTAATACTATTCCTGTTATACTAACTGCCAAACTACTAACTTCAACTAATAACTGAATTAATGTTATAACAACTCTTGCAATTATTGTAACCACACTTATACCAAACTTTTTTATTCCATATAAAATATTTCCTGCCATATTTCTCCTATTCTCCCCACATTTCTGCAAGTCCCATTACTGTATCATCTGCATTAAATCCATCATTCTTTGATGTATCATTTATGTTTGCTCCCTTTATGAGATTACCTGTAAAAGTTCCAATTACAGACAATATCTGTTTGTTTACCTCAGTTATCATTTCCGCTCTTATGCTTTCTTTTACTTCTTGTAACTCCTCTTTTGTTGCAAAATTTTCTTGTCTTTTTTGTTTTCCGCTATTTGTAATCACATCCTCTTCTAAAGCGTTAATATAGAACTCAACAGCATCCACAATAAATTGATTTTGAGATTTATATACTGACTTGTCTAAATCAACCAATATCTGATGCATTCTGATATGATTTGGGTTTCTTCTACTTAGTCTTAATGTATGATAAAATCCATCATCATTTTTAGCCATTTAAATTCCTCCTCTCTGCCTTGATTTTGAAATCATAAATGCTTTTGCCAAATATTCAAACCCTTTTGCATTTGCTTTGACATCCTCAATATAACTAATGTTTTTACTCTCTATTTCTCCATAGTGTTTCATTACCGCTGCACCTCCACCTACAAATGTTATTGGTGTAATATTGAGGCTGATGCTAAATTCTCTTAATGTATTAAATACCTTATTTGTAAATTTTCTTATTTCTTCCTCAACTACCTGTGCAAATCTCTCTTCCATATCACACATTCCTGTTTTCATAACATATTCAAGTTCTGATTCATCAATTTCACAATTAAACTTGGCTACACATTCCTTATTAATTGCATGCATACATGTAATCAACCCCATTGGTCTTGTATCACACTCCGATAACTCTGGTTTCATATTTTTTATTGTCATCAAATCCATTGTCCATGATCCTATATCCACTACAATATGTTTTCTATCATACTGTGGCATTTTATCTGCCACCGCTGCATAACACTGTGGAAATACAGACACCTTAATAATATTTACTCTATATGTTCTATTTTCAAATTTAAACTCCAACTCTCTTTTTTTAGACAGATATTTAATAAAATTATCCTTTTCTGCTCCGAATCTGGTTAACGGAAGTCCTACGGATAAAAAGACATCTGCACTATTCTTTCCTCTTATCTTCAACTCCTTCGCCATAGCTGCAAGCGTAAGAAGATAAAAACTTTCGTCAGTAACCTTGTTATCTTTTACCTCTAATCTTTTTCCTCCGACTGAATAAAATTTTCCTTCATACTGAAGAATATTATCAAATATCCCCGGTTCATTTGCTATTTGATTAACTGCTGTAGAAAAAACTGTATTAACTGTTTTTATATTTGACCATCCATGGTCAATTGCAATTATTTCTAATCTATTTTCCATCTGTCTGTGCCTCCTTGCCTTTTTAGTCATCTATGTATCCTTCTTTCTTACTTTCCTAATAAATCTCTCATGCACGGAAAACAATATCTGCTGTTTTTTCCATATGGACATCCTACACATTTACTCTCCTGCTGTTTTTCTGTTTTTTGCTTTCCTGCTCCACATTTTTCATTATTAATACATCTGTTATCATTTCCCCAAAAATATTTGCATTTCATACAGCTTCTTAAATCTCTTTCCAATTTTTCTTTAGCATTGTTTTCTTTGCTATTTTTTTCTGGCTTTTGTTTTTTTGCGTTAATTCCCAACTATTCTGCTCCTTTCATATTCATTCATAGTACTGTGGGTTATTAACTATGTATGTGCACTGTGCTTATCTTTAAGCCCTCATCGCCCGTACACCTGGGAATTACAAACAAGCCGCTTATGCGTTCACGACGCTTCCTTAAGAAACTATCTCCTCTGCCGCCATTTCGAGGATAAGGAGTTTCTTTCACTCCTCTGTGTTTTATTATCCTTCCGCTACATTTAATCTGTCCTGCTCGCTCCACCTTCATTTTTCAATCCTTCGGTTCTCTTCGCATTGCTATGAATGATTATCCAGACAGGTGCACCGGAATTTTACTCCTTACACTAATTATTCTGTGTAAGATATGAAATTCTTTCATAAATTTGTAATTGTTATTCAATTGTATTTTTAGGAAGCCAATTGCTTCCAGCACCATTATCATAATTCTAACTTTAATATTTAACCATTAACTGTAGTGGTGCATTTTTGTTTCGTTACACCTTTTTATGGTGTATTAATCTTTTTAGTTCCATATTTTGAACTGCTGTAAAATATTTTATTAATAGAACGTTGTTCTCTTATTCGCATACATTTTTATTTCATTATTTTAATATTTAATAAATATTTCATAGCAATCCAATTTAGTTATTAACGAAGAATTAAGCAAACTCTTCTTTTAAAGTTGGTCCATTTTATCCGGACCAACTTTGGACCAAATTCGGTCCAACTTTTGTGATTAGTTATGATACTATGCGATAAGTTGTGTGTTCTCATTGGACGCAAAAAAACCCTTTAAACATAGTAACTTACCTACGCTTAAAGGGTTTTCTCTTATCTTATTATTCTACCTAGATTTATTTCATCTGTTTTGCTACTTCTGCAGCGAAGTCTTCTTCTTTCTTTTCAATACCTTCGCCTGTTTCAAATCTTACGAAGCTCTTAAGTGCAACTGTAGCACCAACTTCTTTTGAAACTTCAGCTAAGTATGCTTTTACTGTCTGCTTTCCGTCTGCAGCCATAACGTATGTCTGATCAAGAAGACATACTTCTTTTAACTGCTTTGAAATACGACCTTCAACTAAGCCGTTGAAAATCTTGTTAGCCATAATTGCTTCCTTCTTGCTCATTGCAATTGCAGCTAATGCAGCGATTGCTTCTTTTGAAAGGAAGTTGAATAAATACTTGTCATTCTGCTTTTCTTCTAATACAGCCTTGTCTTCAGCATTTAATGCATCTGAAGCAAATGCTTCAGCGAAGATATCCTTCTGGATTGGCTTTGGAAGTGATGATACATCATTTAAAGCACTGTCAATTGTGATTTCTCTCATCTTAGCAAGTTCTTCATCTGAGATGTCTTCTCTGCTAACGTACTGAGGGCTCATAGCTGCAATCTGCATAGCTACTGTCTTAATTGCTGCTACAACTGTATCGTTTGCTGGAGCATCAGCGTCAACTAATACACCAATCTTTCCACCAGCGTGGATGTATGAAGCAAGAACTCCGTCTGATTCAATCTTCTTGAATCTTCTGATATTCATGTTTTCACCGATTACTGCGATCTGTGAAACTAATTCGTCTTTAACTGTCTTTGTTGTATCAAGTGCCCATGGTTCAGCCATGAATGCGTCCATGTCTGCTGCATCAGAATCAAGAATCTGATTTGCAACGTTTGATACGAATGTCTGGAATTTTTCGTTCTTAGCAACGAAGTCTGTTTCTGAGTTAACTTCAACGATTGCTGCCTTGCCGTCTTTTACTGCTGTAAATACAACACCTTCTGCTGCAATTCTTCCTGATTTCTTAACTGCTGTAGCTTCGCCTTTTTTTCTTAAGATTTCGATAGCTGCTTCCTGATCTCCATCTGTTTCTACTAAAGCTTTCTTACAAGCCATAACACCAGCGCCTGTTAATTCTCTTAATTCTTTTACCATTGCTGCTGTGATTGTCATAATTATATCCTCCTAAAAACTATATCTTATTCTTCTGTTGCTTCTTCAACTGTATCTTCAGCTACCATTTCTTCACCCTGGTTTGCTTCGATAACAGCATCAGCCATCTTAGAAACGATAAGTTTTACTGCTCTGATAGCATCATCGTTACCTGGGATAACGTAATCTAATTCTTCTGGGTCACAGTTTGTATCTGCAATACCGATTAATGTAATTCCAAGTGAATGTGCTTCCTGAACACAGATTTTTTCCTTCTTAGGATCTACTACAAAGATAGCATCTGGGATTCTCTTCATGTCCTTGATACCGCCAAGGTTCTTTTCAAGCTTGTCCCATTCCTTCTTGATGTTAACAACTTCTTTCTTAGGAAGAACATCAAATGTTCCATCTTCTGCCATCTTTTCGATGTCTTTTAATCTCTTAATTCTTGACTGGATAGTCTTGAAGTTTGTAAGCATACCTCCAAGCCATCTTTCGTTAACGTAGTACATTCCACATCTTTCAGCTTCTGTCTGAACAGCTTCCTGAGCCTGTTTCTTTGTACCAACGAAAAGAATTGTACCGCCTTCTGCTGCGATATCTGAAACTGCCTTGTAAGCTTCATCTACTTTACCTACAGACTTCTGTAAGTCGATGATGTAGATACCATTTCTTTCTGTGTAGATGTATTCTGCCATTTTAGGGTTCCATCTTCTTGTCTGATGTCCGAAATGAACACCTGCTTCTAATAACTGTTTCATTGAAATAACGCTCATTCTTATACCTCCTGGTTTTTTAAAAATTAATTATTGATACTGTTCCGGTTGTTAACCCGGCATATATCATGCCTTCCATCTGCTTCACCAAATCAGACAACCCCGAGCGTGGGCACCGGTCTGACTCTCCACAGATGTGCTTAATGCAACTCAAATATCATAACACAAAAAAAAGCAGTATGCAACTGCTTTCTTTCGTATAAATTATGTTTTTTATAAAATTCTCATTCAGACTTTCACACAATTTTTCCACAACATTCTTTTACTATGTTGTCATATTGTTTTTTAGTTAGCCTGCTTTTCTTTCTTAAGTTCTGTAACATAACCACACTGTGGATCTGCACATGCAAGCTTGTTACCTTTTTCAACCATATAGCCTCCACACTGTGGACACTTTTCTGCAGAAGGTTTCTGCCATGACATAAAGTCACATTCAGGGTTATCTATACAACCATAATATCTTCTGCCCTTCTTGGTTTTCTTAAGTAATACATCCTTTCCACACTTTGGACAAGGAACGCCAATCTTTTCTAAGTATGGTTTTGTATTTCTACATTCAGGGAATCCCGGACAGGCAAGGAACTTACCATGTGGGCCGTATTTAATTACCATACGTCTTCCACATTCTTCACAGATTTCATCAGATTCTTCATCTGCAATGTCAATCTTTTCTAAGTTCTTTTCAGCATTTTCTACCTGTTCTTTTAAGTCAGGATAGAAGTTTCTGATAACTGTCTTCCATTCTATTGTACCTTCTTCAACTGCATCAAGAAGTGATTCCATGTTAGCTGTAAACTGTGTGTCTACAATAACACTAAACTCTGTTTTCATTACATTGTTTACTGCTTCACCTAACTCTGTAACATAAAGATTTTTCTTTTCTCTTGTTACATAACGTCTTGCAATAATTGTTGTAATAGTCGGAGCATAAGTGCTTGGTCGTCCAATACCCTGTTCTTCCATTGCCTTTACAAGTGCTGCTTCCGTAAAATGTGCAGGTGGCTGTGTAAAGTGCTGATTTTCTTCAAACTTTTCAAATTCAAGTTTTGAATCTTTTTCAAGCTTTGCAATGGTGTTGTTTGTAACAACTTTCTCATTATCACTGTCTGTATAGACTTTCATAAAACCGTCAAAATCAAGTTTTGATGTTGATGCATTAAAAATATACTTTCCTGCATTAACTTTTACGTTAGTTGTTTCGTAAACTGAATTTTCCATACGGCTTGCAACAAATCTTCTCCAGATAAGCTGATATAATCTAAATAAATCTCTTGGAAGCTGGTCTTTTACTTCTTCAGGCATTAAGTTTACATCTGTAGGTCTGATTGCTTCGTGAGCATCCTGAATCTTCTTGTTTGACTTCTTTGAATTAATCTCTTTAGCCATATATGAATCGCCATATTTGCTTTCGATAAATTCCTTTACCTGAACTTCTGCTGTTTCTGATACTCTTGTGGAATCAGTTCTCAAATATGTTATAAGACCTATTGTTCCTCTGCCCTTAATGTCAACACCCTCATACAACTGCTGAGCTATTCTCATTGTCTTCTGTGTTGAGAAGTTAAGCGCCTTTGAAGCTTCCTGCTGCAATGTACTTGTTGTAAAAGGTATAGGTGCTTTTCTTGTTCTGCTTCCCTTTTTAATGTCCTTAACAGTAAACTCACTGTCTTTTAATTCCTTAACAATTCCGTCTAACTGTTCTTTTCCGGTAATTTCTAATTTACCTTTGTTGTCGCCATAAAAGCTTACTGTAAATTCTTTATTTTTGTGCTTTAATACTGCATCCATATCCCAATATTCTTTTGGAATAAATGCGTTTATTTCATCTTCTCTGTCACAGAGCATTTTTAATGCTACAGACTGAACTCGTCCTGCACTTAAACCTCTTTTAATCTTCATCCATAATAGCGGACTAATGCTATATCCCACCATTCTGTCTAATACTCTTCTTGCCTGCTGGGCATCAACTAATCCCATTTCTATATCTCTTGGATGTTTTAATGACTCTTTTACTGCCTGCTTTGTAATTTCATTAAAAGTAATTCTGTAAGTCTTCTTTGGATCTAATTTCAAGGCTATTGATAAGTGCCATGAAATTGCTTCTCCCTCACGGTCCGGGTCAGTTGCCAAATATACTTTGTCTGCTTTTTTTGCATAGCGACGAAGTTCTGCCAACTTGTCTCCCTTTCCCCTAATTGTAATGTACTTTGGTTCGTAGTCATTTTCCATGTCTATTCCCATTGTACTTTTAGGAAGATCTCTAACGTGTCCATTTGAAGCAACTACTTCATAGTTAGAGCCCAAAAACTTTTTAATAGTCTTAACTTTAGCCGGTGATTCCACAATCACAAGATATTTTGCCATAAACATCTCCTTAAAATATTTTCGCTGTTGTCGTTAAGCCTTTGAATAATAATTTTCTGATGGCTGCTCTACCAGTCCCATTAACTGAAGTTTTAGCAGCATACCTGTAAGTTCTTCATACTTAAAACCTGTTTCATTCATCAGTTCATAAATATTTTTCGGCTGTAAACGTAACCCACTATACAACAAGGCTAAATCTTTTTCAAGACTTTTTTCTTTTTGTTTTTTCTCATTTACGTTTTTTGAACCACTATATTGTATGTCATTTAGCACGTCGTTAGCACCTGTAATTATGCCTGCTCCTGCCCTTATGAGACGGTTGCATCCATCGCTTAATTTTTCGCCCACTCTACCCGGTACTGCCATTACGTCTTTCCCCTGTTCCAATGCCCATTCTACGGTAATCAGGGAACCACTTTTCTCTCTTGCCTCAACTACTATAACCTTGTCCGAAAGTCCGCTTATAATTCTATTTCTAAGAGGAAAATGCCAGGCTATTGGTCCTGTCCCCGGAGGATACTCAGAAATTATTCCACCATTTTTTAAAATATCATTATAAAGTTCTATGTTTTCTGTTGGATAGCAAACATCCACACCACTTCCAAGTACTGCAAATGTTGGCGTTCCACCTTCCAAAGCTCCTATCTGACTATAAGTGTCTATGCCTCTTGCCATTCCGCTTATAATCTGAACTCCGTTTTCCGACAGCTCTCTTGCCAATGCTCTTGCCATTTTTCTTCCATAATTAGAGCACGCTCTTGCCCCTACCATTGCCACTACAGGCTTGTCCCTGTCAGGCAGTCTTCCTTTATAAAATAAATATTCCGGTCTATGATCATAAGGCAACAACTTAGCCGGGTAATCCCTGTCATTTACTGATACAACTTTTATGCCCTGTTTTTCTAATTCCTTTATGTAGTTTTTGTCCTTTAATTTTTCCAGCTGTTCTTTGTATTCACTGCCTCTTTTATTGTTTATTTTTTTATTTTCATTTGTATTTGCATTTTGATTTATGTTTTTATTTGTATTATCCATATTTATTTGAAAAGCACCGGTCTGTAACTTACAGCCTCAGCTATATCCCCCTGTTGTATTTTTTCGTGTTGTTTTAAATCTGCTATTGTTCTAGCCACTTTTATGATTTTGTCATAAGCTCTTATACTTAAATCCATTGTAGTATATATTTTTTCCATTAAATGCTGTTCTTCTTTGTTAAGCTTGCAGTATTTCTTTATGTTTTCGCCTGAAAGCTGACTGTTAAACTTAAACTTCTCATTGGCATACCTTTCACGCTGAATCTGAACAGCCCTATTTACTCTTTCTTTGATGGTTAAAGAATCTTCCGGCTGTTCTTCTTTTTCCAATTGAAAATATGTAACCTGATTCATATGCACGCACAAGTCTATTCGGTCTATTAGCGGACCGCTTATTTTTTCCATATATTTCTTTACTTCCTGCTCTGTGCAAGTACATTTGTTCATATCAGGGTAGTAACCACATTTGCAAGGATTCATTGCCCCTATCAAAATAAATTTAGCAGGAAATTCATATGTTCCTCCGCTTCGGGACACAATAATCTTCTCATCCTCCAATGGTTGTCTTAATGTTTCAATTACCTGCCTTGAAAATTCAGGCAATTCGTCAAGAAAAAGTATTCCCCCGTGTGCCTGTGTAATCTCCCCGGGTTTAGGATTAAATCCACCTCCAATCATTGCCGAAACTGTTGCCGTGTGATGTGGACTTCTCACAGGTCTGGTCTTCACAAGGCTTCCTGAAAGATTTCCTGCCACACTTTGTATTTTTGATATTTCTATTTGTTCTTCCAATGTCATATCAGGAAGTATGGATGGCATTGTTTTTGCTATAATGGATTTTCCTACTCCCGGACTTCCCATCATTAACATATTGTGCATTCCTGCCGCCGCTATTTCCGATGCTTTCCTTGCCTGAATCTGTCCTTTTATATTTTTAAAATCGTATTTGTAATCTTCTGTTTCCTGTGGAATGATTTTTATTTCAGGCGGTTTCATATTAGTTGCCAAAATCATTACCAGTTGATTAAGATTCTCTACCCCGATTATTTCCAAGTCTTTTATAAAATCGCATTCGCCTACGTTTTCAATTGGAACATAGCACTTCTTAATCCCCTGTTCCATCGCTGACAGCGCCAGTGGCAACACTCCGTTAATCTTTACAATGTCCCCGTTAAGGCTTAATTCTCCTATGAACATTTTGTCATCTACTGTGCAGTTAATCAGTCCCATTGACATAAGTATGGATACTGCCACAGGCAGGTCAAAATAGGTTCCCGTCTTTCTAATATTAGCCGGCGAAAAATTTATTGTAATTCGCTTAGGCGGTATCATAAAACCTGAATTCTTAATTGCTGTTCTAACACGTTCTCTGGATTCTTTAATATTGGATGCTAAAAGGCCTACCATATCAAAAGATGGCAGGCCATTACATACGTCTGTTTCCACAATAACAGGTTGGGTGTCAATTCCGGTTATTGCGGCACATTTTATCTTACATACCATATAAGTCCCCCCGCTTTCCTTTAGTATTTTGATTATATATTTAGTTTTGTTTTTTAACAAAATCTAACATATTTTCTGACTATTTTTCTTTATTTCTTTTTCTGAAGCCAGTTTATGTTGCATTTTGTTTTAAGTGTTTCATTTGTAATGTAGTTTTATCACATTCTATATGAATTATCAAGAGCTTTTTTTAATTTTTCTAAAGCTCTTTTTTCTATTCTGCTTACATAGCTTCTTGATATGCCAAGTTTTTCCCCAACCTTTTTCTGAGTCATTGGCTTCTTGCCATCCAATCCGTACCTCCAGACAATTATTTCTTTTTCTCTTTCATTTAAACTCTGTGCCACATATTTCTGAACAAGGCTGATATTCTCGGCTTTTTCTATTTGTTCAAGCGTATCCATTTCATCATTTTCAACCACATCTATAAGGCTTATGGTATTTCCCTCTTTGTCCGTTCCAATAGGCTCGTTTAATGACACATCTTTGCTTCTCTTTTTTTCCGCTCTAAGCATCATTAGAAGTTCGTTTTCTATACACTTTGCAGCGTAAGTTACAAGGCGATTCCCCTTGTCAGGATTATATGTGTTAACAGCTTTTATAAGTCCAACTATTCCAATGGAAATAAGATCCTGGTTTTCCCTGTTCTCATCATAATATTTTTTTACAACATGGGCAACAAGTCTTAAATTTCTCTCAATCAGTATGTCCTTAGCTTTTTTATCCCCAAGCCTCATTTTTTCGATATAAATCTTTTCTTCATCAGGGGTAAGAGGTTCCAAAAAAGTTTTCAAGCCGGATACCTTTCGACATACTTAATCTAGTTTATGCTTTACCTGACTTCTTTGTGCCTGTACTCTAAAAAGAAAAAAACTTGAAAAGTTACTTATCTAAGTTCTCTCCAAGTCTTTTTATATTAACATTTATTCTGCTTTCATTCTAAGTATGTCTCCGGCCTCTGGTACCTGGTCAAGCTTTATTGTAATAATCTGCTTTGGATGCGGACAACTTTCCATTGCCACTCCATCCTGATCTGTAATCGATATTACATTAGCTTCAATATCTCTTCCGTCAGCTTTCATTATTTCGATTTTATCACCTACGCAGAATTTGTTTTTCTGCTCAATTACAAAACTTCCATCTTCCAAAGGTTCCCCTGATATTCCAAGATATACATAATCTCGTTCATAAACGTTACAATCATATATCTGTGTTGTTTCATCAGGTTTTCCAAAGAAAAATCCTGTTGTGTACTGTCTGTAAGTACACTGTGAAATTAGTGTTTTGTATTTTGGAATATTTTCTTCGTACTTCTTTGGATTTTCAAAATAATCATCAATTGCCATTCTGTATGTTCTGGCAACTGTTGCCACATAAAGAGCTGTCTTCATTCTTCCTTCTATTTTGAAGCTGTCAATTCCTGCGTCCACAAGTTCAGGAATATGGTCAATCATACATAAATCCTTTGAGTTGAAAATGTATGTTCCACGCTCATTTTCTTCTACAGGCATATATTGGCCCGGTCTTGATTCTTCCACTACTGCATATTTCCATCTGCAAGGATGAGTGCAAGCACCTTTATTGGCATCTCTTCCCGCCATAAAACTACTTAAAAGGCATCTTCCTGAATATGAAATACACATTGCACCATGTACAAAAGTTTCAATTTCCAAATCATCCGGAATATGATTTCTAATATCTTTTATTTCGCTAATTGAAAGTTCTCTTGCTGACACAACTCTCTTTGCACCTAGTGAATGCCAGAAATTGTATGTTCCATAGTTAGTATTGTTAGCCTGTGTGCTTATATGAAGTTCCATGTCAGGCAACATTTCCTTTGCAATTGTAAAAATAGCAGGATCAGCAATAATAAGCGCATCCGGCTTTACTTTTTTCAAGTCATTGAAATATGCCTTAACCGGTTCAATATCGCTGTTATGAGCCAAAATATTGGCTGTAACATATACTTTTACGTTATATCTGTGGGCAAACTCCACCCCTTCTTTCATCTCTTCCAACGAAAAATTCTTAGCTTTTGCTCTTAAGCCAAAAACTTCACCACCTATATATACAGCATCTGCTCCATATCTCACAGCAGTTTTTAAAACTTCCAAACTGCTTGCAGGAACTAATAATTCAGGTTTTTTCATCTTTAAATCCTTTCCTCATTATTCATCTATCAAAATAGTATCTTGTATATAATATCTTTTTTCAAATATTATTTCTTCACTGATATTGTTATTCCATCACCTATTGGAACAATAGTTGTTTCAAGTTCAGGATGATTCTTTACTACTTCCAAATATTCACGCATACGCTTGTGAATTGTTCTGTCACGTCTTCTCACAACGTACTTAGACTGGATAATATCCCCTTCCTGCAAAACATTGTCTGTTATAAGAACAGCCCCCTTCTTCATTAAGCGCATAACTTCAGGTAGAAAATGAATATACTGTGCCTTTGCCGCATCCATAAAAACAAAGTCAAAGCTGTCTCCTTCAAGGCCGGGCATAATTTCCATGGCATCTCCTTCAAGCATTGTAATAACATCTTCCTTATCTGCTTTTTTGAAATTATCCCTTGCCTGAACAATTCTCTTTTCGTAGTTTTCAATTGTTATAATACTTGCGTCCTTTTCAATTGCTTCACTCATTAAAATGGCTGAGTACCCAACTGCAGTACCCAGCTCTAAAATTCTTTTTGGTTTTGTTATTGTAAGCATTACTCTCAAGAAGCTTTCCATTTCCTTTCGGATAATCGGAACTCCGTCAATATGAGCCTGCTGTTCAATTTCTTCCAACACATTATTATTTGGTTTTTCAAGTGAATGCATGTAAGTGACTATTCTCTCATCTACTATCACACTATTCTCCCTTTGATTTCGTAGTTGTTTCCGTTTCTTTCTTGTCCTCTTCCGGACCGGCATTTATAATCTTAAAAATCTCCTCATTGCTCTGAGATGTATTAAAAGAATATGTTCCTGCCTTTATTTTTCTTACTTCATAAAGATATGACTGAACCGTAAAAACTCTTGAACTTTTTATAACATTAAACTCCTCTAATGTTTTTCCAAAACTTTCTATTGAAGTTCCCTCATCAACAGTAAATGTCATATCTGTTCCCGGCTTTGGATCCACACCTTCATTGCTAAAAATCTGTGAGCCAAAACTATATGCCGTTGTGGCACAGACAATGGCAACAACTATCATTACAACATAAACCAATGTTTTTATTGAAAATTTTGCAAATCCCTGTGAGGTCTTTCTATTATCCATGTAAATCTCCATTTCACTCACTTACAAAGCGATGTTCTTTATTATTCAACTTCCATGATAATTGGTAAAATCATAGGATTTCTCTTCATTGTTTTCCAAATATATTCACCAAGGCTGTCTTTTACTACCATCTTAATCTTGCCCCAGTCAGCATTTCTTCTGCTTAAACATTCTTCCAATGCCTCAGTTACCACAACTTTTGCATTTTCGATTAAGTTCTCTGATTCCCTAACATAAACAAATCCTCTTGTTACAATGTCAGGTCCTGCCAATATCTGATTTGTGTATTTTTCAAGTGTTAATACTACTATTATAATTCCGTTTTCAGCAAGGTTCTGTCTGTCACGTAAAACAATATTTCCTACGTCACCTACTCCAAGTCCGTCCACAAGAACTGAACCTGCAGGAACCTTTCCTACTACCTTGGCATTTTCTTTTCCAATACTTAACACATCACCTGATTCCATAAGAAAAACATTCTCCTTAGGAATACCCATTGACTGTGCTAACTTTCCATGTTCCATTAAATGTCTGTATTCACCATGAACAGGTATAGAATACTTAGGTTTAATTAATGAATACATTAACTTAATTTCTTCCTGACACGCATGTCCTGAAACGTGAGTTTCATTAAAAATAACATTTGCGCCCTTCATATAAAGTTCATTAATAACCTTTGATACAGCTTTCTCATTTCCCGGAATTGGTGTTGAACTAAATACAATTGTATCTCCCGGTTTAATCTGTACCTTTCTGTGAATTGATGCAGCCATTCTTGAAAGTGCTGCCATTGATTCACCCTGACTTCCTGTTGTAATAAGTACAAGCTGATCATCTGTATAATTCTTCATTTCTTCAATACTAATTAATGTATTGTCAGGAATCTTAAGATAATCCATCTCTCTTGCAACAGAAATAATATTTACCATACTACGGCCTTCAACTATAACCTTTCTGTTATATTTGCAGGCTGTGTTAATAATCTGCTGTACTCTGTCCACATTAGATGCAAATGTGGCAATAATAATTCTGCTTTTAGTATTTTCTGAAAAAATATGGTCGAAAGTCTTTCCTACCTTTCTTTCAGATGGTGTAAATCCCGGTCTTAATACGTTAGTACTGTCACACATTAAGGCCAAAACACCTTTCTTTCCTAATTCGCTAAATCTGCATAAGTTAATTGCATCACCAAAAACCGGTGTGTAATCTACCTTAAAGTCACCTGTATGAACAATTACACCTACAGGTGTGTGGATTGCAAGTGCTGCTGCATCTGCAATACTATGGTTAGTTCTAATAAATTCAATTCTGAAGTCACCTAAATGTATGCTTTGTCCAAACTTAACAACCTTACGCTTTACAACACTTAAAAGGTCATGCTCTGAAAGCTTTCCTTCAATAATGCCCATTGTTAATTTTGTTGCATAAATAGGTACGTTAATCTCTTTTAAAACATATGGCAGAGCACCAATGTGGTCCTCGTGACCATGTGTTATAACGAACCCTTTAACCTTATCTTTATTTTCAAGTAAAAATGTAATATCAGGTATTACACAGTCAATTCCTAACATTTCATCATCAGGAAATGACAAACCGCAGTCAACTACAATAATTCCGTCATTATACTCAAATGCAGTCATGTTCATTCCGATCTGTTCCAGTCCTCCCAATGGAATAACCTTTATTCTTGAACTATCACTCATATTTTTTATTTTTCCTCCTAAATCTCTATTCACGTTCTTCTTTTCTTATACTCATAATACCTTGCTAACTATAAAATCATCACAATTCTCTAAACACATAGTCATCCCCATATTTACAAACTATCACATTTTCTATGATTGAAACGATTTTACTTAATATTTTTCTATTTTATCGCTCTATATCAATATCTTCAAGCAGTTCTGAAAAAATTCTTCCGATATAATCTAATTCAGAATCGTCTTCTACCATCTCATATATTGCTTCTTCATCATTTTCATCTGATACATCTTTTAAAATATGTGCAATTTCTTCCTCTTCATCCCCTTCCTCTGTTACAAGGATATAGTTAACGTTGTTAATTCTTGTTTCTTCAACAACGTACATTTCAACTTCATTACCTTCATCATCTGTTAAAACAATCTTTTCTTCCATTAAATAAATCTCTCCATATTCTTTAATCCTATTTACCACACAGTTCCTATCGTTATAATAATGGCTATAGCTTCTTAATCTTATGTGTTCTTTTCAATCCTATTAATATAATCTTCCAAAATAATTGTGGCCGCAATCTGGTCCACATACTTATACCTGTCCTGTTTCTTTATGCCTGCTTCATCCATAATCTCGTAGGCTTCCACAGTTGTAAGTCTTTCATCCTGAAAGACTATTTCAAGACCTGTTCTTCTCTCAAGCATTGCGCCAAACTCTTTGGTCTTTTTAACTCTTTCACCTTCCGTACCACTAAGCATAACAGGATAACCAAGTACAATCTTCTCTATATTGTATTGTTCTACTAACTGCTCTATTCTTGCTAATGTCTTTCGTAACTTGTTTGGAGAATCCCTTCTTATAATCTCAACTCCCTGAGCTGTATATCCTAAAGGATCCGTAACTGCAACTCCAACCGTCTTAGAGCCAAAATCAAGTCCTAAAATTCTCATTCCATTTTCCATTTTATTTTCCATTTTGATTTTTATACTGTGGTATATAAAAGCATCAAAAACTTATCAGCCGGGATATTCGTGATTTCAATAGGATTATTGCTTACAATGTTAGCTATAATACCATTCCAAAACCACATCTTAATTAATCGCTTTCCCATATTTCCGCCTGATAAGTTTAATTTTATGTTATTCTTATGCTGTTTTATACCACCTTTATTTCAACTTATGGTTAATGTAATACTTTACTGTTTCTTCAATAAGTTCATCACGTTCCACTTTCATAATCAGGCTTCTTGCATTCTTATAGCTTGTTATGTAAGTTGGATCCCCTGACATAATATAACCAACAATCTGATTTACAGGATTATATCCTTTTTCAGCTAAGGCTTCATAAACCTTTTCGAGAATCTCCTCTACTCCTAATTTCTGTTCCTGTGGAACTCTGAAAAATTGTGTATTTCCTAAATCGCTCATCTTATCACGTCCTTTTTTTACCTATCAAGTAGGCTTTCTTTATCACTAATTTTAATATAAAACTTACATAGTGGCAAGCATTATTTCATTAGTTAAAAAATCTTTAACATTTACTTTTCGTATTTGTCCTTCAAGATTTTCCTTTTCGGGCACTGCAATTTTAATATAATCAACTGTATGTCCAACCCAATATTCCTTGTTATCCAGTAGGATTTTTTCTTCAAACAATACTGTGGTATCTTGACCTATTTTAGCCTGTCTAAACTCTTTTGTAAGTTTTTCTCCTGTTTTGATTAAGTCTTCACTTCTTAATGTTTTTATTTTTTCATCTATCTGATTTGGCATTTTTGCTGCCACAGTGCCATCTCTCTTTGAATATTTAAAAACATGTAATTCTGCAAACTTAACCTTCTTTACAAACTCTCTTGAACTAATGTAGTCTTCCTCTGTTTCTCCCGGAAATCCCACAATAACATCTGTTGTAAAAGCAGGATTATTAATATACTTTCTAATTAACTGACACTTTTCATAGTATTCATCTGAAGTATAATGTCGATTCATGGCTTTTAATGTTTTGTCGCATCCGCTTTGAAGTGAAAAATGAAAATGTGGACAAATCTTTTTAACCTTGCCCAGTCTTTCCACAAAATCTTCTGTTACAACTTCCGGATCAAGTGAACCTAAACGGATTCTTTCAATTCCATTAACATTGTCTGCCATTTCTATAACATCTATTAACTTTTTGCCATTGTCATCATAGCAACTTAAGTTAATTCCTGTTAAAACTATTTCCTTAAAACCTGAAGCTGAAAGTCTTTCAAGTTCAGCTTTTATGCTTTCCATTGTTCTGCTTCTTATTCTTCCCCTTGCATATGGAATTATGCAATATGAACAGAAATTGTTACATCCATCCTGAATTTTCAAGTGGGCTCTTGTATGTTCTGTTACTGTTGAAATTTCCAAATCTTCGTATTCATCTGTGTGGTTAATGTCAATTACATATTCTTCTTTAACCTGTTCTCCGGCTTCTTTTTCTGCATAATATTCATTAAGAATTTCCACAATGTCTTTTTTTCTGTTATTTCCTACAACTAAATCTATTGAAAGATCCTGTGCCACTTTTTCAGTTGCAGTCTGCACATAACAGCCTGTGGCCACTACTACTGCATTAGGATTTTGCTTCTTAGCCTTATGAAGCATCTGTCTTGATTTTCTGTCTGCCATATTTGTAACAGAGCATGTATTTATAATATAAACGTCTGCCTGATCCTGGAATGATACGATTTCATAACCTGCTTTTTTAAGCAATTGAGTCATTGCTTCTGTCTCGTATGAATTTACTTTACATCCAAGATTGTGAAGTGCAGCTTTTCTCATATTTTTTCTCCTTTATAAAAATTAACTGATTTTTGCAAATATTTTTGGGCATTTATACACATTGACAAAGATTCAATCCGTGTTATCATTTTACATATAAAGATTAAGAGAGGTATTGATATATGAAAACAGTTACAATCAACTTAGGATCAATTGATAAGGTTAAATCTTTTGTCAATGATATTACAAAATTTGATAGCGATTTCGACTTAGTATCAGGTCGTTATGTTATTGATGCAAAATCAATTATGGGAATCTTCAGTCTTGATCTTTCAAAGCCTATTAATTTAAATATTCATGGTGATGAAGATAATGCTGAAATTATGGAAGTTATTAAGAAATACGAAGTATAATTTCTTCTATTCCTAAATAAGTATTTTTATTTATTTTGATTTTATTAGCAGGTTTACATTTAAGTAAACCTGCTTTTTTATTACAATATCAAATTTTTTAATATCATCTGTGCTTACACAGTAATGGATTTCTAACCAATCTCTATAACTTCTGCTGTTTTTACAGCATCCTCAAACATTCTGTCGATTTCTTCTGACAAATGTTTTTCTGAGTTTTTAATCACATTAATGTTAGGTTTTGTTACAGGGTGCTTTGCAACAAATGTTGTACAACAGTCTTCGTATGGAAGAATTGATGTTTCATATGTTCCGATTTTTAATGAAATATCAACAATCTCCTGCTTATCAAAAGCAATAACCGGTCTGAATACAGGCATTGTACATACTTCGTTAGTTGCTGCAAGACTCTGCATTGTCTGGCTTGCAACCTGACCAATCGATTCGCCTGTAATAAGTCCCTGTGCCTTTTCCTTGTTTGCAAAATATTCTGCAATCTTCATCATATATCTTCTCATAATAATTGTTAATTCATCATGAGGGCACTTGTCATATATATACATCTGAATTTCTGTAAAGTTTACAACATAAAGTCTCATTGGACCTGAATATTTTGATACTAACTTAGCTAAATCCACAACTTTCTGTTTTGCTCTTTCTGATGTGTATGGTGGTGCATGGAAGTAAACTGCATCAACCACAACGCCTCTCTTAGCTGTCATCCAGCCTGCTACAGGGCTGTCAATACCACCTGATAAAAGCAACATCGCCTTTCCTGCTGTTCCTACCGGCATACCACCTGGTCCCGGAATAATCTTTGAATAAATATTAATGTGATTTCTGATTTCAACATTAATTTCAACATCAGGATTATGAACATCAACCTTTACACCTTCAAAAGCATCTAAGATTCTTCCACCTAATTCTGCGTTAATCTTCATTGAATCCATTGGATAATTCTTTCTTGCTCTTCTTGCCATAACCTTAAATGTAAAGTTTTTGTCAGGATATGTTTCATCAATGTATTTAATAACCTGTTCTGCCAAATCATCAAAACCATTGTCTTCAATCTGAACCATTGGACAGATTCCAACAATACCGAAAACGTGCTGTAATGCATCTACAGCTTCATCAAAATCATAATCACCTTCTGCTATTGCATAAATTCTTCCGTTTTCTTTTGTTACCTTAAAGTTTCCGTCAATCTTATCTAATGCTCTTTTGGCATTATCTACCAAAGCATTTTCGAAAAGATATCTGTTTTTTCCTTTTACGCCAATTTCAGCGTATTTAATCAAAAATGATTTAAACATCTTTCTCCTCCAAAATAAATTGTACTAATTTTTATGTTATTTATCTACGCACATATTTTCTCAAAATAGGCAATAATTGCTTTATTTCTCCAACTGCATAGTCAACTTCTTCCTCTGTGTTAAATTCACAAAAACTAAATCTTACTGTTGATTCCAAAAGGTCCTTGTCAATTCCCATAGCCTTAAGTGTTGAGCTTACGGCAGGTCTGTTAGATGAACATGCACTTCCTGCTGAAATATATATGCCCTTATCCTCTAATGCATGAAGAAGTACTTCACTTCTGACCCCCTTAAAACTTGCACTTACAATATGAGGTGCCCCAAGATTGCCCTTTCTGCTGTTTACAGTTACACCTTCTATTGCTTCAAGGCTGTCAATTAACTTGTCCTTTAAATTAGTCATAATTTCAACGTTATGCTCTAAGTTGTCATAACAATCCTTTGATGCCTGACCGATTCCTGCTATACCCGGCACGTTTTCTGTTCCGGATCTAAAGCCCATCTGCTGACCGCCACCAAAAATAATGGGGTTAATCTTTGTATTCTTTTTAATATAAATAAATCCGCTTCCCTTTGGTCCGTGAATCTTATGTCCACTAACTGTAAGAAGGTCTATATTATCTCTTCTTGGTTTAATTTCCAACTTGCCAAATGCCTGAATTGCATCTACGTGATAAACCACAGAAGGATTTACTTTCTTAATATACTGACCGATTTCTCCTACCGGCTCAATTGCTCCAACTTCATTATTTACATACATTGTTGAAACTAAGATAGTATCTTCTGTCATTTCTTTTTCCAAGGCTTCCATCTGTACAACGCCATATCTGTCAACAGGCAAATAAATAACTTCAAAGCCTTGTTCTTCCAAATATTTCATTGTTGCAAGAACAGATGAATGTTCAACTGATGTTGTTATGATTTTGTTACCTTTACGTTTATTGGCCATTGCTGTTCCAATAATAGCCATATTATTTGACTCTGTTCCACCTGATGTAAAGAAAATCTCCTTTGGATCAACTTTTAATATTTTTGCTATATTTTCCTGTGCCTCTTTAATATATTTTTCAGCCTTAACTCCAACCATATGCATAGCTGATGGATTTCCAAAATCCTCTGTCATTGTTTTTACAACAATGTCTTTTACTGAATCTGTAACTATGGTTGTAGCTGAATTATCAAAATATGCTTCCATTTTAACCTCTATATTTAACTATCAATTATTTACATAACTTTAATTATTTTTGTTTCACTCTTCTGTTTCAAACATTAAAACTGACATTAATGCCATTCCGGCTGTCTCTGTTCTTAAAATTCTTTTGCCAAGAGTAATGTCATAAGCTCCGGTATTTATTGCCTGTTCTACTTCTTCCTCTGCAAAACCACCTTCAGGTCCAATAAATATTCCAACGGTCATACCCGTCTTAATCTGACTTACAACCTGTCTTGTATGAGCCATATTTTCTGCATTTTCGTATGGAATAAGTACCATATCCATAGCTTCTGCCATTTTAAGTGCCTCTTTGTATGTTACAGGCATTGAAACTTTTGGAATAATTCCTCGCTTAGACTGCTTAGCCGCACTTTCAGCAATTGAATTCCAACGTTTTGTTTTAGAAACAGCTTTCTTATTATCAAGCTTAACTATGCATCTCTTAGTGGATACAGGAACTATTTCGTATGCTCCAAGTTCAATCATCTTCTGGATAACCGTTTCCATTTTGTCCCCTTTAGGCAATGCCTGAAAAAGAGTAACCTTAATTGGAAGTTCCTTTGCCACTCCATTTACGTCTTCTATTTTTGCCCGCACCTGTTCATTTTCAAGTTCATCTATTGTACAAACATATTCCCTGTCTTCTCCGTCGCTTATAAGAATGGTTTCGCCCTTCTTCATTCTGAGAACGTTTTTTATATGATTAACATCTGAACCTATAATTATAACTGCGTCTTCCTGTATCTGGTCTTTTTTAACAAAAAATCTATACATCTTATTTCACTCTTACCTATTTCTTAATTGCCATAATGGCACGCCAGTCACCCTGATTTACTACTTTTGAAAGCTGAAGATTACTATTATTATTAATTGCATCTTTAACCTCTTCCTCTTTCATATAAATAATACCTGATGAAATAAATACTCCGCCTGGCTTTAAAAATCTATCCACAATACCTGCAATTGGAATAATTACATCTGCAAGAATATTTGCAACAACAATATCGTACTGCTCTGCCTCAAACTCAGCCTGCATTTTTTCATCTTCCAAAACATTGCCTGCTTCAACTTTCACATTATCCATAGAAAGCTTATTTACCTTAAAATTATCATAAACAGCCTCAATTGCCGCAGGATCAATGTCGGTCATATCAACCTTTGAAGCATTTAACTTCTTTGCCACAATTGACAAAATACCACTTCCGCAACCTAAATCAAGAACCTTGTCACCATCCTTGACATATTCCACAAGCTGCTTAATACAAAGCTGTGTTGTGTCATGCTTACCTGTTCCAAAAGCAGTGCCCGGATCAATTTCAATCATCTTCATACCCTTATGCTCTTCATCTACTTCTTCCCAAGTAGGCTTAATAAAAAACTCTCCAACAGTAAAAGACTTAAAATACTTCTTCCAATTGTTAACCCAGTCAACATCTTCAGTTGTACTTTTTTCAATACTGCCTTCGCCCACATTAATAAAGCTCTTAGCTTCCTTTAACTTCTCTCTTAACTGATCAAGAAGCTGCTCTGCATTATCATCTTCCTCTGTATAAAAACTAATATATGCAGTTCCGTCATCTTCAGGAAGGTCAGCCAAATAATCAATAAACTGCTTCTCCTTATCTTCCTGACTAATCTGCACATTATCTTCAACCTGAATACCACTAATTCCAAGTTCCATCAAAACACCACTGACAAAATCCTCTGCCTGAGTAGTTGTCTTTAATTTATACTTATTCCACTTCATATAAACGCTCCATTTCCTGAACCCTTTTTAACTGATTTATCATAACATATAAACATCTAATACGCAAATTTTCTTTTTCCCACATTTTGTAATTTCAAATTTTCGATATATAATAAAAACAACTCATATACAATTTTGATATATTTCGGAATATTTTATATAAGTAAACAATAGGCAGAATTTCGCAATTTTGCGCTATAAAATATTCCAAAATACACCCAAAAATTATATCTAGTTGTTACTTTATACAAAGGAGATTAAATGATGAAAAGAATTGATTTTGATAATGGCAATGTTGCCGGCAATATTCTTAATGCTGCCATTCCTATGTTGGTGGCTCAGATTTTAAGTCTTTTATATAATATTGTTGATAGAATTTATATTGCCCGTATTCCTGATGTTGGTACCGCAGCTCTTGGTGCGGTGGGACTTTGTTTTCCTATTATAACTATTGTAACTGCCTGCAGTAATTTGTTTGGAAGTGGCGGTGCTCCTCTTTTTTCCATTAGTCGTGGTATGGGTGACTCTAAGAAGGCTAACCGTATTATGAATACTTCTTTTTCTATGGTTTGCGTGGGAGCTGTTGTTTTGACTATTTTGGGGATTGTTTTTGCAAAGCCTATTCTTGTTTTGTTTGGGGCATCTGACAATGCATTGAGTTATGCTTATCCATATATGACTATTTTTATGTTGGGCACTCTTCCTTCCATGATTTCTACAGGAATGAATCCTTTTATTAATGCACAGGGCTATGCCACAACAGGCATGCTTTCTGTTGCAATTGGTGCCATTGCCAATTTTATTTTAGACCCTATTTTTATTTTTGTTTTGGGACTTGGTATTAGTGGAGCTGCTATTGCTACCGTTATTTCGCAAATTTTGTCCGCTTCTTTTGTTATTTTCTTTCTAAGATGTAAATCTGAGTTGAAAATAAGGCTTTTGCACTTAAATGAAATAACAGGTTGTGTTGAGTACGCTAAGAATATTGTTAGTCTTGGAACTGCCGGTTTTATTATGCAGGTTACTAATAGTCTTGTTTCTATCTGCTGCAATAATGTTCTTTCTGTTACAGGTGGGGATGTTTATATTTCGGTTATGACTATTGTTTCAAGCGTTAGACAGATGGTTGAAACTCCTATTTATGCAATTAACGAAGGGTCATCTCCTATCTTAAGTTATAATTATGGAGCTAATCGCCCTGGTCGTGTAAGAAAGGCGGGAGTTGTAATGGGCTGTCTGATTCTTGGATATACTGCGATTATGTGGACTTTGATTATTGTTGCACCACATTTTCTCATTCAGATTTTTAGTTCTGACAGCGCTCTTATAGCTGATGCTGTTCCTGCGCTGAAACTTTATTTTGCAGCTTTTATTTTTATGGATTTGCAGTATATTGGTCAGACATTTTTTAAATCACTTAACAAGAAGAAACATGCTATTTTCTTCTCTTTGCTTAGAAAAGTTGTTATTGTTGTTCCTTTAACTTACATATTCCCATATTTGTTTAATATGGGCTCTAATGGAGTTTTTCTTGCAGAACCTATTTCTAATGTAATCGGTGGAAGTATGTGCTTTATTACAATGCTATGCACAATATTACCGGAATTAAAAAGAATGGAAAATAAATAAAAATACCCCTTATACCGGCTAAGGTTTTGATTTGTATAATCTCTGCCTTTCCGTTATATGGGGTATTTTTTTCTATTATTTTTTGAAGAATTTCTTTATTTTATCTTCTGCTGTTTCATGTTTGTCTTCACCAAATTCATTTAAAGTGTTACCTGAAACTGCATCAAATTTTTTGATTAATTCCTTCTGTTCTGATGTAAGTTTTGTAGGTACTTTTACAACAAGTGTTGAGTACTGGTCTCCTCTCATTGAGTTGTTACGTACGTGGCATACACCTTTGCCTTTTAATCTGATTCTTGTTCCTGTCTGTGTTCCCGGTTTTATGTTAAATTTAACATCTCCATCAATTGTTTTTACTCTGATGTCGCCACCTAAAGCAGCCTGAGCAAATGAAATTGATGTAGTTGTATATATATCCATTCCGTGACGTTCAAATTCATTACTTGGTCTTACTCTAATATCAACTAATAAGTCACCTCTTGGACCTCCATTACGTCCCGGCTCACCCTGTCCTGTAATTCTAATACTCTGTCTGTCATCAATACCTGCAGGAATGTCAACAGAAACTTTCTTCTTCTTTGAAATATATCCTGCGCCATAGCAGTCAGGACATTTCTCTTTAATTACTTTACCTGTACCATTACAATCAGGACAAGTTGTTACTGACTGCATTGTTCCGAAAAGTGTCTGCTGCTGGCTAACGTACTGTCCACGTCCACCACATTTTGAACATTTTTCAGGAGATGTTCCAGGTTTTGCACCTGTACCATTACATTTACTACATGTTTCCTTAAAGTTGATTGTAACTTCTTTCTTGCAGCCGAAAACTGCTTCATTAAAGTTGATTGTTATACCAACCCTAACATCTGCACCACGCATTGGACCATTGTTGGCTCTTGAGCTTCTTCTGCTTCCGCCACCAAATATGTCACCAAATATATCTCCAAATCCACCAAATATATCGCTAAAATCTGCTCCGTTAAAGTCAAATCCACCTGCGCCGCCTGAGCCGTCAAAAGCTGCGTGACCGAACTGGTCATACTGCTTTCTCTTACTGTCATCACTTAAAACTGCGTATGCCTCTGATGCTTCCTTAAACTTTGAAGCTGCTTCTTCATCTCCCGGGTTTGCATCCGGATGATATTTTTTGGCTAATTTTCTATATGCTTTTTTAATTGTGGCACTGTCTGCGTTTTTGTCTACACCCAGTACCTCATAGTAATCTCTTTTATCTGCCATAGCCTGCCTCCTAAACAACTAAGACTTACTTGCGTGTGAAAACCCGTCCGGGATAACTCGGGCGGGATTTTCACATGCATGTTGCATCATTTATTATACTTCTGTAAATTCACCATCTACAACATCATCATTTGCATTTCCGGCACCCTGAGCACCCATGTCTGGACCTGCACCCTGAGCTCCTGCTCCCTGTGTCTGTTCATACATCTTAGCAAATAATTTCTGTGCACTGTTCATTAATTTTTCTTTTCCAGCCTTAAGTTCTTCAATCTGAGCATCTGTAACTTCTTCGCCAATTCCTGCGATTGTAGCCTTTAATGCATCAAGGTCTGCCTGAACTTCCTGCTTGTCGTTAGGATCAAGCTTGTCGCCTGCTTCATTCATAGCCTGTTCTGTCTGTGATACCATAGCATCAGCTTCGTTCTTAGCATCGATTCCTTCTTTACGTTTCTTATCCTGTGCTTCGTATTCAGCTGCTTCTTTTACTGCCTTATCGATATCTTCATCTGACATATTTGAACCTGCTGTAATTGTAATGTGCTGTTCTTTTCCTGTTCCTAAATCCTTAGCTGAAACATTAACGATACCGTTTGCATCAATATCAAATGTTACTTCAATCTGTGGAACACCTCTTCTTGCTGGAGGGATACCATCTAATCTAAACTGTCCAAGGCTCTTGTTGTCTCTAGCAAACTGTCTTTCACCCTGTACTACGTTAATATCTACTGCTGTCTGGTTATCTGCAGCTGTTGAGAAGATCTGACTCTTCTTTGTAGGAATAGTTGTATTTCTTTCAATAAGTCTTGTAGCAATACCACCCATTGTTTCAATTGATAATGAAAGTGGAGTTACATCAAGAAGAAGGATTTCGCCGGCACCTGCATCACCTGCTAATTTACCACCCTGGATAGAAGCACCAAGTGCTACACATTCATCAGGATTCATCTTCTTTGATGGTTCATGACCTGTTAACTGTTTTACTTTATCCTGTACAGCAGGGATACGTGTTGAACCACCTACTAATAATACCTTGCTTAATTCTGCTGCTGTAATTCCTGCATCCTTTAATGCATTCTGTACAGGAACTGCTGTTCTTTCAACAAGGTCTCTTGTTAATTCATCGAATTTAGCCTTTGTAAGTGTCATATTAAGATGCTGTGGTCCCTGTTCATTTGCTGTAATGAAAGGAATGCTGATTTCGACCTGAGTTGCTGATGAAAGTTTCTTCTTAGCATCTTCTGCTTCAGCTTTAACTCTTTCCATAGCCATCTTATCGTTTGAAAGGTCGATACCTGTCTTGCCCTTAAAGTCTGCTACCATATAGTCCATAATCTTCTTATCAAAGTCATCACCACCAAGTCTGTTATCACCTGATGTTGCAAGTACTTCGATAACGCCATCACCGATTTCGATAACAGATACATCAAATGTACCACCACCTAAATCGTATACCATAATCTTCTGTTCGTTTTCATTATCAAGACCATAAGCTAAAGCTGCTGCTGTTGGCTCGTTGATAATTCTCTTTACATCAAGACCTGCAATCTTACCTGCATCTTTTGTTGCCTGTCTCTGTGCATCGTTAAAGTAAGCAGGTACAGTAATAACTGCTTCTGTTACTTTTTCACCAAGATAAGCTTCTGCATCAGCTTTTAATTTCTGAAGAATCATAGCTGAAATAGCCTGTGGTGTATAACTCTTACCATCAATTGTTACTTTATAATCTGTACCCATATGTCTTTTAATTGATGAAACTGTACCTTCAGCATTTGTTACAGCCTGACGTTTAGCGTTATCACCAACTAATCTCTGACCATCTTTCTTAAATGCTACTACTGATGGAGTTGTTCTGAATCCTTCAGCGTTTGCTATTACTGTAGGTTCTCCACCTTCCATTACTGCTACACATGAATTTGTTGTTCCTAAATCAATACCAATAATCTTTCCCATGATTGTTTCCTCCTATATAATCTAAAAACTTGTTAATATCTTTATTTGAAATGGTATGTTGCTAATTAGTTAGCAACCTTTACCATACTGTGACGGACAACTGAATCTCTGTATTTGTATCCTTTCTGTAATTCCTGGGATACCATGTTTTCTCCAAGTTCCTCGTTGTCCTCATGCATTACTGCATTGTGAAGTTCAGGATCAAATTCCTTTCCTTCAGCTTCGATAACTGTAACTCCCATATCTTCAAGAGCTGCTGTCATCTGTTTATAGATAAGATTCATTCCCTGACCTACAGGTGAATCCAAATCCTCTTCACTAAGAGCTGCAACGCCTCTTTCAAAGTTATCAACAACCGGTAAAATTTTTTCTATGATTGCCTTAGCTCCTACTTCGTACATTGCTGTTTTTTCCTTTTCGCTTCTGTTTCTGTAATTCTGAAACTCTGCAAAAAGTCTTTGATATTTATCATTTAATTCTTCAATCTGCTGATCCTTTTTGTCTTTCTTATCTTTCTTTTTGAAAAACTTCTTTTTAGTATCTTCAGATTCTTCAGAAGTTTCTGTATCTTCAGCTTCCTGTTCATTAGCTTCTTCTACAGTTTCTTCTGTCTCAATATTTTCAGCCTTTGTGTTTTCAGCTTCATTATCTTTAACTTCATTACTAGTTTCTTCGGTAATGTTTTCATCCAAAGTTTCTTTTTCTTTTTCCATTGGACTTTCCTTTCTTTCTTATTCTATTGTCTAACTAAGCTTTGCTATAAATGTCCATCCTTAAATGTATCGCTTAGTTGTTCTTTCACATTTCTTAAAGCATCTACTACTTTCTCGTAGTCCATTCTCTTCGGTCCGATGATTCCTATTGTTCCCTTGAAACCATCTTCCAATTCGTATGTTGCAGTTACAACACTGCAATCTTTCATAGACTGTACAGGACTTTCACTTCCAATGTAGACCTGAATACCTGTTTTCTCATCTCCTTCATTAATTAATTCGGTAAGCTGAGACTTTTCTTCTAATGTAGTAAGTAACTGGCTTGCTCTTTCTTTATCACTTAATTCAGGATATTTGAAAATGTTGGTTGCACCTGAAGTATAAATCTTCATCTGCTCCTCTGTTGCAATTGCTTCCGTTATTGCTTTCAAAACCTCGCTTACAACTGCTTCAAACTCTCCTGCCTGTGATGCCAATGTAGTCATAACTCCTAAATTAATTTCTTCAATTGATAATCCTGCAAGGACTGTATTAAGAGCTACATTTAATCTGACTACTATTTCCTGGTTAACATCCTTGCTGACTTTGACAATTTTGTTAACCACATGGTTCTTATCTGAAACTACCGTACAAAGAAGACTCTTTTCTTCCAAAACTGAAAGCTGTACGAACTTAATTCTGTTAGTCTGTGCTTTCGGTGTGGAAACCATTGTGGCGTAATTAGTATTAGTTGCTAACATCTTCGCCATATTCTGTAATAAGGTTTCAACCTTATCAACTTTCTGAATAAGTAAATCTTCCTTTTCAGTAACTTTCTTCTCTCTCTCATCAAGCTCTGCCATCCTGTCTTTAAGAATATTGTCTACATAAAATCTGTAACCTTTATCAGTTGGAATTCTTCCTGCCGATGTATGTGGCTGAACTATGTAGCCTAACTCTTCAAGGTCTGACATTTCATTTCTAATTGTTGCTGAGCTTAAATTTAAATCTGTATATTTGGAAATGGTTCTGGAACCTACCGGTTCGCCTGTCTCAAGATAGTTCCTAATAACAGCGTCTAATATTTTTTCTTTTCTCTCATTAAGTTCCATGGCATCTCCTTTCTTTTTCTGTTAGCACTCGTTTAATTTGAGTGCTAATATTTTATCTGTGTTAAAGTTACCACTCCTCAACTGCTTTGTCAACATTTTTCTAAAAAAAGTTTTGTAAATAATTTGTGAACTTTCTTTGTACGCGATTGCATAACACGTAGCAATCCGTTCAATCAATTGGGGGAGATTTCTAATCTGTATAAGAAAAAGAACTGTTACTCCGGCACTTGAACTCTGCCAACTTAACAGTTCTTTTCATTGTGGTTATTATATTTTTATTATAGCTTTCATCGTCATTGCTATTCCAACATTTATTAACTAATTCTTTGCTTTTTCTACTGCTATAAATCCAAATGTTTCAGGTCCAACATGAGTTCCTATTGTAGGTCCTATCTGATAACATTCCTTAAACTTAATTCCTTTTTCTTCAACTTTCTTTACAAAGTTATCAAGATTCTCTGTTCCGTCTGAATAAATTCCATAAATTGGAAATCTTTCATCTAAGTCCATTCCTTCTATATAACTAGCAAGTCCTGCAATGGCTTTCTTTCTGCCGATAAACTTACCTTTTACAATTAACGTTCCTTCCGGAATTGAAATAACCGGCTTAAGCTTTGCAAAATTACCAAAACCTGCTTGCATCTTTGTAAGTCGTCCACCTTTGTATAAATTTTCAAGATTGTCAATTGCAAGGTTAATTGATATTCTTGATTTTAATTCTTCCAATGCCTCTACAATTTCATCTACAGTTTTTCCTTCATCTCTTAACTGTATTCCGTAATCTACCATTATCTTTATAGCATATACTGCTGTTTTTGAATCTATAAGATGGATTCCGTCATATTCAGCCATATCTTTTGCAATATTGGCACTCTGATACGTTCCACTTATTCCACCTGAAAGCATAACACCTATTATCTGGTCTCCATTAGCCTTAGCCTCTTCGAAAACATCAAGAAATGCCTGTGGTGATGGCTGAGCTGTCTTGGGAAAAGTATCTTCCTCCCTCATTCTCTTATAGAATTCACTTCTGCTTATTTCAATTCCATCTTTATATGTATCATTATCAAAAGTAATTGACAAAGGAACAAATGCAATTCCTTTTTCTTTTGCTTCATTTACATCATAGTCTGAACCTGAATCTACCATAAATTTAATCATTATATTTTACCTCTTCACCTTTAAGTGTTTTTATTGTACTTGCTTGTATCGTATACGTCAATAGGCTATTGAATTCTTTTCAAATCCGTAGCATAATAGTGTTTCAGCACAAAATAAAAATCAATATATTTTGTACTAATTATAAAGGAGAGTTAACAATATGAATGAATCCGTTTTATCATTTAAAGATAAATATTTTGGCGATAAAAATTTTTACAAAATGACCCTTACAATTGCCATCCCCATTATTATCCAGAATCTTCTTACTAATCTGGTTAGTATGGCTGACAATATTATGGTAGGACAGCTTGGAACCAATCAGATGTCAGGTGTTGCAATTATAAATCAGTTGTTTTTTGTTTTTAATCTTTTAGTATTTGGAGGAATGTCCGGAGCAGGACTTTTTTCAGCCCAGTATTTTGGACAAAAGAATCACAATGGTGTTCGTGATGTTTTTAGAATGAAGATTCTTATTGGCATTACAATTATTGCTATTTCTATTTCTGTTATGATTTTTCTTCATGAACCGCTAATTAATATGTTTCTTCACGAAGGAAGCAGTTCAGGAAATATTCAGGAAACATTCAATTATGCAAAAAACTATCTTTACATAATGGTTATTGGAATTGCACCTTTTGTTATTTCTAACTGCTACAACACTACTCTTAAAGAATCCGGACAGACTGTTGTTCCTATGAAAGCCGGAGTTTTAGCTGTAGTATTTGATATAGTTCTCAATTACATATTTATTTTTGGGAAATTAGGATTTCCTGCCATGGGCGTTGTTGGTGCAGCCATCGCCACTGTTATTTCACGTTTTGTTGAATGTGGTTATCTTGTAATTTATACTCATATACATTCAAATGATTATCCTTTTATTAAACATTGTTACAGAACTCTTAAGGTTCCGGGGTCTCTTGTTAAGAAAATAATTATAACCGGTGCCCCTCTCATGCTTAACGAATTTTTATGGGCAGGTGGTCTTACATTGCAAACACAGGCTTTGTCCACTAAAGGTCTTGCCACTGTAGGAGGCCTAAATATTTGCAATACTATTGGAAATATTTCTAATTGTATTTTTGTTACAATGGGAACAACTATTGCTATTGTTGTAGGACAACTACTAGGTGCCGGAAAACTGAAAGAGGCCAAAGTGACTGCTACACGAATGGCTGCTTTTTCACTTTTAATATCATTTGGCATGATTATAATTCTTGGCCTACTTGGACCTGTATTTCCACATTTCTATAATACAACCGACGAAATACGCGAACTTGCCACAAAATTTATATGGGCTGTAGCTGCTGCAACACCATTTATATCGCTGTCAAATTCTGAATATTTCATTTTGAGAAGTGGTGGAAAAACTATAATTACATTTCTATTCGACAGTTGTTTTGTCTGCCTTGTAAATGTACCTGTTGCAATGTGTCTTACAAAATTTACCGCCATACACATTGTTGGAATATTCTTCCTTGTAAATATGCTTGAAGGTATTAAGGCATTAATAGGATTTATAATGGTGAAAAAAGATATTTGGCTTAACACAATTGTTGACTAAAAATAATTAAGAAAAAAGAACAACCGATTCATTTTTTGAAATCAGTTGTTCTTTTTATATTATTGAAATGTAAAACATCAAACTGTTAATTACTCGAATTGTCACCTGCCTGGTGCTGCCACAATTTAATATATTTTTAAAACAAAAATTCTGACATTACATAATTGCTTAAATCTATACCAAACTCTGTAAGCTTAACGTAACCATTGTCATTTATAAGAAATCTTTTATCTTCCATTTTTTTCTGAACTTTTCCGTAGACTTCCATATAAGGCTTCCCAAAATACCGTTCAAACTTTTCCATGCTTACACCTTCCATCATTCGAAGCCCTAAGAACATAAATTCTTCCATTCTGTCCCGTTCAGTAAGCTGCTGTAGATTTTTTACTATACTGTTTAGAATATTAACCTGATTTTCAACTTCACTGGAATTTCCCACATTATTTATTGAATTCTCTTTGATATTGTTAGTTAATACTTCAATATATTTATTTATATCTGAAATATTATTATAACGATTCTCTTTATACAAAGATGCCGCACCAATGCCAAAACCTAAATATTCTTTTCGCTGCCAATAACCTATGTTGTGCTTACATTCTTTCCCCGGTTTGCTATAATTAGATATTTCGTATTTTCTATATCCATTAGAGCGCAAAATATTATTTGTAAGATAATACATCTTTCTTTCACTTTCTTCATCGGGAAGAATATTTATACCTTTTATCTGAGCTTTTTTTACTCTGTAATACATTAATGTATTTTCTTCAACTATAAGACTATAAGCTGAAATATGCTCCGGCTCTAAGCGGACAACTTTGTTAAGGGTCTCCTCGTAACTTTTTAAAGTCTGTCCCGGCAAAGCGCTCATTAAGTCCACATTAATATTGTCAAAGCCACATTTTCTTGCCAAATTATAGCTTTCAAGAAATCCTGCATAATTATGGATTCTTCCAATGGACTTTAGTTCTTCGTCATTGGCACTTTGGAGGCCAAAACTTATACGGTTAATTCCACTTTTCTTATATTCCCAAAGCTTGCTTTCCGTAATAGTTCCCGGATTGCACTCTATTGTAATCTCAGGATTTTCAGACATATTACAATTATCTTTTAAAACTGACATGATTTTTGAAATCTGATTTTCTTCTAAAAGTGAAGGTGTGCCTCCACCAATAAAAACAGTGTCCACAACATATTCTGACATTTTATTCTTATTTAGCTTTATTTCATTAATTAATGCCTCAACATATTTCTCTTTAGTTTCCAAATCTGCCAGTGCTGACAGAAAATCGCAATAATCACATTTTTTTACGCAAAAAGGTATGTGAATATAAATTTCAAGTCCATTCATTATTTCTACTCCAAAACTTATTCATCATCAAGTTTTAATACTGCCATAAATGCTGACTGTGGAATTTCCACATTACCAACCTGACGCATACGTTTCTTTCCTTCCTTCTGTTTTTCAAGAAGTTTTCTCTTTCGTGAAATGTCACCGCCGTAACATTTTGCCAGAACGTCCTTACGCATAGCCTTAACTGTCTCTCTTGCAATAACCTTACTGCCAACTGCCGCCTGAATTGGAACTTCAAATAACTGTCTTGGAATTTCAGTTTTTAATTTTTCACACATCTTACGTCCGCGTTCGTAAGCTGACGCTTCAGGAACGATAAATGACAATGCATCCACTTCCTCTTTGTTAATCAAAATATCAAGCTTAACAAGCTTAGCCTGTTCGTAGCCCTTTAATTCATAATCAAAAGATGCATAACCTCTTGAACGTGATTTTAAGGCATCAAAGAAATCGTAAATTATTTCATTTAATGGAATATCATATTTAAGTAATGCTCTTGAACCTTCAACATATTCCATACTGATATATCGTCCTCGTCTCTGCTGACAAAGCTCCATAATTGCACCGATAAACTCTGTTGTTACCATAATTTCCGCACTTACAATAGGTTCTTCCATATGTTCAATCTCACTTGGATCCGGAAGGTTTGTTGGGTTTGTAAGGTCAATTACTTCGCCATTTTCTTTATATATTTTGTAAATAACACTTGGCGCTGTTGTTACAAGGTCAAGGTTGTACTCTCTTTCAAGTCTTTCCTGAATAATTTCCAAATGTAGAAGTCCTAAGAATCCACATCTGAAACCAAAACCTAAAGCAATAGATGTTTCAGGCTCAAACTTTAATGCTGCATCGTTAAGCTGTAACTTCTCCAACGCATCTCTTAAGTCAGGATATTTTGCTCCATCTGCAGGATAAAGTCCACAGTAAACCATAGGATTAACTTCCTTATATCCGGGAAGTGGTGCGTCTGCCGGATTATCTGCATCAGTTACTGTGTCACCTACTTTTGTGTCAGACACATTCTTTATACTTGCAGTAATATATCCAACCATGCCTGCAGGAAGTTCATCACATGGAATAAACTGACCTGCACCAAAATAACCAACTTCAACAACATTGGCTGTTGCCCCTGTTGCCATCATTTTAATATTCATACCCGGCTTAACTGTTCCTTCTTTAATTCTACAGAAAATAATAACGCCCTTGTATGCATCATATAAACTATCAAAAATCAAAGCCTGAAGTGGTGCATTAGCATCTCCTTCCGGTGCCGGAATTTTTTCAACGATTGCCTCTAAAACATCTTCACAATTAAGACCAGTCTTGGCTGAAATAAGTGGTGCGTCATGGGCTTCAAGACCAATAACGTCCTCTATTTCTGCCTTAACTCTGTCAGGATCTGCTGAAGGCAAATCAATCTTATTAATAACAGGGAATACTTCCAGGTCATGGTCAAGTGCCAAATATACATTGGCCAAAGTCTGTGCCTCAACTCCCTGTGCCGCATCAACTACAAGCACTGCCCCATCACAAGCTGCAAGGCTTCTTGAAACTTCATAGTTAAAGTCAACGTGTCCCGGTGTATCAATAAGGTTAAAAATATACTCTTCTCCATCTTTAGCCTTGTAAATAGTTCTAACGGCCTGAGACTTAATAGTAATACCTCTTTCTCTTTCAAGTTCCATGTTATCAAGAACCTGAGCCTGCATCTCTCTGTTAGTCAAAAGACCTGTCATTTCTATAATTCGGTCAGCCAATGTAGATTTACCGTGATCTATATGGGCTATAATACAAAAATTTCTAATTTTACTCTGATCAATATGTGACAATTTATTCGCTCCAATCTGTTTACATTTTGTCTGTATTATTCTATTTGCTTATATTTTTTAATATTTCTAACAATTAGTTTTCTAAAATTCATTCACATTTTAACATAAATAAATCATAGGTTCAAACATTTTAACTTTATCACTTTATTATTTTCATTTTATTTGATAAACTTAATATTATGTGCCATAATTTTATGTCACTTAAGTGACGGAATGGAGAAAATATGAACTATGCAGAAATAAAAACATTTGATGTGGCAAATGGTCCCGGTATCAGAGTTTCTCTTTTTGTAAGTGGCTGTAATCACAGATGTCCCGGATGTTTCAATGAACAGGCTTGGGATTTCAACTTTGGTCAGCCCTTTACACAGGAAACCATTAACTACATTATAGATACTTTGTCTTTTGGTGCTTATCAGGGAGTTACATTCCTAGGTGGTGAGCCAATGGAGCCTGTTAACCAGAAGGGGCTGCTTCCACTTGCCCGAAAGATAAAAGAAACATATCCCGAAAAAGATATCTGGTGTTTCACAGGATACGACTTTGAAAAAGATATAATTGGACACATGTACAACGAGTGTCCTGAAACTAAAGAACTTCTTTCCTATATAGATGTTCTTGTAGATGGTCCATTCATCGAAGCGCAGAAGAACTTAAACCTGGTATTTCGTGGTTCCGAGAACCAGCGCTTAATTAGAATACCTGAAACATTAAAAACCGGGAATATTGTTTTATGGGAAAAAGAAATGTAATCTAAATGGTATCTTTTACCCATTGCAGGTAGAAATTTCTGCTCGCAATGGAGCAATATACCATTTGGATTACATTATATTTACAATAAAAGGAGATTTGTTATGGCTGTTAATGTTAACGTAAAAAAATTAAAGGAGAATGCTACTATTCCTACTTATGGAACTGAGTATGCCGCAGGTGCTGATTTATATGCCTGCATTGAAGAAGCTGTTACTATTGAAGCCGGTGAAACTAAGTTTATTGGTACTGGTATTGCAATGGAGATTCCTGAAGGTTATGCCGGTTTGATTTATGCCAGAAGTGGTCTTTCATGTAAGAGAGGTCTTGCTCCTGCTAATAAGGTTGGTGTTGTTGATGCCGATTACCGTGGAGAACTTACTGTTGCTCTTCATAATCACTCAAACAAGGCTGAGACTATTGAACCTAATGAAAGAATTGCACAGGTTGTTATTACACCATTTCTTTCAGCTAATTTTAATCAGGTTGATGAACTTTCTGATACAGTTCGTGGTGTTGGAGGATTTGGTTCTACAGGCAAATAACATTATTTTAAAAAGGCGCATTTCAATTCCATGCGCCTTTTTACTTTATGCTTTAAATTTTTCATCTCAACCTTACGATATATTTTTCATACCCATAACGTTTTACTGTTGTAGTATAAGATTAAAATGTATCATTTTTGTAACAGCCGTGTTTGCATCATAAAATTTTTATCTTAGTAATTTATTATCAATAATTCTTTATGGATTTTTATTATACTTTTTAATAAAAATCATTATCAAATCCGTCTATTCCAACTTCTATGCTTTTTTTGCCAAGTTCTACTCTCCAAACAAGTCCACTTATTATTTCACACTGCCATATGTAATTCTCATCTTTGTCAACTATGGCAATTCCTTTAGTTTCTTTATCTTTGTCAGCTAATTCATTATAATAAATACCCTGTTCATATGGTTCTACATAAATTCCATTATAGTAGTCTGATAGCTGCTCTATTATTTCTTTTTGAAAAGTATCCAAATTAATAAGAGTTAACTTATTTTTCTCTGCGTTCTGCTTAGCGTAGCTAAGTATACTTTCCACATTGTCTCCCGTGATTTTTATTTCATATATTTTGTTGGTCGTATTGTCCAAATACACGGTTGCCATAATCTTTGGACTCTTGCTTAATGTTGCTGTCGCCTCTAAATATGGGAAAGAAGCACTTTCACCAACAATACTGTAACACTTTTGAATAACAATATTTTTAGGTACCAGTTTTATTGTTTTTTTATTGTATATTAACTCTTTACATCCAAAAAGCTCAAGCCAATAATTTATTTGCTTTTTTACATTTTTTCTAATTGTTTTCAATTCGTTCTCTGACGGATCAAACAATACTTCAACTTTCTTTTTTGCATATTCTTCATCAGTTATAATAGAGTTAAGGTCCTCTAACTTCTGGTCTATTGTTTTAGTCTTTGCCGTTGATGCCATTTCAAGGTTTACACTGCCTGTATCCTTATCACTATATTTAACCTGATTTAAGTAGCTTGTATCACTGTAATAATATAATAATTGAGGCAGAAAAACCGCCAAAGCCACAATTAGCAATACTGCTACAGGTAATATTCTTTTCTTCATTTAGTTCTGTCCTTCCTGAAAAATAATACTTATTATCGTACCTTTTCCCGGTTTACTTCTAACACTCCACTTAGCATTATGTATGCTTACAATCTTTTTGCAAAGGGACATTCCTATGCCTGCACCGCCCTCTTTTCTTGCTCTTGACTTATCAATCATATAAAATGCTTCAGTGATTTTTTTAATTTCACTTTTCTCCATTCCACAGCCATTGTCCTGAATGAAAACTGTGTATCCTTTTTCGGTTTTTATAGCCTTAAGGGCAATTATTCCCTGACCTGAAATGGCTTTTCTGCCATTATCGATAATATTCATAAACAGGGACTTAAGCAAATCCTCATTTCCAACAATCACAGCCGGTTCAACAGACATTTTAAACCTGATATTGTGTTCCCTAAGCATTTGTTCTACAGTTTTTTCAATGTCATTAAACATTTTCTCTGTACTAATTCTGTTAAATTCGATTTTCTGCTTATCAAGAGAAATCAAATCCATTAAAGTAAATGACAACTTCTCCAGTCTTTTTCCCTGTAAAAATATATAATTGGAATATTCTGAAATCTCTTCTTTTTCAAGGTCCATTGAACGCATCATATCAGAATAGCCTATAATTGAAGTCAAAGGAGTTTTCAATTCGTGAGCGAAAGCTGCCGTAAAATCTTCCTGTCTTCTTGCTGTATCTTCCAACTCTTCAATATTCTTCTCCAGCCTGTCTGCCATAATATTAAAGCTATTAACCAAGTCTCCAACTTCACCGTCAGTTTTTATCTTTGCTCTTGTGTCGTACTGACCTTTTGCCATTTGACTTACGGTATCAGACAACTTTTCAATTGGTCTTGTTATTTTTTTAGAAAAAACATATGCAAGAATGCAGGTAACAACAAGAGCAATTCCCAATATTACCCTATAATTTTTCATCATTTCATTTATGTCATTGTAAACTTCATTAATGCTGCTAACAATGCTTATGTAATATGTTCCGCTTTCAATTGTCATTTTTGACATTGTTTCCAAATAATAACTACCATTATTTTTAAAAATCAAGTATCCAAAATTATTGTCTTTTAAATCTTTGATTTTTATATTTTTTCCTATTTTGCTGTCAGTATATATTACTTTTTCTTTCTGATTTACAATTGTAATTCCAATCTGGCTTTCGCCCATACTTCTTTTGACTGAATCAATTATTTTTTCTATGTCATTTTTTTGAATATATTCAGTATCCGATGACAACATTGAGGCTGAAGCTTCAAATGAATATACAAACATTTGATTCTCGTTTTGCTTTCTTGACAATTCTCTACTTAAAGAATTATCAAATGATAACTTTATGAATATTCCTCCAAATATAGAAAAAATAACCGTAACAATTATAATCAGCGAGAAAAACATTTTCCAAAAAAGTTTCATTTAACACCTTTTCCTGTTTGATTATTGTTGATTATATGGATTGCTTTGTGCTCCTGTAATCACACTAACTTGTATCCAACTTTGTACACGGACTGTATCTTGTCTCCCCAGTCCAGTTTTCTTCTAAGTCTTTGAATATGTAAATCTATAGTTCTGCTGTCTCCAACATAGTCGTTGCCCCACACATTTTCATATATTACATCTCTGTAAAGGGCAATATTTTTGTTTCGTATAAGCAGAACCAAAAGTTCAAACTCTTTATGTGTAAGGTCCAAAGTCTTGCCTGCCTTCGTTACACTTCTTGACTGAAAATTAATTACCACATCATCTTCAACCAACTCGTCGTTTGTCTTCTTGTATCGTCTGAGAACACTTTCAACCCTTGCAAGCATTTCAACTACTTCAAAAGGCTTTGCAATATAGTCGTCTGCTCCTGCTCTAAGGCCCTTAACCTTATTATCTGTAGTTCCCATTGCAGTAATAAAAATAGACGGAATGTCCATTGACTTTGCATACTCCAAAAGTTCATAACCGTCTATTTCCGGTAGCATTATGTCGAAAAGACATAAATCAAAATGCTTACTGTCTAAAAGATTTGCCGCATCCTTTCCGTTATATGCGCATGTGCATAAATACCCTGCCTTTACAAGATTTATTTTTATTAAATTTGCAATCATTTCATCATCTTCTGCAACTAAAATTTCTATCATTAATTTTCTCCCGGTATACATATTAATCCACATTGTATTTTACATTAAATTGTATCTTATTTGTAAACTATTCTCCAAGTACTTTTTTTATTAAAACAGCCAAAGGCTCTGCTGCATTTTTTGCCTCCTGATATGTATTGGTCTGTGCCCCAACCTCAATTAACATACACTGCTTACCAAGGGACAAATTATATTCATAAGCATTTACATAATTTCTTCTTGTAAAACCCGGATAATAGCATTCTGCGTTTACTTTCATTTGGAGTCCAAGGGCAAGATTTTCGAACCTGTATGGATTTTTCAAATAATCAATATCGCCACTTAGCTTAAATCTGGACATGCCATTAAAAAACATAATCTGGGCAGTTTTCTTTCCATTGATTTCCGTAACCAACCTTGTTCCGTCATTTACTCCGTCTCTGTGAATATCCAAAATCAAACTAATTGACGGATATTTCTTTAACTGCTTCTTTACCCCAGCCTTAGACTGGGTGTATGCCTCGTGTCTGTCTAACTTACCATTTACTATATCATATTTTGTTTTGTCGTGTATTACATTATAACCAAACTGCTCTCTTAAAATCTGTGCCAGCCTGTTTCCAACACCAATAATTGTTGTGTCCTCATCCTTTGTTGTGTTGGAAAAATCCTCCATTGAATGAGTATGATATATTAGTATTTGAGGTTTCTTATTGTTTCCCGTTATTTTAAATTCTTTATTTAAAGCCTGTTTAATTGGCATATCACTTTCTTTTATGGTTGTTGCATTTGTTACCGTATAAAATCTGTTAATTACTTCTTTAAAACTGCCAATATTTTTTTCCGTATAAAGTTTTCCCGATTTTTTAGGCATTGGAACTATAGCCTTATTTTCCTTCTTTTTATTGTTGTTCTTTTCATTATTTTTAACAGTTGTTTCCACAGGTTTAGCAGTAGTTTCCACTTCTTTTTTTGCAATCTGATTTTCAGCTTTCATATTTTCATACAAAATATTTATAACCTGGCTATATGCCGGATCACTTGTGTCATAAGTGTATTCGCTTTTTGCTATATAATCTGTTACAACCGTTGTAAGAATCCTCTTTTTTGCATCCTCTGCAATATCTTTGTGATTCTCCAAATATATCATATATTGTGTCATTATATTTGAGTTTTCCAAAATCTCCTGAGCAAGCATATTTCCTGTTTCCATTAATTCTTTACTTGCGGCAACTTTTATTTTCTTATTAGTTATCATATTTACACAGGAAAAAGTTATATAAGCACACAATGCAACAATAATCGCCTTTACAATTACACTAAACATATAATCAGGCGATTTAAACTTATACAGTTTTATTATTCCATGTTTTGTATGTTTCTGCACTTTTCCTGTCTCCCTTTGTCCCACTTTTAAAATTATATGAAACAAGGTCCTGTAATATTAATTACTATTTTAAAACATTGCAAAACATATTTATTCCACAGGCAATTATTTTGCTTAAGTTATCAACAATTTCATCTATATCCTTTGGAGTTACAAACATTTGCTCTGTATCTTCTGACAAAAGTTCTTCAAACAACTGATATTTTTCATCAGATGTGTAGTCCTTAAATATATTTGAAATGCTATTATTTTGGTTATGAGAAGCAAGTATTTCCAAAAGCTTCTCCATTGTGTCATTAACAATTGTTGCCCCACTTACAACCATGGGAACCCCAATGGCAATAACCTTGGTATTTAGAGATTGTTCATTCAACCCTTTTCTATGATTGCCTATTCCTGAACCGGGAGTTATCCCTGTGTTCGTAAGCTGTATTGTTGTTGTAATTCTTCTTACATTTCTTGCTGCAAGTGAGTCTATTGCAATAATAATGTCCGGTTTCATTTGAGCCGTTATGCCTTTTACTATTGAAAAAGTTTCCATTCCGGTCTGAGCCAATACCCCCGGAGCCAAACAGTACACATTAGGCAAAATTTCAATCTGCTCGGCAACTTTTGGTCCCAATGAATCAGGCGTAGCCTTTGAATTTCCAAGACCCACTATAAGGATTTTTTTTATATTTTGATTCTTAGTCATCTCTTCCATATGATTTGCTATTTCTTTTGCAAAAATATTTTGCCTCTCCAAATCATCTTCCTTAAAAAGTCTTGTTTCCATTGTAACATAACTTCCTATAGGCTTTCCCATGGACTTTGCGCCATTTTCATTAAATATTTCCACATCTGTTGTTGTCATAAATAATTCTTTATTGTAATTTTTGTCTATTTTTACTCCACTAATTTCAATATTTCTTTTAAATCGTTCTCTTTCCTCTAATGCCAAATCCGTATAAATGTTTATTTTTTTCATAAAGCCCCCTGAAAACTATATATTCTTAAAGACGTTATTTGTTATTCATAAAATTCAATTTTTTCTTATAAAGCCATCCATCGTAAATTCTAAAAAATAAAGCGAAGCACTTTATGCTCCGCTTTATTAATATCTACATTATTATTAAATTTATTCAAACTCAAAATATGGCTGACCTTTTTTAAGCTTTACACCCTTAGCCTCTGCCATTTCAGATACACTTACTATCTGATATCCTTTCTTCTGAAGCTTTGGAATGGCTTCTATTGCTGCATCCACTGACCAGCTATGAATGTCATGCATAAGAATTATCTGTCCATCCTTTGCACTGTTCATTATAGATTTAACTGTTTCCTTCTTGCTTTTAGTCTTCCAGTCCAATGTGTCAACTGACCAACATACAATAGGCATCTTAGCAGCTTTCTGCACATCGGCATCTCTTATTCCTGAACCATATGGTGGTCTTAAAAATTTAGGATTATATCCTACTGCCTTTTTAACCAATTCATTAACTCCATTAATCTCGTATTTACGTTTACTCTTAGATACCTTGTCTAGTGCACAATGATTCATTGTATGATTTCCCAAGTCACATCCAAGAGCATCCATTCTCTTAAGTAATTTATCAACCGGAATATCAGTTCTCTTAAGGCTGTATCCACACATAAAAAATGAAGCTCTTGCATTATACTTCTCTAACGCATCCAGTAGCTTTCCTGTATATTGTCCCGGACCATCATCAAAAGTCAACGCAATCATAGGCTTGTTAGGATCTATTGCTCTTGTGGTTTCTTCCTGAACTGTGGTCTCAACTATGGTCTTCTTAACTATGGTCTGCTTCTGGCTTGTTTCCACATTTCCCGCTGTTGGTACTGATTTTTTCTTTCCCAAAATCATCTTTCCGGCAAAAACTATGACAATAATAACCCCCAATATTATGGCTATTTTTTCATACTGTCTGTGCACTTCTTTCTTTCTTTGTAATTTCTTTAGTTCGTTTTTCTCTCTCGTTGTCATATTTACCTCACTTTCTCAGAACTGCATTATATTACTTATATTTAAGTTTTGCAATACTTTTTTTTATTATTTTCGACTTTTTATACCACTCTATTTTCACCTTATTTTTCCCACTTAATTTTTGCCTCTTTTCTTTTAATCTTATGTTTATTTTTTGCTTGTGACTACTATAAAATAATGATAAAATTTAGTCAGCATATTTTGTGAGGTGTAACGTGAAAACTTTAGCTAATGATATTAAAAATAAAAGCTTTAAAAACGCATATCTTTTATGCGGTGAAGAAGAATATTTGAAACTTAATTATAAGAACAGGCTGATTAAATCCATTGCCGGTGATGATACAATGAACCTTGGAATGTACGAAGGCAAAAACATTGACATTAACGAAGTTATAGACAGTGCGGAAACTGTTCCTTTTTTTGCTGAATACAGACTTATTGTTATGGAAAATACCGGTCTTTTCAAAAGTGGCGGGGAGCAGCTTGCCGAGTATATGAAGACTATTCCTTCAACTACTATTTTTCTCTTCGTTGAAAGCGATGTAGACAAGCGTAGCAAAATGTACAAGGCTGTAAAATCCGCAGGTTATATCTGCGAAATAAACCGACAGACTGAAAATGATATTGCAATTTGGGCTGCAAGAATTTTTGATTACAATGGCAAGAAAATCACAAAAGCCAATATGTCATACCTTATTGCCAGCGTTGGCACCGACATGGAAGTCTTATCAAGAGAAATCGAAAAGCTTATTAGCTACGCACTAAACAAGAACGTTATTTCTAAAGAAGACATTGACGCTGTTTGCATAAAACAGCTTAACGTTAGAATTTTTGATATGATGGATGCTATTTCCGTAAAGAATCAAAAGAAAACCTTGGACTGTTATTATGAATTAATTGCAGAAAAAGAACCTCCTATGAGAATCCTTTTTATGATAAGCAGACAGTTTAATCTTATGCTTCAGGCTAAAGACCTTTCATCCCGCGGAATGAACCGCGAACAAGTGGCACACACAATGGGCGTTCAAAGCTTTATAGCCGGCAAATGCATCAACCAATGCCGTAATTTCTCAATGGCCGAACTAAAATCAGGGCTCGCTGAAAGCGTAAACACCGAATCCCTAATTAAATCAGGAATGATGGACGAAAACATAGGGGTTGAAATGCTGCTAGTAAAATATAGTAAGAGAAACTAAAAAAGAAGTTGCAGAAAACTGCAACTTCTTTTTTATTCACAATTGTAATTATGCAACTGTGTTAACTAATTTTGTTAATCTTGAAATCTTTCTAGCAACGTTGTTCTTGTGGTAGATACCCTTTGAACCAGCCATTTCGATAAGCTTTGTAGCTGCAACTAAAGCTGTGTTAGCTGCTTCCTTATCGTTAGCTGCAACAGCTGCTTCAACTTTCTTAATAGCTGTCTTAACTGCTGACTTAACTGCCTTATTTCTTTCGTACTTTGTCTGATTAACTAAAATTCTCTTTTTTGCTGACTTAATGTTTGCCATTTTGTCCACCTCCGTGAAAAATCTAATTGTGATTTCCGTTGAGAGAGATTGGAAATCAAGTTTCACCATCTGCGCCATTGGAAATGCGGACGTTTGACGCAGACACTAAAAATTATTCTAGTAAAAAAAATATATATTGTCAATATTATTTTTTAAATTTTCATTTGATTTTTTACCTTATCGTTATCCCACCTTTTTCATCCGTCCTATATATCACCCCACCCTGCTTTCGTAATCTTTCCATTGTTTCATTTCCAGGATGTCCGTATGAGTTGTTTTTCCCCACAGATATTATGCTGTACTTTGGATTTACTTTTTTCAGAAATTTTTCTGAACTTGAATAGTTTGAACCGTGATGTGCCACTTTTAGGACTGTGTAGTTTTCTTCTATATCATCTTTTATTTTCTCTTCAATTTCCTTTGAAATATCTCCTGTCAACAGTATTTTTGAAGTTTTATTTTTAACGGAAAGCACTGTACAGTAGTCGTTTTTATCCGATGCTGTTGTTGTGGTTTCCGGATATATGCACTTAATTTTCGTTTTGCCAAGGCTCAATGTATCTCCTTTTTTTATGTACAAAACATTGATTTTTTTTAACTTTGCTTTTTCAATCAGTTCATTGTAAGTATCATCCTTCATATTAATGTCTGGCATCACAAGGTTTTTAATTCTTATTCTGTTGGAGTTATTATTTTCTAAAATTTCCAGTATACCGCTTATATGGTCTTTGTCCGTATGAGTTATTATGGAATAGTCGATTGTTCCTATGCCTTCGGCTTTTAAGTATGGCACTATGCAATTTTTTGCCACCTGTTTTTCAGACGTACTTCCCCCATCTACCATAACTTTTGTTCCATTATCTCCATGTATCACTATGCCGTCACCCTGTCCCACGTTAATAAATGTTATGTAAAACCCCGGATTTGGAATATAATATATCAAACAATTTAGTAGCAAAAATCCTACAATACAAGCTAATCTTAGTTTTACATTTTGACCCTTTATTCTTCTCTCTTTTTTAGCTTTCTTTTCCAGTACAAGTCCTGTTTCTTTTTTTATTATGTTCCTTTCCTTCTCAGCCCTTGTATACTTAGTTCTTATGTTTTTAAGTCCAAACAAAACCACAAGTAATATTGCATAATAAACTATAATTATAGTCACTTTAGGTTGTCCAACCACTATACTTGCAACTGAGCTTTTGTTAATTACGTTACACAGAAATGTGTAAAGTTCCAATATTCCACAGCCGGGAAATATTACAGCTTTTCCAAAGCCAAACATTATGCATGAACAAAATATTCCCGCAATTGAAGATACAATTACCACGCTCATTAAAGGCACTACAACTATGTTTAACAAAAAAGAAAATGTTGGCAGTTCATAATAATTCCACGCCAGTATTGGATTCATTACCAAACTTATTGTAAAATTAGCACTTATGACTTTGATTATTTTATTATCCGTGTTCAAAATTTCTTCAACTATTGGCAAGATAAGCACTATAGCTATAATTGCCCCAAAGGACATTTGAAATCCACTATTACAAACCACAAAAGGGTTCTGAACAAGCAACACAAGTCCTGCAAGGGATATGGCTGTTATGGCATCGTATTTTCGTCCAAGAACTTCCCCTATTATTTTTAGTATAAACATTATTATTGCCCTAATTGTTGAAATTCCAAAACCTGACATTATTCCAAAACTCAAAACAACAGGTATGGATACTGCTGCTGAAAAAAGAAATCTGAATCTTCTTCTAAGCAATCTGTAAATTGCCATGCCGATAAAGCTAATGTGTAGCCCGCTTATGGCGAGTATATGTGCTATTCCTGACACCGAATATAACTCCTTTATGTCACTGTCAAGGTCGGTTTTGTCCCCAAGGATTATTGCGCCGATTATTCCATTCTTATTATTTATAATAGAAAATATCCCATTATTATCACTGCAAAGCTTTTCCAGTCTTTCAATTATTTCCATTCTCAATTCATAAAGTCCCTGTCTTATTCCGCTGTAATCACTGTTTATTACTTCAATGGTTCCTGCTTCTATTTTTCCATAAAAACCTAATGACAGATAATATTTTCTTGAATCAAAATTTCCCTTATTGGCAGCTTCTTCAAACTGTCTTAACTTTCCCCTTACTTTTATAATATTTCCTATTTTTACATTAGGAATCTTCTCTGTATTTACAAATATTCTTTTAACACTTACGCTCTTTTCTCCATTCTCCACTTCTACACCTTTTAAATAAATGTTTGTACCAAATGCAGTATTTTCTATTTTGTATATTTTTCCCTGTACAATTACAGTATTTTCCTTCAAATCATATATATGATTCCGTGTTGTAATTTCGTTACTCATTAACATAAATCCCGTAATTAAAGTAAAAAAAATCACCACAAAAGCACCCATATCTTCATATGCTTTTATGATGATTTTTCTAATAACTATAATTGCCGGCACAATGCATGGCACTGCTATATTCAAGTCAAAAACAGCTATTACCTCTCCAAGTACAAAAGCCAGTAATATCCAAAATACCGGTCTTTTTATAACTGTCACTCCTTTTTTATTTATTTTTCTGTTCAACCAAATCCAAATTTCTTATAAAAGGCTCTGCCAATGAAATATCGTCGTGATATTTTAAAGCTGAATCACCCTCTACACTTATCTGAACCTTATGAATGTTATCAAGTTCCAATAAAGAATTTACGATTGAGTATATTACAAGCTTGTTGGAAACCGTACTCTGTTCCGTTAAGAAATTGTCTCCAAAATCCACATAACATATGTTTCCGGCTGTTGCAACACTTATAAGCTCTGTGTCACTTGTAAGGGTGGCTGTATATTTTCCTTTCTGCGGGCCCTTAATAAGTTGCTCAACTATAAACTGCTCTTTTGATTTTCCACTGTAAGATGCATTCTTAAGATTGTATTCCTTTAATTTAGTAGCTTTCTTATTGGCAAAATACAACTTGAAATCATCCTTATTCTTATCTGCTAAATCCCCTCTTAATCCCGAAATAAAATCAGATGCTTCCATTGCCGTTACTGTTTTGTCGTCTCCTGTCTGTCCATATGGTACACCCCCTATTGTAAATGCCACATAGTCAACACCGTCAATCTGATTAAGAGTGCAAACTACTGCTGTCCTGCACAATACTTCCACCTGTGGATTTAAAACATTATAGCTTTCGCCAAAATCCACTGTTAAAAGTCCATCTGCCAAAGTATAACCGTTAACTGTTACAGTGTCCGGAATTGCTTTTTTATCATTATCCTTACCATTCCTTTGCAATGCCTTAAGTGCTTCAGAAATCTGATTTTCAGTTTCGCCTTCCTGAAGTTTGTAACTTTCCGTAACTAATTTTGTATTTGCTGTATTAACATAATACATCTGAAAGCCTTTTTCTGCTTTAGTTACTGACTTGTTTCCACAGCCCCAAAAAGTTGCAATAAGACTTACAACTAATATTAAATTAACTATATTTTTGATAGTTCTTTTCATACCTTTCAATCTCCATTTATGCAATGTACTTAAGAGGTATACGTACAGTAAATGTTGTACCTTCTCCCTCTTTACTGTGAATCTTAATGGAACCATGGTGCTTCATAACTATTTCCTTAGTTATGGCCAGACCAAGACCTGTTCCTCCTGTCTCCCTTGAACGTGCCTTGTCAACTCTAAAGAATCTTTCAAAAACTCTGTCCTGATTTTCTTCAGAAATTCCAATTCCTGTATCTGTTACTTTTAAATAAAAATACTGGTGGTCTGAATTTAATGATGCCGTAACAGTTCCATCTGTATTGTTGTACTTTATTGCATTTTCAACTAAGTTAGTTGCCACACTTGCAAATTTAAGTTCATCTACGTCTGCAATAACCGGTCTGAAACTTTCAAATATTAATTCAATGTTTTTGCTTTCAGCTATAGGCTTTAATCTCTTAAGAACAGCTTCCAATATTTCATTAATATTAACTGATGAAATATTAATTTCTGACTCTGATTTTTCCATTCTTACCAATGCCAAAAGGTCTGTTATTATGTCATTTTCCCTGTCTATTTCTTTTGAAATATCATGCAAAAATTCCTGATATAATTCTTCCGGTAATCCCTGCTGACCTAAAAGTGAATCAGCCAAAACTTTCATTGACGTAATAGGTGTCTTTAATTCATGTGACACATTAGATACAAATTCCTGTCTTGATTTTTCCTGCGTATTTAATTTGTTTACAAGCTGACGAAATTCGTTACTTATATCCATTACTTCCCGGTAATCTTTTTCTTCTTCCATATTGCCCTTTGCAATTTCTTCAATGGAAATACCGATTCTCTTAATTGGTTTTGTAAACATAACTGCGCATAACCAACTTGCAAATAAAGCAAAAATCAAAATAAGTACATCTGCAATGGCCACATTTCTTACTATATAATCCTTGTAATCAACTGCATCTGCTGTTGAATAATTGATGTATAAAGAACCTATAACCGTGGTTTTAGTCTCTCCTTCACCGTCTGAAACAGTTGATGTAATAGGTATCGCAAATTCTATGTAATTATGACTCTTGCTATCAACCTGAACAGTCTCACCCTTAAAACTTTTAATAACATTTTCAGATATACATGTCTTGCCTTTTTCACTGTTATTGCTATCCTTAATAATAACATATCGGCTGTTTACAACCTGGATTCTACAATTATATTCCTTCGCTAACTGTTCAATCTGGGCATCTACAATATCAATGTTCTCATTGGACTGGTCCAAATAATTATTGTTAATAATATTATTCTTTAGCATTGTATTGTTAGCCTTAAAGCTGTTTATTCTGTTGTTTAAATAATTCTTTGTTGTTACGTTAACAATAAATATGCTTGAAGCAAGAGCCGGTATAATAATAGCAAGCATAATTACTACAAAAACTCTTAGCTTCAAGCTTCTTATTGGATTAACAAACTTTAAAATCTTATTATTATTCATGTTTCTATCCCTGGAAATAATATCCCATACCCCACTTTGTGTGAATATACTCCGGTTTAGCCGGGTTCTCCTCTACTTTCTCTCTTAATCTTCTAACGTTTACATCTACGGTTCTTGCATCACCCGGATATTTAGAGCCCCAAATCAAAGTTAAAAGCTGCTCTCTACCGTATATCTTTCCCGGATTTTCAGCTAAAAGTTTCAAAATGTCAAACTCCTTAACTGTTAATCTAATTTCACGGTCCTCAATATAAAGACGCTTAGCTTCAATGTCAAGCTTAAGCTTTCCTGATGTAATAACCTTTGGTTCCTCAGGTTTTGCAGGAGCTTTACGCTTATTTCTTCTGATAATGGCTTTAATTCTTGCCTTTACTTCCAATATATTAAAAGGCTTTGTAATATAATCATCTGCTCCATATTCAAGGCCCAATATTTTGTCCATATCATCACCCTTTGCAGTAAGCATTATAATAGGCATATCGGAAAACTCTCTAATCTGCTGACAAACCTCATATCCTGTTAAAATTGGTAGCATCAAATCTAAAAGAACTATATCATATTCAGTTTCTTTCGCCTTATCAACGGCTTCCTGTCCGTCATAGGCACAATCAACTTCATAGCCTTCCTGTTCCAAACTAAATTTCAGTCCCTTTACAATTAATTTTTCATCATCAACTACTAACGCCTTCATTACATAAACCTTTCTACTTAATCAACAGTTATCATTTTTTCAATGTTTGAGTAAATGGAATCACCTATTCCCGACACGTTTTTTATATCTTCCTTAGTTTTAAAATCTCCATTCTCCTCACGGTAGGCTATAATTGCTTTAGCTCTTGTTTCTCCAATTCCTGACAACGAAGTAAGACCCTCAACATCTGCAGTGTTAATGTTAACCAGATTCTCCTTAATGTCTTCACTATCATGTGTCTTGTCATTAGTGCCCTGGCTACTATTCCGGCCATCATTGCCTGAATCAGAATTTCCGTCTAAATTTTTCTCTGAACCATTCTGATTCTCCTTAAGCTTAGCATAATATTCCTTCTGGGAAAGTACTACAATATTCTGGCCGTCTTTCAAAACTTCAGCCATATTAACTCCCTGCTTCTGGGCTTTCTTAGTAAGCCCTCCTGCCTTCTCAATAGCCATAAAAACCCTGTCGTTACTCTTTAAACAATACACTCCCGGATTGTTAACCTGACCACTGACATAAACATAAATCTCTTCCAAACTTTCTGATGGTTCTTCACTGTTCTCACCGGCTTCCACACGTGTAGTCTGACTGTTGTTTTCAGCCTTGTCCGTTAAAGAAACCTGAGTATTTTTATCCTTACAGCCCGTAAAAAATACTAAAACCGCAACCATTGTTAAAACAATGTATTTCTTTGTATTAATCATTCAAACTCCTATCCGGAGCTTCCCCTTGAACGCATATCATAATTGTACAAAATTATGTTTCAGTTAGCAACACTCATTTTTCACAATTTTATATTAATTTTATCTTTCAAAAATGAAAATACCTACAATTGCAATAATTGCACCCATTAACTTGCTCCACTGAAAATCAACCTTTTCAACTCCAAACATTCCAAACACCTCTATCAGATATGCAATAATAATCTGGGATATTACAATCAAAAGAACTGCCTTTGCAGGGCCAAGTATGTTCATACTCTTTATAACTGTCAAAGTAATAAATGCCCCAATGACACCACCCAGCAACATATACTTATTTTCCATATGAAACATACCCCACACATTTTGACGTCCCGTAATAAACCAAGCCAAAATACAAACGATAAAAGCCGTTAGCTGCACCCATGAATTGGCAGCCCAAAGGCTACTACTTTTCGTAACCTGCGTGTTAAAAACACCCTGAACACTCATTAAAGCTCCTGAAATCAATGCAATAATAAATCCCCACATGTAAAAAACCTCCACTATTCACTTAGTAAGGTATTTTTTATAAATATCGCACAGAAATTCCCGTTGCAAACACGTTGATTTTCTTATTTTTCTCCGCCACCTATTGTAAGACAAAAATCTAAACTTGCCTACGGCTCAGACAGTAGATTTTTGCCTTACGCTATGCTCGAAAAATTGCGAAAATCTGCCTATCGTTTGCAACGGGAATTTCTGTGCCATATTAAGTCAAAAAAAATACCCACCAAATGTTTATAGTGGATATTTTTTACATATTTGATTTATTTATTCATTGTTTTAAATATTATTGATATTGTTGTGCCTTCCCCAAGGGTGCTGTCGATTTGGATTTCTGCCTCGTGTTGTTCTGCTATGTGTTTTACAATGGCGAGCCCAAGTCCTGTACCTCCTGTTTTCTTTGAGCGGGCTTTGTCTACTCGGTAGAATCGCTCGAAGATTCGGTTTAAATCGTCTTCCGGTATTCCAATACCGTCATCCTTCACCTGAAGTATTATGTTGTCATCTTTTTTGAATACTGATGCCCATACGTGTCCTTCCGGCTTGTTGTATCTTATGGCATTATCGCAAAGGTTGTATATAACCTCCTGTATCATTTCCTGATTTGCCTTTATTATACAGTCTTTTTCTATTATGTCTGTTGCGATTGTTATGTTGTGCTTTTCGGCATTCATCTGCAACATGTCCACACAGCTTACTACTTCTTCATTTAAGCTTACGTTTGTTGTTGACAGCTGATGGTCCATAACATCTAACTGTGACAATTCAATTATGTCATTTATAAGTGACAATAATCTGTTGGCACTTTTATGAATTTCACTGGCAAAATGCTGGATATCTCCCTCTTTTGCCATTCCTGTTTCTATCAGTTCTGCGTAACCTGAAATTGAAGCCAACGGTGTTTTCAACTCATGAGATACGTTTGCCGTAAATTCCTGTCGCATTTTTGAGCTTTTCTTTAATGCTTTATGCTGGCTGTGAATTTTGTCCATAAACGGCTGGATTTCTTCATATGTTTCCGTTGCCTTATCATCTTCAAGATGTTGTGCCATAAGCTCTATTGGCTTTATAAGACTTTGTGCCAAAAGTTTTGCCACAACAAGACTTACTCCTATTGCCAAAATAAGAACTACCAAAAAGATTGGGAATATCTGTGCGCCAAACTGCCACAGGTTTCCTGCTTCTTTTGCAACTCTTATTATTCGACCGTGGTTCATTTTTTCAGCATAGTAGTATGTATTTTTTTCAAGTGTGCCTGACTCTCTTATTGCACTTCCACTACCTGTCTTTAATGCCTGTTTAACTTCCGGTCTGTTTCCATGATTTTCCATGGAACCAATGTCGGCATTACTGTCATATTCAACTTTTCCGTCACTGTCTATAACTGTAATTCTAAGATTATCTATTTTAGGATCAAAGTCCTTTTCTATATATTCAAGAACTGCCTCCGTTGTTTTTAAAATATGAACATGAGTCTTAAGATCCTCCATAACCTGACTTCTGTATATATTATAAAAAATTCCTACACTTGCTATCATTGTTATTATTGTAAAAATCACCGAGATAATGGTCATTCTTGTATATATTTTCTTTTTCACTTACTTGTCCTTTCTGTAATTCATTGTGTAACCCACATTCCTTACAGTCTGAATAAGATTTCCTTTTTCGCCTATCTTACGTCGTAATGTTTTAATGTGCATATCAAGAGTACGTGATTCACCTTCGTAATCAATCCCCCATACTCTGTCAAGAATCTGGCTTCTCTGAAGAACGATTCCTGAGTTCTGAATTAACATTTTTAATAACTGATATTCCTTGTATGTTAATTCAGTCTCTTGTCCATCAACTAAAACCTGATGCTTAGCATCATCCATTGTTATGCCATCAAAACTGTAAATGTGACTTCCACCTGAAACATTTGCTCTCCTTAACAAAGCTTTCACTCTTGAAATTAGTTCCATAATTCCAAAAGGCTTTGTCATATAATCATCTGCTCCCTGATCAAGCCCTTTTACCTTGTCCATTTCAGAAGTTTTTGCAGTAACCATTATAACCGGTAACTTTGCCGTACTCTGCTCAGCTCTCACATCCTTTAACACAGATAATCCGTCTCTGTCAGGTAACATTATATCCATAATTATCAAATCCGGATGTTCTTTTGTCAAGGCATTTTCGAAATCTGATGCTGTTGCAAAAGCACTTACCTCATATCCTGCATTTTTCAATGCAAACTGTTCAATTTCCGAAATATTCTTATCATCTTCTAAAATATAGATTTTTCCCATATGCGTTTCCTATTTTTTTTCAGGTAAGATTGAATAAGCAATGTTTACGGCATGATCTGCTATTCTTTCTAACCCAATTACTAAATCAGTAAAAATAAGTCCAGCCTCAATTGAGCAATCACCTGCTGCCATTCTTTCAACATGACCTTCCTGATAATCAATCTGCATCTGATCAATAATGTCTTCTAATTCATTAATCTTATTCATATTAGACTTGTCATTGTTAACAAATGTTTTTACTGATTCATCAAAAATCTTAATTACTTTGTTATACATTTTTATAAGTTCTTTTTTTCCTTCATTAGAAAAGTTGATTTTTTTATTTTTCTCTTTAAAAGCGTCATCCATAATATTTACTGCATGGTCGCCAATACGTTCTACGTCAATAACAACGTGGAATAAACCACCTAATCTTTCTCTATCCTTAATAGGCATACCATACTGGTTAGCTTTTACCATATATTCTGTTATTCTATGACTTAAGAAATCAATGTACTTCTCTCTTTTATAAACATCATCTGCAGCACTTCTGTCATTTTCAAGTAATGCTCTTGTTGAAAATTCAAGATTCTCTCTTACCATTAATGCCATACGTTCAATTTCCTGAACAATTTCAACCATAGCTGTTGATGAAGATGGTGCACCTGAAACTCCAATATATTTTAATACCATTTCGTTTTCATCATGTTCTTCATTTCCCTTTGAATGAATAACCTTCTTTGATAATTTTACAAGAAGACCTGAACATGGGAATAATATAATAGTCTGGAATACCTTGAATAATGTGTCTGCGTTGGCAACAAATCTCTTAAAGTCACCTGAACCGCTAATACCCATAATTCCATTAATAATAGTCCGGCTTGCAAAAGCTAATATTATTGAAATAACAACAAGACCTACAACGTTAAACATGACGTGGATAAATGCTGTTCTCTTAGCGTTTCTGTTAGCATTCATTGCAGCCATAACTGCAGGTGTACATGAACCGATGTTTGCACCTAAGATAAAGTATAAACATGCCAATGGTTCAACAAGTCCTGAGCCTGCCAATAATACCAATACGCTGACTGTTACTGATGAACTCTGAACAATAACTGTTAAAACAAGTCCAAGCAAAACTGCTATGAAAGGATTGTCCAAATATTCAAAAATCTTTACTAATGCCTCATATTCCGGTATCTGGCCAAGTGCCCCTGTCATAAAGTTAATTCCAAGGAATAATGCACCGAAACCAAAAATAACCGCTGCTATCTTTTTAAGTAATGGTTTCTTTCCGAACATTAATACGGCTGAACCAATAAATATAATAAATGGTGCCACTGCCGTAAGCTTTAATGATACTAACTGTGAAGTAATTGTTGTACCGATGTTTGCACCAAAAGTTAACCCTACTGATCTTTCAAGTGTTAAAATGCCTGCATTTACAAAACTTACTTCCATTACAGTTGTTGCACCTGAAGACTGAATAAATGCAGTAAATAATGCACCAAATACTACTCCTATAAATTTAGTTCTTGTGCATTTGTCTAATACCCCTCTAAGTTTTTCACCTGCGGCCTGCTGAAGACTGTCACTCATATATTTCATTCCAAATAAAAAGAGTGCAAGACCACTCAACAATTCTGTTATCATTGTGTACATAACTCTAATTAACTCCTAAATATCTTTTTCATTATTTTCGCTGTCGCTTCTTTACAATAACAAGCCTAAGTAAAATCTACGTAAAAATTTTAACATAGTTTTTACTTTTATACTAGATAAATATCTTTTTTTTAATATTATTTCGATTTATTAGTACTTTTCCACAAAATTTGCATAAAGATACTGCTAATTTTTTTCAGTTTGGTTTTAAATATACGCCTCTGTAATCCTTTGGAGAATTTTTGCTTAATATAATTTCCATATGAATTTCTTATTAAGAAAAAAAATGTGGGACATTTTCTTACATCCCACACTTTTTCTTAACAAAATATTTACTCAATTATTTCGTATTTTTTCATTAATTCTTTCTGATAAGACTCATCTTCTGCTGACTTTTCAAGCTCATCATATTTCTTTTCTGACATTAATACTTTGATTAACTTATTAACCTGACCGGATCCCTGTGCTTTTCCTTCTGCAATGCCTTTTCTCCAACCTTCGGCAAGTCCTCTCTTATACTGTCGGTCCATTTCTGTGTTATATGACATGTATATTACCTCCAATGCCTATTTTGTCTATCGAGTTATCCTATGGACATCTTTCTCCATAATCCTATATTATAAGCATTGTGACAAAATTTCAATCATTTCATCAACATTTTCTTTTGTTATAACAAGAGGTGGTACCATTCTAAGCACATCACTTCCTGCTGATATAACAAGAAGTCCTTTTTCAATGGCTTTATTTACAGTGTCTATAACAGGCGTTGTAAGAACAAGTCCCTGCATAAGTCCTTTACCACGTCTTGCAACAACATTGTCGTACTGTTCCACTAATTTGTCCAACTGTTCTTCCAAATAATTGCTTACTTCATTAACATGTTCAAGAATATTCATTTCTTCAAACAAATCAAATACTTTTGAAACTGCTGCTGTTGCCAATGGATTTCCACCATAAGTTGTTCCGTGATCTCCCGGAACTAATGAATCACAGCACTTCTCCCCTGCAACAAATGCTCCAACAGGAACACCACATCCTAAAGCCTTGGCTGTTGTAATAATATCAGGTTTAACATTATAATGCTGGAATGCATACATCTTTCCTGTTCTTCCCATACCACACTGGATTTCATCACAAATCATTATAATGTCATTGTCATCACAAATCTTTCTGATTCCTTCCATAAATTCCTTAGTTGCCGGATAAATTCCACCTTCACCCTGCACAGGTTCAACAATAATAGCACATGTTTTTTCATTTATTAATGCCTTTACACTGTCTAAGTTATTAAACTCTGCAAACTTAATTCCTGAAATCATTGGCCCAAAAGGTTCCTGATAATGTGAGTTACCTGTTAATGCCAAAGCTCCCATTGTTCTTCCGTGGAAAGAATGATTCATTGCAATAACTTCGTGGTCTGAATTTTTGTCTCTGTCATAAGCATAACGCTTAGCCATTTTTAATGCACCTTCAATAGCTTCTGCACCACTGTTAGTAAAGAATGCTTTCTTAAGTCCTGATGCTTCCACTACCTTTTTTGCTGCTTCAATGGCAGGCACATTATAATACAAATTAGATGTGTGTATAAGCTTGTCAATCTGAGCCTTTAATGCATCATTATATTCTTTATTTCCATATCCTAATGCAAATACAGCTATTCCTGCTGCAAAGTCTAAATATTTCTTTCCATTAACATCATAAAGATAAACACCTTCACCTTTATCTAATACGATTTTAAATCTGTTATATGTATGTATAAGGTACTGTTCTCCCTGGTCCATATATTCTTTATCTGTCATTTTACTTTCCTCACTTTTATTAACGTTTTATTTGTTTAATAAGTCAGTATAGAATTTTTCCTGTTCGTCATCTAAAATTGCTGTACCGACACCTTTATTTGTAAAGATTTCAAGAAGAATACTATGTGGAATCCTTCCGTCAAGAATATGAACTCTTGATACACCATTTTTTATAGCATCCATACAGTTTTTAATTTTTGGTAACATTCCGCCGGCAATTATACCATCTTCAATTAATTTTTCTGCTTCTGAAACTGTCATTTCTGAAATAACTGTACTGCTATCATCTTTATCCATATAAACACCCTCAGTATCTGTTAAGAATGCAAGTTTTTCTGCTTTTACTGCTTCTGCAATTGCACTTGCAGCATCATCAGCATTAATATTGTAACCATGATAATCTTCATCTAATCCAATAGGACAAATAATTGGTAAAAAGTCATCTTCAAGTAATTCTAACAAAATTTCTTTATTTACACGTGTAACTTCGCCAACATATCCAATATCCTGGCCTTCTGATAATTTTTTCTTTACAGTGAGAAGTCTTCCGTCTTTACCACTGATACCTATTGCACGTACTCCTAACTGTTCAACTATCTGAACTAATTTCTTGTTTACGCTGTTAAGTACCATTTCAGCAGCCTCTAAAGTATCTTCGTCAGTTACTCTAAGTCCGTTAATGAATTGTGTTTCCATTCCAAGTCTGTCAATATGACGGCTGATTGCTTTTCCGCCCCCATGAACAATTATTGGCTTGAATCCTACTAATTTAAGAAGTGTAATGTCCTGAATTACGCTTTTCATAAAGTTTTCGTCAAGCATTGCGCTTCCGCCGTATTTTACTACGATGATTTTTCTGTTGAATCTTTGTATGTAAGGTAGGGCTTCAATTAGCACGTCTCCTTTTTCTATCCATTTGTCCATGTCCAGCTGCTGCTGTTGTCCCTTCATTATCATTTTCGTCTCTCCTTTCGATGTTATCTCACAGAAAATTTTTGTCTTGCAAACACGTTGATTTTATCTTGTTTGCTAATCCAAAAATTTTCTGTGAGATTATTATTGATTTGCACAATATATGATTTTCTTTATTTACGTAATGCATTCGTACTAAGCTTCGCTTATTCTTCGTCTACATAGTTAAATTTTATTTCTTTTCCATCAATCCCATATATGCATATTGTGTCACAAAATGTTGCATCTACATATTTTTCTTCTTTGTTGCATTTTTCTCTTCCATTCCTCACTCCTTAATATATAATGCCCCCTTTCAATTTCTTGTCCTTAGCTTCTGTAATCAGCATTTATGCTTACATATTCATGTGTCAAATCACAGCCCCACGCTGTTGCTTTGCAATCACCCATTTTTACGTCTGCAATGGCTGTTACTTCATTTTCTGACAAAATCTTTGTTGCCTTTGCTTCGCTGTAGTCTGTAGCCATTCCGTTTTCTACTATTTTAAGTTTGCCTGCTTTGCTTTCAAAATAAATATCTACTTTTTCAGGATCAAACTTGGCTGTTGAATATCCCATTGCACAAAGGATTCTTCCCCAGTTAGCATCATGTCCGTAGATTGCTGCTTTTGTAAGGCTTGATGTTACAATTGATTTGGCAAGTGTTACTGCCTGTTCTTTGCTTTGTGCATTTACGATTTTTACTTCAAATAAAGCTGTTGCACCTTCTCCGTCTCCTGCTATTTTCTTAGCCAAAAATTCATTTACTGCGTGAAGTGCCTCTACGAATTTGTAATAATCTTCGTTTTTCTCTGTAATTTCAGGGTTGTCTGCCAAACCATTAGCTAATAACAATACTGTATCATTAGTTGATGTGTCACCATCTACTGAAATCATATTAAATGTATCTTTAATGTCACCACTTAATGCTTCGTATAACATTGACTTTGAAATTTTTACGTCAGTCATTATAAAACCTAACATTGTACACATATTAGGATGAATCATTCCTGAACCTTTGCACATTCCTCCGATTGTGCATGTTTTTCCGCCAATTTCAAATTCAAAAGCTATTTCCTTTGGAATTGTATCTGTTGTCATAATGGCTTCTGCTGCCAAATGACCACCATCTAAACTTTCGTCTAATGTTGGTGCAAGTAACTGGATTCCTTTTGTTATTTTGTCCATTGGAAGCTGGGCTCCAATAACACCTGTTGAAGCTACAAGTACCTGTCTTTTTTCTATATCTAATGCTTTAGCTGTTGCTTCTGCCATTTGTTCGCAGTAATCCATTCCTATTTTGCCTGTACATGCGTTGGCTACACCGCTGTTACATACTACTGCATGAACATAATCTGATGTGTAAATTGTATCTCTGTCCCAGATTACGGGAGCTGCTTTTACCTGATTTGTTGTAAATGTTCCTGCGGCAACACATGGTGTGCTGCTATATATCATTGCCATATCTTTTTTGTCTTTTTTAATTCCGGCTTTTAAGCCCATGGCTGCAAAGCCTTTTGGAGCTGTAACGCCACCTTTGATTTTTTTCATGGTTAAATTCCTTTCATTTAGTTTTTTGCTGGTTCTATGTTCAGCTCGATTTCGCACTTTGTGCTCCATCGGGTGAGCTTTTAGTTTTTTGCTGGTTCTATGTTCAGCTCGATTTCGTGCTTCGCACTTCATCTCGCTGTGTTTATGTTTGTTATTACCTTGGGAACGAAGTTTTCTTTCAAAATGAACTGTGTTCCTTTTGAAACCACAGCTACTGCTGTGGTTTTGTACAAATAGTAATGGGCATCCTTGCAAGCAAGCTTGCACTTGCCTATTGCTTTATTCAGCTCGATTACGCACTTTGTGCTCCATCTCGCTGTGGTTGTGTTTGCTATTTCCTTTCAAACGAAGATTTCTTTTAAAAGGAACCTTGTTCCTTTTAAAACCAAAGCTAACGCTTTGGTTTCTACCAAATAGCAATAGGCATCTTTGCAAGCAAGCTTGCACTTGCCTATTGCTATTTGGTAGGAAATCTTTCGGCTGTTAGTTTTATGGGAACATTGGTACTTGTTGTAAGCCTTCGTTTTCCGGTAATCCAAACATTATGTTCATGTTTTGCACTGCCTGGCCTGCTGCTCCTTTTACCAGGTTGTCCATAGCTCCCATCATTATTATTCTTCCTGTTCTTTCGTCTACTTTGAAGCTTACGTCCACAAAATTGCTTCCTTCTACCCATCTTGTTTCAGGTGGTGTGCTATTTTCGAGTACTCTTACAAAGTATTCGTCTTTGTAGTATTTGTCGTATACTGCTTTTACTTCTTCATATGTCATTGGTTTCTTTAATGTGGCATATGATGTTGCAAGGATTCCTCTCTGCATTGGTATTAAGTGTGGCGTAAAGTTTATCATTACTTCTTCACCTGCTGCATAGCTTAACTGTTCTTCGATTTCAGGTGTATGTCTATGTGTTGCAACACCGTATGCTTTGCAATTTTCGTTTACCTCACAGAATAAGTTGTTTACTTTTGCTCCACGTCCTGCTCCTGATGTTCCTGACTTAGCATCTATTATTATTGATTTTGGATCTACTAATCCTTCTTTTACCATTGGATATATTGATAAGAAGCTACATGTTGGGAAGCATCCCGGATTTGCTATTAATCTTGCATCTTTTATTTTGTCTCTGTTTACTTCGCATAATCCATATACTGCTTCTTCTATAAACTGTGGGCTCTGGTGTTTGATTCCATACCACTTTTCATATGTAGCAACATCTTTTATTCTAAAGTCTGCACTCAAATCTATTATTTTTACTTTTTTAAGAATTTCTTCATTAACTAATGAGCCACATAATCCCTGTGGTGTTGCTGTAAATATTACATCTACTGCGTCAGCTAATTCTTCCATATTGTCATCCATGCATTTTGCATCTACTATCTGAAACATATTTTTAAATACATCTGCATATTTTTCATCAACGTAGCTTCTTGAACCAAACCAGACTACTTCTGCCTCTTTATGCTGCTGTATTAATCTTACTATTTCTGCTCCTGCATAACCAGTTGAGCCTATAATACCAACTTTAATCATAACTAACCTCTTTCATTATTAATATGTAATTCTTTTTGGGTTAAATGTTCTGTTATTCAATCCATCTCTTTATTTTAGTATTTTCCTTATTAAAATACAACATTTTTATATGTGCATTAATAAATATACATCTTTTTTGTATATTATGCAAGTAATTTGCATAAAAATACATAATAACACATTTTTTCCTTGCATTTTATGCATATATGCTGTATAGTATCACGTGAAAAGAAAAAGTGGATGCAATATTCCGCTGTTTATTATATTTATTTTTATGGAGGATTTTAAAATGGCAAAGGAAAAAGTTATTCTTGCTTACTCAGGCGGACTTGATACTACTGCTATCATCCCTTGGTTAAAGGAAAATTATGATTATGATGTAGTCTGCTGTTGCGTGGACTGTGGACAGGGAAATGAATTAGACGGACTTGAGGAAAGAGCTAAGTATTCAGGTGCTGCTAAATTATATATAGAAGATATTACTGATGAATTTTGTGATGATTACATTATTCCATGTGTTCAGGCAGGTGCTGTATATGAAAACAAATATCTTTTAGGTACTTCTATGGCTCGTCCTGGAATTGCTAAGAAGTTAGTTGAAATTGCAAGAAAAGAAGGTGCTGTTGCCATTTGTCATGGTGCTACAGGAAAAGGTAACGACCAGATTCGTTTCGAACTTTCTATTAAAGCTCTTGCTCCTGATATTAAGATTATCGCTCCTTGGAGAGACAGTAAGTGGAAATTACAGTCACGTGAAGATGAAATCGAATATTGCAAGCAGCATGGCATTGATCTTCCTTTTGGAACTGATCAGAGCTACAGCCGTGACCGTAACCTTTGGCACATTAGCCATGAAGGTCTTGAACTTGAAGATCCAGCTAATGAACCAAACTACGACCACCTTTTAGTTTTAGGAGTTTCTCCAGAAAAAGCTCCTGATGAACCTGAATATGTTACAATGACATTTGAAAAGGGTGTTCCAACATCAGTTAACGGAAAGAAGATGAAAGTTTCAGATATTATCCGTGAATTAAACAGACTTGGTGGAAAACATGGTATCGGTATTATTGATATTGTTGAAAACCGTGTTGTTGGTATGAAATCACGTGGTGTTTATGAAACTCCGGGTGGAACAATTCTTATGGAAGCTCACAAGCAGCTTGAAGAATTAGTTCTTGACAGAGCTACAATGGAAACTAAGAAGGATATGGGTAACAAGTTATCACAGATAGTTTACGAAGGAAAATGGTTCACTCCTCTTTGTGAAGCAGTTTGCGCTTTCGTTAAATCAACACAGGAATATGTTACTGGTGAAGTTAAATTCAAACTTTACAAAGGAAACATTATTAAGGCAGGAACAACTTCTCCATATTCATTATATAGCGAAAGTCTTGCATCATTTACAACTGGCGAATTATATGATCACCATGATGCTGACGGATTCATTACATTATTCGGCTTACCACTTAAGGTTAGAGCAATGAAGATGTTAGAATTAGAAAAAAATAAAACAAATCAGGAATAATTAATCAAAATTAATTAAATGATTCTTATAAAAATATCCGGTTATTGATTTTTTTTCAACAGTCGGATATTTTTTATTTTTTACCCCTATAATTTTCATGCACTTTTATTACTTTCTATAGTTGTAATTTCTTTACACCCCTACCTTTTTATAGTAGAATATAGATATTAATGTAAAGACGGTTAGAAATCGTTTTTTTATTGTTTATATTTGAAAAATACTAATGTTGTTGTATCTATATTCTGAAGGCAATAACATTTCAGACTTTAAATAAAAGTACAAATTTATAAAGGTTATTAATATGAAAGATTCAATTATAAAGTTTAGAAGTTTTTTGTTAGCACATATTAAGAATCCAAGTTTGCAAACACTTATTAAAGGCTTAATAAGTTACGAAATGCTTACTTATGTTTTTTTCGGCATTGGTACTGCCATTGTTGACTACCTTGTATTTACTTTTTTTAATGCAGGTAAGGTCAGTGCCCTTATTGCCAATATTATTTCAACATTTTGTGCTATCATTTTTTCTTATGTCACAAATAAGCGATGGGTGTTCAAAAGTAAGACCAGCGGTTTTATGGAAGTTCTACATGAGTTTTTGCGCTTTGCCAGAGCCCGTATAGCTACTTTAATAATGAGCGAAGTTATTATTTTTGCTTCAGTTGCTATTTATGGAAATAACCAGAAAGTCAACCAGATTTCAAAACTTATTTCTATGGTTCTTACGGTTATTTTAAATTATATTATCAGTAAATTATTTATTTTCAATGATAGAAAGGAGCTTATTAATGAAAACAAATAGTAAAAAGTTTTCTATTAAGGATTGGTTTGAAAAAAATAAGTTATATATACTTGCTTTTGTATTGCCTATTTTATCTATGTTAATAGTCTACTATTTTAAGAATATTTTCCCATTTGGTGACCAAATGTATCTTCGAAGTGACTGTTATCATCAGTACACACCTTATTTAGAAATACTTCAACAGAAACTTAAAGACGGGGGAAGCCTTTTTTATACTTGGGAAATCGGCGCCGGTATGAACTTTATGGCGGTTGCCGCTTATTATCTTACAAGTCCCCTTAACCTACTTGCCATTATCTGGCCGGGTTATATGGCTGATATGGTAAGTTTTTTCATCGTATTAAAGATGGGACTTGCCGGATTTTCAGTATGCTACTATCTTACAAAACGTTTTGGTCAGAAAAATATTTCTTCCGTAGTTTTCGGTATGGCATACGCTTTATCAGCTTATTTTGCAGCATTTAGCTGGAACATTATGTGGCTTGACTGTATGTGGTTACTTCCATTTATTGTTCTTGGCCTTGAAAAATTAGTTAACGAAAAGAAATGCAAAATGTACTGCATTTCACTTGCACTTGCAATTTTCTCTAACTATTACATTGGCTTAATGATTTGCATTTTCAGTATTATTTATTTTGTTTACTTATTCTGCATTGTTGAATTTGATGAAACTGTTAAAAAAACTAAAGCAAGACTTCTTATTTTAAAAGACTATGCAATTTACTCAATACTTGGCGGTGCTCTTGCAGCATGCGTTATCTTACCAGAGTATTTTTCATTGTTAACTACTAAGTCTGCTGATTCAAGTTTCCCAACAACTTTGGAAGAAACTGTTTCAATGCTTTATATGATTTTCAGATCATTAATATGTGTTCCTGTTGCAGATTTAAAATATTATCCTGAACCTAATATTTATTGTTCAGTAGCTATTTTTATACTTATTCCATTGTTCTGGATGTGTAAAAAAATTAATGTTAAAGAAAGAATTGGCAAAACCGTTATTGCCTTGATTATGCTTTTAAGCTTTGGTCTTAACATTCCTGCATATATCTGGCACGGATTCCATTTTCCTAACAGCTTGCCTTGTAGACAGTCTTTCCTTTATATTTTCCTTATTCTTACTATGTGCTATGAGGCATTTCTGTATATTAGGGAATATGAGCCAAAACATATTGCATGGGCTACAGGCGGTTCAGTAGCTTTGGTATTTTTACTTGACCAGTTATTTAAAGACGCTTCTATTTTCAGCGATTTGGAAATTGAGACAAGCATTGTAAAGATTATTTACTTTAGTCTTTTGTTTATAGTTGTATATGCCTGTCTTATTGTCTGGTATAAGAAAGCACCTAAGCTTAAACCTTTCCTTTCATATTTGATGATTCTGATTGTATTCTGTGAATTAACTTTGAATATGAATGTTACAGGTATTCCAAGTACATCAGGAAGAAAAGGTTACTACGAAGCTACTAAGGCTTACGACCAGTTAAATGATATTACTAAGAAAGATGCAGATTCTCAGAACGTTAAATATTACAGAACTGAATCTGCTGTCCACACTACAAGAAATGATGGTGCCCGCTTTAATTACAATAGTATTTCAACATTTTCATCTGTATTATCTGCAAATATTCAGGATTACTTTGATTCAATGGGATTACAGACTTCATACAATGCATGTTCATACTATGGTCATACACCACTTACAGCATCATTGTTCTCAATAAAATATGAATATTCAACAGGAGAGCCATCTCTCCCTAATAATGTATCATTGCTTAACAGCGCTTCTTACAATTTAGAAAGTGGTGGAAATTCAACTGTTTATGCATATGAATATAATAACACATTACCATTAGGCTTCTTAATTAATTCAAGTTCAATTGCAAAGATGAACTCTGAAGCCGGTGATCCATTTACAATGCAGAATAACTTTGTAACTTCTGCAGTAAACGGCGGACAGATGATTTTCCATAGATTAAAGACAGACGGTACTAATTCAATTACTGCTCAGTATAATCTTGAAGAAAATGATACAGCTAATAAGAGCGGCACAAAAGTTTATGATATATACTTCTACTGCGAAACATCTGCTGAAACTTTAACTGCTACTGTTTCTAACGGAAGCATTCAGGACAAGTCTTTTGTTTCAAGTAGTGTTACAACTTCTACTTCAAAAACTTTTGATTCTGCTAACCAGAATTATATTTGTCATCTTGGAAATGTTCCTGAAGGTGCAACAATTAGCATTTCCGCAAGTGATAACACAGCCATCTCAGCCATGTACGCTTATGCATTTGATAAAACTGCCTGGGAATATGACTACAATCTTTTAAATGCTAATCCTTATCAGGTAACATCATTTAGCGATACAAAGATTGAAGGAACACTTACAACAGACAAGGGCAATTTGTTATACACTTCAATTCCTTATGACAAAGGTTGGTCTGTATATGTTGACGGACAGAAAGCTAATACAACAGCTATATGCAAGGGTGCTCTTACAGGTGTAATGGTTACTGCCGGAACACACCAGATTACATTTAAATATACTCCTAGAGGCTTCTTCCAGGGAATTATAATTTCAATAATTTCACTTTTAATTCTGTTGGGATTAATATTTAGAGACCGCATATTAGAATTAATCACAGGAAAAAAGAAAGGCTCAAAAGTACCTTCAAAAAAACCACAGGTTCAAAAAGCTGTGGCAAATGAGGAGCCAAAAGTTTCAAAATAAGAACAATAATATATTGATTATTTGTAATTAATATTACTAAAAACCACCCGTTGGATTCGGGTGGTTTTCTTATTTTTCTCAAATTACTGTAATAAATAATTGTTTTCAGTTTATTCTCCATAGTCTGCACTTCCTAATTGTGAATCTGAACTCTTATTGTTTGTCTTCTTTTCTCTTTTCCAGTGCTATAGTCAATATTCCACCTGCTGTAATAAAGAAAACTATCATCCACAATGTTATGTTACTGTTCTCACCTGTTTTTGGAGTATTATCATTCACAGATGTTGTTATGTATTGTGTTTCAGTTTCTGTTGGATTAACCATTGTTATCGTTTCTTCTGTAGTTGCTTCTGTTCTTGAAGTTGTCGATACCTGTTCTACTGTAGTTGCTTCTGTTCTTGAAGTTGTCGGTACCTGTTCTACTGTAGTTGTTTCCTGATTAGTTGTAACCTGTTCTGTTGTGGTTGTTTCAGGGATAGTTGTTGTAGTTTCAGGAGTTGGCTTTAACTGAAGGGCCTTAATTGCATCTTCAATAGCTTTTGCCATTGCGTCAACTGCTAACTGTTCAGTATAGTCTTTATCACGAACAACTGCATCTATAGCTGATGTTACCGCTTTAAAATCTATATAATCATCTTTATTTAAAACATTCGCCTTGGCAATAGCTTCATCTACTTTAGAATAATCTGCCTGAAACAGATATTTTTGATTATATGTTGAATATATAAGGCTATAATGAACATTATCCCAAACCTGTCCAATGATATACATAACTCCTAACTGATTTGAACTGTCAATAATAAATGCCGGATATGTTGGAAAATGAATTTCATCTCTATTGTACAACTTCTGTGGAAGTGTATCTGTGTTTCCGGTTTTAGGATTTATGTAATATATACAAATATCTTCCTGTTTAAATTCTTTTACCTTTCCATCTTTATCTTTCCAGATTCCATCTGTTGATTTTTCATAGTCCTCGCCATCTATTGTAATATTGGTTATATTTGTATTTAATGGTTCATATAGAAGTGCTGTAATATATGTCGGAATACCATCTTTAGACACTATTGAATACTTAGTATCTCCTGTTTTTGAAACATCTGCTAATTCTGTATTTACCAAACCATTCTGCTCATCATTAGAAATCTTATAAATCTTTCCATTATTGTAATATGCTATTCCCGGAATATCAGAATCAATAACTGATGCATATGTACTTCCATCTGTAAGTTTTTTTACATCATTTCCATTGTCTATAGCCATCTTTAATGTGGACGATTTATATTTGCCAAAATAATAATTTTTCTTCACAACTTTTTCAGCCATTACGTCATAAATATTTATCTGCTCAGTTGGTTCATCCCAAACCGTCACTACATCATTACCTACTTTTGCAATTGCATAGGATGATATGTAATTACAATCTCTTGCAAAGACCATTGGAATAAGCCTTCCATTTTCATCAGTACTATTATCTTCTGAATAAAATGTATTATTATCAGGGTTATAGTAAAAACCTTCTATTCCATATGCTTTCTTGTCTTCTGTATCATAGTACACTATCCATGATACAAGAAACTTTCCATCAATCTCTGTTACCTTCGGAGTATATGTACTAATATTCTCTGAATCATAATAAGAAACATTAGTATTTTTAAATTCAACATTTGATGTACTGTCAAAGACAGCAAGAGATACTCGCATAGATTTTGCAATATCTTCACTGGTACTTGATTCTGTAAACTCTTTAGTAGCATTTGTCCAAACAATTATGCCCTTATCATTACCTGAATATACAAAAGGTTCCATATCCAAAGTACCGTCATCCTCAACAGATACCGGTACTGACCATCTTTCGTCTGTACATATGGTATACACAAGTTCTGAACAATTAATATAACTTCTGTCTCCTTTATCAGCAACGAAAGTTGTTAATATTTTTGTAGTATTAGGAATAGATGCCAACCTTATTTCACCATTACCATATGCACCTTCCATCAATGTTGAATTTGATACGTTACTGTCCTGTGCAGATATTATAGCCGGCATAGTACCTGCTAACAACGCAACAGACAAAAAAAACGCCCACAACCTTCTCTTAATATATTTCACTTTTTTCACAAAACTCCTCCTTTACTTAAACATTTACAATTTCAAAGTTCATTCTTAAGTCTTGTCCGTTTGACTCATTTTTCATATGTAACTTGAAATTAATCCGTATCATCTGTATCTAAAATAATTTTACAATATGAACTTGTGAAAGTAAATACGAACGTTTTGCAAAAGGGAGCATATCATTTTTAAACTTCTCTCTATCTTTTTATATTGTACCGCCAAAGAGAAGATGACTGCAAACAATAGGCAGATTTTCGAAATTTTGCGAGTATAGTGTACAGCGATAAACTTACTGTTTGAGCCGAAGGCGAGTTTAAGTTTTCGCTGTACAATAGACGACGGAGCAAAATAAGAAAATCAACGTGTTTGAAGGCATCTTCTCTCTGCGATACATAAAACAATAGGGAGCATAAAAATTATATGCTCCCTTCTTACAATAATTACTATTTCTTATTTAGTTCCTTTGAAATCGTGTTGTACACTGTCATTAAATTTACAGCTTTCACATTTTCATCTGTTGACAATTTAATCTTCTTTGCCTGATCATCATTAAAGTCTACATCTATATCTTTCAGATATTTAGAATACTTGTCATTAAAATATGTCTGCTGTGCATTCTTTATGATTTCTTCTTTGTTTTTTTCTGTTTCAGTCTTTAAATAACTGTTTACACAGTATACAAGATAATAATCTTTTCCATCCTGTATAATGCTGCTTATTTCCGAATTGCTTAAGTTAAAAGCACTCTTTTCGTATGTTTTAGTGGCCTCATTTTTCTTTAATGTTTTCTCAAACACGTTATCTTCACTATACTGCTTTGCTTCTCTGGCAAATGTCTGATAACCACCTTTTACAAGGTCTGTAACTGTTTTAAGTGTGCTTTTAATCTTGTCTTCTTTAGTATTGTCAGTATTCATTCTGATGTACTGAATCTTCATTACTCTTGCTTCTTCATCGCTAATCTTTGCGTCTGCTTCTGCTGCCAGTGCATCGTAAACCTTGTCCGCCAAATAATAATTCTTATACAAGCTTTCCACATTTTCCTGTGAAGCTCCGGTATATTCTTTTTCCTGACTTGTTAAGGATTTATAATACTCTGCCGCTTTAGTCTTAATCATACTGCTTTCATCTGTTGACAGGGAAATATTTCTTTCCTTTGCCATTGAAGCTAATGTATACTGAACTGTTATGTCTTCTTTAACCTTTTGCATTACATATGACTGCAGTGTCTGATTGTCGCTTACTTTGGCATTCCAATCTACTTTGCCACCAAAGTCTGCCTTGTAAGTTCCTGCTGTATCCATAAGAACAAGCATATATTCCTGTTTTGAACATACTTCTTTGTCTATTTTAAACATTTCACTGCTGCCAAGCCCCACTATCTTACCGATAACAGGTGTTTTTGAATTAAAACTGCATCCAGTAAAACTGCTTACTGACAATGCCACAACCAAACCTAATGCTACTATTTTCTTTTTCATAAGTTCTCCTTACATTCGTATTATATCTTCCAAAATCGTATTAACATTCTCTGCTATGTGTTTAGCTGAACGTCTTACCTCACTGTCTGCCCACTGCATTGCATAACTAAAATATGCATGGCCAAACATTTCAATGTCATTGTATCCTCCGCCAAAAACGACTGTATCTTCTTCTGATGAATTAAACACATGCTGTAAAACCTGAATGGCATTACCTTTTGTTACATACTTTGCTGTAAGATATAGCTGTTCAGGGTTGGAAATTGCCACATTTGCATTCTTTGAGAATTTCTTATAGAAATACTCATATGAAGTCTGGTCAAAGCCTTTCTTTGCAAAAATAGTAATCTTGTTAATTTCACCCTTCATTGACTTTGTATCCTTTTCCTTTTCAGGTTCAATTCCCATTGTTCTCAAATAATTAATAAAATCAATATCTCTTGTTGTTACAACTGCATTTCTCTCACCTGAAAATAATAACTTATAATCCCTGTTCTTTTCCAGTTCATTTGCCACTTCAAGACACACAAGTCTGTCCAATGGAGTCTTACTTATAACTTTATCACGATATATAACTGATCCGCCATCATTACATATGTACACAATGTGGTCCTTTGCTTTTCCAAACATAGGATATACTGCGTCATAATTACGTCCTGTTGCCACAGCAAAATAGACGCCTTTTTCCTTTAATTCCATTATCAATTCAATGGTTTCTTCCTGAACCATCTTTTCCCCGTTAGGAACTAATGCTGTTTCTAAATCACTAACTACAAAATTTATCATTACTTCACCATTTATTTTCTTATTTGTTTAACTGTTGAATATTTTCCATAAACATATATGCCTGACATATTCCTGTAGGCCATTACTTTATAATAATACGTCTTTCCTTTCAAAAGTCCAGTATTATTATAAGAAATTTTTGTCTGTTTTTTTATTTCTTTTATTTTTGTATATTTTCCTGTTTTACTTTCACTTCTGTGGATAACATATCCACTGGCACCAGCCACCTTTTTCCAATAAAGTTTTGCACCTTTTGCGGTTGACTTTATTGATGTTATTTTCACTTTGGCCGGCTTTGGATATGCCTTTGAAGCCTTAGACTTACTTCCCTTATAAGTTGTCTTTCCAACCTTCTTATACCCTTTTATTTTATAATAGTATTTCTTTCCCGTTACAAGATTTTTATCTTTATAAGACACTGTAGTTCCACTTACTTTGGCTATAGTCTTATATTTTGAACCGGAAGTTTTTCTATATATCCAATATCCTGTTACATCACCAAGTTTGTTCCATGTAAGCTTAATACTATTGTATCCGTTGTTTGTTGCCTTTATTGTAGCTGTTCCCGGTACAACCTTAACCTTACATGTAACTTTTTTGCCATTGGCAGTTGTAGCTGTTACTGTACATTCTCCAACTGACTTTGCGTAAACATTTCCTCTTGATGTAACCTTTGCTATTTTTTTGTTAGATGACTTCCATATAACATTTCCATCTGTTGTATTACTTGGAGTTACTGTAGCCTTTAATTTTTCTTTTGTTCCATTTTTTAAATTTAATGTTGTCTTGTTAAGTTTTATACCTGTTGCATGTATACTTTTTGCCAAAACATTTATTGTTGACACACTACTTTTTCCTGCTGCAGTAAAACCGTGTATTGTTACAGTTCCTGCGCCTATGCCTTTAACATTTCCTGCATCATCTACTGTTGCTATTGCCGGGTTGTCTGACAAATAATAAACTTGTTCAGATGTCTTTAAAGTTGTAGGAAGCTTCAATCTTCCTGCTTTTGCAATAGTATATTCACCTTTTAAGTTTACATATGCTGCCGAAACATATCCTGTGTATTTTTTTCCATCTTTCACAAAACTAACTTTGTACCAATACGGATTACTTAGCCATCTTACTCCATATTCAATGTCTGTATTAGAAACTTCTGTAACTGTAACTGCCTGATTCTTTGGTAAAACACCAACTGCATCATACGAAGTTGCAGGACCTTTTCTAACATTTACGTCACTATTTGCCACACCTTTTTTGTTTCCACGTATTCCAAGTGTAATTGTATTACTTTCATTTGGCATATTATTAAATACAGGTATAACAAATGTTTTGGCATGAGCTGCTATTCCAAGGCTTTGGTAAGCATCTGCCGTTGACGCTGCTTCTGATGCGGCACCTGATATGTTAGTCATATATTGGTGTGTATAAATTGAATATGTACCATTGCTCTTCACATTAAATCTTTGAAGATACATAGTATTCTGTCCTGCGTTAATGTACTTTTCACCTAAATACTGTGCCCCACCTAAAATAGATTTCTGTGGTGTGTTCCAAGGTCTTTGATAAGTACTTCCTGACTTTGCCCATTTTAAACCGTTGGCAATTGGATTAGCACTTGATGTAGCTCCAATATTATAAAAATTATAAATTCCTGTATATGGCTTTGAATATGTACCTGTAATACTTCCGCTGGCACCCATTCCTGCGTATTTTGAATTAGCTTTAGAACCAATTTCCTGCAAAATTTTTGAGGCAATATGGTACGCACTTACCTTTGCTGTCTTTGCAGCAGTCATAATCTGTGCTGAATACAAAGTATTAGTTGTCTGATACTTTCCAGCCGTATCAATGTATCCTATATTGTTTTTATACATAAACGAACCCTGAAGTATTGCTTCAACACCTGCCTGTGTCTGAGATGAACTGTCATATGCCAACTGTTCAAACATATATATGTGGTTTTCATCCAAAAAGTTTCTTGGATCCATAAAATATGCCACACAATTCTTTGATGCACTAACCCATGAAGATCCATCTTTTGCTATGTACTTACCTGTGGATGCATTATAATCTCCAGCCAGATTTGACTTTAAATACTTACTATACGCATTCTCTATAAGGCTTCTGTTATGACTTGCCTCATTTTCAACGGCTGTAAAAAAATCCACGCCTGTGTTATCCGGTACAAACTTCCAGTTAGGGTATTTATTATGAAGTTTTCTTAAATATGTTTTATAACTTGCTGGAAAACCATTAATGCTTGTCTCAAAAGCGTCTGCTGCCTTAACTGTTGTATCCACTATTCCTGCATAATTTTCCAAACCTGTAACCAATGCAATAATTAATATTACTGCAAGTATTTTCCGTATTAGTCCTTTCTTCAAATAAATCACCCTATCCTTTGTATAACAAGGTTTATGCCTTAGATGCACGAACCTTTACTCCTTTAGCTCCTCTTTTTCCGATTTTAAGCTTCCTTAAATCAACGGTTTTTCCGTTACATTTTACCACCTCATTATCCCCCGTATCAAGAAGGTAAACTTTAGAAACAAAATCTCCATCATTTAGTTTAATACCCTTAACTCCCAATGTAGCCTTCTTCATTTCAGGCACTTCCTTAAGTGGGAATCTTAAGAATATTCCTTCTTCTGTCTGTAGCACAAGAATCTCTCTTGTATACTGTAATTCCTGTTCCTGTCCTACATCCATTGATGCAGTTGTATCAAACAATTCCATCTGTTCAAAATCTAATGGTTCAAAATCATCTGAGCCACCTGTTAACATTACAGGCATTTCTTCAACCTGTTCTTCTGAAATCTGCTTATTTGATACTCTTGTTATTTTAACTGAAACAACCTCATCATCTTTTCCAAGTTTTGTGGCAAGCATTGTTTTTCTGTTTGTTTCAAACTCGCTTCCATCTACTAACTTAATCATACCATTTTTAGTTGTAAACAAAAGTTTCTTATCTTTTATCATATCAAAACTTACAAGTGTCACTATGCTTTCACCTTGGCTACTGTAATTTCCAAGATTATCAATAGGTATCCCTTTCTCCCTAACCTTCTTAGTTGGAATGGCTGATACCTTAATCTGATGAACATTTCCATTATCTGTAAAGATACAAATACTATCTGTGTTCATACATCTGAAATAATATTTATTCTCTTTCATAACAGATTTAATGTTTCTGTCAAATGCTGCCGGATCAAGAAGTTTTGAATATCCAAACTTATCCTGAACAAAAACAACTTCCTGTTCAACAAAAGCATTCTCATCAAATACAGCTTCCTTGCCATCTTCAATAAGAGTCTTTCTAGGCAATGCATATTCTTTCTTAATGGCTTTAAGATCTTTTTTGATAGTCTTTGTCATTGTTTTTCTATTTCCAAGAATATCCTCATACTGACCGATTTTGTCCATTAGTTCTTCATATTCTTTCTGAAGAGCTAATATTTCAAGTCCTATTAACTTAGATAATCTAAGTTCCAAAATAGCCTGTGCCTGACGCTCTGTAAAAGAAAGATTTCCTGCAAGAATCTCAGACTCAGGATTTTTAAACTTAATATCATCAGTTTTTCCATGTACAAGACATGCCTTAACCTGTTTCTGACTCTGTGAACCTCTGATTATTTCAATAATCAAATCAATAATGTTTGTTGCCTTAATAAGACCTTCCTTAATCTCTTTTTGTTCTAATGCCTTATTAAGAAGTGTTGTATATTTACGCTGTGCCAGTTCATACTGGAAATCAACGTTATATTTTATAATGCTCTTAAGTCCCATAACTTCCGGTCTTCCATCAGCTATTGCTAACATATTTACACCAAAAGTATCTTCTAACTTAGTTTTTTTATATAAAATATTTTTTAATTTTTCAACATCGGCACCTTTTTTAAGCTCTAAAACAATACGAATACCGTTTTCATCTGAGCCGTTTGAAATGTCAACAATGTCTGTTGTCTTTTTTGTTTCTACTAAATCAATTACATCTGAAATAAACTTTCCAATACCTGCACCAATCATAGTATAAGGTATTTCTGTTATAACAAGTTTATCCTTTTCTCTGCCTTTGCCTTTTTCAAATTCTAATTTTCCACGAAGCTTAAGCTTTCCTGTTCCGCTTTCGTAAATGTCCTTTAAGTCTGACTTATTGGCTACAATACCACCTGTTGGAAAATCAGGTCCCGGCATAATCTGTAATAATTCTTCAGTTGTAATATTATTATTATCCATATATGCAATAACTGCATCTACAACTTCTCCAAGATTATGTGTTGGAATGTTAGTCGCCATACCTACAGCAATACCTTCAGCTCCATTAACCAAAATATTTGGTACTCTTACAGGAAGAACTGATGGTTCTTTTTCTGTTTCATCAAAGTTTGGTACAAAATCAACTACATCCTTATCCAAATCTGCCAAATATACATCCTGTGTAAATTTCTTAAGTTTTGCCTCTGTGTAACGCATTGCCGCAGCACCGTCACCCTCAATTGAACCGAAGTTTCCGTGACCGTCAACTAATGCCATTCCCTTTTTAAAGTCCTGAGCCAAAACTACTAATGTTTCATATATTGAACTGTCTCCATGAGGATGGTACTTACCCATTGTATCACCAACAATACGGGCTGACTTACGATGTGGTTTATCATAATTAAGACCTAACTGGTCCATTGCGTAAAGTACACGTCTTTGTACAGGCTTAAGTCCGTCTCTTGCATCCGGAAGTGCTCTTGCACAAATAACACTCATGGCATAATCTATATAGCTTTTCTGCATTACTTCAGAATACTCTGTTTTTATAATCTGCTCTGCCATTTATTTCTCCTAAATATCTAATTCTGCGTCTGTTGCGTGAGTATAAATAAAATTACGTCTTGGTGCAACTTCACTTCCCATTAACATACTTGTTACATCTGATGCCATTTTTGCATCTTCAATTTCTACCTGCTTCAAAATTCTTGTCTCCGGATTAAGTGTAGTTTCCCATAACTGTTTTGGATCCATTTCACCTAAACCTTTATATCTTTGAAGTGTAAATCCTGTATGATGTTTTCTATATTTTTCTAATGCCTTATCATCATATAAATACTCGCCTTCCCCCTTCTTAGGCACAACCTTGTAAAGAGGAGGTGTAGCAATATAAATATGTCCATGAGTTATAAGTTCAGGCATAAATCTATAGAAAAATGTTAATAACAATGTGTCAATATGAGCTCCGTCAACATCCGCATCAGTCATAAGAATAATTTTGTTGTATCTTAATTTTTCTATGTCAAAATCATTTCCATAACCTTCAGAAAAACCACAACCAAAAGCATTAATCATTGTTTTTATTTCTGCATTGGCCAATACCTTATCCATTGAAGCCTTTTCAACGTTAAGAATCTTTCCTCTTATTGGCATAATAGCCTGTGTCTTTCTGTTTCTTGCGCTTTTAGCTGAGCCTCCGGCAGAATCACCCTCCACTATAAAGATTTCACATTCTTCCGGTTTTCTGCTTTCGCAGTTTGAAAGTTTACCATTACTGTCAATTGAAAACTTACTTTTTGAAAGAAGATTTGTTTTTGTTCTCTCTTCTGCTTTTCTGATTTTTGCTGACTTTTCAGCACAACTAATTACATTTTTTAATGTTTCTAAGTTTTTATCAAAGAATAATGTAAGCTGTTCTCCGGCAATTGATTTTGTTACCTTTTCAGCATCCGGGTTATCAAGCTTAGTCTTTGTCTGTCCTTCAAATCTTGGATCAGGATGCTTTACTGCAACTACAGCCACAAGACCGTTTCTTACATCAGCTCCCGTAAAGTTATTATCTTTCTCTTTTAATATACCAAGTTCTCTTGCATACTGATTAATTGTAGAAGTCAAAATTGACTTAAAGCCTGTAATATGTGTACCACCTTCCTGTGTATAAATATTATTACAGAAACCTGAAATATTTTCTGTAAAATCATTAATATACTGGAAAGCAATTTCTACTTCTATGCCGTCTTGCTCTTTCTTAAAATAAATAATGTCAGTAACTTTTTCCTTCTCTTTGTTCATATCGGAAATAAAAGCCCTAATTCCGTTTTCTTCGTGGAAAGTTACTTCTTCTTCCTCTCCTACTCTTTTGTTTATAAAAATAATTGTAAGATTAGGATTTAAATATGCTGTTTCATGCAATCTGCTCTTAATTGCATCAGCCTTAAAATATATTTTTTCAAAAATCTCTGCATCAGGGAAAAATGAAACTTTAGTTCCTGTATCATTCTTTCGGCACTTTCCTGCTTCTTTTAAATCATAACAAACCTTTCCCTGTTCATATCTCTGGTTGTATATTTTTCCATCTCGTTTTACATTAACTTCAAGCCATAAAGATAATGCGTTAACAACTGATGAACCAACTCCGTGAAGGCCTCCGGAAATCTTGTAGTTTCCATCTCCAAATTTACCACCTGCATGTAAAGTTGTAAAAACAACTTCGACTGCAGGTCTTCCAACCTGTTCATTAATGTCAACCGGAATTCCTCGTCCGTTATCTTCAACTGTAGCTGAACCATCTTTTTCAAGTGTTACTGTAATCTCTGAACAGTATCCTGCCAAATGTTCGTCAACTGAGTTGTCCACTATTTCATATATTAAATGGTTTAATCCTTTAGTTCCAACACTTCCAATATACATTCCCGGTCTTTTTCTAACCGGATCCAGTCCTTCCAGTACGGAAATGCTATTGCCATCATAATTATTTGCCATTATATTACTACCTTCTGCTATTATTGCTGTTATTTTTTTATTATTTTTCTACTATTCTTTAGTAGCTCTGCTTATGCCAAATTCTATTTCTGTCAAATTCTATTTTTTCTTAAAAAATCCACTTCCAAAATGTTTACGAAGTAGTCTGTCCTCATTTTCAAAATGGGCAAAATCATTAAATCTTTCAACATGATATGTTTTGCTTTTTTCATCATATAAAAGCTGTGAAATACTGCAGTTTTCAATCTGTCTTCCAACTGCAAGCCAGTTCTTATATGGAGCACCCATAATTCCTGTAACCAATGCTCTAAGCACACCACCATGAGTAACTATACAAATATTTTCATAGCCTTTCTCAAGGCTGTCCTTTACTATGTCATCAAGTCCTGCCTTAGCTCTTTCATAAACCATCTGGCAGTTTTCTCCATCAGGATAAGTCATATCTGTTGTCATGGTTGAACGCTGTGCAAGATAGTCACCATATTTTTCATCAATGGCTTCATTAGTCATACCTGTCATTGCACCAAAATTAGCTTCCTGAATTCTTTCTTCAATTACTCTTGGCTTATTAAGATACTTATTAATAATGTCTGCTGTTTCTTTAGCTCTTATTAACTGACTTGAATATACAACATCAATATGATATGTCTGTAATCTTTTTCCAACAAGGTCTGCCTGCTCTCTTCCTTCCGGTGAAAGTTCAACATCTACATTGCATAATTTACTATTCTGTCTGCCATGTCTAATTAAATAAATATTCATTTTGCAATCCTTTCTCATCTATGCATATTGATACATGTTCTTTGGTATAACCTTTTTATGTCCTTAATATGCTATTCCTGTATCTTATCCTTATCATTACTGCTTATCAATATACTTAATCATTCCGGGTCCCAGCTTGTCTGTTGGTCTTGCTATAAAACCAAACTTCTTATAGAAATTCTCTCTCCCCACTGCACACATTAAATCAAGCATAATTCTTGTTCCAGGCAACTGAATCTCTTCAACATAATTAATCAGGCTTTCGATAATCATCTGACCTATGCCCTGTCCCTGATATTCGGGAATTACAATAAGGTCCTGTATATAACAGATTACAGCTCCGTCACCTACGATTCGCCCCATTCCAATAGGCTTGTCTCCATCGTAAGCAACCACAGTCAAAAGACTTCCCTTAATAGCTGCTGCCGCCTGCTCCTTTGTAAGACTACGCCAGCTTACAGCCGTTCTTAATTCTAAATATGTTTTTACATCTAATTCGTTATCTTTTAAGTACATTGTTTTTCCCTTTTTAGCCATTTTAACTAATATATTATACACTAGTTTTCCAAGGGGTTCAAGGGTGAAGAAGCTTTATCAGGTTCCGAAATAGGAGAAATGCATATAGTCTCGTCTGCTTCCCCACAGTCCCCTTTCAAAACCGTATTTTTCTAATATTTTTACCAATTTGCAGTTTAATGGTATGGAATATTTGTTTTTCTTTGGTTTCCAAAATGAACCTGCCAAAACTTTTTTCCCATCTATCATATAATTTTCATTTGAGTTGATGTCAAAGGCAAGTCCAAGACAATGTTCTGATGTTGAACTGTTTCCACGCCAGTTGTAGCATCCCATTTCATGTATTGGAAATCTTTCTTTGCTTTTGTATATTTCTTTAAACATTTCTTTTACCGATGGTGCAATTCCTTTGTTTACTGTTAAATAGAATTTTCGTGTAAACTTTCTTCCTCCCTGCTTGTCCCATACTTTTACAGCTACTGTTGTCACATGTTTGCTTGCCTGTTTTGCATTTTTATATTTTTTATAGTATTTCTTTCCAAAAATACGTTTACATCTGCTTTCATATGACTCGTTTTTGTATGTAAAATAATCGCAATATTTTTCAAATGGACTCATTTCTCCAAGAAGTTTTTTGCCCTTGTAGTTTTTGTATGCCTGTATTTTATAATAATAAGCAACTCCATTTGTTAATTTCTTGTGTGTATATGTTAATTTGTTTCTACTATTGTATGTTTTTAATTTTTTATAACTTCCATCAATTTTCTTAGAATAATAAATTATATATCCGTCGGCTTCACTATTCTTTTCCCATATTATTGTGTTTGTCCTTTTCTTTTTTGATGTTGCACTCTTTACCTTTGTTCCATTAATTGTAACCTGACAGCTTTTATAATTTGAAAAATCACCATAAAACGTTCCTTCAGAATATGTAATATATGGTCTGATTTTATAATAATATGTTTTTCCCAATTCAAGATTTTTTTCAGTAAACGTTGCCTGTGATTCATACTCTTGCCACCAAAATATTTCCGACTTATTTTCAACATTGGAAATCCACTTGTACTCACCATCAACAGATTCACTTCTGTATATTGCATAACCTGAACAATCCTCTGTTTTGTTCCACATAATTGTTACGCTATGATTATTTCCCGCTTTTGCTTCAGTTATTGTAGGAATTTCTAATGGATTTACTATTCCTCCTGTATATACCGGATTACTTTCTATTTCTCTCTCTGTTTCATAATCTGTATACACCGTTGTTATTTTATAATAATATGCCATTCCTTTATTAGGATAATATTCAGTGTAACTATAATCAGGTGTCGTTGTAACATATTCATATGTTCCGTCTTTTGATGTTGCACAATAAATTTTATACTCCTGTCCTTTTAATTCCTCGGATGTTCTCCATCTTATTACAAAATTTCCATTTTCCATCTGACTACTTGTTATAATTGGTGCTACTAATTTAATATCTTGCGCATATACATTTCCTTTTATTCCCAAAATGCATATAATAGCCCAAAATAATATCATTGCTTTTTTTATGTTCTTAGTCATTTGTTTTTTCACTTTCTCCTTCTTTTAATTATTCTTTACAAATTATACCATATTTTTCTTTATTCTCTCCCAAAAGTTATCAATAAAAATCATCATTAAATTTATTCCAAAAAATATTACTACCAACATAAAAATATAACTCATACACTTCTCTGTTCCTATTTTTTCATAATTTAAGAAAAAATATGGATATTTGGGTACATTGATAAACTCTGCCTGACTGTTACATTTGCATCTTATAAAAAAACTAATTATATATACTAGTGGAAAAAGAAGCCATGTAACAGCATATCTCCACCTAAACAATCCTTTAGGCTGAAACAAAATCCAATCTAAAATAAACATAAAAGGAACCACATAATGAGCCAAAATGCTTTCTATTGGAAGTCCAAAAATCCATATACTATTGTTTGTCATCACTATTTTGTATTCAGAAAAGTGATATACCAAAAACGTACAGATAATACAGGATGTTGCCATTCCTTTAAAATAAATCAATGATTTTGCTAAAGTATCTTTTCCTCTGAAATGCTTTATAAGTAACACACACATAAGCACTAAACAAAATATATTACTCCATAACGTAAAAAAGCTAAATTCATGAGCATTATAATCTCTGTCATTTAAGTCGAAATGTATAAAAATTCCTATTCCACAAATAATTATAAATGTAATTCTATAAAATAATTCTAATTTGTTTTTCATTCTATATCACCTGTGTTCCCCTATGTACTTCAAATTTTGTTTTTACATGATTATTATTTACAGATATTCTAAATATATAGTTTCTAAAAAATAGAAAAAGCATTGAACCAAAATCTGGCACAATGCTTTTCTATATTTTATTATCATTATTTTTTTACAACAAAAAACTGTTCGTCATGAATAAACTTCTTATTAACTTTGTTTTTCATCTGCCAAACTCCTATCTGATTCTCTCTGTGAGTCCAACTTTCTTCTGAACTTTTCTAAGGGTTTTGTTGGCAAAATAAGCAGCTTTTTCATCATTTTCTTTGATAACGCTATTTAAATATGTTTTATCTTTCTGAAGTTCATAAAATCTGTCCTGTAAAGGTTTTAGTCTGTTAGCAACACACTCTCCTACTGCAAGCTTGAATTCACCATATCCTTTGCCATCAAATTCTTTTTCAACCTCTTCAATAGTCTTTCCTGTAATACATGAATAAATATTAATAAGGTTCTGAATACCCGGCTTATCATCTGAATATCTGATTTCCATATCTGAATCAGTTACAGCTCTCTTAAACTTACGGATAATTGTATCAGGATCATCCATTAACAAAATACTTGCATTAGGATTTTCGTCTGACTTTGACATCTTTCTTGTTGGATCCTGAAGGCTCATAATCTTAGCTGTTGACTTTCCAATGTATGCCTCAGGAATTGTAAATACATCACCATAAATTCCATTAAATCTGTTTGCAATATCTCTTGTAAGCTCTAAGTGCTGCTTCTGGTCAACACCTACAGGTACAACATCTGCCTGATATAGCAAAATATCTGCCGCCATAAGTGATGGATATGTAAAAAGTCCTGCATTAATATTATCTGCATGTTTAGCAGCCTTATCCTTAAACTGAGTCATTCTGTTTAATTCGCCCATATATGTAAAGCAATTAAGGATCCATGCAAGTTCAGCATGAGCAGAAACATGTGACTGAAAATAAATACAATTTTTTTCAGGATCAAGTCCTGCTGCAACGTACAATGCATATAAATCTCTTGCTCTCTTTCTAAGTTCAGCAGGATTCTGTCTAATTGTTAATGAATGTAAATCTGCTATTGCATAAAAACATTCATATTCTTCCTGCATTTTAAGCCAATTATCAAGTGCTCCCAAATAATTTCCTAATGTTAATGTTCCTGTTGACTGCATAGCACTATATGATACCTTTTTATCGCCTAACATATTGTTCTCCCTTATATCTTTATTTTTTGCTTTTATGTTTTATATTTCTATACTTATTTGATTATCAAAGCACCCAAGTCACTATCTCTTTATTACACAGATTGACATATGCTTCCCTATCTCATAATATTATACATCATACCACTTTTTAAATGGTTTGTATATTTATTTTATTAAGCACTGCTTTAAGTTAAGCCTTTATTGCCCAGCGCATCTTTGTTGACCTTGCTCTTGGATTAGTGTTACATTCCTCTGCACTTGGTCTTATAACATCTTTTGCAACTTCACTGTAAACTCCCTGCTTCTGTAAAGCCTTAAATGATTTCTTTACAAGACGGTCTTCTCCTGAATGAAATGTAAGCACTGCCACTCTTCCTCCACTTGCTAAAGCATCCGGAAGTTTTTCTAGAAAATCATACAACACTTCAAATTCATTGTTTACATCAATTCTTAATGCCTGAAAAACTCTTGCACAGCTTTTCTTTACTGCTTCTTTTCTCTCTTTTTGTGGCACAACACATAAAGCTTTCTCAATTACGTTTTTTAAATCAGTAGTTGTTTCAATCTTATTATTTGTTCTATTTCTTGCAACTATAGCTTTTGCAATTTCATATGCATATGGCTCATCTGAGTTTTCAATAAACATTCCTTCCAGCTCATCTACAGAAATATCTCTAAGTCTTTCTGCTGCCGAAATTCCTTTTTCCGGATTCAATCTTAAATCAAGTGGTCCTTCATACTTATAAGTAAAACCTCTTTCCGGATTGTCAATCTGCATTGATGACACCCCAAGGTCCGCCAAAATAAAATCAAAAGGTCCGTGTTCCTTAGCTACCTGATCTATGTTTCTAAAATTAGTATTTATTGTAGTAAGAACATCTTTTCCAAAACCTTTGTCTGCCAAACGCTTAGTTGTCTTTTTTATTTCAATAGGATCAATATCCAATCCATAGATATGTCCTTTTCCATCTAACTTCTTAAGCATCTGTAAAGTATGTCCACCATATCCAAGTGTGGCATCCAGACCAATCTGCCCCGGTTTAATATCCAAAAACTCTAGAATCTCCTTTACACATATTGAAATATGCATACCTGCCGGAGTACTTCCCTTACTAATAACCTTCTCAATGGTATCCTTATATTTTTCCGGATTATGCTCTTTATACTTTTCAGCGTAAGTTCTTGGATGTGTGCCTTTGTAACGCACACGTCTTTTATGCGGCTTTTCGCTGTTTATATTTTCGTTATTATTTTCATTATTGTTTATGTTTTCGTTATTAATATCCATATTTTAACGCCCCTTTAAGCTAGAGTATGACTAGTATAACATATAAATTTTTCCATTTCTATATCAACAAAGAACACTTTATGCCTTCTGTTTGATTTTCGCTATAATTCGTGTTATATTTTTCCTATAATTTTTAACCGTTATGGTTTGTAATAGGAGGAAGTTTCTATGGAAAAAATAGCAAGTTTTACAATAGACCATTTAAAATTATTACCCGGCGTTTATGTTTCAAGAAAAGATAAGGTTGGCCAACAGGTTATTACAACTTTTGATATTAGAATGACACGCCCTAATTTTGAACCTGTTCTTAATACTGCAGAAGTTCATACAATTGAGCATCTTGGCGCAACATTTTTAAGAAATGATTCTGAATTTAAAGACAAAACAATATACTTTGGTCCTATGGGATGCAGAACAGGATTTTATATGGTTTTGGCTGGTGATTATGATTCAAAAGATGTAGTTGAACTTGTAACAAGAATGTTTATATTTATGAAAGATTTTGAGGGAGATGTTCCCGGTGCATGTGCCAAGGACTGTGGCAACTATCTTGACATGAATTTAAATATGGCAAAATACGTATGCGACAGGTACTATAATGAAGTTCTAAAAGATATAGACGAAACAAGACTGGTATATCCTAAATAAAAGACTTTCTCGTTTACGTTGAAAGTTATTTAATATTGCAAGAAAAAAGCCCTTTCAAACACGTTGATTTTCTCATTTTGCTCCGTCGTCTATTGTACAGTGAAAACTTAAACTCGCCTACGGCTCAGACAGTATACGCGTCACTACAAGCGGTGCATGAATTAGTGAAACTGCTTTTATGAGCTTGCTCATTAAAAGCCTGTTTAACTAATTTATATATCGCGCCAGCGCGATATGAGTATGAAGCGTAGCGGAATACGAAGAACCGCTTATACTCGCAAAATTTCAAAAATCTGCCTATTGTTTGCAATGGCTTTTTTCTCTCAATATTATTTTAAATAACTTTCAACTTAAAAAGTGCCTTTTATCCACGATATCTTACCTTTTAATTACTACTTTTTTTCGTTCAACGACTTGTTTGAATTACTGCTTATAAACCCTATCCAATACTATCTTTTAATTATTTTCTATCACTACATCTCTTGCTTTATCCAATCTAATGTATTACATATATCTTTACTAATACCAGTATTAATAAGTGTACCGGATAGAACCAGTAGAACATATATTTTAATTTCTTTGTTCCCGGTTTTTTGTTATAAAATGCTATGGGCAACACGCTTAACGCCCCCCACCACTGCACTCCAAATCCAAACATTCCAATGTTGAATACTAAGTTTGAAATTGCTCTTCCTATGTGATGATTATTAAACACATAAAAACATATAATAAGCATTACTCCACCGTATGAATATGATGTGTGGAGGAAGTATGCCATTCCAAAAGCTACTGCCATTGTTACTAATTCAAGTATTGTGTTAAGTCTTCCGGCTCCTATGTGTTTTAATATTTTGTCAGAATATGCAACTCTAAACATTGATATGGACTGTAATGCCCAGATTGCCATATAACCTATAAATAAAGTGAAGATTACGTTCTGTCTTGCCATATCAAAGAATCTGCCATAAAGCATATCATAAGGAATCTCTGATACTAAGGCAAATATTCCAAGCCTGATTGCATGTTTTAATCTGTCTGATGTATGGAAAAATCCCTCAACCAAAACAAAACAGAATATTGGGAAGCTTATACGCCCAATAGATCTAAGTATTATATATGTCTGATGATTGTCCTGAAAAAATAAAAAACCTACGTGGTCAATAATCATTGTAATCATAGCAATTATTTTTAGGGTAAATGTACTAATCCCCCATTTATCAAGATTAATAAACACTCCAAGACCTTTTTCTTTTAATTCACTCATTTTCTCTTGTTTCCTTGTGTTTCCATTTATTGCATTTTCTTATTTAGCCATTAAAACTACAATGCTTCTTGGTGGCACCTGAAGCATTCTCTCAATGCCATCACTGGGTTCCTTAAATCCTGAATCTGTAGCAAAAACAACTTTCCACTGTCTTTTATTTCTTGCAGACGGAATGCCGAATTTAATCATCTCCCAAAACATATTGTAAGCTATGAATAAGTCTGCTTCATCTTCTTTTCCATCAATAGTTGCATATTTTCCGCAATACATAACAGAAAAATGTCTGTTAAAATGACTAAAATCTGCATACCATGCCTTAGAACCGTGATAAGACATATCCGGCAAACCATATGACTTATAATCCATAAGCCTTGGCTCGCTGCTTAAATGCAAAATCTTATGCTGCTTTCTAAACTGAATAAGCTTCTTTGTAAAGTCAAGAATCTCCTTTGCCATGGCTGTTGTATTCCAGTTAGTCCATGATATTTCATTATCAAGACAATAAGGGTTGTTATTTCCTTTCTGGCTGTTACACATTTCATCTCCGGCATAAATCATGGGTACTCCCTGACTTAGCAATACAAGTGAAAGAGCGTTTTTAATCTGATGCTTTCTTAACTCATTTATTTTACGTTTTCTTGTATCGCCCTCAGCGCCACAATTCCAACTATAATTATAAACTGCACCGTCCCTGTTATTTTCGCCATTTGCCTGATTGTATTTCTTATCGTAAGAAACCGCATCATATAATGTAAAAGTATTGTGGTTAGCCACATAATTAACTACTGCCACTGCTGGCGGATTAGCCTTAATCTTGTAAGATATGGTATTTAACATATCCTCATCGCCTTTAATGAACTTTCTTGCCGATACCATAAAATCATCATTAAAGTTTGCCAGATTCTTATTTTCAACATTGGCATAAAAATCCGTATCCGTAGCAAAATTATAAGTAAAAATCTTTGTTGTAGACAAAAGATTGTCCGTCTGAATCATCTTCATAACTGCTTTTTCACAGTTAGCGTGAATACCGTCAATATGATACTCCATAACCCAATAATGAAGTGCATCCAAAATAAGTGTAGGATTAGTTCCTTCAGGGAAAAAGTATTCCATAGAAACCTCTATTCCGTTTCTATGAAGCTCTCTTACCATGTATTTGAACTCTTCAACTTCACTACCCGGCTTTGTGGCATAAGCATATGAAGCTTTCGGTGCAAAAGCATAACCGCTTGTATATCCCCAATAATTAAGCACAGGGTTCTCAATGCTAAACTGTCCCTTCATAGACGTTGCCACATGTGATTCCATTTCATTAAATTCATATGCCGGCATTAACTCTATCATAGTTATTCCAAGTTCCTTTAAATAAGGTATCTTATCTACAATTCCCAAATAAGTTCCCTTATGCTTAGCCTTTGAACTTACATGTTTTGTAAAGCCACGTACATGAAGTCTATATATAATTGTCTCATCATAAGGTCTTCTAAGTGGTGCGTCGTTTTGCCAGTCAAATTCACTGCTTACAATGCTTCCTCTTATATCAGTAGGAACAATTCCCCATTTTTCTTTTCCTGAAAGTGCCTTTGCATAAGCATCTGTCACAATCTTTCCATCAATAGAAAAATTATAATCATATTTCTTATAATCAAGCCCTTCAATGCTCATTGCAAAAACATTTCCTATAACCTGCGCATTTTCAAAAGGAATACGTGCCGCTTCATTGTTTTTTCCTTTTTCATATAAAACAAGTTCACATTTACTTCCTAATCTTGCTGTAATGGCAAAATTAACCGTGTTGCCTATTACAGTAGCCCCCATCATTAAAGGATTACCTCTGTATGCTTTTATTTTATTTAAATCCATTGTGTATCCTTTCCAGTCATTCTTAATATGCCCATATAGACACAATTTTGACATAAATTCTTATGCCCGAACTTTCGCATAGATAAGTGAATTATAACATACCCTTTTGATTAAAGAAACAAAATCAACCTACAAAAATAGTTTTATTAATTTTCCCACGTTATCTTTTCTGTACTTTTACACTACATTTATTAAACCTTTATTGCTTAAAATTCCCAAAACTGTTATACTAATCTGTACGGGTGCGATAGCCCACACACCATTATTAAATAAGAGAGGTAACGAAAAAAATGATAAGTACAAGCAATGTATCTTTACGATTTGGTAAAAAGGCATTATTTGAAGATGTAAATATAAAATTTGTTCCAGGTCACTGCTACGGCTTAATCGGAGCCAACGGTGCCGGAAAATCAACATTTTTAAAGATTCTTACAGGTGAAATCGAACCTACAAGCGGTGAGGTTATTATTACACCGGGTGAGCGTCTTTCATTCTTAAAGCAGGATCACTTCCAGTATGATGAATGTACTGTTCTTGATACTGTTATTATGGGTAATCAGAGACTTTACGATATTATGAAAGAGAAAGATGCCATTTATATGAAGGAAGACTTTAGCGATGAAGATGGTATCCGTGCTTCAGAATTAGAAGGTGAGTTTGCAGAAATGAACGGTTGGGAAGCAGAAAGTGATGCTGCTACTCTTCTTAACGGTCTTGGTGTTGATACTGAATATCATTACAACCTTATGAAAGACCTTAACGGTTCATTAAAAGTCAAAGTTTTGCTTGCACAGGCATTGTTTGGTAATCCTGACATTCTTTTACTTGACGAACCTACTAACCACTTAGACCTTGATGCCATTGAATGGCTTGAAGAGTTCTTAATCAATTTTGACAATACAGTTATTGTAGTATCCCATGACAGATACTTCCTTAACAAAGTTTGTACACAGATTGCGGACATTGATTATGCTAAGATTCAGTTATACGCAGGTAACTACGACTTCTGGTATGAATCAAGTCAGTTAATCGTTAAGCAGATGAAAGAAGCTAACCGTAAGAAAGAAGAAAAGATTAAGGAATTACAGGACTTTATCCAGCGATTTAGCGCCAATGCTTCTAAATCAAAACAGGCTACTTCAAGAAAACGTGCTCTTGAAAAAATCGAATTAGACGAAATTCGTCCATCAAGCCGTAAATATCCATACATCGACTTTAGACCTAACCGTGAAATCGGTAATGAGGTTCTTACTGTGGAACATCTTTCAAAAACTATTGACGGTGTTAAGGTTTTAGATGATATATCTTTCGTTGTAGGACGTGAAGATAAAATAGCTTTTGTAGGTTCTAACGGCCTTGCAAAAACTACATTATTCCAAATTCTTGCAGGACAGATGGAACCGGATGAAGGTTCATACAAATGGGGAATTACAACTTCACAGTCATACTTCCCTAAGGATAACACTAAGGACTTTGACAGTGATGATGCAATTGTTGACTGGCTTACACAGTACTCAGACAACAAAGACGCAACTTATGTTCGTCAGTTCCTTGGCAGAATGTTATTCCCCGGTGATGCAGGTGTTAAGAAAGTTCGCGTACTTTCCGGTGGTGAAAAAGTTAGAGTTATGCTTTCAAAACTTATGATTTCAGGTGCCAACGTTCTTATTGTTGATGAACCTACTGACCACTTAGATATGGAAAGTATTACAGCACTTAACAACGGACTTATTAAGTTCCCTGGCGTACTTTTATTCTCTTCAAGAGATCATCAGGTTGTACAGACTACAGCTAACAGAATTATGGAAATCGTTAACGGTAAGTTAATTGACAAGATTACTACTTACGATGAATATCTTGAAAATGATGAAATGGCAAGAAAGAGAGCTGTTTACACAACTGACGGAATGGATGCAGATAACTAGAATCAAATATTTTGATTTGTTTTTTTGCTTAGATTAATACATTTTATTATTAACAGTTAATTTTATGGAGTATCTATGAGACCACATACTATTACCTATCCCCCTGACGGTGTTGAACCAATTGGGGTTATTGAATTTGTTCACGGAATGTGCGAAACACGTAACCGTTATGCTGCTCCAATGGAGCATTTCAGCCGACACGGATATATATGTGCCATTGCCGATATGCGTGGACACGGAGAAAACATATTAACAAATGATGACTTAGGCTATTTTGGCGAAGAAGGCTACAAAGGTCTTGTAAACGATGTTCAGGAATATACTATGTATCTTAAACGTGAATTTCCTAATTTACCTTTTATACTTCTAGGCCATAGTATGGGTTCATTGGTTGTAAGAACATATTTAAAGAAATATTCTCAGGAAGTTGATGCCGTTATACTTAGCGGTTCTCCTTCTGAAAACTCATTGGCTGCTGCCGGTAAGTTTTTAGCCAAGTTTCTTGCATTTTTTAGAGGCTGGCATTATAGAAGCCCTTTTATTGAAAATATGGTTAACGGTCCATTTGAGAAACCTTTCCTTAAAGAAGGTATCGTTAACTCATGGCTTTCTACCGACAAGTTTATTGTTGAGGAATATAACAAGGATCCACTATGTGGTGTTCCTTTCACACTAAATGGGTACTACTGCCTTTTCTCATTAATGGAACAGGTTTATAGTAAGCTTGGCTGGACTAACAAGAACAAACAACTTCCTGTTATGTTTATGTCAGGTGGAGATGATCCCTGCCGTAAAAGTGATAAAGACTTTAAAAAAGCTGTTACCCACTTTAAACACTGTGGTTTTCCAAATACTTTTTCAAAGTTATATCCGGGAATGCGACATGAACTCTTTAATGAATTAAACAATGAAGAAGTCTACTATGATATTCTTAAATTCTTAGAAATAAAAGTTGGTATTGAACCACTGGAAGTTGATGAGGATTAATTATTATCTATAAAAAAAAAGAATTGCGTATCCTTTAAGCAAAACACTTAAAAGCATACGCAATTCTTTTTTTTATTAATAATTTCCCAATATTTTCATATTAAGCGCTTCTGCATTAATTCCGCTAAGAGCATTTACAACTCCAGGCTGATTAGCCCTACCCTCAAATTCAACATAGAATCTGTACTCCCAGTTCTTATCCGGTACAGGTCTTGACTGAATACGTGTCATGTTAAGGTCATTGTAAATAATATGAGATAACATCTGATATAAAGTACCTGATGCGTGAGGCATTTCAAAACTAATACAAATCAAACCTGCATCTCTTCTTGCCACTCTCTGACGGCTGATAATAATAAACTGTGTTGTATTAGAGTCATTAAAATTAATGCCTTTATGTAAAATATTAAGTCCATAAATATTTGCTGCATTTTCGCTGGCAATACAACCTCTGGACTTATCTGACTGTTCCGAAATATATCTTGCGCTTATTGCAGTATTGGCAAGATTAACCTTGCCCCAACCATGTTCTTCAATAAACTTGTTGCTCTGCATAAATGCCTGTGGATGTGAATAAACATCCTTTATATCATCAATTGTAGCTCCCGAAATACCGCAAAGACAATGTTCGATTTTTACATCAAATGTGTCCACAATGTAATTCTGAAATTCTACAAGCAAATCATATACATCTGTTACAATTCCCGCTGAAGAATTTTCAAAAGGAAGAACTGCATAGTCAGCCTTTCCATCTCTAACATATTTCATTGCTTCTCTAAAAGTTGTAACATTAACGTAATTAACCTTATCCCCGAAATATTCTGTTGCCGCCTGCTGGCTGTAAGCTCCGGGAATTCCCTGATATACTACTGTTGCATCCTCTGTTGGAAGCTTATCTACAATATCAAACCCAATATCATTGTTTACGCCTTCTTCATTTAAAAGCTTATACTGCATCTTACGACTCATAGCCATAATCTGCTCAAACAATTCCTCTACGCCGTGAGCATAAAAATCGTCTGATGCTTTAGTCTTTAAAGTGGCTATTTTATCAAGCTCTCTTTGTCTGTCAAGAACTGGCTTGCCTGTTCTAAGTTTATACTCTGCTACATTTTTGCAAACTTCCATTCTTTTTTCAAACAATCTAATAATGCTATCATCTATTTCATCTATTTCTTTTCTGCTTTCTAATAAATCCTTCATTGTATTCCTTATGCTTTCTTCAGTTTTTTCTTATTGTTCAGACATCTGTTTCATGTTACATCCACCACAACCTGCACATTTGTTATCCGGCTGTAACTCCTCTAACATCTGACTAACTGTTTTATTTAAAATCGGATGTACTGCATACGGTGCTATTTGTTTAAGAGGTTCCAAAACAAAAAGTCTCTTATGCATTTCCACATGAGGAATTAATAAATCCTTTTCATTAACTATATCATTATTATATAAAACAATGTCTATATCCAAAGTTCTTGGTCCCCAATGTATTTCACGGGTTCTGTTTGCCTCAGCCTCAATTCTGTTAACTGTAGCTAATAATTCTTTAGGTTCATACAATGTTTCTATTTCAACGCAACCATTTAAAAAATTGTCCTGTTCCACAGGTCCATAAGGTTCAGTTTCAATAAATTTAGATACCGCCAAAACTCTGCAATTTTCATCATCATAAAGACTATCAATTGCCTGATTAAGGTATCCCTCCTTGTCTCCTATATTTGAGCCAATACTTAAATAAGCCTTATTCCACTTTCTTGAAATTGAAACAGCTACATTTCCAAAAGGTAACTTAATAGGTGCATTAGGCTTATTAATAGTAAAATCAATAGCCTTAATCTTTGGAAACTCTTTCAAAAGTCCTCTTGTGGTCTGCTCTGCAACAGCTTCTATTAAGTCAAATCTATTTTCAGTCATAAACTTATTTATAAACTTGCACGCCTTTGCATAATTAACTGTGTCCTCCAAATCATCGCTTAATCCCGGAGTTCTCACATCAGTATAAAGGTTAGCGTCTACATAAAACTTCTGACCGTTTATTTTTTCATCTTCATTGCAACCGTGGTATGCAAATATTTCTAACTGTCTAATCTTAATACAATCCATATTATTTCCTTTTTAGATAATATTTTTGTTTTTTAATCTTTAATAGCATTTAAACTTACGCTTTTAGAATCTTCTCAGCCATCATCATTGCCTGATAATTCTCTTTTACATCATGAACTCTAAAGATTCTGCATCCTCTTTCAAGTCCCATAACTGTTGTGGCAACTGTGCCTGCCATTCTGTCATTCTTATCCACATCGAGAGTTAAACCAATAACAGACTTTCTTGATGTACCAAGAAGTACAGGATAACCAAGTTCCAAAAGTTTGTCCACGTGCTTAATTATTAAAAGATTCTGTTCATAATCCTTTGCAAAACCAACTCCCGGATCTAATACAATCTGAGAATCCTTAACTCCTGCCTTGTGAGCTATCTCAACAGATTCCTTTAATTCATTAACTACATCATTAACAAAATCATTATAAGTTATAACATTCTTATTATGCATAACACAGGCTGCTACACCTGTTTTTGCCACAAGGTCTGCCATATCTCTTTCGCCATACTTAAATCCCCATACATCATTAATCATGTCACATCCGGCTTTAACTCCGGCTTCTGCAACTTTAGTCTTATATGTATCAAGTGATACAGCAATATCAAAATTCTTCTTAATTGCTTCAATTACAGGCACTACACGACCTATTTCTTCTTCGTCACTAATAAGTGTGTAACCTGGTCTTGTAGATTCGCCACCTACGTCTATAATCTTTGCTCCATCCTTAATCATTTCTTCTGTATGCTTTAATGCAGCATCTAAGTTGTTAAACTTACCTCCATCTGAAAATGAATCAGGTGTTACATTTAAAATTCCCATTATTACAGGTTCTTTTTCTAAATCAAAATTGTATTTTCCAATATTCATATCATACTCCAATCTTTCTACTGGCCATCCCTAAAAATTGACAAGACGTCACTTCTAAGATTTCTGTCCTCTTCAAAAACTCCTGTACTTGCAAAAGTAACCGTCTTGCTTCCCGGCTTCTTAATTCCTCTTGCAGACATACACATATGCTCTGCCTGTGCCATAACAAGTACACCCTTTGCTCCCAGATACTTCTCCAATGCCTTAGCTATCTGGTTAGTCATCTGCTCCTGAATCTGTAATCTTCTTGCATAAACTTCTACTGTTCTTGCAAGTTTACTGATTCCCACAACCTTGCCATTTGGAATGTACGCAATATGCACCTTTCCATAAAATGGCATAAGATGATGTTCACATGTTGAATAAAAAGTAATATCCTTTTCAATAACAACATTCTCATTATCACAAGTAAATGTTTTGGACAAATGTTCTTTAGGACTCATATTCATACCGCTACACAATTCTTCATACATTCTTGCCACACGGTCCGGAGTATCCTTTAGGCCTTCTCTATCCGGATTTTCACCGATTCCCTCTAATAAAAGTCTAATTCCTTCTTCTATTTTCTTCTTGTCAAACACGTCAATCTCTCCTTCCGGCTTTAACTGTTTGTTTAATGGTTACAGACTAATCTTACAACCTGTTTTAGCTCTCCTAAATAAGACAATGAACCAAACGCCAAAATCATATCGGCCCTGTTCTCTTTTATTGTATATATTGATTCTTCCGCAGCCTGCTTCAAACTATCTGCAACCTGTACATTATGGTTATATTTCACCAAAGTTTCTGCAAGCTTGTGCCCGTCTAAACCTCGTGAATTGTTTGGCGTTATCGTAATAATTCTTTCTGCCCTGTCAGCAATAATTTCTGCTTCCTTGGAAAAATCTTTATCAGACAACACCCCCATTATAAATGTTATTCTCTTATTTGTAAAATATAAATCCAAAGTTTTCCTTAGTTCAAGCACTGCTCCCGGGTTATGAGCGCCATCAATTATAATTAACGGCTCCTTACTTATGACTTCCATACGTCCCGGCCAAACTGTTTTTTCTATGCCTTTTTTTATATTTTTCTCAATTGTATTTCCACTATTATTAATATTATTTTTCATACCAGTGCTATTATTCTTATCTGACTCATCGCATATATTGGTCTTTTCTGTTAATGCTTTATCAAGCACTAATGCTACCTCAACTGCTGTCTTAGCATTTTTAATCTGATAAGTTCCAAGTGTCTGAAGGTTAATAGCATATTCTTTGTTATTAGAAGCTTTGTATGTAACCTTTGTTGTTAAACCATCTATTTCCACATTTTCAAAATCCTGCTCAGTAGGAATTATAAGTTCTGAATTATTCTGCTTGCAAACCTTCTTTATTACACTCTCAGCCTCCCCTGTCTGTTTCGACATTACAACAGGACAGTTCTCTTTAATTATTCCTGATTTAACTTTTGTTATTTCTTCAATAGTACTGCCTAAAAACTGGGTATGGTCAAGACTAATTGTGGCAATAACACTGCAAAGAACTTTTTCAAATACATTAGTGGCATCAGTTTCTCCGCCCATTCCACATTCAATTAAAGCTATATCACAGTTCTGCTCTTTAAAAAACATTAACGCCTCTGCTGTTTCTATTTCAAAGGATGTAGGATGTGGCAAACCTTCACTATACATACTGTCACATTTTTCTTTTATTCTTGTAAGCAAATCAGCAGATTGTTCCTCTGATATGTATTCGTCATTTATTCTTATAATTTCACGCTCATTAAAAACTGCAGGTGAACAATATCTTCCAACCTTATATCCTGATTCCATTAAAATATTCTGAACAAAAGTCATAATGGAACCTTTTCCATTAGTCCCTGCAATGTGAACTACTTTAAGTTCATTTTGTGGATTGCCCAATCTCTTAAGTAATTCTTTTATGGTATTAAGTCCCAGAATACTTCCCAACTTATTCACATTCTTCAAATACTCTCTTGCTTCACTATAATTCATTTCCATATCCTCAATCCTAATCTATTAAACAGTCAACTTTAATAATAAAATCTAATTATCACTTTAATAATGTAAAAGAAAGGCCTGAACAATTTCAAGCCTTCCCTAAATCTCATTAGTTTCAAAAACTATACTAACGCTATTAATATAAAATTAATATAAAACTCTTAATCAAGCATATTAGAATAACTAAGATATTTCTTCATTACATATCCTGTATCCTTGCCATATTTAATCTGGCACCACTTGCCATTTTCTGAGATGACCTGTACTTTCTTACCTGCTCCTATCTGAGTTATAAGTTTGGATTTGGCACTTGCCGACTTACGCAGGTTCAAAACATCAGTAGTATACATATACTCTTCTGCCATAGTAGTTTCCTGAACAGTAGTCTGCGCCACTGTTGTAATCTGCTTTGCAGTAGTTGCCGAAGTTTTTGCCGGCTTCTTTCCTGATGAACAAGACTTAGCCAAAACCATTACCAAAATAAGCACAACTAAAATTCCAACACCAATTGCTATTATAGTGTTTCTCTTCTTAATCTGTTGTTCTCTAATTAACTCTGCCTTGCGTCTTCTGTTTTCTACTATCTTCTTTACTTCTTCTTTTCTTGCCGCTTCATTGTTTGTCCCTGGCATCCTATCACCTCTTTATCTCTAAAGATGATTTAATTATCCAAACATACAAATCATCTCTATACGGATTATGACCTGCTTTACACTCCTACAGTCCTAAATATTATTCCTCGATAATTTCGTCATATTCTCCGTCTTCAACAATACTGTCAAACACTTCTGAAACCATGTCAAATTCTTCCTGTGTTTCAATATTGTCAAGTCCAGGCTCTCCATCTTCGTCTTCAAAATATCTATAAATAAATATTTCTCCATCTTCTTCTCCATTATCATGAAGTAATGCAATATAGTCCTGTTCTTCAACTTCAAAAATTGTAAGCACTTCGCATTCAATCTCCGAATCATCTTCCAATGTAATTGTTACAAATAATTCTTCATCTTCATTGTCAATATTATTAGTTCCCATCTTTTCCTCTTTCCGCTTTCCGCTATTTATTATTGGTATACCTTTTTTATACCAATTAGTTTGCTATAACTTTATCAAAACATACGGGAAAATGCAATAAAATAGATACAGTTCACAAATATTTAACTTTCTACAGCATCTCTTCCACAAACATGGACACTTCTATGGGGCATCCCAGCCTTTCCTCCACCGCATATACATTTAAATAATCTATGGCTCTTGTTATCGCCACATAAAAAAGTCTGCGTTCTTCCTCAAAGTCCCTCTCTCTTAATGCCTTTGACGTAGGAATTATTCCCTGATTAGCATCAACAATAAACACAGCCTTAAATTCCAATCCCTTAGAGCCATGCATTGTCATAATATTAATCCTGTTATTTGTGCCACCTTCTCCACTGCTCTTTTTACCAAAATTCTGACCTTCACTATTTTGTGCTGAATCAATGCTATTTATCCACTGTTCTAATGTATTAAACTTGCTACACTCCTGCACTAACTGTTCCAATTGTTTTAACAACCCTGACATTGGAATATTATTTTCAATGGCATACAGGCGCAAATACTCCTCATAACCTGCACCCTTTCTAATATATGACAATGCTGCCTGAGGTGGTAGCTTTCTTATCATCTCAATATGAAATAGAAAACTGTCTATGTTGTTTTTACTATAAATTCTTCTAACAGCGGAAATATTCATATTCACGCTAAGTACAACCTGCCTGCTTATGTATCTTTGAGGCTTATTTAAAACATATATTAAATCTTCATTGAAATATGTGCCGTCAAACTTTAATGCTCCTCTAACATAAGACAAAATATCCTTTGCAACCATACCATTATAAATGTTACTTCTATGCTTTCCACTTTCCGCTTCTATCTTTCTGTTTTTTAAAAAACTTGAAATCTCCTGAATCTGACTATTATTCCTAACAAGAATAGCCATTTCAGACAGACTAATCCCCTGATTTTCATATTCCTTTATTTTGGATACTACAAACTTTAATTCTTCCACTTGATTTCGAAACTTTCGTATATCAGGTTGAAAATCCTTATCATTGTTAGCGTGAGCACACTTATCTAATCTGGTCTTATTATTTTCAATAACACGACCTGCCACATTAATTATGGACTGAGTACTTCTGTAATTAACATTCAAGACAATAAGTTCAGCCTCGGGATAATAATCCTTAAACTCAATCATAATCTCCGGTCTTGCTCCACGAAAACCATAAATGGACTGGTCATCATCCCCCACCACAAAAATATTGTTAAGAGGACTAGCCAACAGCTCTATTATATTCATTTGGATTCTGTTAATATCCTGAAACTCATCTATTAAAATATACTTATACAGCTCCCTCCACTGTTCAAGTATTGTATGATTCTCACATAACAACAAATAACACTCTCTTAGAATATCATCAAAATCCATCTTGCCATCCTTCTTTAACTCCAAATTATAAGCGTTATAAACCTTTATAAAATCCTCTTTCTTGCAGCAGGACGGCTCATATTCCTGAGCATTAAGCATATTACCTTTAATATTTCCAATATCATTAATAATGTTCTGAGACAATTCTGAAATATCATTAGAAGAAATACCATACCTTCCAATAATCTCCCTTATATAGTCCGTTTTCTGCCTTTCAGACAGAATCTCCGTTGCCTCATACCGCCTTGATTTTCTCAAAATCTTATAAAAGACGCTATGAAAAGTGCCAAAGGTAACCAGTTGTCCCTTCCCTCCATTCATTAATGTAGAAAATCTCTTCTGCATACTTATAGCCGCTGCCTTAGTAAAAGTTACAACTAAAATATTCTCCGGGCGCACTTCCGCCTTCTCTATTAAATTCTTAATTCTATGGGTAATAACTGTGGTCTTACCAGAACCCGGTCCTGCAAGAACCATGGCCGGACCATCCATATGGCTGATTGCCTGAATCTGTGATTTATTAAACATATATACAACCTTTCCGGTTGTTTCTCTCCAAGTACTGAAAGTCTATCACAGTCTGACTAAAGTGTAAACAGGTAAATGTGATTTCTTATGTTTTCTTATTTTTTTCAAAGAATACTCAGATTACAAGCAAAAGCTTTTCTATTATCCGGAGGATTTTATTATTAAAAAAGACCTTTGATATGCTATTTATAGCTTTAATCAAAAGTCTTTTTTAATGTTTTTAACATTTATATTATTTTAAAATCAATCTATTAACATTTCTTATAGTTATTAACCTGACAGTTACTCGCCTAATAACTATATTTCGTATTAAAATTATTTTGATAATAATTCAATACCTTTCTTAATTCTGCTAATTGATTCTTCTTTTCCGATAACTTCCATAATTTCAAAAGCCCCGGCAGGTGTCATCTGCTTTCCTGAAACTGCAGTTCTAAGTGGCCATAAAGCCTGACCATTCTTGCAACCCTTCTTTCCAATATATTCAAATACTGTATCGTGAAGTCCGTCAACTGAATAATCATCTGTTGCTTCAAGAATTGGAAGTAATTCTGTTAACACTTCTAATGAATTTTCTGAATTAGTTTTCATCTTCTTATGAGTGTACATAGCCACATCATATTCAGGTAATTCTTCAAAGAAATCAACCATATCCATAAGCTCTGGGAATGTTTCAATTCTAGTCTTAACCATATCAAGAATCTTCTCTAAATCCAAATCCTTAGTAATAACTTTCTTGATGTATGGCATAGCTTTTTCATAGAATTTTTCATTGTCCATAGCCTTAATGTATTCCCCATTCATCCATTTAAGCTTCTGAATGTCAAATACTGATGGGCTCTTGTTTACCTTGTGATAATCAAATTCCTTAATCAACTCATCAAGTGAAAAGATTTCTCTATTGTCGTCAGGGCTCCATCCTAAAAGTGCTAAATAGTTAACAACTGCTTCAGGTAAAAATCCCTGTTCAATTAAATCTTCATATGAAGCGTGACCTGAACGCTTGCTTAACTTCTTGTGATTTTCATCTGTAATCAAAGGTAAATGAACGTATTTAGGTGGTTCCCAACCAAAAGCTTCATATAATCTCTGATATTTAGGTGATGAAGAAATATATTCATTACCTCTTACAACGTGAGTAATCTGCTGAAGATGATCGTCAACAACGTTAGCAAAATTGTATGTTGGATATCCGTCTGACTTAATCAAAATCATATCGTCAAGTTCTTTATTTTCAACAGTAATCTCACCATATAATTCGTCAACAAAAGTTGTAGTTCCTTCTGTTGGCATATTAATTCTAATTACATAAGGCTTGCCTGCATCAAGATTTGCCTGGATTTCTTCTTTTGATAAATGAAGACAATGCTTGTCATAAACTGTAATCTCTTTTCCATCTTCACCTACTGAAGTCTTCAAAGATTCCAATCTCTCCTTATCACAAAAACAGTAATATGCATCTCCTGATTCAATTAACTTCTTAGCATATTCAAGATATAAACCTGATGCCTGACGCTCGCTCTGAACATAAGGACCAAATCCCTTATCCTTATCAGGACCTTCATCATGTACAAGACCTGTTTCAGCCATAGTTCTATAAATAATATCAACTGCGCCTTCAACCAAACGCTCTCTATCTGTATCTTCTATTCTTAAAATAAAATCTCCACCTGCATGCTTAGCAATCAAAAATTCATAAAGTGCAGTTCTTAAATTTCCTACATGCATTCTTCCTGTTGGACTAGGTGCGAATCTTGTTCTAACTTTTGTCATTTTCACTTTTCTCCTACTATGAAATACTATTTGAGATTACATCTCTAACTAATATAGTATAGTGCAAAAATTAAGGTTGTGCAAGGGGGGTGATCTACAATAGTAGTAAGGTTATTCAACCAGAACGATAGTACAGTCACCGACAAAATCTACACTAGTAGAAATTCTTTAAGGTTATTCAACCCCTATACCGTCATTTTGCATAACTGAGTTGTCTTTTAACCTTATATTTATCAATATTTTTATACATTTTGCACACATTCTTGTTGAATAACCTCAATTTAAATAACATTAAGACTCAGGTTTGCATTATGTTATGATAAAGAAATCATTTTCGTCATTCTTAGCATAGCCGAATCGCAATACTTCACAGCTTGCTGAAAGCTTAAATACCATAACACTATCCTGTTGTGTAAAGCATTTTTCAAACCTGTTCTTTATATCAGTAACTATATTATCTAATATCCTATTGCTATTGTCAATTTCAAAAACTGAATACTGCAATCTATGTCCAAACTTATTTAAGTATTTAGAGAATTTTGTTCTTAATTTATCATCTGATATATCATAACTGACTATTACCATAACTCCTCCTAATGTAAATTAAACTCTGGCAACTGTTCCACACTTTTCCTTTTCATAAAATATCTGTAGTATTGCTGAATGTAAACAAAGATTTCTTCCTTATATTCTAAAATTGCCTTCATTAGAAATTGTATATACTCAGGATTCTTTTTATATTTCAAAACCCATCTCATATCGTATAAATCAAAATCTTCCTCCTTACATTGTCCTAAGTTGATTGCTTTTCTAACCTGATAATCAACAATTGGACGCATTGATTCCATTAAATCACATACAAGTGATTTTCTCATATAGAAACATTTATGAAAGACTCCATAATAAGTATCAAATCCATATACTTGTAATATGGAATCAACAATATTAAACAGCATCGTATATCCTATATCCAGCGTCACATTAATATAGTCGCTCTTTATTCTTGGTTTTCTCCCCTTCCAGTTAACGTTATTAAAAACTCTTGGAAAATAAACCCTTGCTGCGTTCCCTTCTATTCCCATTACTTCCAAATACTCCAATGGTGCGTCCAGTTTTTCAACCATTTCTTCTAATAATTTTATTCCTTCCTTTACTTCCTCCGTCTTGCTTCTAATATTCTTTAATGCTTCCTTTTGATTATTTATTTTATTCTGCTCAATTTTTCTTCCTATGTCATTTTCAGAATACTCATACTGCCTTTTTCTCAAAAGAGTATTTCCTTCCATTCTTGTTCCAATAATCTCGTATACCCTAAACGTTGTACTCATTAAACATATAGAAAATCCAAACTTCTTGCTTCTTTGTATTAACCCACTTGTTATTGATATATTTCCTATAACACAAACCATAAATAATCTATAGCAGGTAGATTGATGCTTAACTTTTCCATCCCTATCTTTGACAACAATATTGTCATTAGAAAAAGACAGTTTTTCTCCTGCATTGGTAAACAGAAATATGATTTGCTTTTTTCCAAAATCATTTGCATTTAACATTTTATTCTCCTCTGTTCAATGAACGATCACATGCATCCTCGTATATGCAATTACCACACTTTAAAGTATTTGTTTGTTGATATCCTTCCAAGTCAAATTTCCTGATTTCATTAATTGTATTTTCGAATTTTGTATTCATTTCCAAATCTTCTTCGGGCAGTTTAACATTATATTTTTTGTTATCATCTACACTTCTTAGTTCCAATTTAGAAATTTCATATCCCATTTCTTTCATACAATAATACTGCGCATAAAGTTGAAAAATATATCCGTCATATATTTCTTTAATATGCTTTTTTCTTTCGACTAGTAATTTCTTTTTCTTGTCAAAAATATCAATTTTTCCAATTATTCTATATTGCTCCGAATAAACATCAAGAGCTGTAATGATTTCTGCTTTTGTAGAATACTTATTTTCATCTACAGTTTCATGAGCTTTTGTCCCATTAAGCTGATATTTCGATTGAAACATCAGCTTGTTTTCATTTCCATATAAGTTATGAAAATATATAGATGCAGGACAAAATATAAAATCATTTATATTTGAAATTTTTATAATATCATCCATTATAAATACCTTTTGTTTTGAATAAAATCAAACCAATCCTGGTGTCTAATCTTTAATTCTTTTCTTGGAAATTCTGTTTCCTCATTCCAATTTTTCTTTATTTGCATTACTTCATATAATCCTTTTAAGGCTATGCAATAAGCACCATTAGCATCTGCGTCTAAAGGCTTATCTTCATCTCCTCTGGTTGAATCAAAAAATTCGCCATTATTGTTTATAACAGGTGAGATTATGGCATCATAATCTTCTACTGCATTATCAGGCAGACTATTTCGCATTTGAACAATATCTTTAACCAAATACTTGATTTCTTTGCAAATTCCATTCTGGGCTTTTTCATCCAATTCCTCTATCTGCTCAAGAATATCCTGACCTTTGTTGTACTCAATTTCATATTTTTCTAATATGCTTCTCATCTGATAAGTCAAATCAACTTTTTCTGCTGTATCCCATAAACCATTTTTGAACTTTCTTTTTATTCTTTCTCCATATGTATACACCGTCCACTTATTTCTAGCCATCTCAACTTTATGAGTCACAAAATTTTCATAATCAAATTCAAAAGCAAATAATCCTCTTTCGTCATCATATTTAATAGAATCAAAGCTTGTAACAAAGTCTTTATCTGTCATTCCCTTATAATTAAAAATTGCAACAAAACCCGTTGTCGGATCAATCTTTGATGTATAAGCTGCCGGAACATAAAAGATATATCCGCATTGTCTGCCTAATACCTTTAAACTTTCAGGTATATATGTCAGTTGATATCCTCTTAGCAAACCGCCCTCCTGATCAACTGCCAAATCTTTATCAACTAAATAATTCAACTTATTAATTAACATCGTTTCAAATTTTTGATAAACCTGTCTTTCAACTTTGAATCGTCCTCGCTTAAAGCCTTGGTTTAAATCTTCCATTGTTATTATCGCATTGTATTTAACTACTAATTTTGCTATTTCATGCACAACTAGAGATAAATAACCTTCTTTTAAGTCTTTTATTTTTCCAATCTCTTTCCAATTCTTTCTGGCATTATCACGGTCTAATTCTTTCTGTTTTAACTTTTCTTTATAGTCAATTCCGTTAACTATGTTAAAGTTTCTCTGCTCTACAATATTTCCTTTTGTGTCAATTACAGACACATAAATAAGATTTCTTTCACCTCTGTCAATTCCAATAATGTGCATATCATCTTTTAATGCAATATTCTTCAAAGCTATATTATTTATTGGTGAAAATCCCGCTGCCTTAAAATTAATAGTCATCGGAAGATGAATAAAGAACTTATCAACACTGTATCGATAATCCTTTACGATATCATAATTTGCTTTATAGTACTCAACCTTACCTTCTTCCATTAATTTTTTTGATTTTTCAGATAATTCATTTGTTCCAATTGAATTCAAATACTTGTATATTTCTGTATACTGTTCCTCAGAAATAGACTTTCTTTCGCCGTTTTCATTATATGTTTTGTTTACCAAGACACTTCCTTTTTTATGAATAATAGGCTTCTTTATGCTGGATTTTCTGAAAAATACTTCTGCTTCACCATTTAACTTAAGTACTATGTTCTTTAAATTCTCTTCACTAAAAAGATTCTTTAAGTACATAGTATGAAGGTTTTCTTTTCCTTTACTCTTTTCTGAAAAATCCTTATTGTAAATCTGAAATAAATATAGTTGTCCATTTTCGTCAAGCTCTTTTATTTCTTTCTCACTTATATATGTCCATTCTATTTTGTATCCCTGCTTTTCCACTTCACGATAGAACGTACTTATATCCTCATATTCAGAAGTTTCTGAAAACTTGAAGTTAAACTTACTCCATTCCGGATGTCTGTTAATTGATGTCTTAAAGAAATCAATTAAGTCCCTGCAAAATTTAATATCAAAATTTTTATCAGATTTTATGTGTTTGTTCTGTTCATAGCATTCTAATATATACTGTGATGGTTTATATTCTGCAATTCCTGTTTTTGACATAAATACCTTGGGAAGCATTTTATTTGGTCCCGGTAATAATCTATAAATCATTTTCTTATAATCACCGTTTTCTTCACTTTGATGCCCTTCCATAATCTTCTTGTCCGGCTTATTTTTTGCATTAAATATACCAAGATAATATTTTCCATCGCGAATCATTATAATTGCATTATTATCATATTCTTTAGTCTTTGACCAGCCGTTTGCTAAAGTTGGAATGCCAAAATTTAACTTGATTTTTTCCTCGCTATATGGCTTTTGTGTTACATAATTTCTTATTCTGTTGTAAATAGTTATTAATGGCTGCAACTCATCATATATTTCTTCAATTTCATTATAGAAATTTACATCTTTCTCGATTTCTTCTTCAATAATGAACATTTTAGTCCAATGCATTATTTCCATAATGCTATCTAACTTGCTCTTTATTTCTTCAGATTTCGTTTCATTTTCTATAAGATTTATTTTTTCATCATACTCGATTTCATTCACATCCAAATCTTTAATCTTTTCATTTATAGCAGATATATATTCTTCCGCTTTTCTATTTAATTCATCATTATTGTATCTTTCTACTAATTGATTTATATCTGCCAAACTTTTATATTCAATAGCTTTGATAGCCTTTTTTACTTTTTCTTCTTTCGCTTTTCCTTTCGATTTAATATTTTCATTATAATAAGTTTTTAATGAATCATTTATAATCTGCCAATTTCCGCACATGAAACTTGAAAAGTTTTCGAAATTTTTGCTTTGAATATAAATTTTATTTATTTCATATTCACTTACATTTTCTCCTATTTTTTCAACTCTTTCCAATATCTTTTTAGAAGCTAAATCACTTAAAAATTCGTTCAAAACCTGATATACTTCCTTATCATTTTCAAACATAGTTGGAACTTCAAATGTTGATTCATCTATACTTAATATCTGTTTATGCATCCTTTTCATTTTAAACTTATTACTTTTAATGTTATGCTTCTGTCCATATAGGTTCATATGATAATTAATCTTTCCACATACGTCATTATAGAATCTAATCCCACCTTGATTAAGCAATAATCCATAAAAATCAAAGTCAAATATTTCCTTCAATGAATAATCACTAATGCTGTCTCTATTCTCTGCCTCGATTTTTTCAATTTCCTGTTCTGCAGTTTTTTTTATTTCTTCAAATGCAAGTAAATTCTGATAAAAAATCCACGCATTTTCCTGAACCACTCTGTAGCATATAGACGTAGATATTTCATCCTTCGAAAACACATTCTTTCGATTTTTAAAGAAATTAGTAAACGAAGATGTAAACCTTTGGAAAAGCTCCACTGTAGATATTTTCTCTTGTTTTTCTTCATTATCTATGTTTTGATTTTTAATGAACTCAGGCAAAACATTTGTTAACAGCTTAGCGTTAAATAATTGTTTAAATTCTTCATCATCGCTAAGTATTTTGTATATTTCAGTTCTTTTTTCTTTCTGCTTCTTCTCTAATTCACTTTTGGTTTTAGTTGTATTTTGTTTATAATTATCTTCAATTGCTTGAAATAGTTCTTTCCAGTCAATGGTTCTAGTGAGCGCAACATTAGACAGTTTATTATCTATATACGTTCTGTAGTATTCATCCATAATTTCTTTTAATTGTTGTCTTTTCTCTGCTCGTAACTGATCATCAATTATAATTCCGTTCTTTTCAATATTTCTTTTCGTTGACTCTGTTGGAACAAGAGAGTTTCTCATAGTCTTTGCAATAGATGATGTTCCTATTGTTTCGGTAAATATTTTATTTTTTGATTCCATATCATTATCCTCCTATTATTGCGGTGGTTATTGTTTCTAATTATGTTATAGCATTCTTTGTTTTCTATGTCAAGTTTTATAAAGCGGTGTCATTTGTTTTTATTATTTTTCAAAAAATATAACGCATCATTGCGTTACATCTTTTAGACAAACCGCTTTAATCTACGAAAGTAGAAATTACTTAAGGTTAAATCTGTAACATTACTTGTATATCTACGCATAGTAGAAATTGTTTAACCATATGTTATACCTTATATGTTTGTCTTCACTCTTATAATATACATCCCAATTGTAATATACATTTATATTTGTGTCAAATAACGCAACTTTCTCTTATTTTTACTTTTAAATTTTGCTATATATTTATTTTCCCTCCATCATCTTTTCCAACGCCCAGTTTTCGTCTATGTCAAACCTATCCTCTCTAATATCCGGACTATCCTTCAACACTTCTTCTCTAATTTTTTCCAATAATTCTTTCTCAATACTTGCCATTTTCGTCTCTCCATTTTCGTCAAACATAATAAACATATACTTGTCCTCACTGCTTACATCAAAGAATATATGTTTTACTTTAATGCCCTGTTCTTTTGCCTGACCAATGTAAAAAATCTTTGCAATCTCTATTACTCTATCGTCCAATCCATTATCGAAAATAATTATTTTTTCTCTTAATTCTCCCGGAGATGTTACTATTCTATACAGATATTTTTCTGCCATTAAATCCTCGAATATTTCAGGCATATCTTCGCCACTAAACATATTGCATGCACTTTCATAGTCTTCCTTATCCTGAACATAATATATCATTATTCTATCTTCCATCTGATGATAGAGACTGCTATAATTTATCCTTGCCTCACAACCGCACTTATTACATTTGAATTTAAAAATCTCTCCTGTTAATACCTTCTTCTTCATTTCCGGATTAAGAACAGTATTTATGCTGCTCCACGCAACAAACTTATTCTCTTTTCCACACTTTGAACATTTAATTGTTCCTTCACTTATTTTTGACATAGCCGTATCTCCTTCCATAAATCTTCTTATAACCTTCTAGCTAACCATTCCCTCAACATTTTCCATTTGTTTTTCATCACTCCTCCCCGCCATAACCTGACTAACTACATCTTCACTTTGTTCAGATATATCATTTTTCTCCACTTCAATTACTACATTTTTCAGATTAGGCATGTCCAATATTTCCTCGATTTCGTCAAGGTTGTCTTCACATGTATCTGCAAGTGCCTCGCAGTCAATATAATCTGTCAAAACATAAAGACACTTAAGTTCTTCCATTTTTGCTTTTCTTTCAAGTCTTAATTCTTTTAATTTTTTAAAAACATTGTATCCCTGTGCCACATTGCATTTGGCTTCTTCTGTTTCTTCCAATATTTTTTCAATTTCATCATCGATATCGTTTATGTCCATCTGTAGATTTGCAATATACTGTGCTACATTTCTGTAGAAATCAGCCTGCTGCTTTGCAAAAGAATACCAATCATTTTTCTTTCCATCAAAAGAAGTATTTTTTCTTTCCTCAATTATCATTTCTTCACCGCCTTCATTTTCATATGTACCATTTAAGCAAAAATTCTGCTTTTTAGTTTCATAATTATCTTCGTAGTCATTTTGACTTTCATATAAATCTTCTTTTTCCAAACGTTTATCTTTCATTACACAATTTTTAAATAATTCTTTGTACTTTCTTGGATTGTATTTTCTTGTTTCCAAACCTTTAATACTATTTAGCGCCTGCTTTGCCTTAATAACATTTGTATGTGTTCCAAGATTTGCCTGAAAACATTCCACTCTTTGAATTTCATCCTTAATGTCTCTTCGATTTTCACGACATACTCTTAACAATTCAACCAAATCAATTGCCTGTTCATCGTCCATCTGACATAACTCAATATAATGAAGAATATCGCAAATCTTCTGATCAACGTCCGATTGCTTCTTATTTAATTCGTCACGATAATCCTTAAGACCTTCAACCACATAAGTAAAATGTGTCAAATACTCTGTCCAATCCATTTCCGACAAATTATATGCACAAACGCTTTTCTCCGGCTGTTCCAAAATTTCGTTATAAGTAAGCTCTTTGACAGCCGAAATATCTTCATCCTGTTCTTCCACATCCGGCTCCTCTCGTACTTCCACGCTATTAAATGCAATATCGCCTCCGTCATTTCCATCTTCCGTTTCTATTGGAATAGCACGCTAGAATGCTGATTTCTTTCCTGTTCCAATATGACTTTTCGCCTGGTCATAATTAAATACTGTTGCATCTGTTTCATTTCTTACAGCCACCAATTCATTTACATTGTTTATCCTGTAATAATTTCCGCTATAATCCCTAATATAGTATAGTGAATCCACTCCCATAGGCACCTCCGATTCTAAAATTTCGATTTTTTTGCTATTTAATTTATTTCCCGATTTAACTGTTAAGTAGATTCTACTTTTTTAGCTGTCCCAAAAGCAGGACTTGTATCACAAAATTTTGATATTTAATTGCAATTTAAACTGCTAGTTTTTCCATGCTACTACTTTTGCAAACTAGCAGTTACTTTTGCAACCAATTTTTATATTTATTCGAAACTACAAGGTTCTATCTACCATATTTTAGTAGAAATTATAAATTATTCAAACCAAATGTGATATATGTGGTCGTCCTTAATCTACATATTAGTAGAAATTATTAACTCAATCTTATTATATATATATAACGTTATGTCAATTTATTTTTATAATTACTTCTACCACTCATCACTTTCATCGTAATCCGAATCCCAATCTTCTTCCATCAGCTCTTCACTTTCATCATCTTCTTCATCGTCGTCATCATCAAATTCACTATCCATATCCTCATCAAATTCATCATCCTCATCCTGGTAGTCATCTTCATCATCCATTAATAACCCCAGTTCCATTGCTCTTTCCCAAGCATTTAATTTTCCGTCTCTGTTAAAGTCAAACATCTTATCTAAAGGTCCATCCGCTTTTCCGTTCCAAAATCCCATAATTTGCCTCCTTTATAGCTGCAATTTTTTTCTTTTTCCTTTTATGCTTCTATTTTCTCATATTCACTGTCCCTTTTTCAGGACTCGATTCCGTTATTTTTTACTTTATCGAACTATAAAATAGAATCTTTTTCATTTTGTTTTTTATTAAATTACACCATTATATTCTCTTTTTTTTATATGTAATACTTGGGAACAGCGTAAGTTTAGCGATGTTGGAACTGTAGCAATGTGTAAACGTAT